>FWPV01005445.1_pt1 | contig 25433 bp, 21 predicted proteins | sample 2228371 | NCBI WGS metagenome assembly FWPV01 (sample SAMEA103939776, study PRJEB20133) | metagenome | reverse complement strand
ACCCTAACCCTCCCCCGTCAAGGGGGAGGGGATAGGAAAAGGTCAACTTGGTTTGTTTCGGATCAATAATCCCTAATTCCTGATCCCTGATCCCCTATTACCGCAAATACGCCTCCGCCGCATAGCGGCGCATCATGCGGTGACTGTTGAAATAGGCGGCGTTCTTGCTGATGGCGCCCTTCATGACCTGGATCCAGCCGGTGCGATCTTGGTACCAGAGGGGCAGGACCACCCGCTCCAGCTTGTCGTAGAGGGCGACGGCATCGCTGCCGTTGGCGCTCTGACTGTCGTCACCGATGGCCCAGCCGGTCACCCCCTCGATGCAGCCCTCCACCCACCAGCCGTCCAACACCGAGAGCTGGGGCACGCCGTTGAAGGCGGCCTTCATGCCGCTGGTGCCCGAGGCCTCCAGGGGGCGCAGGGGCGTGTTGAGCCATAGGTCCGAGCCGGAGACCAAGCTCAGGGCCAGGTCCATGTCGTAATCGGGCAGAAAGGCCATGGGGATGGTGTCCCCGAGGCTGCGCATGTGGCCGTGCAGGGCCTGGATGATGAGCTTGCCGCCTTCGTCCCTGGGGTGCGCCTTGCCGGCGGTGACCACCTGGAACGGATAACGGCGGGCGATGGCCTTGAGCCGCTCCAGGTCGGCAAACAGCAGGTCGGGCCGTTTGTAGGCGGTCATGCGCCGGGCGAAGCCGAGGATGGGCCGCTCCCGGTCCAGGGTGATGCCCGTGAGCCGCCGGACCCGCTCGATCAGCTCCCCTTTGGCCCGTAGGTGGGCCGCCCAGATCGCCTCGTCCGGGATGCGGTCGGCCCGCGCCAGCAGTTCCGGTTCGTGGCACCAGCCGGGGACGTAGTGGTCGTAGAGGGCCCCGAAGTGCAGGCTGGTCCAGGTGGAGGAGTGCACCCCGTTGGTCACCGCGTGCACGGCGTAGCCGGGAAACAGGCGTCTGGAGGTCTCGGCATGCCGCTTGGCCACCCCGTTCACGTATTCGGAGAGGTTCAAGGCCAGACGGGTCATGTTGAGGCGTTCGGCGCCCGCCAGCTTCCTGAGCACCCCCGGGTCGATCAGGTCTGGGTGGATGCGATCCACCAGCTCGTAGGAAAACTGGTCATGGCCTGCCTCCACCGGGGTGTGCGTGGTGAACGTGCACAAATCGCGCACCCGTGGCAGATCGTAGAGGCTTTCGCCGGGGCGCAGGTCCTCTGGCGGGTAGGCGTATTTGCGCAGCAGGGCCAGGGTCAAGAAGGCCGAATGCCCCTCGTTCATGTGGTAACCCATGAGGTTGAAACCCAGGGCCTGCAGCATGGCCACCCCACCCAGGCCCAGCACCAGCTCCTGCTTAATGCGGTAGACCTCGTCGCCGCCGTAGAGGTAGTGGGTGATCTCCCGGTCCTCGGGGTGGTTCACCGGCATGTCGGTGTCCAGCAGGAGCACGGGGATGCACCCGTTGCGGCGCGACTTCACCACGTACAGCCAGCCGCCCACCCACACCTGACGCCCCTCCAGGCTGAGGGCCACGGCGGCATCCAGGCGTGTGGCGTGGCGGGCGGGGTCCCAGGGGTCTGGGTGTTCGATCTGGCGGCCCTGCGCGTCGATCTCCTGGCGGAAATAGCCAGCGCGCGACACCAGGGTCACCGCCACCATGGGCAGGCCCAAATCCGCGGCGGTGCGCAGGGTGTCACCCGCCAGCACGCCCAGGCCGCCGCTGTAGGTGGGGATGTCGTTTTCCAGCCCGATCTCCATGGAAAAGTAGGCGATACGGGCCTGGGGCAGGTATGGGTCGATGCGTTCGGGGGCAGGCATGGGGGTCTCGGTACGGTATTTCCAGCATACAACGCCCGTGTGACATCTTCCCGAAACATGGGGTGGGCGGGCAACACCGATTGGGAGGTGGGGCGCCGCGCCGTATCATAGCGCTGTGCAGGAAGCCCTTTTGGTGCTCAATGCCGGCTCCTCCAGCCTCAATTACACCCTCTACCGGCGGGCGGAGGTGCGGCTCGACTATGAGGCCATCGCCCGGCGCCTGCCCGAACTCCTGGGGCCCCAGGCGCACGGGCGTGGGATCGTGGCCCACCTGGGCTATGGCGCCAGCCTTTGCACCATGCGCGAGCGGCGTAGCGTCGAGACCACCATGAGCTTCACCCCCTTGGACGGGTTGCCCCTGGGCACCCGCTGCGGGGCGATCGACCCGGCCATCCCCCGCTATCCGATGCGGCAGCAGGGCATGGACCCGGCCGCGGGGAGCGAGCTGTTGCACCGCAGATCCGCTCTGCTGGGCCCTGTCGGGGGTGAGTTCCGATATGCGCCTGCTGCTCGCCAGCAGCGCGCGCGATGCCGCCGAGGCGGTGGAGCATTTCGTCTATCATGTGGCCCAGGCCATCGGCGCCCTGGCCATGAGCCTGGAAGGGCTGGACGCCCTGGTCTTCACGGCGGGCATCGGCGCGCATGCCGCGCCGGTGCGCTCCGCCATCTGCCGTCGCTGCGCCTGGCTGGGCCTGACCCTCCACGAGGCCGCCAACGGGCGGCACGGGCCGCGCATCAGCATCCCCTCCAGCCCGGTGTCTGCCTGGGTCATCCCCACCGACGAGGGGGCGATCATCGCCCGCCAGACGGCTGCAGTGCTGGGTATGGCCGTGACCGGATGATGTTTCGACGCAAGGAGGTGCCCATGAAAGAACAAACCCGCCGCTTCATTCTCGACCTGCTCGGCAGGCACAACATCATGGTACTGGCCACGGTGCGGCCGGACGGTTGGCCCCAGGCCACCACCGTGGCCTATGCCCACGACGGGCTCAGGCTCTACTTCGCCTGCGACCCGCAGGGGCAGAAGGTGGCCAACATCCGCCTGTGCGACAAGGTCTCGGCGGCCATCGGCCAGGACACCCCGGACTGGAACCAGATCCGCGGTCTGTCCCTGGGGGGCAGGGCCCGCATCCTCACCGATCCCGAGGCGCGGACCCGCGCCCAGGCGCTGCTCGAGCGCAAGTTCCCGCAATGGGCGGAGATGCCGCAGCCGGAAGATCCTGCCCTGATCGCCTTCGTGGAGGTGACGCCGCAGGTGATCTCGGTGGTGGATTACACCCGGGGCTTCGGTTACAGCGAGCTGATAACCCTGGAAAACCCGTAATGGAGGCCCAGAGCAGCCTTTCCCAGGACGCGGAGGAGACCGCGGTGCAGGCGCTGGGCCACCGCCTGGGCCTGCCTCGGCCTCTGCCCTATACCCCCTCGTGGAGCGCCGCCGCCGACTTCCTGAACCTTCTGGTGCGGCACATGCGCTCTTACCGCCCTGCGCAGGTGGTGGAATGCGGCAGCGGCACCTCGACCCTGGTGCTTGCCCGCTGCTGCCAGATCAACGGTGCGGGACACGTCTTCAGCCTGGAACACGAGGCCCATTTCGCCGAGGCCACAGGCGCGGCGCTCGCAGACCAGGGGCTGGCGGCCTGGGCCACCGTCCTGTATGCCCCCTTGCGGCCATGGATGCTGGAGGGCCAGGCCTGGCCTTGGTATGACCTGGCCGCACTGCCTGCGGGCGGCATCGATCTGTTGGTGGTGGACGGCCCGCCGGCCCGCAGTCAACCCCTAGCCCGCTATCCCGCCCTGCCTGTGCTGGGGCCGCGCCTGACACCGGCGGCCGTGGTCTATCTGGACGACGCCGGGCGGCCCGGCGAGCAGGAGGTCCTACGCCGCTGGCAGGCGTGCATGCCCCAATACCGGCAGGAGCTGATCCCCACACAGCGGGGCTGCGCGCGCCTGCAGCGAGATGGGTGATGGAGCCACTTCCCACTTCCTACGTCCCACTCCCCACTCCCCACTCCCCACTCCCCACCCCTGACGCGTTGTAGCGGGTCGCCCACTCCGCCAGGGCGGCCGTGAGGTCGCCCTCGGCGTCGATCCAGTCCCAGAAGCGCACGAAATCCTCCTGCGCCCGCTCCAGCCACAGCTCCAGGCGGCGGGGTTTGTCGCGCAGGAAGCGCTCCAGGTTGGCCTCCACGGTGTCCACGTAGTCCAGGGCATAGTCCAGGGGGCTGTAATGGGCCTCGCCCCCCAGCAGCACCCCTTCGCGCCAGGCCTTGAGGATGCCGAAGTCCGCCCGGCGCGCGAAGCTCTCGGCCGTGGCCAGACGATCGCGGCGCAGGTGCACGTACCAGGCGTGCGCGCCGTAGCGCTGCTCCAGCCGGCCCAGGTACCAGGCGAGGCGGTTATCCGCCTCGATGTGCCGGGGGGGATAGTCGAGCCGCGCCGGCCCGGCGAGGTGCAGCCGGCTCTCGTGGCCGGCGGTGAAGTTGCGGATGTGGCGGCAGGCCTGGATGAAGGTGAGGGAGCCCGTCCGGCCAGTGGTGAGGACGAAGACGTTCATGGCTGGTCCAGGGCCTCGAGCCAGGCGGCCCGGTCCGCCCCGTAGCGAGCAAGGGTCCGCGCCAGGTCGGCGAGCCACCGCCCGCGCCTGGCCTCGATACGGCGCCAGGGCGCGCTGTTAAGCCCGTAGTTGCGGCGTAGCGCATGCACGAAGGAGCGGGCCTGCGCCAGGCCGGGCACGGGCCAGCGGGCGGCCAATGGGGCAAGGGCGCCCTCCAGGCGGCTGGTGTGCTCGGCCACCGCCGCCTGCAGGGCACGGTAGCGCCCGGCAAGCTGCGCCTCCGTGGCGTGCAGGGCGTCCTTGATCTCCCCGGTGGGCGGGGCCGTATCGGGATAGCCGCGGCTGGTGAGGGCCTCCACGGTGAAGAGCAGCACGTCGCCGTAATACTGGCGCTCGAACTCCTCCTCGAGGTTGGGGCCGCCCTCCCCGTGCCGCACCCCGGGGCGGTGCTCGGCCCGCCCCAGGCCCTCCAGGGTGCGGCTGTGGCGCAGGGGGAGGCTGACCGAGACGAAGGCCGGCCCCAGGACGGCCCGCAGCAGGCGGCCCAGGGTGGGGCCCGCCATGCGCAGACGCAAGTCGGCGAAGGGGATGAACCAGACCAGGGCCTGGGGGGTGAGGACGTAGTTGCCGGTATAGACGGTGCGGGCGGGCTCCGGCGTCAGGGCGGCCGCGCACGCATCGAGGCCGCTGCGGGTGGGGTGTTCCCCGTCGAAGAAGCGGGGCAGCCGGCGCAGGAGGTGGTCCAGGCAGGCGGCGTGATCGTGGAGGCCATCGAGGGGGCAGCGGTAGGGGAGGGGGGTGGCTGCCACGGCCAGTCCAAACAGGTCGGCGAGATCATGGTAGGCGCCGTGGGCAGCCTGCTGGGACGTGCCATGGAAACTGCAGGGGGCCGCGGGGTCGAGACCCGCCAGCTGCTGCAGGAAGCTCAACAGGTCGTCCAGCAGGGTGCGCGCCATGACGGCGGGCGACACGGGGGGATCCCCCACCACCTTGCCGGTGAGCACCTGGATGGGGTGCTCGGCAAACAGGCGGTCCAGGGCGTGCAGGTAGTCGGGTGTGGCGCCCCCGTCCGCCTCCTGCAGGCGGAAGAGCTGGTCGCTGTCTACGAACCAGACGAGGTGCCGCCCGGGTTCGCCCTGCAGGTGTCGCAGGCTCAAGCCCGCCAGGTTGCGCATGACGGAGGCCCCCAGATGCCCGCCCGCCGGCGGCGCCCCACTGCCGATCACCCCGGCTAGCCGCGCCTGCAGCCCGGGTGGCAGCGATGCACGCAGGTCGGCCTGGGCGCTGCGGTCCAGATGGCGGGTGATGAGCCCCCGGCGGGTGAGTTCCCGGGCGAGCCGCCCGTGGGCGGCCATGGATTCGGGCCGGGCGCTGTCGTCCGCCAGCATCACCTCTACCCGCCCCGCATAGGGGTGGCGCGCCAGCAGGGCCTCGAGGCTCGCCAGACAGGCCTCGAGCTGGCGCGGCCGGTCGGCCACCGGGATGACGATGTGGAAATCGTGATCGGCCATCAGCGGCGGGAGGAGTAGTTGGGATAGAGGTCGCGTGGGAGCACGATCTCGATCAAGTTGATACCCCCGGTGAGGTCCATCCCGTCGAACACCGCGTCCACCTCCGCCTCGGTGCGCACCTGGCGGTAGGCGATGCCGAAGGCGCGGGCCAGCAGCTCATAGTCCGGGTTTTCGAAGTCGCAGCTGATGAAGCGCTGCCGGTAATGCTGATGCTGGTTCTTGCGCACCAGCCCCATGGTGCCGTTGCTCAGCAGCACCACGTTGAGGGGCAGCCGGTAGTTGACGGCGGTCATGAGCTCCATGCCGCACATCTGGAAGCCACCGTCGCCCAAGATGGCGAAGACGGCGCTGTCGCTGGGCAGGGCGAAGCGGGCGCCGATGGCGGCGGGGATGGCCTGTCCCAGGGCGGATATGCCGGTGTTGGGATAGTAGCGGCTGCCCCCGCGCACCGGGTAGAAGTTCTGGGCAAAGATGATGTTGTCGTCGAACAGGACGGCCCGCCCCGGCAGGCGACGGGCCAGGGTCTCGTAGAAGCGGCGCACCACCCCGAAGCCGGCCTGGAACAGGGCGTAGTCTTCCGGCGGGGGTGCCTCGGCGGGCCGCGCCCCGCTGGGGGGTACGGCGGCGGCCGTCCCGGCGGGGGAGAGCCCCAGGGACTGGAGCACCCCGCGCAGCACCTCCCGGATATCGCCCCGGATGGCCAGATCCGCCCGGAAGTTTCTCTCCAACTGGCGGGGGTCCAGGTCCACCTGGACGATGCGCCGGCCTTCGAGCAGGCCCTGGTCCCAGACGTAGCTGGTGCGCTCACCGAAGCTCGCCCCCAGGATCAGCAGCAGGTCCGCCCGTTCCACGATGTGCCGGAAGGCCCGGCCGCTGGAGGTCACCCCCAGACTGCCCAGGCTCAAGGGGGAGGTCTCGTCCACCACCCCCTTGGCCTTCAGGGTGCTGGCCACCGGGATGCCCAGGGCGCTGGCGAGGGTGGTGAGCTCGGCCTGGGCGCCGGCGCGCAGGCAGCCATGGCCGGCCAGGATTACCGGATGGCGGGCGGCGCGCAGCAGCCCGGCAAGCTCGGCGGCCTCGGTCGTCACAGGGGTCGGGGATAGGTCCTCAGCCAGCTTCCGATCCCCCACCCTTGACGGCCCATCCCCGGTCAGGGGCAATCGCAAGCGTTCGAGCAGGGTCGCGTCCGCCCTCTCCTTCTGCACGTTGAAGGGCAGGCAAAGCAGCACGGGCCCCGGAGGTTCGGCTAGCAGGGCCTGGGCGGTCTGGCCGAGCACGCTGTCCAGGTAATCGGTGCGCTCCACCAGGCGGCGGTAGCGGGTGATGGGGGCGAACAGCGCCACCTGGTCTATGCTGCCGCCTTCGCCGGAACTTTCCTGCAGCCCCCCGCGCCCGAAGATGTAGGTGGCGGTCTCCCCCGTGATGGCCAGCACCGGCAGCGCGTCGGCATAGGCGTTGGCGATGCCGGTCACCAGATTGGTGGCGCCGGGGCCGGCGGTGGCGATGCACACCCCCACCCGCCCCGAGGCGCGGGCATAGCCGCAGGCCATGAAGGCGGCGCCCTGCTCGTGCTTGGCGAGGACGGTGCGGACAGGGGAGTCGTACAGGGCGTCATAGACGGGCAGGATGTGGGCGCCGGGCATGCCGAAGACCACTTGGACCCCCAGGCGTTCGAGGAAGCCCGCCATCAATTCGCTGACTTGCATAGGATCACGCCGGACGGCAGCGATTCGGGAGGGCTGAAGGATGCAGGATGATTTTGGAAGTGGGAAGTGGGAAGTGAAGTGGGAAGTGGGGGAGTGGTGCGTCCCCATTCATCCTTCTGCCTTCCAAGGCGTCTAGAATAAGGGCTGACACCCTTGCTGCCTGCCAATGCTGCTGCGCTTCCTATTCCTGTTGTGGCTGCCGCTTGCGACCTCTTCCCTGCAGGCCCGTCCGGTCATCGTGCTCACCGTGCAGGGGGCCATCGGCCCGGCCAGCGCGGACTACGTGATCCGGGGGCTCAAGCGTGCATCCCAGGATGGCGCACAGTTGACGGTGCTTGCCTTGGATACCCCTGGAGGGTTGGACACCTCCATGCGGGAGATCATCCAGGCCATTCTGGCCTCCCCGGTGCCGGTGGCTACCTTCGTCCATCCCCAGGGGGCGCGGGCGGCCAGCGCTGGCACCTACATCCTCTACGCCAGCCACATCGCCGCCATGGCGCCGGCCACCAACCTGGGGGCGGCCACCCCCGTGGCCATCGGCATCGGTGGGCCCCAGCCCGGCCAGGACAAACCCGCCGAGTCCCCGGCCGGGGACGAGGACAAGGCCGCCAGGGACAAGGCGGACAAGAAGGACAGCCCGCCCGCGCCGGCGGGCGACGCCCTCAACCGCAAGCAGGTGCACGATGCCACCGCCTACATCCGCAGCCTGGCGGAACTCAGGGGGCGCAACGTGGAATGGGCGGAGCGGGCGGTGCGCGAAGCGGTGAGCCTGTCCGCCGAGCAGGCCCTGAGGCAGCGGGTCATCGACCTCATCGCCGAGGACATCCCAGACTTGCTCGTCAAACTGGATGGGCGCAAGGTGAAGGCCGCCCAGGGCGAGGTGACGCTTGCCACCCGTGGGGTGAGCCCCACCGTGTTGGAGCCGGACTGGCGCAGCCGCCTGCTCGCCGTCATCGGCGACCCGAGCATCGCCTATATCCTCATGCTGATCGGCATCTACGGCCTGATCTACGAATTCGCCAACCCCGGCTTCGGCGTGCCGGGCGTCATCGGCGCCATCAGCCTGCTCACCGCCATGTTCGCCCTCAACATGCTGCCGGTGAACTACGCGGGGCTGGCCCTCATCCTGCTGGGGGTGGCCTTCATGGTGGCGGAGGTGTTCATGCCCAGCTTCGGCATCCTGGGGCTGGGTGGGCTCATCGCCTTCGTGGTGGGTTCGGTGATGCTCATCGACACCGACGTGCCGGGCTTCGGCCTGCCCTGGGGGCTCATCTTCACCCTCAGCGTAAGCACTGCCCTGTTCCTGTTCTTCGTGGTGGGTATGGCGCTGAAGGCCCGCCGGCGTCCGGTGAGGACGGGGGCCGAGGAGATGGTGGGGGCGGAAGCTGCGGTCCTGGAAGACTGCGACACGGAAGGCTGGGCCCGCGTACACGGTGAGACCTGGCGCATCCGCACCCCACGGCCCTTGCGCCGCGGCGCCCGCGTCCGGGTGAAACGGGTCGACGGCCTGACTCTGGAGGTGGAACCGATCCAGGAATGAGGCATCCCATCCCCTATCCCCCATCCCCCAAAGGAGACACACATGTTCGATCTAGGCGGTTTCGGTGCCCTGCTGCTCATCCTCTTCTTCCTCCTCTTTTCCTCCCTGCGCATCCTGCGCGAGTACGAACGGGGCGTGATCTTCATGCTGGGCCGCTTCTACAAGGTGAAGGGGCCGGGCTTGATCATCGTCATCCCGGCGCTACAGCAGATGGTCAAGGTGGACTTGAGGATCGTCGTCCTGGACGTACCCACCCAGGACGTGATCTCCCGCGACAACGTCTCGGTGAAGGTCAACGCCGTGGTCTATTTCCGGGTGGTGGACCCGGCGAAGGCCATCCTGCAGGTGGAGGACTTCATGTCCGCCACCAGCCAGCTCTCCCAGACCACCCTGCGGGCGGTCCTGGGCAAGCACGAGCTGGACGAGATGCTGGCCGAGCGGGAGCGGCTCAACTTGGACATCCAGCAGGTGCTCGACAGCCAGACCGATGCCTGGGGCATCAAGGTCTCCAACGTGGAGATCAAACACGTGGACCTGGACGAATCCATGGTGCGGGCCATCGCCAAACAGGCCGAGGCCGAGCGGGAGCGGCGCGCCAAGATCATCCACGCCGAGGGCGAGCTGCAGGCTGCAGAGAAGCTCATCACCGCCGCCGAGATGCTGGCCAAGGCTCCCCAGGCCATGCAGCTGCGCTATCTGCAGACCCTCACCGCCATCGCCAGCGACCGCTCCAACACCATCGTCTTTCCCATGCCCGGGGACCTGATCAACCTCTTCAAGGGTGGTAGCCAGCAAGGCTCCTGAGGCCGGCTACACCTTCGTCCAGACCAGCAGTCCAAGGAGATGCAGCGATGAACGACCACCCGGAAGCGCCGGCCGTCCCCGCACGCCACCCCCTCGCCTTCCTGTGGGAACGCAGGCTGCCTATGTGGGTAAGTCTCGTCCTCGTACTGCTCATTGCTATCGTCTTCGTCTGGTCGCGGCTGTCCATCGGCGCGGCCGAGTCACGGCTGGAAAAGGAGCGCCAGGAGCTGACGCAAAAATACGAGGCACAGCGCGTCGCCCTACTCGAGCGCACGTGGCAAGCCTCCGCCCGCCAGGACGACGAAGCCCAGCGCCGCTTCGGCACGGCCCTGGCCTGGGCGGTCAGGGCCGAGCTGATCCGCAACAACCTGGATCAGGTGGACCAGTTTTTCAATGCCATCGCGCGCATGGAGCGGGTCAAACGGGTCGTGCTGGCCAGCCAGGAGGGCAAGGTACTGCTCGCCAGCGACAAGCGCTACCAGGGGGGTGAATTTACTGCGCTGTACGACGCAGCGCTCCTTGCTACCCCCCAGGTGAGCGTGCTGGCCGGGCCCGACGGCGACAGACGCCTGGTGCTTCCCATCATGGGGATTACGGCTCGGCTGGGCACGGTGGTCTTGGACTATGATGCCCTGCCTCCGCCGTCCCCCTGATCGTAAGGAGATAGAGTCCAAACTGGTGGATGAGCAGCGCCTGGTGGAAGACAGCATGGGGCGACGTGCCTCTGCTGACATCCGAACCGAGCCATGTCTTCCTTTGCCCATTCCCCATCCCGCGACGGCGGAGGGCTGAGTTGGGAGTGATGTTCAAGTTCAAGCTATTCCGATCAATAATGATTGGTGGAAGGGTCATTGATTGGTGGTAGGGTCATACATGGGTGACATGCATGAACTGATGGCGCAGGCACGACACCGCCTTAGCGTGGCCGATTTTCACCGCATGGCCGAAGCCGGCATTCTTCGCGATACCGACCGGGTTGAACTGATCGACGGGGAGATTGTGGATATGGCGCCGATTGGCAGCAGACATGCGTTCGTCGTCAGCCGTCTGGCGCAGTTTTTTACCCTTGCAGGAGGTGTGCGATATCTGGTCAGCATACAGAATCCGGTACGCCTGGGCGAGACATCGGAGCCGCAGCCCGATATCGCGTTGCTGCGCGCAGGCAATTACATGGATCGCCTGCCGACGCCCGCCGATGTGCTGCTGATCGTCGAAGTGGCGGACTCTTCCGCTGATTTCGACCGTGAGATCAAGGTTGGGTTGTATGCGCGCCACGGCATTCCAGAAGTCTGGTTGCTTGACCTAAATGCCGGAGTGCTCACGATCTATCGCAAACCGGCGGAAGGACGCTATTGTCAACAACTCCGCCCCGCCGCCGGAGAACCCGTCTCGCCAGCGTTATTGCCGCAGATTGTTTGGCGATTGGATAGCGGGAAGACGTGGTCCGTTCCCTATTAAAATGTTATACCTGAATCCGTGTTTGCCAACGCTGTTATCTTTTTCTACGACCGTCGGACATGAATATTCCGCCTGACGCCTCGAACAGCCGCGTGGTTGCCATAACCGCCTGAAACCTCTGGCCATCAAACGGACCAAAGGGAAATTTACAGCAGATTTGGGACAGAACTCGTTCAAAAGGGCATCGCGCGCCGGTCATTCAGACGCAGCCAACCCCGGCCCACCCGGTACAGCACCCACAGGCCCACGAGCGCTGCCAGGAGGAGCGCCAGGGGGATGCCGATCAGGGTGAAGGCGAGCAGCAGGCAGACGAGCAGCCACAGGAGGGCATACCAGAAGGTGCGGATCTGCCAGCGGAAATGGGATTCCAACCAGGTGCCCAGCGCCTGCCCCCGCTTCACGTAATTGAGGACGATGGCGATGATGGAAGGCCAGCCGGTGACGAAGGCGGTGAGGATGAAGGCCGGGGTGAGCAGGCCGGTGAGCACCGTCAGGGCATGCAGGGCATAGATCAGGTGACCAAGCCGCACCAGCCCCTGGAGGTCCGAAGGAGGGTGGGAAGGGTGGGTCATCGGGGGCTGCGGAGTTCAGGACATGGCGCCATGTTACCCATGTGCGGTAAATTTTCTATAAAAAAGCCAGAGGCACCCATCCCCTGCGTGTACCGCTTGCTGCACGCCGCCCATGGAGGATGATGGGGCCCGCGGAGACCGACCATGCAGACCTATATCGACCGGAACGGCCAGGAACGGCCCGAGCGCAGACAGCACCACAGACTACGCACCATCTATGGCGAGGTGAAGGAGAAGCTGGAGCACTTCTTCCACTCCAAGCATGACTGGGCTGGAAGCTCCATCGACTACCTTGCGCTACGCATCGTGCACGAATCCTATCCGGAGCTGAGCAGCGACGAGGTGCGCACCCTGGTGGCCGCCATCGAACGGACGTTGGGGGCTGAAAATCCGACCTGGGGCAAGGGCGGCCACTGAGCCGTCGGCACGGCGCGTCGCAAGTGTTACTTCCTCGCCGCGCGGAGGGGACGGTGGGCGGACCTGAAGGCGCTCAGTGATGCCCATCCCCCCCAGCTAGGGGCCAGAGCAGATGCGCATCCAGCAGCAGGCGGGCGATGGCCTCGTTGGCGCTGATACGAGACTGTTCCGCTGCGATGCGCATCTCCAGGGCAGATCGCCGAGCCAGCAGGACCTCGGTGAGCCCCAGCTCACCCAGCTCGTGGGCACGGCGGGTCAGATCCGCGTGACGTGATGCCGCCTCGGCTGCCTGCGCCGCACGCCGGTATGCTTCCACCGCGCTCGATGCCCGCAGCCAGTTGTCCGCAGCCTCGGCCTCTAGACGGCGGCGTGTGGCCGCCTCCACCTCTGCGAGCGCCTCGGCCTCCGCCGCCTGCAGGCTGGCCACCGCGCGCCGCCCCTCGCCGGGCAGGGGGACGCTGAGGCTCACCCCCAGCACACGCTCATTTCCTCCTTGTTCGTTGGTATAGCGCAGTCCAAGTACCGGGTCGGGCCGCCGGTCCGCCTCGGCGCGCTGGGCAAGCAACCGGGCACGTTCCGAGGCATGCCGTGCGGCGAGGAGTTCGTGATTGTGCGCCAGGGTCTGGTCCAGCCATTGCGCCTGACCACCCTCCGGTAACAGGGGCTGCGCCGCCAGCTCGGTGGGGGCGGGTAGCTCGGGATACTGTCGGCTCAATTCGGCCTGCGCCATCCGCACGCGGGCCTCGGCCTGTCCCTGCTGCGAGACCGCCTGGGCCAAGGCGGCCTCGGCCTGCAGTGTGTGCATGCGGGCGGCGTCACCCGCCCTGACCCGACTTGCGACGATCCGGGCCTCTGCCTCCAGCAGCGCTACCTGTTCGCGCCACAGACGGGCCTCGGCCTGGGCCTTGAGGACCGCGTACCAGAGGGTGAGGAGCCGTTTGGCCACCTCGTGGCGGGCATCGCCTAGCCGCTCCATGGCTTCCTCCACGCCCACGGCACCGATACGATCGTCCAAACGTGCCTTGTCAGGCAGACGCAGACCCCGCTCGATGGCCGCCTCCCACTCGTTGTGATCGGGACCGCTCCTGACTTCGCGTCGCTGCGCATTCAGACGCAGACCGTATTCGTAGCTGCCGGCCTGCAGGCGCTGATGCTCGGCATGCGCCACGCGCAGCCGGGCCTGGGCGGCGCGCACCAGGGGGTGGCGATCGATCGCGGCCAGCGCCGCCTGGGCGTCGGGCAGGTCCGCCGGCGCCGCCCGGGTCATGGATACGTACAGGGTCAGGATGACCAGGATGGCAGGGTGAATCCTCATGCGAGCCTCCCGAATTCGAGCACCGGCGTCAGCCAGTAGGCGACGTCCCGTTTGGGGAGGTGATGTTTGAGATGGGCAAGCAGCGTCAGCGCCTGCCCGCGTTCCAGCACGATCTGCACACTGATGCGGTCGGCGCGTCCACGCACCCGTTCCTGGGTCGTGAGGGTTTGGCCGAGGTGGCTGTGACCCTCGGCGCGCATGAGGGTGAAGCCTGTCGCCCAGTCCGGATGTGCCAGGAGCTGGTCCACCAGGTCCTCCTCCAGATGCCGGGGCGCGGCCAGGGTCAGCTGCACCAGACTCGTGCAGGCAGGCGCTAGGGCTTCATGCCGGCGATCTGCCTGCGGGGCCGCGAGCGTTGCCGTCGTGGCCGCCTGCATTCCGGTCGTACACGGCTGTCCTGAAGAACCGGCCGCCGCCGCAGGTGGTGGCGAGTAGAGCGGGTCTGGGGGGCGTTGCATGCTAGGACTCCTTGAGGATGAAGCGCCGGTAGAGCACCGGCAGCAGGATCAGGGTCAGTGCGGTCGAGGTGACCAGCCCGCCGACGACGACGATGGCCAGCGGCTTCTGGATCTCCGATCCCGGCCCGGTCGCCATGAGCAGGGGCACGAGGCCGAAGGCGGTGATGCTGGCGGTCATCAGCACCGGTCGCAGCCGCCGCATGGAACCGTCCCGCACCACGCGCTCAGGGGGAAGGCCGCGCGCGGCGAGCTGGTTGAAATGGGTGACCAGCACGACACCGTTGAGCACTGCGATGCCGAGCAGGGCGATGAAACCGACCGAGGCCGGCACCGAGAGATACTCGCCGGTGAGATACAGGGCGGCGACCCCGCCCACCAGGGCGAAGGGGATATTGGCGAGCACCAGCACCGCCTGCTTCACCGACTTGAAGGTGGCGAACAGCAAGGCGAAGATCAGCGCCAGGGCCACCGGCACCACCACTGCGAGGCGGGCGGCGGCGCGCTGCTGGTTCTCGAACTGGCCGCCGTAGGTCACCCGGTAGCCGTCTGGCAGCGGCAACTCGCGCGCTATCCTCGCCTGCACCTCGGCCACAAAACCCACCAGATCCCGGCCGGCCACATTGCTCTGCACCGTCACATAACGGGCGGCATTCTCCCGGTTGATCGCCACGGGGCCCTCGGCGCGCTCCAGGCGCGCCACCTCGCGCAGGGGGATGGCCACCCCTGCGGCAGTGGGGATGCGCAGGGCCTCGAACAGGGCCGGCGACATGCGCACGTTTTCCCCAGCCCGCAGCGTGAGCGGCGTGCGCCGTACCCCCTCCTGCACGAGGCCCAGGCGGGTCCCCTCCAGATGGGCCTTGAGGAAGGCAGACACCTGGTCGACGTCGAGGCCGTAGCGACCCGCGGCCAGACGATCGATCTCGACGCGGAAGTACTGCACCCCCTCGTTCTTCTTGGCGAACACGTCCTGGGCCCCGGGCACGGACTTGAGCAGGGTCGCCACGCGATCGGCGAGACCGTTGAGGGTGTCGATATCCGGTCCGAAGATCTTCACCGCGAGGTCACCCCGCGCCCCGGTGAGCATCTCCGACACGCGCATGTCGATGGGCTGGGTGAAGGCGTAGTTGATGCCGGGAAAGTCCACCAGGACCCGGCGGATCTCCTGCATCAACCATTCCTTGTCTGGACGACGCCACTCGGCCATGGGCTTCAGGACGAGAAAGCTGTCCGTCTCGTTGAGCCCCATGGGGTCGAGGCCCAGCTCGTCGGAGCCGGCGCGGGCCACGATGCTGCGGATCTCCGGGATGCGCTGCAGGAGGGCCCGCTGCACCTGCATGTCCTGGGCCAGGCTCTCCTCCAGGCTGATGGAGGGGAGCTTCTCCAGCTGCACCAACAGGTCGCCCTCGTCCAGGGTGGGCATGAAGGACTTGCCGATGAAGGGATAAAGGGCGATGGCCACCGCCAGCAGCACCAGCGCGGCGGTCACCACCGTCTTCACCCGTTTCAGGGCGAAATCCAGCACCGGCGTGTAGAGGCGCAGGGCCAGGCGCACCAGCCAGGGGTCGCCATGCCCACCCTCCTTGAGCAGCCAGGAGGCGAGCACCGGCGCCACGGTCAGCGACAGGATGAGGGCCGACCCTAGGGCGAAGACGATGGTTAGCGCCACCGGGATGAACAGCTTGCCTTCCAGCCCCTGCAGGGTGAGCAGCGGCAGGAACACGATGAGGATGATGGCCACCCCGCTGGCGGTGGGGGTGGCCACTTCGCGCACGGCGCGGAATACCCGGTGCAGCCTGGGCTGGGGACTGCGCTCATGAGCCAGATGGCTTACTACGTTCTCTACCACTACCACTGCGCCGTCCACCAGCATGCCGATGGCGATGGCCAACCCGCCCAGGCTCATCAGGTTGGCGGAAAGCCCGAACTGGCGCATGAGCAGAAAGGTCGCCAAGGCCGCCAGGGGCAGGGTGAGCGCGACGGTGAGGGCCGCCCGCAGGTTGCCCAGGAACAGCACAAGCAGCACCAGCACCAGGACGATGGCCTCCAAGAGTGCGCGGGAGACCGTGCCCACCGCCCGCTCGACCAGGGCCGAACGGTCGTAGAAGGGCGTGATGCGCACCCCCGGCGGCAGGGTGGGGGCGATCTCCGCCAGGCGCTGCTTGACAGCGGCCACCACCTGCCGGGCATTGGCCCCCTTGAGCCCCAGCACCAGTCCTTGCACCGCCTCGGCGCGGCCGTCCTGGGTCACGCCGCCGTAGCGCGTGAGGCTGCTCAAGCGCACCGCGGCCACGTCGGAGACCCTCACCGGCACGCTGTCCACGGTCTTGACGACGATGCCGGCCAGGTCCTCGAGGTTCCTGACCGCGCCCTCCACCCGGACCAGCCACACCTCCTCGCCTTCGGTCAGCCGGCCGGCGCCGTCGTTGCGGTTGTTGGCGGTGATGGCCTCCGCCAGCTCCCTCAGGGTCACGCCGCGCGCGCTCATGGCGGCGTTGTCCGGCGCCACCTCGAAGGTCTTCACCAGGCCGCCGAGGGCGTTGACGTCGGCCACGCCCGGCAGGGTCCTGAGCTGGGGCCGGATCACCCAGTCCAACAGGGCGCGCCGCTCTGTGAGGTCCATGTCCGGGGCGTCCACGGTGAACATGAACATCTCCGACAGGGGCGTGGTGATGGGGGCAAGCCCTCCCTCCACACCCTCCGGCAGGGCGGCCAGCACACCGTTCAGGCGCTCGGCCACCTGGCTGCGCGCCCAGTAGATGTCGGTGCCGTCCTCGAAGTCGATGGTGATGTCGGTGAGCCCATATTTGGACACCGAGCGCAGGATGCGCTGGCGGGGGATGCCCAGCATCTCGGTCTCCACCGGGGCCGCGATGCGCGTCTCCACCTCCTCCGGCGTCATGCCCGGCGCCTTGAGGATGATCTTGACCTGGGTGGTGGAGACGTCGGGAAAGGCGTCGATGGGCAGATCACGCCAGGCCTTGAGACCGGCAGCGGTGAGCAGCAGCGTCAGGCCCAGGATGAGCAGGCGCTGGGTGAGGGAGAACTCCGTCAGGCGGGCGAGCATGCTACTGCCCTCCGCCCATGCCCTGCCAGGCCGCCTTCAAGGCCGCCACGCCCTCCACGGCGACGCGCTCCCCGCCGCTGAAGGGGCCGTCCACCGCGGCGGACTGGGCGGACTGGCTTAGCACCCTGACCGCCTCGGGCTCGAAGCCCCCGGGCCGTTCGACGAAGACCCAGGTCTGGCCTTGGGCGCGCACCAGGGCGCGGGCGGGCACCCGCCACTGCTTGAGGCCGGCCAGGCCCTCGAGACGCACCGAAACGTTCTGGTTCAGCCGCAGACGCCCGTCCGGGTTGGCCACGCGGGCGCGCACCAGCACGGTCTGCGCGGCGCCGACCCCCTTGCTGACGGACAGCACCTCGCCCGTGGCCGCCGTGCCGGGAATGCTCACCCCCTGCCCCGCCTTCACCAGGGCGGCCACCTCCACCGGGGCCTGGATCTCCAGCCACAGAGGGTCGAGCCGAGCGACCCGGAAAAGAGGGGTGGCGGGTTCCACCCGCGCACCTGCAACGGCCGCCTGCTCCAGCACCACCCCGGCGAGGGGGGAGCGGATAGCCACCATGTCGGTCAGGCCCTCACCGCGCTCTGCCGCCTGGATTTCTGTCGGGTCGAGCCCCATGAGCCTGAGGGAGGCACGCCGTTCCTGCACCTGGCTGCGCGCCAGGGCAAGGTTGGCGCGGGATGCCTGCAGACGTGCCTGCGGGATGATGCCCTCGCGAAACAGGGCCTCTTCGCGCGCGGCCGTCTCCCCGGCCAGGGCGAGCTGCACGGCGGCCTGTGCCAGGTCGCGCTGGGCGGCCACCAGTTCCGGGGAACGCACGCTGGCCAGCACCTGGCCCGCCCGTACAGCGTCGCCCGCCGCCACCCGCACCTCGGTGATGAGGCCTGCCACCGGGGCGGAGACGGCCCGCTCCTGGGCTGGTGCAAGGGCGACTGTGGCCGGCAGGCCCACCGTCATGGCCCCGGCATGGGCAGTGATGGGCACGGTGGTGATGCGCAGTGCCGCCCGCTGGGCGGCAGAGATGGGGATCAGCTTGTCTGCGGCCCAGACCGGCAGGGCCAGGACCAGCAGGAGTATCAGGCAACGCTTCATGACGACCTCTCGATGGCGACAGGGCAGGGGGTGTGACCACGTGTGCGCCATACCCGGCAGCAGCAACGCGCTGCAGGTGGGGGCGGACATCCCTTGTCCTGCATGCGACCCATCAGGGGCGCAGGCAGGGCGACGCGAAACCGGCCGTGTGCCGGTGCTGGGGGATCAGACGGCGGGGGGTGCGCCCGGAAGGGGGATCAGGTGGGCGGGTGGACCGGGAAGGGCGACTGGGTCGGCTGGGCGCGGACGCCGAGGTCTGCCGATGAACGACGCCCAGGGCAGATGGCATTCTCGCCCTGTCATGGCATGGCCGCCATCCGGTCTCGGCTGTAGCGTGAGGGGCAGGCCGACCGCATCGTGCTCGGCTGCGTGAACATTTGCCCATGCCGTATCCTGCCCCCCTGCCTGCACATCGCCCCATTCCGGCAGATGGATGCCGCCATGACCATGGGCATGCGCATGGGCATGTATCAACGGCGCCAGGCACTGGAGCAGGGCGAACAGGCTGATCAAAAAGCCGCGATGGATCGGTCGCATGGGGCGAGATTAGACCAGTTCCAACCGTGGCGTGGCAAGCATCGCTATTCGGTCGGCGCTCAATCGAACGCCTGTCCGCCGGCTGCCGGCGGCCCCGCTCCGTAGAGCAGGTCCACCAGCCAGAGCGAGATCTCGGGCACGTAGGTGATGAGGGAGAGATAAGCGAGCATCACCGCCACGAAGGGCAGCGCCCCCTTGGACACCTCGGTCAACCCCAGGCGGGAGAGATGGCTCGCGACATAGAGGTTCAGGCCCACCGGCGGGGTGATCATGCCGATCTCCATGTTCACGGTCATGATGACGCCCAGGTGGATGGGGTCGATGCCAAGCTCAGTGGCGATGGGCAGGAACAGGGGCGCGAGGATCAGGATGATGGAGGAGGGCTCCATGAATTGCCCGGCCAGCAGCAGGGTCAGATTGACGATGAGCAGGAATTGCCAGGCACTGAGGTTCTGCTCGGTGATCCAGGCCGCGAGCGACTGGGGGATCTGCTCGGCGGTGAGGAGGAAATTGAACAGGATGGCGTTGGTGATGATGTAGAGCAGCATGGCCGAGGTGTTGGCCGCCTTAAGCAGCACCTTGGGCACCTGTCTGAGTTTCAGGCCGCGGTAGATGAACACCGCGCAGAAAAAGGCATAGACGGCGGACACCGCTGCCGCCTCGGTAGGGGTGAACAGGCCGCCGTAGATGCCGCCCATGACGATCACCACCAGCACGAGGCCCCAGAAGGCGTCCAGGAAGGAGCGCCCCACCTCCCGCCAGGAGGGGCGTGGCACCGTGGGGAAGCGCCAGCGCCGGGAGTGGAGATAGGACACCCCCATGAGCAGCAGCGCCAGCAGCATGCCCGGCACGATGCCGGCCACGAACAGCTTGCCGGTGGACTCGCTGGTGGCCACGGCATAGATGATGAGCACGATGGACGGCGGGATGAGGATGCCGATGCTGCCCGAACAGGCGATGAGGCCGGTGCTGAAGCGCTTGGGATAGCCCTGCTGCACCAGGGCCGGCAGCATGATGGAACCGATGGCCATCACCGTCGCCGGGCTGGAGCCGGACAAGGTGGCGAAGAAGGCGCAGGAGAGCACCGTGGCCATGGCGAGCCCGCCCGGCATCCAGCCCACCAGGTTCACGGCGAAGCGGATGAGCCGGCGGGCCACGCCGCCCTCGGTGAGGAAGGCGCCGGCCAGCACGAAGAAGGGGATGGCCATGATGGCGAAGCTCTCCAGACCGGTGAACAGGCGCTGGGAGAGGATGTCCACCGTGCTGAGATCGAAGCTGGAGAAGCCCAGCAGGAAGACGAGCACGGTCATCCCCAGGGCGATGGAGATGGGGGTGCCGGTCACGAGCATCAGGGCCAGGAGGACGAGGATGATGCCGGCGGTCATGGGCGCGTCTCCTCGACGTGCGGCCCCGCCTCCGTGTCGTGTCCGGGCAGGGTGCCCGTGCGACGGAAGCGCACCAGGGCCTGCAGGAAGCGGTAACACATGAGGCCGGAACCCAGGGGGATGGCCAGATAGATGATCCACATGGGCCATTCCAGGTCGGGGGAGACCTGGCCGGTGCCGTGGATGAAGACCACCCAGCGGGCGCCGAGGAAGGCGATCACCCCGGTGAACACCACCCCCAGGAGCAGGCCGCCGGTCACCAGGAGGCGCCTAAGCCCCGGTCCCGCCTTGTTCACCACGTAGTCCACGCCCACGTGGATGCCAGTGCGCACGCCGTAGGCGGCGCCGAACTTGGCCATCCAGATGAACAGGTAGATGGTCAGTTCCGTGGCCCAGGTGAAGCCGGTGCCGAACAGATAGCGCAGGGCCACCGAGACGAAGGTCACCAGGGTGGCGGCCGCCATGAAGGAGAGGGTGATCCCTTCCTCCAGGTGGTCGATGATGCGGTTGAGGCTTAGGCCCACGACGCTCCGGCGTTTCGGTGATGCATGGCAGATCGCTGCCCCCGGGAGGGCCTAACACCCCGCCGGCAGGCCGGCGGCCCTGGCCCTACCTGGCTGAGCGCTCCTGCTCCACCTGCGCGGCCACGGCGTAGACCGAATGGATGAGGTCGCGGCCGATCTTGTCCTCGAACTCCTTGTGTACCGGCAGCAGCACCTGCCACCAGCGCCGGCGTTCCTCGTTGGGCAGGATGTAGATCTCCGTGGTGCCGGCGCGGCGCACGGCGGCCAGGGCCTCGTCGTTTTCCTTCTGGGCGATCTCCCGCTCATAGGCAGTGGCCTCCTGCATGGCCTTTTCCAGAATGGCGCGCAGATCGGCCGGCAGCCCCTCCCAGAACTTCTTGTTGACGATCACCGCATAGCCCAGGTAGCCATGGTCGGAGAGGGTCAGGTGTTTCTGCACCTCGTGCATCTTCTGGGTGTAGAGGTTGGACATCGGGTTTTCCGTGCCGTCCACCACCCCCTGCTGCAGGGCCGAATAGACCTCGGAGAAGGCCATCACCTGTGGATTGGCGCCCAGGGCTCGCATCTGCGCCTCCAGCACCTTGGAGGACTGGATGCGCATCTTTAGCCCCTTGAAGTCCTCCACCCGGCGCAGGGGACGGTTGGCGCTCATCTGCTTGAAACCGTTGTCCCAATAGGCCAGGCCCAGGATGCCCTTGGGTTCCAGCAGGGCGAACAGCCGCTTGCCGATGTCGCCGTCCATCACCCGGTAGAGGGTCTCCTTGTTGGGGAAGATGTAGGGCAGGTCGAACAGCTCGAACTGACGCACCCCCAGCGGCCCGAACTTGGACAGCGAGGGCGCCAGCATCTGCACCGCCCCGAGCTGCAAGGCCTCCATCTCCTCCCGGTCCTTGTAGAGCTGGCTGTTGGGATAGACCTCCACCCGGACCCGCCCGCCGCTGCGCTCCTCGGCGAGGCGCTTGAAATACTCGGCCGCCTTGCCCTTGGGGGTGTTGGGGGCCACCACGTGGGAGAATTTGATGACGATGGGCTCGGCGGCCTGGACGCAGGCCATGGAGAGCCCGAGCAGGACGGTCGTGAGCACGGCGTTGAGTTTCATGGTGGTCTCCTCCTGGGTTTGCCGCAAGGCCCGGGTCCATCCGCTGTCACGGCGGGAGCGTTGCATGCTAGCAGGGCGCTCGGCCGCATGTCATCCCCTTGATGCGCACCACGGGATGGGTTTCAATGCAGGGACCCGGCCAGGCCGATAAGGCCGCCGATCCTCTGGCACGGCATGCTTGCACCATGACCCTTCTCATCTTCGCCCTGGGGCTCGCCGCCCTCATCCTGGGCGCCGAACTGCTGGTGCGCGGCGCCTCGCGTCTCGCCCTGACCCTGGGCATCTCTCCATTGGTGGTGGGCCTCACGGTCGTGGCCTTCGGCACCAGCTCGCCGGAGCTGGCCATCTCGGTACAGGCAGCCTGGTACGGACAGGTGGACATCGCCCTGGGCAACGTGGTGGGCAGCAACATCTTCAACGTGCTGTTCATCCTGGGGCTGTCCGCCCTCATCACGCCCCTGGTGGTGCACCAGCAGTTGATCCGCCGCGAGGTCCCCTTGATGATCGCCGTGTCGCTCCTGCTCTGGGCGCTGGCGGCAGACGGCGGCATCGACCGCGGGGAGGGCGGCCTAATCACCCTAGGGCTTGCCGCCTACATCGTCTATGTCATCCGCGCCAGCCGCCGCGAGACGGCGGAGATTCAGGCGGAATACCTTGAAGCCATGCCCGGCGACGGCAAAGCTTGGGACCGGCACTGGGCGGTGCAGACCGCCTTGATCCTGGCGGGACTCGTCCTGCTGGTGCAGGGCTCGAACTGGCTGGTGGAAGCCTCAGTGGAGATCGCCCGCGCCCTGGGGGTGAGCGAGCTGGTGATCGGGCTCACCCTGATCGCCGCGGGGACCTCGCTGCCCGAGGTGGCCACCTCGGTGGTGGCCGCCCTGCGGGGTGAACGGGACATCGCCGTGGGCAACGTGGTGGGCAGCAACATCTTCAATATCCTGGGGGTGCTGGGCGTGTCCGCCAGCGTGGCGCCTGCGAGCCTCACCGTGTCCCCGGCGCTGCTCGCCTTCGACCTGCCGGTGATGGTGGCGGTGGCGGTGGCCTGCCTGCCCATCTTCTTCACCGGCTACCGCATCGCCCGCTGGGAGGGGGGGCTATTCTTCGGCTATTACCTGGCCTATCTGGTCTACCTCTTCCTGCATGCCTCCCGGCATGCCGCCCTGGAGTCTTACAGCCTGGTAATGGGCCTCTTCGTCCTGCCCCTGACTGCCATCACCCTGGCTGTGCTGGCCGGCCGGCATTGGCACCTGGGGCGCAGGGACGTCTGAGCGGCATCAGCCGGTGTTGCGCAGACCGGCGGCGATGCCGTTGATGGAGCGCAGCAGGGGCTCGAGCCAGGGGCTGGGCCTGGTCTCGTCCCCCGGCTCGGCGCGCAACCGCCGCAGCAACGTGACCTGGATGTAGTTGAGGGGATCCAGATAGGGGCGCCGGCGCCGGAGGGACTGGGCCAGCTCCGGGTTTTCCGTGAGCAGAGCGGGGATGTCGGCCACCTGCAGGATCTGGCGGCAGGTGCGGCGGTATTCCTCCTCGAGGATGGCGTGAATATCCCCCCCCAGCGCGGGGTCCAGGCACAGCCGGGCGTATTCCCGGGCGATGGTCATGTCCGCCTTGGCCAGGGCCATCTGGGCGTTGGATAGCAGGGTGCGGAAGAAGGGCCATTCCTGGTACATCTTCTGCAGCTTGGCCAGGCGCACCGGGTCGTTGCCATGCCAGGCCTCCAGGGCCGCGCCGATGCCATACCAGGCCGGCAGGGTGTGGCGCGACTGGGCCCAGGCGAACACCCAGCCGATGGCCCGCACGGATTGGAGGGAGCGGTCCTCTCTGCGGCGGTGGGAGGGGCGCGAGCCGATGTTGAGCAGGGCGATCTCGCGGATGGGGGTCGCCTCGTAGAAGTAGTCCAGGAAGCCCGGCGTGCCCTCGGTCAGTTGCCGGTAGTGGCGCTCGCCCAGACGGGCGATCTCGTCCAGGATGCCCAGATAGTCGCGCCGGTCCTGGGTGGCAGGCAGCACCAGGTGGGCGCTCGCCTTGAGCAGCCCGGAGGCGCCCATGGTCAGCTCATAGACCGCCGTCTCGGCGTTGTTGTACTTGTGGAACAAGACCTCCCCCTGCTCGGTGAACTTGATTTCGCCGTGCACCGTACCGGGCGGCTGGGCTAGGATGGCCTCGTGGGTGGGACCGCCGCCGCGCCCCACGGTGCCGCCCCGGCCGTGGAAGAGCCGGCAGGGGATACCGTGGGCCTGGGATAGGGAGAGGATTTTCTTCTGGGCGTCGTAGAGGTGCCAGGCCGAGGCCAGGATGCCGCCGTCCTTGCAGGAATCGGAATAGCCGAGCATCACTTCCTGGGCCTCGCCGTAGGCCTTGAGCAGCTCCCGATAGGCGGCAAGCCCGTAGAGCCGGGTCAACACCTGCTCCACGCGGGCCAGGTCCTCAATGGTCTCGAACAGGGGGCTCACACCGATGTGGCAGTACCAGCGCCCATGGGCGCGCCCCACCAGACCTGCCAGGGAGGAGAGGAACAGGACTTCGAGGACGTGGCTGGCGGCATGGGTCATGGAGACCACATAGCGTCCGAAACACTCCGGCCCCAGCTGCCGGCGCATGTGGGCGATGACCTCGAACACGCGCAGGCATTCGCGGCTGTCCTCGCTGATGGCCCCCGCGTCGTATTGCCCGGTGGCGGGGCTCAGGAGGGCATCGGTGAGCAACTGGATGCGCCCATCCTCGTCCAGGGCTTCGTAGTCCACCTTTAGGGAGGAGGCCAGGACCTCGGCCACGGCCCGGGTGTGGCGCCCCGACTCCTGGCGTACGTCCAGGGCCAGGAGGTGGAAGCCGAAGGTCTCCACCAGGCGGATGAGATCGGTGAGGCCGTCCTCCGCTACCGCCCGGTCCCCGTGGGAGACGAGGGAGTCGCGGATGAGGTACAGATCTGCGAGGAACTCGCGGGCGCTGGCATAGGCAGGGGCATCCAGCACATGGAAATCGTTGCCGTCTATGGCCCGTTGCACCCGCATCAGGTTGCCGCGGATGCGGCAGCGCATGAAGGCCAGCTTGCGCCGGTAGGGTTCCTGTCGGTAACGCTCGGTCTGGCCGCGGAAACAAGGGCCGGCGAGGACCTCGTCTGCCTCTAGGCTGTCGAGGAAGGCGGCGGAGGGCTGGCACAGCCGCATGGAGTAGGTCAGCTCGTCCATGAGGGCATCGAGCCGCCGCAGATACTCCTCCAGGGCGGTGCGGGCCTGCATCCACCAGGTCAAGGCCGTGACCTCGGCGGTGACCAGGGGATGACCGTCCCGGTCGCCGCCGATCCAGGAGCCGAAGCGCACGAAGGGGGGCACCGTCAGGCGCGCCGCCTCCTTGCCATAGACGTCCGCCAGGGCCTGGCCGAAATTGCGATAGAGGCGGGTGACCGCCGGGAACAGGGAGCTGGGGAAATAGGACAGGCCGCTCGCCACCTCGTCACGCACCTCCACCCGATGGGCGCGCACCTCGTCCGTCTTCCACAGCACCTCGATACGGTTGGCCAGCCGCTGTCTCGCCTCCTCCCGGTGGAAACCGCGCAGGCGCGGATCGTCCAGTTCCTGCATAGACTGGAAGATGCCCC
>FWPV01002991.1_pt1 | contig 25454 bp, 18 predicted proteins | sample 2228371 | NCBI WGS metagenome assembly FWPV01 (sample SAMEA103939776, study PRJEB20133) | metagenome | reverse complement strand
ATTCTTTAATCTTTTTCTACAAACATATCGCTCCTAACAGAGTTTAATATTAACCCTTCCGAATTGCCCTTAATAACCTTCCAGTTTGTGTCCATACCTTTTTAAACTTATCCCAACCCATTTGAAAAAAGCGAAATCAGGAAAGTCTCCCTTTTCAAAAGGGAGATTTAGAGGGATTTTATAATAAATCATAATCATAATGAATAATTTTTTAAATCTTATTTGTCCGTCAATGATAAAAAACATTCATAATCTGATTTTAAAATGCCTCTAAAAACGATTCTTTATGCATATAATGAGTTATTTTTATCATAATAGCATAAAAAGTCATACTCTTGATCAGATATTGTCTGAATCAATTTCTGAATGGCCGATTATTCAATTTGTGATATAAAAATCAATAATGGCAAGCATTTATGGTCAATTTAAGTCTACGCGATAAAAATGAGCTTGTTAAAAATCGATGGTGATAAAAGAATTGTTTTCATACTAAATCTTGATTCAAAATACCATATTATTAAAAAATCTATCAATAAATAGTTCCCCAAGCATAAATTTTACGTCCACGAACTCTAAACAACAACTCACACAGAACATAAATATTATGAACTATCATTATAAAGTTAAAACACGGAGGCACAGAGACACGGAGATATTTAATCACGAATGTCATGAATTTTTAATCAGGAATTCAACGAATAAGACGAATTACACGAATTTTTTATCGATTGCGCAAATTAACCCACCAATAATACACAACCTGCGTTGCACTACGAAAAAGTTACATATCGCAAAATCGGCAAAAAATTCAGACTGTTCGTGTAATTCGTGATAATTTATTCGTCCAATTCGTGTTTATTATCATGAATTATACGAAAAGCATGATTTACTTGTTCGTATCCGCTCAATTTATTGAGCGTATTAATAGCGCCCGATGAATTGGGCTACTACGAACCTTACATAATATTCGTTTTATTCATGTAATTCGTGATTAATTTTTCCCCGTGCCTCCGTGTCTTTCTTGTTTGTTTGCTAGAAAACTATCCAACAAAAAATATGCTTAATTAGCGAGTAAAACGTTGCGGAACATAACCGATAAAAAATTCACTAAAAAATATGGTTAAGCAACTAAAGTTTATGCTTGGTACAATTCCATAGCCTCCTCTGGAAAAGCGGCAAACATAAAAGTCTCCCTTTTCCAAAGGGAGATTTAGAGGGATTTTATATATTTGATATCGGAATTTATGTTCGGTTACCAGTTATTTGATAGCTATCTCCTTACCTTTCTCAGCAGAGGCATAAATACCATCAAGTATTTTCATCATTAAAACGCCATCTTCTCCAGAACTTATAGGTGTTTTATCCTCTAATATACACTCGGCAAAATGCTGAAATTGTGATAAACCCTTTGGGTTTTTAGGTTCAATGTCAATAAGGTATCCATCTTTTTCTGACCAGATCACTAATGGGCTGAGACTCGCTCCAGCTTTTGTTCCAAAAATCTCTGAATATTGTTTCTCTGATTGGCAATTCATTGCCCAGCTTACTTCTACTGCCATCGTTGCTCCGTTATCAAAGCGAATATATGCTGAAGCGAAATCTTCTACATCAAATGTGCCATGTTTCGCATATTCTGGAAATCCCTGAACTGTAGAACCCATTACAGATACAGGCTTTGGTGATCCCATCATATACATAGTCATATCTATAACATGCACACCCAGGTCTATCAAAGGACCACCTCCTGAAAGTGCTTTATTGCAAAACCAGCTTCCTGCTCCTGGAACGCCACGCCTTCTTATCCAGCCAGTCTTTGCAAAATATATTTCACCAAAATCTCCTGCATCGACGTAACGTTTTATTGTCTGCACATCTCCACGATAGCGGTTATTAAAATGAAGCATAAGTTTTAAGCCATTTTTCTTTGCAGTGTCAAGCATCTCCTGACCTTCTCTGGCATTCAGAGCCATGGGCTTTTCTACCATAACATGTTTTCCAGCATTAAGGGCATCAATCGTGATCGGCTTATGAAGATAGTTAGGTACAGCCACACTCACAGCGTCAAGCTCTTTTAAGGCTAAAAGATCATTATAATCTTTAAATGCTTTTTCTATGCCATAATGTTGTTTGCAATCCCTTAACCTATCTTCATTAATATCTGCTATACCAATAACCCTGGCATTTGAAGCTTTAAGATACCCTTCCAGATGACCACGCCCCATCCCGAGACCAATTATTCCAAAATTTACAAAATCTTTCTTCTTTTTGCGCACCATCTTTTACCCCCAAATCGATTAACCAAACTAACGTTAATTTAGAACTACTTTATAATCTCAAATTCCCATGCTATAGATTCATGTTTTGGCAATGTTATTTGTTTCTGGAAATTGGAAGCACTTTCAAAAACGTCTGATACACCATCCTGTGTTATTACGCTAATTTTTACTTTCTCAACTGCAATATCATATTCTTCAGCCTTAAAATCGATACCTGCAGAAATGGTTTCATCGCTTACATTAACAAAGATTAATACCAATTTATCGTCTTGAACTAATCTCCATGCGCCTGTAAGTAAACCATCTGTTGTAACCCACCATTCACCAGCCCATTTCCAGTCAGCCCTAACTTTTGGTATATCGCCCGAAAGTTGTGGAGGTCTGCACATCTCACCTGCATAGAAATATTTTCGTAAAGCCCATCTTAATTTAACAACTTTACGCAGAAATTCAGCATTATGCTTTTCATTCAAGATATTCGGATCTATCCAGCCGATCTGTTCACCGAAAACAAGTTGTTGCCCTGCTTTCATGCGAAATGCCAGATCGCCATCGCGATATGCTCTGCCAAACATCTGTATTGCGGAAGAATAAACAGCTGGAAATGCAGGCACCTGACCATCATACTGCCATGTCCATGTAAGGTAACCGTCAAACCATCGAATAAAAGGTTCAGAATTGCACTCAGTAGTCAATATACCTCCATCTGGCATGTTGTCACGTATGGATTGAAGCATTTTCCAATATCCTTCAACCCACCAGTGTCCGCCTCCCAATGGGTGACCATGCTCTTTATCCATACATAACCTCGGAAACATTGCAGCAACCTGGTCGATATACACTGCACTTACCTTATATTCATTGAACAAGCGAAGGCATATATCATAGATGCGTTTCTGCCAGAGTTCAGTTGCTGGACACATGACTGCAAATTGCACGGGACTGCCATCTGATTCTCTACTACCATACATTTCTATATATGGCTTACCATCTTCATCCTTAGTTGCAGCAGGAAATGCAACGCTTGTGAATTCAAAATCTTCAGTGCCTTTATCATGTGTATCCCACAACCTTCCATTGATATATGGCATAACATATACGCCAGCATCTAGAAGTTCCTTAACACCTTCAGCAAAACTTTCAGTTGCAGGAAAATAATGTGGATAATCATTATCAAAAGGTATTTGATGCCAATTATACCAGTGGAATCCAACAGGAACGCCCATAAACTTTGCAAATTCTTTAACACGCGGGACAACCTGAGAGCTATTGCCCGACGTTGTTACCCATACGCATAGTTCACGCATCCATAATGGAGTATCATCTCGACCATCGGGACAGATGTTTGGGAACCATCTTGCAGAATTACATGCCCATTTTCGGTATATCATAGCAGCGTCATACCAGTCACCGCGTAGCAACTTCCATATTGCTTCCCCGCTAAGTGAAAAATCATTTCCTGCAATACCCATATTTTCAGCAGGATGGTTAAAAGTGAACAGAACTGAATTTTCATCAGGTCGGCTTTCGATCGTTATTTCTTTCGCACTTGCATTCGGATCATGAGTTGCTATATATAGACCTTTTTCACCATCATACGCTGATACAAATTGCATAACTGTCCATGGTTCAGGATATAAACCACTATGACGGAAGGGAACCTGCCATAAGCCTTTCTGAACTTCCCCAGGTCCTCTTGGAAAGAAGACACAAGCAGATGGTCCCAATTCAGCTATGCCGATTTGTGGAAAAGTGACGTTCATTATGCTCCATTCTTCGCTATTATTCTTTACATCAAGTTCCCAGCTTATAGAGCTATCTTCATCATTAAGTTCTGCCTTTGCAATTACATTTATAGACTTAACTATTCTATGATCTTCCCATGTTATAAGAATATTGTTTTGATCATGTTTAATTTTAGGATTATTCCATCCGAAGTCAGCGCTAAGATTCAATTCTTCTTTAGTTCCAATATGCCTCAGTTTAATCGCAAATAGTGGAAGCAGTTGTTGAGAAAGAAATTCAGTTTCATTAACGTTATCATATAGGCTCAACAAAGCAATGCCTTCATCAGTTTTTTCCAGAGTTAACCCAAGCTCGCCGGCATTTAGAGTGATCGAAGATTGATCTTTTGACATCATCTCCCTCCAATATGTTTTATCTTTTAATATTCAAAGTGGAAATTTGCTCCTGGAATCTATACCTTTTTCAAAGCGTGTTCCTTTATGACCGCCTGGATACTTAAAATATCTATCCGCGCCCATATCTGTCTTAACACTACCCCATACTGTTGCCAATTTATTTCTGGATTCAACAGCCATCGATCTTACTTTTCCCTCATAGAGAATTATATCATCAAAATACATTATAAAAGTAGAACCGCCGTTGCCGTAGTTAGCAACATTAAATTTGTTTATTCCTGGTTTACCTAAACCTTCGTATTTCCTGAAACCTACATTTGTGGCAATTTCCTTGCCATCTAGAATAAAATCGTATTTATTTTTATCTAAATACATTATGTATTTGAAATCATACCATTTTTTATCCTGGAACTTAACACCTTGAATCCATGTTCCAGAATCGTTATAATCTAATGAACCAGCCTCAGTTTTAACGCAAACACCTGACCAATCATCAGGGCAATTTGTGTGTAAAACATAAAATACTTCAACTCCAGTAGCATCACCTTCTTCTCTATACCACTTAAACTCCAGTGAAACCGTCTTATCCACTATGGGCTTATCAAGGACAAGGCTCATACCTCCACCGCCACCACTATCTGTAATTTTCACACTTTTATTAGTTTCACTTGGAAATTTTTCCACTTCAACCTTACCTGCTGGAGCCATAACCCAAGGACCTGAAGGCGGTTTACCAACTTCATCATTATTAAAATCGTAAAAGAAGAACACATTCTGGCAAAGTCCCATTGTAGAAATTGCAAATAAAAGTAATAAACAAAATATATAAACTTTCATCATAAATACCTCCTCCTAGTAAACTTAACAAACAAAGGATTTGAATATTGTTTGTATCATTAAAAACAGTTTTATTCATTTCCTTTGTTTCTTTTTTTGTTTATTTTGCGTTATTATTATTCCTTGACATACCCCAACCAGATCTTTTAGTCCATTTAGTTAAGATCGGAACGTATGGGCTAATCCTATTTCCTGCACATAGACCTGTCCGATATATATCTCCACCAGAATAATTCCACCAATTCCATCCTATTCCGAATCGTTCAAAAAGAGCCAAATAGTCGTTTAGCCATGCTTCTCCATCAGAATCTGGTTGTATGATTGAGATCCCGAACTCTCCACAATGTATAGGCACATTATATTTTATTGAAAAAAGGATCGCTTCAATCCAGAAATCAATTTGCGTGCGTTCAGTTGTGCATTTATAACTTGGATAATATTCATCATAAGCATATCCCCAATGTTTTCCATAATGATGGAAACTATAGATGACATTTTTATCATTAACGGGTTTCATCCAGAGACACCATTGCGGTTGTGCCCAACCATCTGCAGATTCCCAAACGATAGTATGCTTATTATCTACTGAGCGAATTATAGCAGTTAACTCATTCATAATTTCCAGCCAGTGATCAGTGTTCATATAGGCAGGTTCATTGAAAAAGTCATAGGAAACTGCCCACTCAGGAAGATGTACATAACGTTCGGCTATTCTTCTCCATAGCTCAAAAGCATTCTTTTTCGTTTCTGGTTTTGCACGCCAATACCTTGTGCTATTTCGGACTGCTCCTCCAACATCTTTCTGTGGAGAATCTTCGTTAAAGAACCAACAAATCATCATCTGCATTCCGACTGCATTGCATTTCTCAACGAATTCATCAAGACGTTTCCACATTTCTTCGTTATCTTCAATAATAGGACCTCCCATAAATCTGACCAACGGAATGTCCCAATCTGCATGAAATGCCCAAGCGTATCTACAGTGATCAAATCCCCATTCAGCCATTCGCTTGAACATTTCATCTTCCGTTACTCCTCCGCGAACATTATATTCCGCTTTCTCTTTTCCGAAAAGCTCACCCACACCTTTCATTACTTTTGTCCGATCTACTGCTTCTGCTTCATACTCAAGCATATCAGAATCTTTTACCATATAAGGTGCATGTTTTAGTGAACATAAGGTTCTAACATCATTAACTCTCAAATCAGGATATTTATATTTAAGACCATAACTTAAAAGCATCGGAACTGGAGCTATTTTTTGTGGTTCCAAGGCTCCAAAACCTTTAAGGTCAAGATAATTATATTTAATTTTACATCTTTGTATAAATGAATTTTCTTTATTCTGGACGCATTCACTAGCAGAAATCGGATAATATCTTAGAATTTTTGCCCAGAAGCGACAGCTTGTATCATCTATTTCATCTGATAATTGAAGAACGCCTACAATTACAGGTGATTCATCATAATTGATTGAAAAACATTTTGAGTTCATCTGGTTAGTTTTGAAAAGTATTTCTTTCGGTTGACTTTCCAGTAAGATTAACAATTTCATTTTTTTATTGCTAATGAGTATCCAATTTTCAGCAAGTTTATCTCCACTTAAATTAAAATCTTTACCAAGTTCTGCTACCTGAATTCCTTGATCTGTTACGAATCTAATCTCTGAAGGCGGTTCATATCCCTTTGCTTCCCAGTTCCAAAATTCTAAAGATTTATTATCTGTTGATACTATTGTAGCAGGTGACATTGCACTTGATAACATAGTATACCTAAAATAATCACTCCCGTTTGCAACATGCATTTTATATTCTTTAGCAAAGAATAAAGGTCCTGGTGTTTCAATATACTCGGGTTCGAAGCCGTATGCATATAATCTGACCTGTCCAGCTATTATACCACCAAAATTATCATGATTATATACTTGTATAACAAAAAGATTTTCTTCTCCAAAATGTATCAAATCATTAGGTATTTCATGCTTTTCTGGAGGATCGTTTTCCCCTTTACCGATTGGAGTTCCATTTATGAATATTCTTCCCCAGTCCTGGATATTACCTGTTGATAATATAATCTTTTGCCCTTGCCAGTCCTTTGGAATAAAAACACTTTTTTGATACCATGCAAAACCATTATAAGGTTTATCGCCAAAACGGGCATCGCCGAGTTTATATGGTGCATCCGATGGACTATTAAGATTATCTTCTTGAAACCCTTGTCGTTCCCAAGGTAAAGGAACAAAAATATTTACCCATCCATCAGGTCTTGTATCTTTATGCCATTCTTCTTTTTCACCTATGTTTTCCGGATCTGTTCGAAACTTCCATAAGCCAGCTAGGTCAATATAATAACTGTTTAAAGGAAATATCGAAAAATGCCAATTTATTGGATCATTTCCTATCAATTCACGAGCGTTGAGCCAGGCGAACCTATCTTCCAGAAACTCATCGAGAGAACCAACACCTCCAGTAAGATCAACCGATTTTTCAATGCGAAATCTTATATCCCTAGAGAATTCATAAATTCTATCTATTTCCTTTTGTGATGATGCCCAATCACCAAGTATATATGACGCCCTTGCAGATTCAGATAAAAGTTTCAGTTCATATATTTCAAATTTTAATGGCAGAGAAAGCATAGAAACAAAATTATCAAGATGGCTTATTTCTCTCTCACATTTATATAGGTTAGTTGCAACAATAATAGGCATCTCCGCAGAAGCAATGATTGTGCCTGCGGATTTTGCTTTTTCAATAGATTCTAAAAAATTATTCGCTTTCTGAGCTGGAATAGCAGAATTTTTTATTATTGACTGCGCTTCTTCAATAAGTGGTTTTGCAATTCTTTCAGCAATACGCCAGAGAACATTTTCATCGTAACTTATTATTTCGTTTGCCGGTCTGAACCTTCTTAAAAGAAAAATACTTTGTTCATTGATTTTCTGGATTCTAGCTAAGCTTTTAGCAATAAGTGTCTTGCCAAGTTCTTCATCGTTATATGTCATAAGTTTTCCATTATGTGCTCTATCATACGCTCCAGTGCTAGGACCGGCTACCATTTTCTTTGTTTGCGGTTTCCTATTTCCATCTGCAAGCCAATTCTCGTCGGTCTTAAAACCGTAAACCTTACCATCTTTACCTATAATCTCACCTTCGGCACATGTTTCGTTGCTTTCGATAATTATCGTAATATTTCTGGATGATAAAATATATTTTGAAATATCGTAATCATCAACTAATGATTCATCGACATTTTCAGCAACTAAATTATTATTTATCTTTAATTTATAACCATTGCCTCCCCAGATGACGATCCAACCGGAAATTGCACCATCAGGAACTTCAATATTCTTCTGATATGATTTGCCTCCAAATAAGCAAAGTCCTTTCCAGTCGTCTTTATAATACCATTTATCTGCGCCTCTTTCCCACCACAATGCACCTTCAGATACGTTTCCCATTATGAACATTGCTAAAGTTCCGATGCAAAAGGTTGATACCATAAATTCTCTCCCTAAATTTTTTCTAATGATTCAAAAGCTAAAGCAGCACTTCCAATGATACCAGCATTATCCAGCTGTGAGATACCTACTGGTATAGCTGGCACAACACCGAGAAGATTTTCATATATACTTTTAGCCTTTTGTATCATACAATCCCAATTTCTCATTGCACCTGCTAGAACTATTATAACAGGATCAAATATTTGTGCAACATTGCGAATACCATAAGCTAATGCCTGGGCAGTTTGTTCCTCCAGTTTCAGTGCTATTTCATCGCCTTCCATTGCCGCCAGGTTAACATGCAAAGGTTCGATATACTTCACTAATTCCAATGGCTCTCCAGTCAATAATTTAGGCTTCACATTGTCATCATTTTTTATTTTATCAAGTATGAGGCTTCTTTTACCGCGTGCTAACGTATTAAGAACCATCCTGGCACCTTCATCACGAACAGCAGTAGCAGATGCATGAGCTTCCATACAATCAATATTACCGCAACCACATAGTCTACTTTCTCTACCATCTGGTCTTGGAATAGAGACATGACCTAATTCGGCACCTTTATAAGTATCTCCCTGCCATTTGATATATCGATCCAGCTCTTTTATATATAGTATAACACCTCCTCCAATGCCACTACCAAGTGTAAATGCAACAAGCGTCCCCTTGGGCCAATTTCCAAAACGCCTTTCACCATCTGCTGCTACATTTGCATCGTTATCAGCAACAATTACTAAGTTATCAAAATGCTTTTTTAGTTCCTTACTAACAGATAAGCCTTCGTAAGTGGGCATGTTAGGAGAATGATGTATCATTTCATTTTGCCCGTCCCATGAAGGTATCCCTAATCCTATTGCTTTTACGTTTTCGTTCAATAGGTCACTAATTGCAGACTTAAGGTTTTTCATAAATTCCGATGGGTCTTTGACTGTTTCTATTACTTTTATACTGCTCTTTAGTTGACCATCATCACCTACGCGCGCTATTTTTGTTGTTCCTGCACCAAGGTCTACACCTATTACTTCATTTCCATTCTTAGACATTTTTTATCTCCATTTTGTAAGAGTTTCTGCAAATTAACATAATGTTATTTATATAAAACAAGTTTACTAGCTTGTTTTCCTGTGTATGTGCGAAGCATAACTATATATCTTTCCTGTATTTGCGTAAATTAAAAGTAGGGGCAGGTTTAGTCTTTATATCCAGGTTTTATATAAAATAAAAACCAGTTTGCACGAAATAGATTGCCAAATAACATACAAAACCTGCCCCTACAGCATATTACATTAAACGAAAATAGCATAATGCCTACTCAAAAATAGCATCGAGCTTACCCAGAAATAGCAAAAAGCCTATGATTTGATAAAATCACATTATTTAAATCTCACAAATATTTAGGTAATTCAAAATAAAACGTTGTTCCTTTTCCGATCTCTGTTTCAAATCCGATATTTCCTCCCATATTTTCTATAAGCATTTTCGAAATATATAATCCTAATCCACTTCCGCCTTTCTTTTGTGTAGTTCCTTTTCCCGCTTGCGAGAATTTTTGGAAAATACGATTTTGAAAGTCAACCGGTATACCAGGACCGTGATCTATTACGTTAACTCTGAAAACATTAGCATATTTTGAAACTAAAATCAAGACTTCATTGCCCGATGGAGAAAATTTAATTGCATTCGAAATTAAATTCGTTAAAACTTGAATAAGCCGATCCCCATCTACATACACTATTGCTTTTTGTAAATCATTATCTGCTCTTAGTTTAACATTAAATTGGTTTGCATAAGGAAGATTATCTTCAATAGCCTGTTTTACAAGAATCACCAAATCGTGTTCCTGAAAATTAAAATCAATTTTGCCTGATTCAATTTTATTGATATCAAGCATATTATTTACTAAGCTTAATAATCTTTCACTGTTTCTATATGCAATATCCAGCCATTTTTTTGAATCTTCGGAAAGTTTTTCACTTTCCTGGATCAATAAAAGTGCATTAAGTATTGAGGTAATAGGGCTTCTTATCTCGTGGCTAACGATAGATATGATGCTATCCTTCATCTGGTCAATTTCTTTTAATTTGGTAATATCTCGGAGTATAACCAGAAATACATCTTCATCTTCCCATTCTATATTCGCCACGTTCATTGCCACAATTATAGGTTGACCGTCTTTTTTAAGAATTTGAATTTCTGTTTCATTTACTATATTCATGTCATAGTCAAATGTTTTGCCTATATATTCTCCGGGTTCACAGCCAAAGAGCATTTCACCAGCTCTATTGATAAATCTTATCGTCCTTTTTTGATCCACGACAATTATAGGATATATGTTCTGCTCTGTTAAAATTCTGAACCTTTTTTCGCTTAATTCAAGAGATTCCGCATTTTTCTTTAGCTTTGTCAGCATTGCCTGCCGTTCGATAGCATAACGTATTGAACGCACTAATAGGTCACCATTCGTATTTCCTTTGACCAGGTAATCTTGGGCTCCCAAATTTAAAGCTTTAATACCAATCATTTCATCATCAAGGCTTGTTAGAACTAATATAGGTATCTCCGGGTTATGCTTATACAAAGAATTCAAAGTATCAAGTCCTGAGCTATCGGGAAGGTGAAGGTCTAAAAGCACGACATCGGCTTTATATTTAGAAAGCCATTCTATTCCTGAGCGTAAATTATCCACACGATTTAATTGAAATAAGCCGTTACTATGACGAGATAACATCCTGCTCAAGAGAGAGACAAAAGCGGAATCATCCTCAATTAAAAGCACTTCTATGGCTTTGGAATGAAGTTCTACCTCAGTTTGTTTCTTCATATTAAAAACTTTTTGAGCCATCAAAAAATATATGCAAAAGCCTGAGAACATTTAAACCTATTTAGCAAAATTTTACCATAAAATAAATGATAAATTCAATACCTCTATTATGTTCTGTGTGAGTTGCGGTTTAGAGTTCGTGAACGTAAAATTTATGCTTGGTTCAATGTTTTTATTAATTGACATTAATGTCAAATTATTATAGAATAATCCTTGATCTCTAAGTATAATAAATTTGTATATTGGTAATGTAGAGGAATTTCATAATGAAAAAAGAGGATTATCTTAAAGAACCAGTTAAACATATTGATATAACATCCTTTGATTCAACCCCGATAATAGAAGCTATGCGCGAAATGTCTTTTAGTTCCAGGGAAACAGCAAGGGCGGCAGATATATTGAATAATATGATCAAGGATGAAGACTGCACCATAATACTTACGATAGCCGGTAGCACAAGTGCAGCTGGATGCATGCAGATATATTCCGATATGGTTAAATATAATATGGTAGATGTTGTTGTTGCCACTGGGGCAACCATTGTTGATATGGACTTCTTTGAAGCATTAGGATTCAGACACTATAAGGGAACTCCAAATGTTAATGATAAGGAACTAAGAGAGCTTTATATTGATAGAATATACGATACATATATTGATGAGGAACAACTTCAGATTTGTGATAATACAATAAAAAAGATTGCAGATTCACTGGAGCCAAAGCCATATTCTTCGCGAGAGTTTATAAAGGAAATGGGAAAATTACTAAAAAATAATGCAAAAAAGAAGGATTCTCTCGTTGAAGTATCTTATGATAATAATGTGCCAATTTTTTGTCCTGCTTTTTCTGATAGTAGCGCAGGCTTTGGGTTAGTTATGCATCAATATGAAAGGAAAGATAAGCATGTCAGTATAGATTCAGTCAAAGATTTCGCTGAGTTAACGGAGATTAAAATACGGTCAAAGACTTCCGGGTTATTCATGATCGGTGGAGGTGTCCCTAAAAACTTTGCTCAGGATACAGTTATATGTGCGGAATGTTTAGGTAAAAAGGTTCCAATGCATAAGTATGCTGTGCAGATAACTGTCGCAGATGTTAGAGATGGAGCATGTTCCAGCTCTACGCTTAAAGAGGCTAGTTCGTGGGGGAAAGTGGATACTATTTATGAACAGATGGTATTTGCAGAAGCAACTTCTGTTTTGCCTTTAATAATAAGCTATGTATATCATAAAGGTTATTGGAAATCAAGAAAAAGAAGAGAATGGAATAAGATTTTTGATCACTAAGGACAAAATTTTTAATTATAAAGGAGAAAAAATTATGAAATGGCTCAATTGGGGAATCATAGGGACAGGAATGATAGCTAATAGATTTGCAAGCAGTCTAAAAACAACAGATAAAGCGGGATTGATGGCTGTTGCATCAAGAACTTTAGATAAGGCAAAAGAGTTTGCTAGCAAATACAGCATTCCAAAATTCTATGGCAATTACGAAGAACTATTAAATGATCCCGAAATAGATGCCATTTATATATCACTTCCCAATCATCTTCATGCGGAATGGTCTATTAAATGTGCGCAAGCAGGTAAACATATATTATGTGAGAAACCCGTTACAGTAAACTGTGGCGAATTGGAAAAGGTCCTGGAAGTTGTTAAAAAACATGATGTTTTCTTTATGGAAGCTTTTATGTATCGCTGCCATCCCCAATGGAAAAAGATCAAAGAGCTTATAGCAGATTCTGCTATTGGAAAGGTCTGCACCTTAAAATCGACCTTCTCTTATAATATGGGCATGCAACTTGATAATATCCGTATGTCAAATCCAGCCGCTGGTGGTGGTCTTATGGACGTAGGTTGTTATTGCGTATCGTTCTGCAGGCTTATTGCAGGAGAAGAACCAGAGAAAGCAAATTGTGTGGGTTATATAGGTCCTGTAAGCAGGATAGATGAACATTCAGCAGGAATATTAAAGTTCCCTTCTGGAGCAGTGGCAACTTTTGAATGCGGAACACAGGTAAATATCCCAACTTCCGCAAATATATACGGGAGCAAAGGCTCTATTTCTATTGAAAATCCCTGGTTTGCTACCAAAGGAACAACAAAAATCTTTCTTAGAACAGATAAAGAAGAAGTTATTACTGTTGAATCAGATGAAGACCTTTATGCGAAAGAAGCTTTAGTAGTTGCTGAGTATCTCGATCAACGTCAAGCTCCTGCGATGTCATGGAACGATAGCCTGGGTCAGATGCGAACACTAGATATGCTCAGAGCTGATATGGGATTAGTTTTTGATGTGGAAAAGCAATAGAAGAACAACATATTTGGGTAAAAATTAACAAGTTGGCTAGCTTGTTAGCGTTAACAGGCTGGTCAGCCTGTTTTACGTTTGTCAACAAGCTGGTAAGCTTGTTTTACCCCAAAATAGCATAAAGCCAAAAACAAAAAGCTACATTAATAATTGCGGAAAGCACTATAAAGGAATAAGGCAATGAACAATGAAATTCAAGGTGATAAAAATGTGAAAAAGTCGCGCGCTTATGAACAGATAGAACGAAAGTTAGAAATGGGACGACGAAAAGCATCCTTATCAAGGCTAATTTTTTATGTAATAGCTCTTATAATACTTATAGTTCTTATGATATGGCTTAAGCGCGGAAGAATCTGAAATATTCATAAACTTCGTATTATGGCTTTATGATATTTTGAGTAGGCATTATGCTATTTTTGAGTAAAACATGCTGTCTAGCTTGTTCCTTATTTCCAAATACAAGACAATTTAGTTTTATATGCTTCGCATATACATAAGAACAAGCTGACTAGCCTGTTAATATGTATAGTCCTTTTATTACAGTTAGCTTCAAATCACAGGAGTTATATTCATGTTAGGTCTCGTTACACTGGCTACTATTATTGAAATTTGTTCTTTTGGAGAAGCAGATATGAATCAATACAATAAATATGGTGGATGGAAGGAATTAAACACAAATAAGAGTGATTTTTTCCGGGTTGAAAATATAAATGGCATTTGGTGGATAATTGACCCTGAAGGATATGCATTTATTTCAAAAGGTGTCAATCATATCAGTTGGTCTGCTGACCATGCTCCATCTTTGGGTTATTCACCTTACGAGAGAGTTACGAAACAAAAATATGGTGAAATCGATAAATGGGCATCTGCTTCAATAAAAAGGTTGTGGGAATGGAATTTCAATACTATTGGTGCCTGGTCTAGCAGGGAAACCTTTAATAAGGATATGCCTTATACAGTTATAATGGACATTGGTGCATCAGCAGGATCAGATTGGCTTAAAGGGTCTTTTCCTGATGTTTTTTCAGAAAATTTTCGTAACTCCGCTGAAAGAATAGCTGAAAGTGTCTGTAAAGCCTATGCCAACGATCCTTTTCTGCTGGGATACTTTACTGATAATGAGTTACGCTGGGGAGCAGATTGGCGATCTCCAAAAGCTCTATTCGATGACTTTCTAACAATGCCAGAAAATACGGATGGGAAAAAAGCTCTTGTTAAGACTTTTGTAGAAGTTTATGGAAATCTTGATACTGCTAATAAGGCATTTAATATAAATGCTAAAACTTATGATGAATTAATAGACTATTTTACTACTGCACAAGGTTTGTCTTCAGTTGCCTTTGAAATAAAAAAGGTGAAGAGTGCATTTTTGAAAAAGGTTGCTGACCAATATTTTAAGGTCTGTAAAGATGCTATCAGAAAATTTGATCAGAACCATCTTATACTTGGATGCAGATTTGCTGGTTATGCACCGACCGAAGTGCTGGAGGCAATGCGAGATCACGTAGACATTGTATCTTATAACAACTATAGTCCAGAGGCACCTATAAATAGCCTTGAAGAGATTTACAGGATAACTGGTAAACCGATAATGATAACCGAGTTTTCATTTAAGGCTATGGATTCAGGGCTACCAAATACAAAGGGAGCAGGTGTCCCAGTAGCTACACAAAAAGACAGAGCTGATGGTTTTGAAAGGTATGTTAAATCTCTTATGAAAACTCCTTATGTTGTCGGATACCACTGGTTTGAGCATACGGATGAACCAGCAGAAGGGCGATTTGATGGCGAAAACAGCAATTATGGATTGGTGAATATAAAGGATGAACCTTGGGAAATACTTGTTAATAGAATGAAGCAGGTCAATGCAGAGGTTGAGCGAATACATAGTAATAAATAACATCATAATAAAATTAGTACACAGAGAAAAATTAACCATGAATTACATAAGTAAAATAATAGTAGTTTGTATCCGCTCAATTATGAAAATTGATTGGCTAATACCGATTTAAAAAATTATTTATACAATTCCCTAAACCCTTTGAAAAAGGCAAAATCAGGAAAATCTCCCTTTTCCAAATCCCCCTTTTTCCCCCTTTGGGAAAGGGGGAAACTGTAGACCCGCATAATTACTGGGTTTTTGCCATGGGGCACTTTAAAGACCTACCATTAAAAACTTTGGAAAAGGGAGAATCATTAAAGTCTCCCTTTTTCAAAGGGAGATTTAGAGGGATTTTATAATAAATTATGATGGTATAATATTCACATGAAATCCCGAACCTCTCTGGAAAAGAGAGATACTATCATACGCGTTAAGCTAAGTAATTTTGACAATTACACATTTATAAAGTTTTCAAGAGTAGGTTTTTACCTGCCCTGAAGTCTTACCTGATATTTTATTGTATCCTTGCCTTTTGGCGGTATATCTAGCTTAAATTCTATTGAATTAGCATCCTTAACATCATATTTATGACTTGATGAGATTATATCCCAATCACGTCCTAAATTTTCCTTTATCTCAAGTTTAATCTTTTCGGTTTTATAATTCTCAACCTCAAGAAAGTATTCCCTTTCGGTATCGAATCTTACCATTCTATTATCTTTATCAAATTGCAAATTTATTCGCCTTACATTCATCTGCTTCTTTTTGACCTTGACTTCTGGATCAGCACCCATAATTAATTTTACGTCACTTCCAACAGGTGTAAAATCAATATCTGCAGAGCCTATATAAGATGCTATATCATCAGCACTACCTTTAACAAAAACCTTAACACTTCCCTTAGGTAATGGTTCTTTACCCAGATTGCTTTTATCATCGTTTTTAAATTGGTAGAATAGGACAACATCTTCACCGTATTCACCAAATTTGTGTATAGCAGAATAAGGGATTTTATTTGCATAAAGTGTCGGTTTCTTTTTTCTCCATTGATCCTTAATTGTATCTTCTCCCTTTAGTATATACATGTAGTATTCAGAAATTGTTTGTGTCTCAGTAGCAATTGCACCTGGTCTGTAACCGAAGCTTTCATCATAAGCTTCCTCAGGGGGAGCAAGAGGAGCAGCTGCTCTTGCCATAACTGCTTCCCTTCTAAATACAGCCTTTTTATCTTCCGCAACTTTTTCTCGAACGATATTCTGTATATCTTCGATAATTCTTACATCACCAACAACTAAACGCGTTTTTGCATTTTCGTAGTCTTCACCACTTTTATTAGATATGTTTACATAAGCGCTTAGAGACATTAATTTTTCCACTTTATCCAGAATAGCAGTATAATCTGCATTCCATACTAATCCACTGGTAAAATATGATACTTCAAGCAGTTGCTCATCGGGAGCAGGTGCATCTACTTGCCATTGGATTGTATTGGGTAAATTTGGAGGAAAAATGGTAGATATTATTGGAACATCCACTTTTGGATTAATAACTCTAATTTGTATAGATGTCGGATCGATTAGTGTATCAGCCCAGCTGAATTGCAGAATGTTTAGACCTTTTTTTAAAGTGACTAATCTCTGTTCCCTGACAAGCGTTAAATCTCTACTACTATAAATTGTGAGTTCTACACTTTCGCGTTCCGGTCTGGTAACCATTTGAACCTGAGCAAAAAGGTTTATCGGTAAAAGAAGAAGAGCAATTAAAATAAACAATGTAATCCTCATATTTATTCACCTGCTTTCAAAAAATTTGCTCACCGATGAAGAGATTGATCCATTGAACATTACTTATTAACGCCTGATGAATCGGTTCACTACTAACCTAAATATTAACATCAATTAAGATATATCGTTTGTAGTAGCTCAATTTATTGAGCGTAATTGATTAACGCCCGATGAATCGGGCTACTACCAACCTTTACTATTTATGTATTTTGACAATTTAACGAACCAGACAGTATGTTTTCTTATGTATATACTCCGCATAAAAAATTAAATTATCTTGTATTTATGTCTAGGTAACAAGCTAGACAGCTTGTTTCTTATGTATATGCGAAGCATATAAAATTAAATTGTCTTGTATTTGGAAATAAGGAACAAGCTAGACAGCATGTTTTACTCAAAAATAGCATTAAGTCTACTAATTGCACTAAACTTTGACCTTTATGCTTTCCTTTGCAATACTTTCAGAAAATTCTTTCAAAATACTTACATATAACTTATAGTCTTCCAATGATACTTCCGGTGGTGTTTGATGGTCACAACTAGGTATGTAATATCCGGCTAAAACTGCTGGTTTAATTCGCTCAAATTCACGCCTGATAGCTTCCTCTCCTAAATGCATTACAGTTTTATCAAATCCACCGATCATTCTCCATTTCGGATGATTTTTCCTTATACGATTAACATCAACTCCAGCCATTCGCTCTAATGGTAAAATGCCCTGTAAACCTACCTTCTCAAACCATGGTATCAAAGGCTCTACATCGCCATCACTATCTATCATTGGAATAATTCCATGTTTTGATAACTCGGGTATTACCCTTAAATAAAAAGGCTTCATGAACTCATCCATCATGTCATAGGAGATCATGGGTCCGTGATTATATGACATATCTTCTGCGAAGGTCATAAAATCTGGCTCATAATACTTGCAGACTTCCTTTATGACCTTAATGTTAAAATCTGCAAGATCATCGTTGATTCGTTTCATCAAATCAGGATGATCATAGAAAGCAAAAAGATGTCTTTCAATTCCAAAGAGTGTTCTTGGATACCAGAACGGTCCCTCAAGAGTAAGCCATAAAAAAGCATCTCCACTTTCCTGTCTTTTTCTGTAATTTTCCATCACGTTTGGATCAAATTGTGGTTCTGGATAAAGGTTTGGTAAAATATCATTATAATCACTTTCATTGGTAATATTCTTTATACCTGTCCTATTTGGAGCATACCATATTTGATGATGTTCTTCAAGCCCAAACCATGATCTTAGGTCTGTATTAGCAGGTGCACCTTGTTTAATCCAATTATCATAAGTAAGATTCCACCAGCCAGCCCATTCAATTACTGGAAATCCTTTTGATACATCACCATTACACATAACTGCAATGAATTTTTCACGCGTTTTGTATTTATTCATATTGATCTAATTCCTTTTGTTAATGCTCAGTTTTTTGTTCATGCCAGATTAAGAATAACAACCCAATAAGCAAAGTTGTTATAGCTGATATAATGGCTAACATCCTATAAAGACCCGCATATCCATATTGATGCGCCCATAAACCACCCACAACTCCTCCTAGTAAACTTCCAATACCTAGAAGTGCACCATTAAAAGTCTGTCCACTTGCTCTAAAAGGTTCGGGAGTGATACGATTTATGATCTGTATGGATGCAACGTGAAAAGCTCCAAATGTAAGAGCATGTAGAGATTGAGTAGCAAGTATTATATACCATGCAGGTTCAAGCGAATAAATAAACATACGAAAAGCCATTGCGGAAAGACCTGCTAAAAGAAGTGCTATCTCGCCAAAACGTCTAAGCAACGATCCTGAAATCGCAATTAACCCGGCTTCAGCACCAACTGCAACAACCCAGAATATGCCCTTAAAGCTATCAGCTATGCCTTGCTCATCAAGATATATGCTAAAAAATGTATAATAAGGACCAAACAGAAACCTGCTCATAAATGTAGCCAGGAAAAAAGTCAAAGCAAAAGGATGAAGATATGCATGAAGGCTTCTCCAATCCATTTTGGGCTTCCTTCCTTGAGGGCTATAATCAGGGAGAAATAATGCATAAAATCCAGATATTATGCGAAAAGCACAAAATCCGTAAAAGACGATTAGCAGGTCTTCAGCCTTTGATACGCTAGACCTTTTTAATACAAATAATGAAAATAATAAAGGAATAGCAAAACCAACAGACCCCCATGTCCTTATTTTACCGTAATCACCTCCACGGCGCGATAAATGGTCAAGTGTCCAGGCATCTGTGAGAGGAATACTAGCACTAAAAAAGAAAGTGAATATTCCCATAATCACGCAAAGGGCAAGAAAATTGCCAGTCAGATACCAGAATAATGGGAATATTCCTGCTGCAAATATATGCATGATAAAACTAGGAATTTTTCGCTGATGAAGAGCATCACTTATAATACCCCATATAAGTGGAGCAAATATTCCAATCCAGGCAGGAATTGCGTTCAATATCCCGATCTCAATATCAGATATACCACGTCGTTTGAAATATAAGTTTCCATATATTCCATATAATGATACAGCAGAAAAGGATATAAAATAGAATACAGCAAATTTCCATCCTTGACCGGTATCTTTAGTTGTCAATTCCTGTTTATGTTTTTGCTGAATAACTGCTTTTTCCAAAATAATATTTAATCTTCCCGAATTACGTCCCGATTATATAGCCAAATAGCCGTGCTTATGGCACCTTTATAAGATTGATCATATAATTTGGATATTGTCCCGAGTATAGCACCTCCACCGATAAGTGGTATACTTATTGATCGTTTATGAGAATACTTTGTATTTGATAGTTGCAGTATAATATCAGTTATGCCCAGAATGGTAGCAGTTGTGCCTGTAATTATGGCAATCTTTTTATAATCTCTGGCTTTTTGTAATTGTCTGATTGCAGAAGGCGAATCAGCGATTTCTTTCTCTAAATTTCTGGCAAATCGTCCAAGAGGCATTATTTGACCATTTTTTACGTATCCTTCCCCCCAAAAATCGGAATATAGATATATAGTTTCTTTATTATATTTTTCGATCTTATGATTTTCATCTTGTGCATAAGCTTGTTGACAAAAAAATCCTATTAATATAATAAGTAAATAAAATATCATGATATATTTCCCGAAGCTAAACTTTATTTCTCCAGGCAAGTATGACTCTTTTGGGAATACCTTTAATATAATAGCCATGTTCTGGTTTTAAGCTTCTGTTCATTAAATCGTATATTGCAGTCTTAATATCTTTATTTTCATATAAAATGTAGTATATTTGTTCAGTGATAGGCATTTCAACATTAATAATCTTACTTAATTCATAAACTGCCTTTGTCGTTTCGACACCCTCAGGCACCATTCCATGCAATTTTTCTTTTTTTATCTGAGAAAGACTCATTCCTTTAGCAAGACATTCACCGACCAATCTATTTCTTCCGAAACCACTATATGAAGTTACCAATAAGTCGCCCCATCCAGATAAACCATAAAACGTTCTTTTCCGTGAACCAAGCATAATACCAAGTCGAGCTATTTCCTCAATACCGCGTGTTAGTAAGCTAGCTTTTGTATTATCACCGATGATTGTTTTTTCCGTGGTATTATCAATTTTTTGCAGTCCATCACATATCCCGGCTCCAATTGCAATTATATTTTTTAATGCACCACCATATTCAACACCTTTGACATCTTTTGATGTATAAATCCTAAACGTTTGTGTGCTAAGAATTTCTTGAATATAGCATGCGGATTCATCAGAAGAGGATGCAACAACAACTGTAGTCACTTTCCCGGTGCTTACTTCTTCTGCATGACTGGGTCCAGAAATAACAGCGATATTTTTTCTTGAAATATTAGTCTCTTCATGAATTATTTCGCTCATCCTTTTAAATGAGCCAATCTCAATTCCTTTAGAAGCACTACATAAAATAGAATCTTTATTTATGAAGTTATAAATTTCTTTTACTATACCTCTTAAGTATTGAGAAGGAACAGCAATTATTATTAGATTTGCAGAAATTACTGCATCCTTGATTGATGTAGTAACATTAACAGTTTGAGGAACACTAACTCCAGGTAAATATTCAGAATTCACTCTTTTATGTATAATTTCCTGAGCCAGATCATTCCTTCTTACCCATAATTTTATATTTAGATCTTTTCTTCCAGATTCACATTCATTTCCCAGCAAAACAGATAAAGCTGTTCCCCAACTTCCACCACCAATTATAGCTATATTGTTTTTATACAACATGTGATTTCTATTAAAGTATTATTTCGTTATTACCTTGTGTAACACTTCGCTGAGTTCCTCAAGCCTGTATGGTTTAACAATGAACCCACTGAAACCATATTTTTTATACTCAGCTATTATTGGGTCGTTTGAATAGCCACTTGATACAATAGCTTTTACATCGGGATCGATTTTTATAAGTTCTTTAATTGCTTCTTTACCTCCCATCTTACCCGGAATAGTAAGATCCATAATTACAGCATCGAAAGGCTTGCCAGATTTCATTCCAGCTTCATAAATTTCTATAACTTCAGTTCCATTTTCAACACTAACTGCGGAATACCCAAGATCATTTAACATATCAATGGACATTTCCCTTACATAAATTTCATCATCCATTACAAGTATGTTACCTTTACCTGTATATAGCTTTTTCTCTTCTTTTCCTTCTTCAACTGCTTTTCCGGTAATGGCAGGTATATAAATTGAAAATGTTGTTCCTTCACCTACTTTAGACTGGACATCAATATATCCACCATGGTTCTTGATAATTGAGTAAGAGATAGCGAGTCCTAATCCACTTCCTTTGGGTTTAGTTGTAAAAAATGGATCAAATATTTTCTGGATATTCTCTGGAGGTATACCAATTCCCTCATCTTTTATTGAAATTTTTACATACTTTCCAGGTTTAAGCGGAATCGAACTGATTGCATCAATATTAACATTTTCTGCATTTATACTTATTACACCACCATCAGGCATTGCTTGATCTGCGTTTATTATCATGTTACTGATGACCTGGTTCATCTGTCCTTCATCAATTTCTACAGGTAGTAAATCTCTGGATACATTGACCATGCATTTCACATTGGAGCCTCTTAATGCAAAATCTGCGGATTCATGAAGTAATTCAGCTATTGAAGCAGTCTTCATTATAGGAACTCCACCCTTAGAGAATGTAAGTAGCTGTTGTGTTAGATCTTTCGCCCTTAGTGCAGCTTTTTCTATTTTCTCAAGCCTATCATACAACTTTTCACCAGGATTTACATTTCTTTTTGAAAGAGATACATTTCCTAATATTCCAAATAGTATGTTATTAAAATCATGTGCAATACCACCTGCAAGAATACCAACAGATTCAAGCTTATCTGCCTTTAATAACTCCTGCTCCAATTTTCTTTTTTCAGTTATATCACGAAATACTATTACAGCTCCTTTAATTTTGCTTTCCTTATCACGTATAGGGGCAATACCATAAGATATTATTCTTTCTGTTCCATCTTTGCTTATTAGAATATTGCCAGAATCAGATTCTATATTATCCCCTTTTTCAATTACCCACTTCAATGAATCTTCCTTTGGTTGATGTGTTTTTTCATCAACTATATTGAACACTTCATTAAGAGACTTTTTAATAGCAGATTCGCTTTTCCAGCCTGTAAGTTTCTCGGCAACTCTATTAATAAGTAATACTTTTCCATCTACATTAACAGTAATAACTCCATCACCAATTGATCTAAGAGTAACAGCCAAATTTTCTCTTTCAGCCTCCAATGCTTCTTCTGCAAGTTTGCGTTCAGTTATAACTCTAACTACGCCGAATTCCTCAACAACCTTTTCGTTTTCAAATCTTGGCATGCTTCTAAATTCACCAACTTCATATTTACCGGACTTTGCCAATATGCGCAGTTCATAGAATGGAGGAGTTTGACCCTGCAAAACTGGATCATAGGTTTCTAAGGCGATCTGACGATCATCAGGATGAATTATTTCCATGAAAGGTTTTCCGATCCATTCCTCGCATGACCATCCGGTAAACCTCTCGAAAGCAGGATTAAGTGATTTTATAGTTCCATCTTCCGTTGATATGCTATAAATAACATCGGGAGCATTTTCAAAAAGGTTTCTGTATCTTTCCTCACTTTTTCGCAGTTCTTCTTCTGTTTGTTTTAGTTTTGCAGATGATTGTTCAAGCTCAGAAATACGTTCTCGCAGTTCCTTAAGTTCACTTATGAGCTGCTTTTTAGTCTTTTTATAATCTTCCATAATAATGCAACTCCTGAAACTTAGAAGAAATCCAGTATAAACTTTCTAAAAACTTATGAATTTTGCTCCCCTTTGCCTTTTATCTATATGAAACTAACAACAAGATCTCCAACTTCTGTGGTGTTCATACCCATTTTCCCTGCGGAAAGGTCTTTAATTTTTCCACTGGAAAGAGCTTTTATAACAGCATTTTCAATGAGTTCGGCAGATTTTTTCTCACCTAGATATTCAAGCATCATGCCAGCAGCACAAATAGCAGCCAATGGATTAGCAGTGTTAGTGCCTTTATATTTTGGAGCTGAGCCATGTATCGGTTCAAACATTGAAACTGAATCAGGATTTATATTTCCAGAAGCGGCAATTCCCATTCCGCCTTGTATCATTGCACCAAGATCGGTAATTATATCACCAAACATATTTGGTGTGACTATTACATCAAACCATTCAGGATTTTTTACCATCCACATTGTTGTCGCATCTACGTATGCATAATCTTTTTCAATATCGGGATATTCTTCACCAACTTCTGCAAATACTCGTCTCCATAAATTATGTGCATAAGTCAAGACATTAGCTTTATCACAGAGAGTTAGCTTTTTCTTTTTATTTCTATTACGTGTTAATTGATATGCAAAACGGACGCACCTTTCAACGCCTTTTCTTGTGGCGATCATTTCCTGAGTAGCTACTTCATCAGGTGTGCCTTTCTTAAAGAATCCACCAATACCAACATATAGGTCCTCAGTATTCTCACGAACTACTACAAAATCTATATCCTCTGGACCTTTATCTTTAATAGGTGTCCAAACACCAGGATATAGTTTTACCGGGCGTAAATTTATATAAAGATCAAGGCTAAATCTAAGCTTTAATAAAATACCATGTTCCAGAACACCAGGAGGAACATCTGGATGCCCAACTGCTCCAAGATATATAGCAGACATTTCTCTGAATTCTGAAAGTGCTGAATCTGGCAAAGGGTCTCCCCCTTTTGCTAAATATCTTTCTCCTCCAAAATCATAAATTATAGTCTCATATTTGAAACCTGTCTTTTCTGAAACTGCTTTTATTACTTTAAGACCTTCGTTAACAACTTCCGGACCTATACCATCACCAGGCAAAACTGCTATTTTATACATTATGTATCTCCCTAAAAGTTTAGTAAATTAATTTTATAGTTTTAATCTCTTTTTGATTTACCTTTAGAAGAATATTCTTTCCATCAATTTTTAATTCGCTATCTGTTAGTATTTGCTCGTTTAAATTTGTTAGGCATGCATAACTAACAGGTTTATGTGTCTTAATTATACCTTCAATATCTTCATCAGTGGAATTAAAAAGTCTGAGTATTACTCCATCTCCTAACTCACATTTTTTTAAAGCACTTACGATAAGCTGAGAAGGTTCAACAGAAATAAAACTTTGTGACTCTGGAAGAATTCCTTCTCCTTTTTTATTAAATATTGCCATCACCGGAACATTATGTTCATATGCCCGACGCTGAATTTCTGCTGAAATCCAGTTCCCTTTATGTGGAATAATAGAATAATAAAATTTATGAATTCCAATGCACTGTGAAGAAGATGTTAACATTTATTATTC
>FWPV01005439.1_pt1 | contig 25475 bp, 19 predicted proteins | sample 2228371 | NCBI WGS metagenome assembly FWPV01 (sample SAMEA103939776, study PRJEB20133) | metagenome | reverse complement strand
AGAACCTGCCCAAGGACGCGCTGGAAATCCAGCCGGTGCGCGGGCTCGAGGGGGTCAAGGAGGCGACCATCGACATCAAGGGCACCAAGGTGCGCGTGGCGGTCGCCCATGGCATGGCCAACGTCGACCGCGTCCTTGACCGGGTGCGGGAGGCGCGCGCCCGCGGCGAGGAGCCGCCCTACCACTTCATCGAGGTGATGGCCTGCCCGGGCGGCTGCATCGGCGGCGGCGGCCAGCCCTACGGCGTCAGCAACGAGGTGCGCCTCAAGCGCATGCAGGGGCTCTACTCCGAGGACGAGGCCCTCACCCTGCGCTGCTCGCACGACAACCCCGAGATCAAGCACATCTACGCCGACTTCCTCGGCGCCCCCCTCAGCGAAAAGGCCGAGCAGCTCCTCCACACCCGCTACAAGCCCCGCAAGGTCTACCTCAAGTAGCGGCCGCGCCTTCGAGTAGCGCCTTCAGGCGCGAGGCCCCGCGGCTTTCCGGGGCGGCGGTCCTCGCGCGTAAACGCGCTCCTCGAAGGCGGCGGTCTTCGCGCCTCCCGTCGCCTTCGCGTAGCGCCTTCAGGCGCGAGGCCCCGCGGCTTCCCGGGGCGACGGTCTTCGCGCGTAAACGCGCTCCTCGAAGGGCGGCGGTCTTCGCGCCTCCCGTCGCCTTCGCGTAGCGCCTTCAGGCGCGAGGCGCCGCGGCTTTCCGGGGCGACGGTCTTCGCGCGTAAACGCGCTCCTCGAAGGCGGCGGTCTTCGTAGGTAAACGCGCTACTCGAAGGCGACGGGAGGCGCTTGCCAGCGTGAAAGAATGCGGCATGGCTGGGATCACGATGTTCCCCGCGCTGCTGACCACGCTGCTGTTCGCGGCCACCGCCCTGTGCGCCACGCAGGCGGCGCTGGCGTTCGGCCCGGTGCGGGCCAACCTCGGGCGGCTGGCGGTGGCGGTGGTGCTGCTCGGCCTGTGGGCGCACCTGTTCGGCGGCGGGCTCGGCGGCGGCCGGCTCGGGCTGTTCATGCTGGCCGGGGCGATCGGTTTCGGCGCGGGCGGCTGGTGCATGTTCCATGCCTTTCCGCGGATCGGCTCGACCCTCAGCCTGCTGGTGGTCGAGTGCGCCGCCGCGGTGACCGCCACGGTGTTCGCATGGTGGACGTTCGGCGCCGCGCTCACCCCGCGCCAGATCGGGCTGGCGCTGCTGATTTTTGCCGGGCTGATCACCGCCCTTGGCCCCTACGAGCTGCCGCAGGCGCCGCGCCGGGTCCTGCTCGCCGGCGCCGGCTTCGCCGCGCTGGCGGCCGTCGGCCAGGGGCTTTCGTGGACCCTCACCAAGGCCGCCTTCATTGAGCTGCAGCGCGCCGGCGTCCAGCTCGACCAGCTCACCGCCGCCTACCAGCGCCTGCTCGGCGGCGTCGCCGTCGCCGCGGTCATATTTTTCCTCTCCGCGCGGCGCCTGCGGGCGGCGCCTTCTGGCGCGGGGACCCGCGCCTACCTGTGGATTCTGGCCAACGCGCTGGCCGGGCCGGTGCTCGGCGTCAGCTGCATGCTGTGGGCGATCCGGCAGGTCGACAACCCCGGGCTGGTGCAGGCGGTGGTCGCCACCGCCACGCTGTTCACCGTCCCCGTCGCCCGCCGCCTCGAGCGGCGCGCCTTTCACGCCAACTACTTCCTTGGCGCCGCCCTCGCCATCGCCGCCGTCGCGGCGCTGGTTGTCGGCGGCGGGGGGCGCTAAAAATCCTGTTCGAGCAGCTCACGCAGCTTCTCGGCCTGCGCCTGCAGGGCCGGCTCGGCGCGGGATTCGGCGATGGTCGCCGCCTCGCTGGCGAGCGCACGTGCCGCCTCGCCATGGCCGACCGCCGCATACAACCGCGCCAGTTCCAGCCGCAGCCGCACGGCCTGCGAATCCAGTCCGATCAACGCCCTGAGCGACCGTTCCAGCTGCGGCAGGTCGCCGGTCTGGATGGCCTGGTAGCGGGCCAGATACAGCTCGGCTTCTTCCAGCGACTGTCCGGGCGCGACTTCCAGGATCAGGATGGTTTCGCCGAGCGCCCGGGTGAGCGCGTTTTCGGGGTAGGGGACCGGACGGGTCCAGACCGGCAGATGCCGGTCCACCACCAGCCGTTTGCCGAAGGCGTTGTCCAGGGACACGCCTGTAGGGGGAATTGGATACAACGATTCGAAGTAGGGCTCGATGCCGTTCTGCCAGTTCATCAGCACGATGTGGGTGACCCCGTGGCGCCGCAGGAGCAGAAGCGCCTCCTCGTCGGTCTGCGCGCTGAACATGTTGGCCGCGGCCCGCAGTCCGGCGGCGTTTTCCCAATACAGGGTTCCGATTGTCCGGAAGCCGCCGAGGCCGGCGATCAGGATGGAACTGTTGACACTGCTCAAAATCACCACCGGACGCCCTGCAGCCTGCTCGCGCAACGCCGCCGCGATGTCGCGATGCAGCAGGGCGCGCGTCTGCATGGGATTGGCCCGGAGCTGTCCGCCTGGACGCGCCTGCGCCCAGCCGTCCACGAAGAACTGGCGGGCCGGCGTCTGCAGCGTCGCCAGCAGAAGCGCCCCCAGACCGGCAGCGGCGAGCAGGCGCCACAGGCGCTGCGGCGGCGCGAGGCGCCCGAGTTCCGCCGCGGCCAGACCGCCCAGCGCGACATATAGCGGCCCCGCCAGCACCCCCCAGCGGTTCTGGTGGAGCTTGAAGGCGGTGATCATCAGGATGACGCCCCCGAGAAACACCAGCACCCGCTTGACGTGCGGATCGACCCGCCGGCTGCACAGCAGCGCGGCCGCTCCCGCCAGGACCGCCGGATAGCAGAGGTAACCGCTGTGCCAGGCATAGCCCGACCGGCGCAGGCTTTCCCACAACGGCAGAAACTCGATGATGTAGGTGTGCAGCCGGGCAAGGAACGGGTCAAGGGGCGCGAACACGCTCGGCCCGCCGGCCAGAATCGCCAGCGGCAGCAGGGCGCACGCGGCCGCCGGCCCCAACAGCTCCACGACCGGGAACGGCGGGCGCGCCCCGGCCGGCCTTGCCAGCCAACCGCAAAGCGCCGCCATCCCCCATGCCCCGCCCAGCCATGCCAACGCGTAGAGTGGGTGGTTCACTTCCAGCCGCAGGCCGACGTGCCAAGGAAAGTATTCCAGCAGGTAGAAGAACAGGCTGCCGCCGGCGCCGGCCAGTCCCCAGATTCTCCACAGGCCCCCGTTGAAGGCGTGTCCGGAAGCGTCTGCGCGGCGGCCGTACAGCAGCGCGGCCGCGAGCACGCCCACCCCGATGCCCGCCAGCGCGATGCTCGTCGAGATCGCGCTGAACCACATTCCGGCCGCGCCGCTCAGCCCGGAGAGGATCATCGACCCGCGAGCATGGCGAACGGTGCGCGCGCTCCGGCAAGGCGCGCCGGCCTCGTTGCCCGCCCAGCCCGCGCCGGCCGACGCGATACCCAGCACCATTCCCAGGATCGCCAACGCGATCAAGCCATGGTGGTCGGGGTTGGCTGGGGCGAAACTGCCGTAGAAGTTCGGCGCCGCGATCATCAGCACCGCCATGACCGCGCCCGCCGGCAGCCCGAAGCGCCGCGCCGCCAGCGGCGCGATGATCAATACTGCCGCCGCGAGCAGCAGCGGGTTGGCCCAGAGCGAGGCGCGGAACAGGCTGTGGCGCAGCGGTTCTCCGGTCAGGCGGTGGCGGACCTCGCCCAGCCCGCGCAGGTACCATGTGTAGGCGGAATTCCAGTGCACCTCGCGGCCATCCGGATGATTGTCGAACAGGGTGTGGCGGTGCCGCCAGCTCCCATCCGCGCCGATCGCCTCCGCATGTTGCAGCCACAGATAGCCGTCCAGCGCATTCTGCGGCAGATACACCGGCAGCCGCTCCTCAAAAGTGCTGCCAGGCGGGTCCATGCGCTCGCACAGACGCGCGATCACCGCGTCGACCAGCCATGCGTGGGCGAGCGCCCAGCCGCATACCGATGCGATCACCAGCGCGAACGCGCATGTCGGCCGCCAGTTGCCGCGCCGGGGAGGCTCGACCACATCCGTATTGCGTTTTCGCATTCCGGGAAACCTTGAAAGGAGCCCTCATTCCTTGCCATCCAATTGTTGCACGCCTTATCCCGAAGGCCCAACTTTTATACACCATGCGCCTGCTCCTGATTCTGCTCCTGCTCCCGCTGAGCGCCGCGGCCACGGTCGGCGACGACCAGCCCGACACCGACGACACTCCCGTCTTCCCGCTGCCGCCGCTGGCGGTCGAGGGGCGTGAGGCAACGGGCGCCGGGGACTGGCTGATGGTGGCCCGGGAATGGTGGATGGTTGATGGGGATTTGCTGATGGGGTGGGGGAGGGCGCCCACGCTGGCGCAGGCGCTGGAGGCGCTGCCCGGCATCAGCGCCGAGCGGCGCGGCCCGGGCGCGCTGGAGCCGGTCATCCGCGGGCTCGGCGGCGACCGTCTCACCACCCGCCTCAACGGGCTGCACCTGCCCATCGCCTCCCCGACCCGCACCGCCTCGCCGCTCAATTACTTCGGCCCGCTCGCCCCGGTCCAGCTCGCCATCCTGCGCGGCCTGCCGTCCGTCACCCTCGGGCCGGTCCCGACCGGCGCCGTCATCGAGCTATCCACCACCCCGGAATCCCCCAGCAACTATCCACCAACAACCAATCACCAACTTCTCCTTTCCGCCGTCTCCAACCCCGACGGCCTCACCGCCGCCTTCCACTATCAACCATCAGCCTTCCACCAATCACCAACCACCAACCATCAACCATCAACCATCAACTATTCCCTAACAACCCACTACACTCGGCACGGCGACTACGAGGGCGGCGGCGATGGCGGCGAGGTGGACGCCGATTACCGTGCCGGCGGGGCCGGCGCCGCCGGCCGGTGGCGGAGCGGGCGCCACGAGCTGGACTGGTCGGCCGGCTGGTTCCGCCAGGAGCTGGCGCGCAACCCCTCGCTGCCGTTGGACACGAAAAACACCGACGCGGTGTTCCTCACCCTCGGCCACCGGCTGCGGCTGGCCGACGGCCGGCTCGCCCTGCGCGCCGGCTACGCCGACATCCGCCCCTTCCTCGACAACGCCGACCGGCCCGCCGCCCCCGGCTCGCCCGTGGCGCGCGTCGAGGCCGACGGCGCCGCCAGGGCGCTGTCGTTTGGTGGTAACTACACCGCGCCGCTCGCCGCCGGCCTGCTCCTGCAGGGCGGGGCCGACTTCTCCCGCCAGACGCGCGACTCCCTGCGCTTCCGCCGCATGGTCAGCGGCGCCGTCCTTGTCGACCACATCTGGCCGGACCTTGTCGTCGAGCAGCCGGGCGCCTTTTTGGAAATCAGCCGCCCGCCCGCCCCCGACCGCGTCGCATGGCGGCTCGGCGGGCGGGTCGAGCGCGCCGCCATGCGCGCCCGCGCCCTCGACGATCAGGTGTCCGGCATCCCCGGCGCGCGCGGCCCCACCATCCGCGACAATTTTGTCGCCTTCAACGGCCCGGCGGCCGGGCGCGACCGCGTCACCGACTGGACCGGCGCCGCCAACTTCCTGCTTTCCGTCCCGCTCGCCCCGCACTGGACCCTCGAGGGCGGGCTGGGAGCCGCCGTGGCCGCCCCGGGACCCACCGAGCGCTACCGCGCCTTCCTCAGCGCCCTCGGCGGCGGGGTCGAGCTCGGCAACCCCGCCCTCAAGCCCGAGACCAAATACGAGGCGCGCCTCGCCGTCGCGGCCGACCTGCCCCGCCTGCGCCTCCACGCCGAGGCGTGGGCCGCCCGCATCGACGATTTCGTCGCCCGCCAGGCCATCCTCGCCGCCCCGCTCATCTACTCCTTCCGCAACACCGACGCCGACCTCCACGGCTTCGACCTCTCCCTCGCCATGCCCATCCCATCAACCACCCACCAGCAACTCATTGCCCAAATTTCCCGCACTTACGGCGACCCGCCCGACCTGCCCCCGTGGGAGGCGCGCGCCGCCCTGCGCCTCGCCCTCGCCGAATCCCTCGCCCTCGAGCCCGCCGTCCGCCACACCGCCGCCGCCCGCAACCCGCGCCCCGACCTGCTCCCCCTCTACCGCGACACCCCGTCCGCCACCCTCCTCGACCTCTCCCTCTCCTTCGCCCGGCCGCCCTGGTCCCTCGTCCTCACCGTCGACAACCTCCTCGACCGCGCCGCAACCGCCTACCTCCAGCCGCCCGATCCCGCCACCGGCCGGCCCGTCCCCCTCCCCGGACGCTCCCTCCGCGCCGCCGTCAGGGCGGAATTTTGAGGTTTCTCCGGATTGGGCAAATTCCCCGCCGGAAAGACAGGCGCGCAGCGCCGCCGCGAGCGTAGCCGTGGGCGAGCGGGGGAGCCCACGGGTTCGATATGCCATGGGAGCCGGCCGCGTCAGCGGCGACCCGATCCGGCGCTCTTTCGGCCGCCGCTGCCGCGGCTTGGCGTTTTTGACTCCGCGGCACCGTGGGCTCCCCCGCGTCGCCCTCGCTGCGCTCGGCCTTTGCGGGGATCGCCCACGGCTACGCTCGCGGCGGCGCTACGCGCCTGCGTGCCATGACGCGTTCCGCGGCAAAATTGTATCCATCCAGCCACGACAAGCTACCCCGCCGCATGCCCGCAGCGCCGTATTGCGGCAATCCACACCCGCATCCCCCCGACACCCGCGCCCCGCCCCGAAACCCAAAACCGCGCCGGTTTTAACGGTTTTTCCAGCGATACCGCCGCACCGGGTGGGTTGAAATGCGGAAACGGACGGTCAAAATGCGGCGGCGGCGCGGGGCCGCGCTAAGCCGCCCGCTCTCCCGCGTTTTTCCTTGCCTGCCGGGCGCTCCCCGGCATAAGACTGGCCCCACGAATCCATAAGGATTCCGGTTTGAGCAAACCCCCAACAATAACAACCTACCTATGAAGACGTATCCCCATGCACGCGGGGCTTCGCGTTTGCGCCAAGCCCTTCTTTCCGGCCTCGCCGCCCTGGCGTTCGCCGGCCTCCAGGCCCAGCCGACCACCAACCCCGTCACCGACAGCGGCATCGACACCGGCGTCTATGACACCTCATGGATCGCGGCGCTGCCGTGGACGACGGTCTATGACGTGACCACCGACACGACCCTCACGCCCGCTGTCGTGGTTCCCAACGACGGGGTGCTCGACTCCAAAGGGCTGCTCACCGCGGGCGACGACCTCGCCGTGGTGCAGGCCAAGATTGACGCCCTCTCCGCGCTCGGCGGCGGTGTCCTCTACTTCCCCGCCGGCGACTACCACTTCAGCGACACGCTCTACTTGGCCGACGGCGTCATCATCCGCGGCGCCACCCCGGCCCAGGGCGACTGCCGCGGCACCTACACGATGAACGGCAACGTGCGCATCTATGACGGCCTCACCTACGACCCGCCGACGAACTTCCTCTTCCCCGTGTACATTCACGACAATACGGACGACATGTCGCTGACGGGCACCCTGCGCCATAAGTTCTTCAAGCGGATTGAAGTCCGCAACCCGACCACCGCCAGCAACTACGGCATTGTCAATGTCGACATCAGCGGCGCTGCCATCAGCGTTGGCGATCGGGCGGGCACCGGCTACGAGGCCAACGAAACCTGGGGTTATGCGATTCCGAAGAACCTTGTTTCCGCCAAGAACATCCTCATTTTCGGCAACCGCATCAACAACGCGCAGATACTCGAGCCGCGCATTCCGCGGGCCGATGAGATTTCCTCCGGCGCCCTTGAAAACGGCAAAAAGTATTTCATCGCCACCTTTGTTCCGGGCGCCGACTTCACCCCCGCGGGGGCCCCCCCTGACCAGAACAAGCTGGGGGGCATTTTCACCGGCAACGGCGGCACACCGACCTGGAATGGTTCGCGGGTGTGGGTATACTACTCGGGTACCGCTACTCCCGGCAGCACCCGCCAGAACCTCTGGCAAATCTGGCCGACCCGCACGCGGGGCAAAATCGACGTCGTCAGCGGGGGCAACACCCTCATCGCCAATAACATCATCGGTGATTTGCATTACAAATACTATGTGCTGGGCTCGGTGCCGGCTTCGGCCATCGCCGACTATACGGCGGTCCTCAACAAGTCGGTTTCCCCCCCGCCCAAGACGGAACAATACCTTGCCGACAACGGCGGCACCATCACGATCGTGGTCGAGACCGGCAAACCCTTGGATGATGTGGTCCGCTTCTCGGATGGTTATGGCATCCGTCTGAACCACGTCCTGGATTATTTCAACGCCCACAGCGCTGTGCAGGAGCCCTCCAAGCACCGCGAGGGACAGGGTGTCATCAATAATTGGCACTTTGGGACCACGCGTGTGGGCTTCATGGCCGCCGGCAACGGGCTCATCGTGAAAGGCAACGTCCGGGAGGACTTCACCGGCACGAAGTGGGAGTACATCCGGGAGGACGGACGCGCCCTGCAGACCAACAACAGCGCCACCCAGGAAAACCGCGGCATCGATATCACCGGCGGGGATGACGTCATTGTGCAGGATAACTACGTTCGCGTCAAACGCGGGACATGGAACAATTCCAATTACATGACGGTTGATGGCGAAGGCGTGCTGCTGCAGGAATCCAGCTCGACCATGCACCCGAAGAACTGGACAGTTCTCAACAACACGGCCCATAGCTACCTTGGCATCTACCGGGTTATTCATGCCGACGGCATCCTGTTCGAGGGCAACACGGTCTACGGCGACCCGATCTACACGGACGGCTCGCGCAACAACAGCATCGGCCACACCGGCGGCACGGTGGCGTTCAAGAACAACAGCGCCACCGCCATCTATTCCAAGGCCAACCTGCGCCCGCGCAATTTCGCGGCGTTTGACTTGGGCGGCAATTCACCGGCCGTTTCGGTTTCCTACGGTGGCAACGGCGCCAGCGGGCCGACGGGGCCGTTTGACATCGACGCCATCCCGGGCGTGTCCATCATTTACCCGTCCAAGGGCGACCCGGTGGTCGAAGGGACCACCATCGACGTGCTGGTCAAGGTGACCCGCCACCCGAATGACGTGACGCCGGTCGCCGGCGTCAAGCTGTGGGACGGCGTGACCAACTATCCGGCGAATGGCCAGATGCCAGACACCTACTGGACCTTTGATGGTTCCACGCCCGGCCAGCCGAAGGGCATCGAGCTGACGCTTGTGGACCCCGATCCGGTCACCGGCGCGATCGGCGGCGGCATCTACAAGGGCTCATGGACCGTGCCGACCGGCTACAACACCTATGGCCTGCTGGTCGCCGAAGCGCGGTTGCAACCACAGACCGCGGGGACCTCGTCTTGGACCCAGCGGGCGTGGGGCTTCCGCGCCGAGGTGGTTCCGGTCGGGACCGAGATCAGCCTGAACGGCTCCAACATGGACATCGTGTTCGCGACCGAGCCCGGCAAGAAGTACCGGCTCGAGTATTCCGACGACACCATCCCAGTCGGCGGGAACAATGACCTGCTGCGCACATGGATCCCGGTCGACGGCATGATCCTTGGCGACGGCACCAACAAGACGTTCAGTTATGCCGCCCCGGCGGCCGGCAAGTCCCGCTTCCTGCGGGTCTCGGTGACCAATTAAGGGCCCCCCATTTATCTCTCCCTGAACTTCGCCCGCCCCGCCTGGCCGCATGGCTGGTCGGGGCGGTTTTTTTTTGCCGCACAGCGTGCATCCCGCCCTTGCGCTGGGGACGGGCGGGCGTTGAATGCCGCGCATGGAACGGGAAATCCGCATCGGCTTTGTCGGGGCGGGGGCCAACACGCGGCTGCGGCACCTGCCGGGGTTCGCGGCGATTCCGGGGGTGCGGCTGGCGGCGGTGGCCAACCGCACCGAGGCGAGCGCGCGCGCGGTGGCGGCGCAGTTCGGCATCGCCCGCGTGGCGCGCGACTGGCGCGCGGTGGTCGAGGACCCCGAGGTCGACGCCGTGTGCATCGGCACATGGCCGAACCTGCACGCCGAGGTGACCTGCGCGGCGCTGGCCGCCGGCAAGCATGTGCTGTGCGAGGCGCGCATGGCGGCCGACCTCGCCGGCGCCCGCGCCATGCTGGCGGCCAGCGCGGCTCGCCCGGATTTGGTGGCGCAGTTGGTGCCCGCGCCCTTCACGCTGGATTTGGACGCGACCATCATCGGCCTGCTGCGCGAGGGCGCGCTCGGCGAGCTGCGCGAAATCCTCGTCGAGCACGCGGCCGGCTGGTACGCCGACCCGGACGCGCCGCTGTCGTGGCGCCAGGACCCGGCGTGCAGCGGCGTCAACATGCTGTTCCTCGGCATCTGCCACGAGACGGTGCAGCGCTGGCTCGGCGGGCCGTTCGCGGTCGAGGCGGCGCGCGGGGCGGTGTTCACCCGCGAGCGCGCCCACTGGGAAAGCGGCGCGCGGGTGCGGGTCGAGCTGCCCGACTGCCTGCACGTGCTCGGCCGCGGCCCCGGCGGCGCGCGCCTCGCCTACCGGCTCTCGGGCGTCGAGCGCGGCCCCGGCCGCCACGAGTTCCGCCTCGTCGGCGCCGGCGCCACCCTGCGGGTCGACGCCGGCCGCGCCGAATTGTATCTGTCCGGTCGCGACGGCGTGGAGCGGCCGGTCGCGGTTCCGCCGGAGTCGCGCCGCGGCTGGCGGGTGGAGGCGGACTTCATCGCCAGCATCCGCACCGGCGCGCCGGTCACGCTCACCTCCTTCGCCGACGGCGTGCGCTACATGGAGTTCACCGACGCGGTGTTCCGTGGAATGGTTGATGGTTGATCGGTGTGACCGGTCAGCCGTCGCCTGTGAGTAGCGGCGCCTCCGAGTAGCGGCTTCAGCCGCGAAGCCCGTGGCGCCGGGGAAACGCGCGGGTCCTCGCGCGTGAACGCGCGACTCGAAGGCGCGGCGGATTCCGCTACCCCCTACCCGTGCCGGAACTCGATGACGTCGCCGTCCTGGACGAGGTAGTCGCGGCCGTGGATGTGGAGCTTGCCGGCCTCGCGGGCGGCCGCCTTGGAGCCGGCGGCGATGAGGTCGTCGTAGCTCACCACCTCGGCCTTGATGAACTTCTCATGGAAGTCGGAATGGACCAGGCCGGCGCATTCGTGGGCCGTCATGCCCTTGCGGAAGGTCCAGGCGCGCACCTGCCGCTCGCCCACGATGGTGAAGAAGCTGGCCAGCCCGAGCAGCGCATAGGTGGCGCGGATCAGCTGGTTGACGCCCGGGTCGGCCACCCCCAGCTCGCGCAGGAACGCGGCCGCCTCCTCCGGCTCCATGTCGCCGAGTTCCTCCTCGAGCCTCGCGCAAATGACGCAGGCGGCCGCGTCGTGATGGGCGCGGGCGTGCGCGGCGACGGCCGCGACATGCGGGTCGGCCTGCGGGTCGGCGAGGGCGTCCTCGCGCACGTTGCAGGCGAAGATGACCGGCTTGGCGGTGAGCAGAAAGAACCCCCGCATGCGGAGCCGTTCCTCCTCGTGCAGCTCGAGGGTGTTGGCCGTCCGGCCATGGTCGAGGTGGGCGCGCAGCCGCTCCAGCAGCTTGAGGTTGGCGGCGGCCTCCTTGTCGAGCCCCTTGGCCTTCTTGGACTGGCGCTCGATCTGGTTGTCGACCGACTGCAGGTCCGCCAGCACCAGCTCGGTGGTGACCACCTCGATGTCGCGCACCGGGTCGATGGCGCCCATCGGGTGGACAATGTCCGCGTCCTCGAAGCAGCGCACCACCTCGACCAGGGCGTCGACGGTGCGGATGGTGGCGAGGAACTGGTTGCCGAGCCCCTCGCCGCGCGAGGCGCCGGCCACCAGCCCGGCGATGTCCACGAACTCGATCGCGGCGGGCACCACCTCCTGCGGGCGGGTGATCGCGGCCAGCCGGGCAAGGCGCGGCTCGGGCACCTGCACGATGCCATGGTTGGGCGCGATGGTGCAGAACGGGTAGTTGGCCGCCTCGGCCTTGTGGCTGCGCGTCAGCGCGTTGAACAGCGTGCTCTTGCCCGCGTTGGGCAGCCCGATGATGCCTGCTTGCATGGTTCAATACTCCTCGTAGGCGAGCAGCTCCGGACGCGGGTGCAGGCGCACGCGCGCCGCCGCGACCGGCCGTCCCCCGCGCGCGAGCCGCAGCTCCAGCACCGGCGCGCCGGGCGCGCTGGACACCTCCGCGGCGAGCGGCGCCTCGCCGGGCGCCTGCAGGGCCCACACCAGCGTCTGCGGGCGGCCGATGCGGCCGCTGAAGCGCGCCACCGGCGCGGGCCGGCGCACCCCGTACGACGGGCTGAAGAAGCCGCCCAGGGGCGGCGTCTCCGCGCCGGTGGCGACCGCCGCGTTGTAGCCGTCCGTCGGATACAGCAGGCGCAGGGCGGCGCGCGCCTCGTCTTCGGCGACGTCCGGGTGGAAGTGCCAGTTGGCGCGCAGCGTGTGGCCGGCAAAGGCCACGAGATGGTCGGCCACCAGCACGAAACCGCGCTTGTCCAGCAGCACGGCGCGGGTCCACGGCACCGCGCCGTGGGCGGTCTCGAAATGCGCCCGGGCGCCCGCGAACGCGTGCCCCTCCGCGTCGGCGAACGCCACCGGCATGGGGCGGCGCACCGCGCGCGGCCCCTGCACGGCGGGCCGGCCGTCGAGCATAAGCACGCTGTGCCCCTCGGGCCCCTTGAACCAGTCGTGCCACGGTCCCGGCCGGTAGGTGTAGCGGCCGGTGTCGACCAGCAGCGGCCGCCCCTCCAGCGAGGCGCTGAGGTGGAGGCGGTCGACATGCTGGTGCGCCGTGCCGTAGGGGCCCGCGTCAAAGTACACCCATGCGGCGTCGCGACCCCAGTGGTTGCGCAGGATCGCCTGCCCGGCCCACGGGAACAGCGCCGAGGGCGGATGGGCGGGGGGCAAGCCTTCCGCGCCGGCGCTGGCGATGTGCAGCCAGTCCGGGCGGCCGTGGAACGCCCACACGGCGCGCACGCGGGCCGCGTTGTCCTCGATGTCCGAGGCGTTGTTGAGCGGGCCGGTTCCGTCCGGCCGCATCACCCGCGCGAAGAAGTCCCACATGGCGACGATGCGCGCCCGCGCCGCCTCCGCCTCCGGCGGGGCGGGGCCGTCCCCGAGCAGCTGCAGGAAACGCTGGGCGTTGACAAGGACCACCCGCTGGTAGTGGTTGCTGAGCTCCTTGTAGCTGCCGTCCGGATACGATTGGGCGAGCAGCTCGCGCGCCGCGCGCGCGGCGGCGTAGGCGCGCCACCCGGCGGACCGCGCGAACTCCGGCCAGCCCGCGGCCAGCGCCAGCAGCCCGAGCTTCTCGGTGATGAGGTGGTTGCCGCCCCAGAACGACGCGTGGTGGCGCAGCGCGTCGCCGTGGTCGAGCAGCGAGCACAGCGCCAGCAGGCGCGTTTCCGGGTAAAGCGCGTCGCCGGCGTGCAGGGCGGGGCCCCATGCGTCGAGCACCCGGCGGGCCGCCTCGAGGGCGCGCCACGCCGGCGAGAAGGTGAGGCGGCCCGGGTAGGGGTTGTGCAGAATCCAGTCCTGCCAGAGGAAATTCAGCCGTGCCCGGAAACGCTCGTCGCCGGTGCGCCGCCACGCCTCGGCAAGGATCGGGAAAAAGTCGTGCCGGTTGAGCATCCAGGCGCGCTCCTTGTCCCCCTTGGGGCCGCGGTGACGCCAATCCAGCCCGCCGTCCGGCCGCGCGGGCACCCGCTCCCACAGCCCCTGCAGCAGGAAGCGGTTGTCAAGGGCGGCCTCCGCGCGCTCGAGCAGGTCGTCGCCGTAGGCCGGCTCCGCGACCACGCCCGGGGCCGGGGCCCGCGCGGCGAACCATGCCGCCAGCGCGGCGGCCGCCTCCGCGCGTTCGCCGGCCCGCCACAGCGCGCGCGCCTCCGCCGTGCCGGGATGGCCCGGGTCCAGCGCCGCAAACAGCCGCTCCAGCCGCGGCCGGTGCGCCTCGATGAAATCCTCCGCCACCGTCGTGGACGCGGCGGCGTGCGCCAGCAGAAACACAAGCAGCAGGGCGGCGAACCCGCGCGCGGCGGCCGCTTTCATGGTCCGGAACGGGCGAAGCGCGCCGCCGAGCGGCGGGCGACGGGTCCGGCGACCGCATACAACACGGCCGCGACGGCGAGCATGACCACGGGCCGCAGCACCGTGCTCAGCAGGAATGCCCCGAGGTAGTTCGGGTCGAACCGGTACCACGCGTCCAGCAGCCGGGCGACCAGCGCCCCCGCGTTGACCGCCCCCAGCGCGCACGCCGCCACCCGCAGGCCGGCAAACAGCACCGCCTCAACCAGTTCCTGCTTGTTCATCAGCCGGCACGCTAAAGGGGTCCTTTGTCAGCTCAAGGCAAACCTGCCGCAGGCGCGCCGCCGCGGCGGCGTCGGGCAGGAGCCACAAGGGGTCGTCGGCCGCGACCACCCGCATGGCCACCTCGACCCTCGCGAACGGCAACGGCACAAGGTGGCGGTCCCAGGTGGGCAGCCGCAGCGCCGCCCGCGCGTTGGGGATGATCACCAGCAGCGGCACGCGCGCCAGCCGCGCCAGCGCCACCGCGCCCGGCTGGAACGCGTACAGCGGCCCCCGCGGGCCGTCGGGAGTGACGCAGGCGTCGTGCCCGGAGCGCAGCGCGCGCAGCAGCTCGCGCGCCGCCTGGATGCTGCGCCGGGTGGTCGAGCCGCGCACCGCCCGCAGGCCGAACAGCTCGAACAGGGCGACCTCCCACGCGGCCATGCGGCTCGGGCTGATCAGGCAGACGGTGCGTCGCGGGTGCAGCAGGCGGCGGATCACCTCCGGCCCGGTCAGGCTGCGGTTGTGCCACGACACGATCAGGCGCGGCGGGGCGGTGTCGCGCAGCGCCGCTCGCGCCGCCGGCGTCAGCTCCATGCGCCATGTGCGGAACCAGCCGCACAACGCCAGCGCCGGCGGCCGGAACACCAGCCGCTGCAGGGGCGTCAGCTCGTGCACCTGCGGGCGCCGGGTGTTGTACGGATCGCGCACCCGCGCCGCATCGGCGCCCGAATCTGCCGCTGCCTGCCGCATCAGCGCCAACCCTACACGCGCCCCCGCCGCTGGGAAGCGAAAAGGCGGCGCCGGCCCGCGTCGGCCCGCGCCCCGCCGCCCAAGTGGCGCGCAGCGCCGCCGCGTAACGCTGCGGTCCCCGGACAGGCGCGCAGCGCCTGTCCGGGTCCGCGCCCTTGGCCGCCGCGGCGCCGCCCGCCCGGCCGGCCCCTACCACGGGAACACGGCGTCGCCGGTCCACTTGAGCTTGGTGCGCAGCACGTAGTAGTGGGAATAGCCGTCCGGCAGGACCAGCAGGAAGGGGCGGTCCGGCTGGATGCGCACGCGTAGCGGGAAATCCGCTACGGGGCTGAACACCTCGCGGCCGTCGGCGGCGACCTGCACGCCGCGCGGGTCGCCGTGGAGGGTGACCTCGAGCAGGTGCGAGTCGTTGAGCACGATGGCGCGGTTGGACAGGGTGTGGGGGTTGATGGGGGTGGCCACCAGCACCGGGGCCTCGGGATGGATGATGGGGCCGCCGGCGGACAGGTTGTAGGCGGTCGAGCCGGTCGGGGTGGCGAAGATCAGGCCGTCCGCATGGTAGGTGTTCATGTGCTCGGCCTCGCAGTGCACCTCGAGGCGGATCAGGCGCAGCTGGCGCGCCTTGATCACGATGTCGTTGAGGGCGTGGACGGTGCGGCCGTCCGGCGCGGTGCAGGCCAGCACGGAGAGCCGGCGCGAGCTGAAGCGGCCGTCAAGGACGGCGTCGAACTGGGCGCGGATGTCGGCCGGGGAGAAGCTGGCCATGAACCCGAGGCGGCCGAGGTTGACGCCGAGCACCGGCACGCCGCTGCCGGCGGCGGCCTCCACCACCCCCAGCAGGGTGCCGTCGCCGCCGATCACCACGCACAGGCCGCAGCCGTCGAGCGCGCCGCGCTCCAGCGGAAAGTGGCTCACGGTCCGCGCGGCCGTGCCGGCCGCCTCCGCGCGCGCGCTCAGCTCGGCGGCCAGCTCGCGCGAGCCCGGCTTCCCCACGTTGATCACGAACAGCACCTTGCCCAGCCGCGCCATGGCGGCATTAGGCGGCCGGCGCGCGCCGAAGTCAAGCGGCTGGGCCGGCGGCGCGCGTCCAGCCGGCGAGGAACTCGCGGTTGCCGTCCGCCCCGGCCAGCGGCGACTCGATCCAGCCGACCAGCCGGCTGCCGGGCAGGTGCCGCGCCGCAAATTCGAGGATGCCGTCGCGCAGCCGCGCGCGCAGCTCCGGGTCGCGGATCACCCCGCGGGCGCGGTCGGCCTCCTGCTTGCCGGCCTCGAATTGCGGCTTGATCAGCGCCACCAGCAGCCCCCCGGGCTCCAGCCGCCGCCATGCCGCCGGCAGCACCAGCCGCAGCGAAATGAACGACAGGTCCATCACGATCAGCGGGTAGCAAGGGTGGGGCAGCGGCACCGTGTCGAGGTGGCGCGCGTTCACCTGCTCGAGGTTGAGGATGCGCGGGTCCGTGCGCAGCCGGTAATGCAGTTGGCCGCGGCCCACATCCACACAGGTCCCCTCCGCCGCCCCCGCCTGCAGCAGGTAATCGGTGAACCCTCCCGTCGAAGCCCCGATGTCCAAAAACCGCTTCCCGGCCACCGGCCACGGGTGCGCCGCAAACCAGCCCGCCAGCTTGTCCGCCCCGCGCGACACGTAGCGCGCCGGCGCCTGCACCGTCAGCTCCATGTCCTCCGGCACCAGCTTGCCGGCCTTGTCCAGAACATGGCTGCCGTGCCGCACCTGCCCGGCCAGCACCAGCGCCTGCGCCCGGCTCCGGTTCTCCGCCAGTCCCCGCCGCACCAGCAGCTCGTCCAGCCGTATGCCCCCCTTCCCCATGGTGTGCGTGGAACCCAAAAATTCTCCGATTTTTTCTGACAAGTTCCTTGACCCTTGTGGGGCAAAATGTCAAACGATGGGTGAAAGTGGCAAGCAGCGGGGCATCCAGCATGAGCGAGCGCGGACCAACAATGGCGTATGTCGGGGAATTCCGGCACCAATTGGACGCGCGCAACCGGGTGACGGTGCCCTCGAGCTGGCGGGTGGCGGGGGACGACGGGAACTTTTATTTCGCGTGGCCGCACCCGGACGGCTGCATCGCGGTGTACCCGCCCCACGTGCAGGAGGAGCTGCTGGAAAAGGCGGCGCGCATCCCGCTGAGCGACTCGCGCGGCCAGAAGGCCTTGGGCAAACTTTTCGGCAAGGGGCACAAGTTCGGCTGCGACAAGCAGGGCCGCATCCTGCTGCCGGACGCGCTCAAGAGCCATGCCGGCATCAGCAAGGAGGTGTGCCTGGTCGGCCTCGGGCACCATTTCCAGATTTGGGACAGCGCCAAGCGCGATGCCGCAGAGGAGGACTTCAACCTGCTCGAGGTGATGGCCGAGATGGGAATTTGACCCGATTGAACCAAACGACGGACGCACGACCGATGAAGACTGAACGCCTGATGCAAAGCGGCATCCTCCACACGGGGGAGCCGCGGCACTACGCCTCATGGGACCCGCCGCAAGTGCCGCGTCTGACCTATGCCCTGCCGGGCGCGGTCGGCGAGGCGCTGTACCGTCGCCAACAAGCCCATGCCCCGCAAGCCGGCCGCAGCCGGGGTGGCTGGCTGCACTTGTGGGACGCGTTGCGCAAGGGTTGAGGCATGGCGGAGGGGGCATCCAGCGGGCACGAACCGGTGCTGCTTGAGGCGGTGGTGGCCTTCCTTGCGCAAGGCCGCTGGGGCCGCTACCTCGACGCCACCTTCGGCGGCGGCGGGCACACCCGTGCCCTGTTGGACGCCGATGCGCGCAACCACGTGCTGGCGCTGGACTGCGACCCGGAGGCGGTCGCCCGCGGCCATGCGCTGGCGGCGGCCTACCCCGGCCGGCTGGTCCTGCGGCACATGAACTTCGGCGAGCTCGGCCGTCTGGCCGAGACCGGCTTCATCGGCATCCTGTTTGATTTCGGGATCAGCTCCTTCCATCTGGACGATGCCCGCCGCGGCTTTTCCTTCCGCGAGGACGGGCCGCTGGACATGCGGCTGGACCCCACCACCGGGGTGCCGGCCAGCGAATTTCTCCGCACCGCTGCTTATGGGGAGTTGGTTGAGGCGGTGCGGGACTTCGCCGAAGAGCCGAAGTGGCGTCAGGTGGTGCGCGCTATTGAGGGGGCGCGCACCACCCTTGCCCTTGAGCGAACCCGGGCGTTCGCGGAACTGGTGGAGCGCGCGGTGGGCGGGCGCCGGCCGGGCCAACGCCTGCACCCGGCCACCCGCACCTTCCAAGGCATCCGCATCGCGGTCAACCGCGAGCTGGCGATGATTGAAGCGGCCCTGCCGGAAGCCTTTGCCCGGCTGGCCGAGGGCGGCCGGCTGGCGGCCATCAGCTTCCATTCGCTGGAGGACCGGATCGTGAAGCGCTTTTTCCGGCGCATGGCGGGCCGGCCGGAGCACCGCCGGGACGCCACGCCCGGGCACCTGCGGGTGCGCCGCGCCCGGCTGTTGACCCCGAAGCCGGTGGTGCCCGGCCCGGACGAGCTGGCCCGCAACCCGCGCGCCCGCTCGGCCAAGTTGCGGGTCCTCGAAAAGGAAAAGGAGGCCGCATGAGCCCGCTCGTGGAAAAGGAGGCGCTCGTTTACAAACGGATTGTGATGCTGCTTATCATGGTGGCAGCAGTTACGGTAGGCGGTTGCCTGGGCCTGTTGTGGTTGCGACAAAAGATTGAGTTGACGGCCCAGGCAACTCGCCAAACCGAGACCGAGATCGTCAAGGAGGAGCGGCGCCTGCGCTACCTCGACACCAAGATCGCCGAGATTCACCAACCGCTGTACTTGGAGCAGCAGATTCAGCGCCTCGGGCTGAAGTTGCGCCCGCCCACCGCCGAGCAAATCCTCTATGTGCACAGTCCGGCCCCGCGCCGCGTCGGCGCGGGGGGCGGCGCCGTCGCCGCCAAGCGCCCGGACAAGGACCCGTTCCGGCTGTCCTTCGATTTGGCCGTGATGGAATCCCCCAAGACGCTTGAGTGATGTCGCGGGTATGCGTCAGGGCGGGACGTTTTCATGTGTGCACCGTGGCGATCTTGGCGGTGTTCGTGCTGCTGTGCGCGCGGCTGTACCACCTGCAGGTGGTGGCCGCCGCGGAGCTGGCCGCCCAGGTCGATTCGGCCCGCAAGCGCGTGGTGCGCCTGGAAGCGCGCCGCGGCGACATCCTTGACCGCAACGGCAACCTCTTGGCGGGCACCCGTTCGGTGGTGATGCTGGGCGCGGACCCGCAGGTTGTCGATCCCGGTGAGACCGCCAAGCTGGAGCGCCTGGCCGCGCTGCTCGAGATGCCTGCGGCGCACCTGCGGACGCTGCTGGAACGGCGCGAGCGGGTCGACAGCGAGGGGCGCACCCGGCTGGTGCGCTGGGTGCCGCTGGCGGAAATCAACGAGGACACCTACGCCGAAGTGCTGGCGCTGGGGATGGCGGGGATTTACGGCAACCGGCGGTACGAGCGCACCTATCCCGGGCGCGAGCTGGCCGCCCATGTGCTTGGGTTCCTCAACCGGGAGCAGACCCCGGTCATGGGGGTCGAACGGGCCATGGATTTCTATCTGCGCGGCCAGCCGGGGTGGCGCGAGACGGAGGTGGACGGGCTGCGCCGGGAGCTGGCGGCCTTCCGCGACCGGGAGGTCAACCCGCGCCACGGGTGGAATGTGCAGTTGACGCTGGACCTGTTCGTCCAGTCGGTGCTGGAGGCGGCCCTGCGCGAGCTGGTCGAGGCCACCCATCCCGAGGGGGCCTGCATCATTGTCTCGCGGCCGCACAGCGGGGAAATCCTCGGCCTGGCCAATTACCCTACCTTCGATCCCAACCGCTTCTGGGAGTATCCGATCGAGCACCAGCGCAACCGCGCCCTGTCCGACCAGTACGAGCCGGGCTCCACCTTCAAAATCGTGCCGGTGGCGGCCGCCCTCGAGGAGGGCCTCATCACCCCGGACACGCTGGTGGACTGCGCGACCGCGCGGGTGACCTTCAACACCGTCTCGATCCCGATGCCATCGGACCACCGCACCCTCGGGGTGGTGCCGGTGCGCACCGTGGTCGCCAAGTCCAGCAACCGCGGGGCCGCGCGCATCGGCATGCTGCTCGGCGAGCGGCGCCTGTACGCCTACGCGCGCCGGTTCGGCTTCGGCCAGCCGGTGGACTGGCCGCTGGCCGGCGCGGCCAGCGGTGCGCTCGCCCCGGTCGAACGCTGGGACGGCTACACCATCAGCCGGCTGCCGACCGGCTATGCGGTCGCGGCCACCGCCATGCAGGTGCACATGGCCATGGCCACCCTCGCCAACGGCGGCGTGCGCGTGCAGCCCAAGTTGCTCCTGCGGGTGATCGATCCGGACAAGGGGTTCCCGATCGCGCTGTGCCCCGACAAGCGCGAGCGCGTGGTTTCCGAGGAAACGGCGCGGGTGATGCGCGAGATGCTGACCCAAGTGGTGGGCCCCGAGGGCACCGCCCGCCGGGCCGACCTGCCCGGTTACATGGTGGCGGGCAAGACCGGCACCGCCCGCAAGCTCATCAACGGGCACTACAGCCACGACCACCACGTGGCTTCCTTCAGCGGATTTTTTCCAGCCCCGGACCCGGCGGTGGTCATCACCGTGGTGGTCGACGAGGCCAAAGTGAGCGGCCCGGCCTACGGGGGGAGCGTGGCCGGGCCGGTCTTCCGCTCGGTCGGTGAAAAGCTCATCCCCCACCTTGCGATCCGCAAGCCGCAGAACCCCGAACCCCTTTTGGTATCCAATGACTGAATCGTCCCTGGAACTGTTGCGTCAAAGAGACCAGTTGCCCGGCAGCCGCACCAGCGTGGCGGACTGCCGGGCGCTGGGATCGGCCCTGCTGGTGCAGCGGGCCACGCGGAGGAGACTCATGACACGCCCATTGAAGGAACTGCTGGCCGGCGTGGCCGGCCTGCGGGTCACCGGCCGCGACAACCCGCCCATCAGCGCGCTGGCGACGGACAGCCGGCGGGTCGGCCCGGGCACGCTGTTTTTCGCCCTGCCCGGCCAGCGCACCGACGGGCACCTGTTCATCGCGGAGGCGGTGGACCGGGGCGCCGTGGCGGTCGTGTGCGAGAAGGATTGCTGGGTGCCGCCGCAGGTGACCCTCGTCCACGCGGACAACCTGCGGGACGTCCTCCCCGCCATCGCCGCACGCTTCTACGGCCATCCCGAGACGCAACTCGAGTTGAGCGGCTTTCTCGGCACCAGCGGCAAGACGGTCGTCGCCACGCTGTTGCGGCACTTTTACGCCCGGCGCGAACCGGTCGGCCTGCTCGGCACGATCCATTATGCGGTCGGCAACCGGACCCTGCCGGCGCACCGCACCACCCCCGAGCCGGTGGAATTGTACGCGCTGTTGGCCCAAATGCGCGACCAGGGGTGCCGGCGGGCGCTGCTGGAGATCAGCTCCCACGGCATTGACCAAGGCCGGGTGGCCGGGCTGCCGTTCCGCCACCTCGCCCTGCTCAACCTCACTCCCGAGCATTTGCACTACCACGGCTCCCTGGAGGCTTATGTCGCCTTGGAGCGCGCCTTCGTCTACTCCCATGCCGCCGGCATGGAACGCTTTGTCGCCGGCCTGGACGACCCCCATGTGCGCGCCCTTGTGGAGGCGGCCCCGCCGGCCTTGCGGGCCAAAACCCTGACCTTCGGCTGCGCCCCGGCGGCCGACATCCGCGCCGAGGCGATCGAGTATTCCCCGCGCGACACCCGCTTCACGCTGGTCTGGCCGGGCGGGCGGCTGCGCCTGGTCAGCCCGCTGCTCGGCGAGTTCAACGTGCAGAATGTGCTGGCGGCGCTGGCGTGCGGCATCGCCACCGGGCTGGAGCCCGCCGCGATGGGGGCCGACCTGCTGCAATTTGCCGGTGTACCCGGCCGCATGGAGCGGGTGGACGAGGGCCAGCCGTTCACCCTGCTGGTCGATTACATGCACACCGAGGCGGCCTATGCCAAGGGCCTTGCCATGGTGCGCGCCATCACGCCCGGCCGGCTCATCACCGTCTTCGGCTGCGGCGGCAACCGCGATCCGGCGGTGCGCCCGCGCCTGACCCGCCTCGTGGCCATGGCCAGCGACCTCGCCATCGCCACCGCCGACAATCCCCGCAACGAGACCATCCCCGGCATCTTCGCCGACATGCGGCGCGGCAACGAGGCGCTGTCCAACCTGGTATTCCTCGAGGACCGGCGCGCCGCCATCGCCGCCGCCATCGCCGCCGCCCGGCCGGGCGACACCGTGCTGCTTGCCGGCAAGGGGCATGAGACCTTCCAGGAATTCCGCGATTGCGTGGTGCCGTTCGACGACCGCACCGTCGCCCGCGAGCTGATCCGCAACCGTCGCTGGCTTGAACAATAATGGCCCGCCTGCATCCAGTCGAAGCAGCCGCATGCGTGCAGGGCACATGGATCGGCCGGCCGCCGCAGGCGCTGGAGGCCTTCTGCATCGACACCCGCATCCTGCAGCCCGGCCAGGTGTTTGTCGCCCTGCGCGGCGAACGGGCCGACGGCCATGCCTTCCTCGCCGATGCCCGCGCGCGGGGCGCGGCGGCCGCCCTTGTCGAGCGGGCCGATCCCGCCGCCGGCCTCCCCCAATTGGTCGTGGCGGACAGCCGCGCCGCCCTGCAGGCGCTGGCCCGCGCATGGCGCCGCCGCTTCCGGGGGCCGGTGGTCGGCATCACCGGCAGCTTCGGCAAGACCACTGTCAAGGAAATGCTGGCCGCCGCCCTCGGCGAGGGCTGGCACCGCACCCCCGCCAACCTCAACAACGACCTCGGGGTGCCGTTGTCCCTGCTCGGGATCGACCCGCAGCGCCACAGCGGGGCCCTCATCGAGGCCGGGATCAATCGGCCCGGCGAAATGGACCTGTTGGCCGGCATGATCCAGCCCGATCGGGTCGTCATAACCGCCGTGGGCCCGGCCCACTTGGAGCGGCTGGGCGACCTCGAGGGCGTCGCCCGCGAAAAGGCCCGCTTGGCCCGCGCCCTGCCGCCCGGCGGCGACGTGTACTTTTCTTCCGGCCTGCTCGCGCACGCCGCCTTCCGCGACCTGCCGCCCGGCGTGCGCGTGCATGTCCTGTGCCGCACCGGCGATCCGGTCCCGCCGCCCGCGGCCGGACGCTTTGTTTACCACTACAACTGGACTGAGTTGGATGGTTCCCGGGGCATGGGCGAGCTGACGACCCGGCCGCCCATGCCCCCGTTTGCCGTGCGGTTCCCCGCCGGCAGCCCCGGCATGGTTGCCAACCTCGCCCTCGTGACGCATGTCGCCCTGCACCTCGGCGCCCCGGCCGCGGCGGTCGCCGAACGGCTCGCCGCATGGCAGCCGTTCCACCAGCGGGGCCAGATTCTGCGCGCCGGCAAGGCCACCTATTACGTCGATTGCTACAACGCCAACCCCGGCTCGATGATCGACAGCGCGCGCCGCTTCGCCAGCCTGTTCGCCGGCGAGCCGCAGCTGTTCGTGCTCGGCAGCATGAACGAGCTGGGCCCGGCGGCCGAGTTCTGGCACCGCGAGACCGGGCGCCAGCTGCCGGTCCGGCGCGACGCCGAGGTCTACCTGATCGGCGCCGGCGCCGATTGGCTGGCCGAGGGCCTGCGCGCCGCCGGCGTGCCGGAATCCCAACTGCACCGGGTCGCCGACCTCGAGTCCCTGCGCCCCCGCCTGCGCGCCTTTCAGGGCGCCATTTTCCTCAAAGGCAGCCGCCGCCACGGTCTCGAGGCGCTGCTGCCCGCACCGGATTTGCCATGCTGACCTACCTTGCCGAATTCGAAAGCCTGTGGGGCCCCCTGCGGCTGTTCCGCTACATCTCCTTTCGCGCCGTGGGCGGGGCCGCCACCGCCATGCTCCTCGGCATGCTGGTCGCCCCGCTGGTCATCAGCCGGCTGCGCGCCCTCAAGGTCGCCCAGGTCCTGCGCGACGCGCGCGAGGTCGGCGCGCTGGCCGGCCTGCACAATTCCAAGCGCGGCACCCCCACCATGGGCGGCCTCATCGTGTGGTTCGCGGTGGTGGCCGGCACCCTGCTGTGGGCGCGCCTCAACGTGTTCGTCCTCACGGCGCTGGTGGTGTTCACCGGCCTCGCCGCGATCGGTTTCGCGGACGACTACCTCAAGGTCCGCCACGGCAACAGCCGCGGCCTCAAGGGGCGCCACAAGCTGGCCGGCCAGGCGCTCGTCACCCTGGTCGCGCTCGTGCTGCTGCTGACCGACCCGGCCAGCGCCGACTTCATCCGCCAGCTCTGGCTGCCCTTCCTCAAGGAGCCGGTTGTAGCGCACATGTCGCTACCGGTGCTGGCCGGCTTCCTGTTCCTCGTGCTGGCCGGCTCCAGCAACGCCATCAACCTCACCGACGGCGTGGACGGCCTTGCCATCGGCTGCACCGTCACCGTGGCCATGGCCTACGGGCTGATGGCCTACGCCGCCGGCAACGCCATCTACGCCGCGTATCTGCTGGTGCCGTTCATGCCGGGCGCCGGCGAGCTGACCATCCTCAGCGCCATCCTGTGCGCCGCCTGCCTCGCGTTCCTGTGGCACAACGCCCATCCGGCCGCCGTGTTCATGGGCGACACCGGCAGCCTCGCCCTCGGCGGGCTCATCGGCATCATCGCGTTCATGATCCTGCAGCCGGTCACCCTGGTGATCATCGGGGGCGTGTTCGTCATCGAGGCGGTCTCGGTGATCCTGCAGGTCGGCTCCTTCAAGCTGCGCGGCAAGCGCGTGTTCCGCATGGCGCCCCTGCACCACCACTTCGAGATGAAGGGCTGGGCGGAAACCCAGGTGGTCATCCGCTTCTGGATTCTGTCGCTGATTTTCGCCGTCATCGGCCTGGCCACGCTCAAACTGAGGTGAATCGTCCAGGGACGCGGGAAGAATTTTATTTGCTGCAACAAAACGCCAATGTCTAAGTGATCGAAAGTCGAGGAAGCCATGAAAATCTGGTCCGTGTTCAGTTTGGTGATTGTGTTCCACGTGTTCATCATCGGCCTGCTGCTGGTGCAGCCGGGCTGCCAAAGCAAGCCGTCCGGCAAGGCGGAGCCCGCGGCGGCGCCGGCGCGGCCGCCGGCCTACACCGAGCCGCAGCCGGCGCCCGGGCTCGATCCGGCGTTCAACGCCGGGCTCACGGCCGAGCGCCCCGGCACGCGCGGCCTGAGCGCGCCGACCCGTCCGGCGCCCGCGTCGGGACTGCTTGAACCGGTGCTCGAGCCGGTGCGCGAGAGCGTCAACCTGCCGGGCGCCACCCGCACGTACACGGTGGTCAAGGGCGACACCCTCAGCGGCATCGCGCGCCGCGAGGGGGTCCCGCTCAGCGCCTTGCGCGCCGCCAACAACCTGACGGCCAGCTCCACCATTTATGTCGGCCAGAAACTGGTGATTCCCGAGGCCGCCCCGGCCCAGCCGGCAACCGCCGCCCCGCAGCCGGCGGCCGCCGGCGTTGCGCCCGCCGCCGGCGAGGAGATCGTCGTCGCGCCCGGCGACACGCTGAGCGGTCTGGCGGCGCGCCACCGCACCACGGTGGCCGCGATCAAGGCGCTCAACGGCCTGCGCGGCGACACCAT
>FWPV01005435.1_pt1 | contig 25506 bp, 18 predicted proteins | sample 2228371 | NCBI WGS metagenome assembly FWPV01 (sample SAMEA103939776, study PRJEB20133) | metagenome | reverse complement strand
GATGATACAGATATAGATTTTTCCATTGACTTTTCTATCTCAGTTGTTTTATTATAGTTAATGGTCATCTCCTCCTTTTTTTGAAGATTTATTTGTGTTTTTTAATGTTGTTATTTTAACACAAAATAGGTGAGGTGACTAATGTTTCTTGTAAACCTTGCCTGATTCTGGATATCTATACATACCTTCTACAGTTTATAGAATACCTATGAGGGATTGAAACTCTGAATAGTATGATACAGAAAACAGAATTTTCTGGTTTATAGAATACCTATGAGGGATTGAAACTTATTATATTTTGCATAAGTTTCCAGTTCTCTTTAACGTCGCCTTCCTTGAATAAGAAAGACCCAACGTTTAAGATATCAACTCCCGCAGAAATTAATTCCAGACCTATCTCTGGATTTACTCCGCCGTCAAGCTCTATAAGAATCTCTGGATTAGCTTTCTTTATGATGCGGACCTTTTCTAATGTCTCGGGTATGAATTTCTGTCCCTGAAATCCCGGATTGACGCCCATAACTAAGACAACATTTACAAAACTAAGAAAAGGAATGATACTTTCTACCGGAGTCGGTGGGTTAATGGCTATGCCGGGTTCCATATTGTATTTTTTTATCTCTTCTATTACTTCCAAGGGGTTATCATCAGATTCAATATGGAAAATCGCCCTAAAAGCACCTATATCTGCAAACGGTTTGATGTAAGTTTTTGGATTCTTTACCATAAGATGTATCTCTAATTTAGATCTCGGATTAGCTTTTTTTACTTCATCTGCGCCAAGACTTATATTTGGCACGAGTTCACCGTCCATTATGTCAATTTGGATAACATCAGTGAGCTGCTCTAAAATTCTTATTTTCCTCTCAAGTTCTTCATAATCTTTTGTAAGCACAGAAGGCACAACGCTTTTCATACCTTTTTCCTTCATAAGTCATAGTAAAATCAACAGTTGAAATCAAGGTTAAATCTTCACTATTTTGGGATTTTTGAGATTAAATTATACATCATATAGAATACATTATCAATATTTTTATTCTGAGCTTCAGACATAAGTTCGGACATTTTCCCAAACAATAGTGCTAAATAGCAAAAATGCACTTTTTATTGTTTTCAGTGTTTCACCAATTATACTGACTTTCCGTTTAAGTAATATAATATATGTAAACCTGAATATAACTTACGCTTCTTCTCTGTATATACAATTTCTCGTATCATCTCTCCTATCAATAAGCCTACCGAGTATGACAATAATACCATCGTAACATCTTCTCCATATACACTCATAGGAGTTATTTTTTGTCCGAACTCTTATCCTAAGATCAGAATTTCATATTGCATTGTGTATCTATACTTTGATAAAATAGAATAGAAATTTGTTGGATAAGAAAAACACTATATTTAATATTCTAGATGAAGAAAAAGAGTTATGAATAAAGATTTAAGATTTACTCATCAATCTATCCGATATATAGTCGACTTTGATCTTTCAAATATGCATACCACTGAAACTGACTTTTTGATAATAGGAGGTGGAGCTGCTGGTTTTAGATCAGCGATAGAAGCAGGGAAACACGGAAAGACAATACTTATCACGAAGGACAAGCTTGGAGAGAGCAATACCCTCTATGCCCAAGGTGGTATAGCTGTTGCTAAAAATGCCGGAGATCAGGTCATCTATCACATTGAAGATACTTTAAAAGCTGGCGATGGGCTCTGTAACGAGAATGCAGTCAAGGTTATGGTTGAGGAAGGAATAACCCGTGTTGATGAGTTAATTTCTTGGGGAGCAGATTTTGATAAGCATGATAACAAGCTTGCTTTCACTATGGAAGCTGCGCATAGTCAAAGGCGAATAATCCATGCCAAAGGCGATGCTACCGGTGCAGAAACAGAGAAGGTGCTCATTAGAAAGGCATCGGAGTCTAAGAATATAAATTTCTTAGATCGCAAGTTTGTTGTTGACCTCATAACGGTTGATGGACGTTGTTATGGCGCGATATTATGGGATGAGGTTGACGCACGTCTTTTTGCTATAATAGCAAAAGCGACGATCCTCGCTGCTGGTGGGCTTTGTCAGATATATCGTTATACATCTAATCCTGATGTTGCAACAGGTGATGGTTATGCAGTAGCATACCGAGCAGGATGCGAAATGACCGATATGGAGTTCGTGCAATTTCATCCCACTACATTATACGTCCAGGGGGCTCCAAGGTTTTTGATATCAGAGGCAGTTAGAGGTGAAGGGGCAATACTTGTCAACGAAAATGGCGAGAGATTTATGCCTTCTTATCATGAACTTGCAGAATTAGCACCAAGAGACATTGTCAGTAGAGCGATTGTCGCGGAAACAACAAGGACAAATACCAAATGTGTATATCTTGATCTAAGACATCTTGACGCAGATTTCATAAAAAATAGATTTCCTAATATAAGTGAAAAATGTAGCAATTTCGGCATAGATATATCAAAAGACTTAATACCAGTCCAAGTCAGTGCACATTTTATGATGGGGGGAGTAAAAACAAATCTTGATGCGGAAACCAATATCAATGGTCTATACGCATGCGGAGAGGTTGCCTGCACAGGAGTACATGGTGCAAATAGATTGGCAAGCAACTCGTTATTAGAAAGTCTTGTGTTTGGCGTAAGAGCAGCGGAATCTGCGGTTAAGGATATTAATACTGAAATACCGAAATCAGTCTTTTCAATAAAATATAAAAGAAAAGAAGAAAAATCATTAAACATCAACTTCAATGATCTTAGGATAGCTATTCAGGACACAATGTGGGAAAAGGTTGGTATTATAAGGAATAAAGAGCAACTAGAAGAAGCTATCTCTTTTTTTAATCAACATAAGGACATCAATCCAAAGGGAAGGAGCAGTTTTGAAGTCCAAAATATGTTAGATATATCAAAATTGATTGCCGAAAGTGCCCTTATAAGACAGGAAAGCAGAGGCGCACATTATAGGTCTGATTATCCATTTCAGGATAATGATAATTGGAATTGTCACATTATACTTGCAAGAGTTCAAAAGGATGTATGATGAATATGATCGCTATTATAGATTATGGAATGGGAAATTTGCGAAGTGTTCAAGCAGGATTTGAGTATGTTGGACAAAAGGTTTTTATTACAGATAAACCTAGCGAAGTGATAAATTCTGATGGAGTAGTCCTCCCCGGTGTCGGTGCTTTCGGAGATGCTATACAAAGATTAAACGAAACAGGGCTTGGCAATGCGTTCTGTGAATCAGTAAAACAGGGGAAACCATGTATTGGGATTTGCCTTGGACTTCAATTATTATTTTCTGAAAGCTATGAAGGTGGGTTATTCAAAGGACTAGATATAATCAAAGGAAAGGTCATCAGGTTTGAAAACAAGCTGAAAGTTCCACATATAGGTTGGAATCAAATAAACATAAAAAAACGCGATCTGAAGCTTTTTCAAAATGTTCCTGATGGATCTTATGTCTATTTTGTCCATTCATATTTTGTCCTTCCAGAGGACAGTTCTGTAATTGCCTCTACAACAAATTACGGCATAGATTTCACGTCCGCTATTGCTAAGGATAACCTCTATGGGACACAATTCCATCCAGAGAAGAGTCAAAATCTCGGACTACAGATATTACGAAACTTTGGGTCACTGATAAAAAAATCATAAAAGATGAAGTTTATCATTAACTAATTGGTGTTGAGAAAAATGCTAATTATACCTGCAATCGATATAAAAAATGGTAAATGTGTCAGGCTTATTCAAGGGAAGGCTGATGCAGAAACTATCTTTTCTGATGACCCAATTGATGTGGCTTTAAAATGGGAAAGCAAGGGCGCGGAATTTTTGCACATAGTAGATTTAGACGGCGCATTCTTAGGGGAGCCGAAAAATTTAGGCATTGTTGAGAAGATCATCAAATCTGTAAGCATTCCGATTGAATTAGGAGGGGGAATCCGCAATAAAACCTCAATTGATAGGGTCTTTCAGATAGGTGTATATAGGGCTATATTAGGGACAACTGCATTGAGAGACCCGGATTTCGTCGGCGAAATGTGCGATATTTATGGCGAAAAAATCGCCGTCGGGATAGATGCCAAAGATGGCAAAGTTGCCATAAAAGGCTGGACTGAAATAGAGGAAAAAACAGCAACTGATTTAGCTAGCGAGATGAAGGAATGTGGAGTTAAAACTATAATTTACACCGATATAGCACGTGATGGAATGTTAACAGGTCCAAATATACATTCGACAAAAAACCTTGCAATGTCAGTATCCGGCGTTGATATAATAGCATCTGGCGGAGTATCATCAATAGAAGATATAAAAAAATTAATGGAGATAGAGCCTTACGGAGTTACAGGCGTAATCATCGGTAAAGCTCTATATACGGGAAATGTTAGACTTGAAGAAGTCCTATTAATGGTGAAAAAGCCTTAATTTTGAGAATGCCATTACCATCCCATACTCGTCAGCAGACTTAATTACATCTTCGTCTCTATTTGAACCGCCCGCTTGAACAATGTATTTGACTCCGCTTTGCGCAGCCCTATCGATACTATCTCTAAATGGAAACATAGCATCGGAACTTAGTGACACTCCTGTCAATGTGCTTAACCATTCTCTTTTTTCTTCTTTGGTTAACCTTTCGGGAATTACCTCAAAATCTGCTTCCCATGCCTTTTTTTCTGCTTCCGTTATATCTTCAAGCAAATATTTGTCGATTGCGTTATTTCTATCAGCTCTGCCGATGCCCTTTCTGAATTTAAGGTCAAGCACTTTTGGATGTTGACGAAGATACCAAGTGTCAGATTTCAATGCTGCAAGGCGGACGCAATGAACCCTTGATTGTTGCCCTGCACCTATGCCAGTTACTTGACCGTCGTAGGCAAAACATATTGAGTTTGACTGCGTATATTTTACCGCTATTGTCGCTACTATTAGGTCACGTTTTGCAGACTCAGGGATATCCTTATTCTTTGTAACAATATTTTCTAATATGCTAAAATCTGGCACAACGTCATTTCTACGCTGTTCGAGTGTGATGCCGAAAATCTCTCTTGCCTCCATCTCAGGCGGGTTATAATTTTCATCTATTTCAAGTATAAGATATTTTCCCTCTTTCTTTTCTTTTAATATCTTCAATGCCTCTTCATCGTAGCTTGGAGCTATAACTCCGTCTGAAACTTCGCGTCTGATCATCATTGCTGTCGGAACATCAACTTTATCGCTCAAAGCGACGAAATCTCCAAAGGACGACATCATATCCGCACCTCTCGCTCGCGCATAAGCGGTAGCTAGAGGAGTTAATTCTATGTTTCCAACAAAGTATGATTGCTTTAATACATCGCTCAAAGGGACTGCAACTGCGGCACCAGCAGGACTAACATGCTTGAATGATGCGGCTGACGGTAAATGCAAAGTTTGCTTTAATTCACGAACGAGTTGCCACGAGTTCAAAGCGTCCATCATATTAATATAACCGGGGCTACCATTTAACACTCTTATAGGTAATACACCATCTTTTACATATATTCTTGCTGGCTTCTGATGTGGATTGCATCCATAGCGTAATTCTATAACTTTGCCCATTTTTACCTCCTAGTCTTACTTTGCAAGCCATTACCTTATGACTAAAACTTTCCTTGTCCTTCTTGCAATTATATGATAGAATTTTGCTGTTGTCAATGAGCATTGTCCAACCAAACATAAGTAAAACAAAGAAGTCTGATTTATAGTTCTGATAAATTGATCTTCAATGTGGTTTAAAGGAGGATGAAATGGAAATAGGAATGACTTCTCTGGGCAACTTGGCAAAACTCGGAAAAGGCGTAAAATCAAGAAGGTGGTCTTCTTATGATAAAAATGGTGGAAATGCAGATAGTTGGCCCATACCAGCGGGACAAACAGTCGTGCTTGGAGAGATGAAAGGAGCTGGTTGCATCAGGCATATATGGATGACAACAACCGATGGCAATAATAATCTGCGAAGGCTTGTCCTGCGAATGTATTGGGATGAAGAGGAAACCCCTTCTGTTCAGTGTCCGATCGGTGATTTCTTCGGTCTCGGACACGCAAAGGCTAATTATTTTCAATCCTTACCGTTACAGGCTTTTTGGCTTGGTATGAACTGTTGGTTTCCGATGCCGTATTCCAAAGGTGCAATCTTAACCGTAACGAATGATTCCAAAGATGATAGTTTCTTATATTTTTATATTGACTATCAAGAATACGATAGACCGCTTGAAGGAGTGGGAAATTTTCACGCTAACTGGCGTAGAGAGCTTGTGATAAGAAAGCCTGATCGCTCAAACTTAAACACAACTGGCGATGATAATTATCTGATACTTGACGTAGAAGGTAAAGGGCATTATGTCGGTTGTTGTCTCCATATAGACACAAATGAGCCTGGTTGGTGGGGAGAGGGAGATGATATGTTCTTCGTCGATGGTGAAAAATGGCCTCCAAATATGCACGGCACAGGAACAGAAGACTATTTCTGCGGTGCATGGAACTACAATATCCTAACACAGACATATTGCACGCCCTATTATGGATATAGTTTTAAGGGCAATTCTGATTACACAGGCAAACATTCCCAATATAGATTTCACATAGAAGACCCCGTATACTTTGAAAAATCTCTAAGATTCTCTATTGAACATGGACATGCAAATGATAGACAAGGTGATTGGACAAGCACTGCTTATTGGTATCAGATAGGTCGTTCAAAGCCTTTACCTGATGTCGGCACTTTTGAAGACCGTATACCTTATGCCTTTGGCGGTCTTGAAAGATGGCCCGGCAAAGACCGCAAAGGACTGCCTTGTTGATCTTGTAAAAAGATAACCTTGTAGTGAAATGTAAATTGTTTCACTACAAGCCTAAAATTAAACTTATCTATTAACAGCAAAATAAACTCACTTTTCTAAAACAAAATCCAATTATTTTTTCAATTGTCCCCACGTTATAGTTAGCCTTTGTTTTTGATTAACAGAAAAGGCTCTGACCCTGATAAGTGTGTATCCATTTCCTGACGAATCTGCAAAACGAGTTGCATCCGGTCCTTCGTCAAAATGCCATAATGCTAATGTTTTTTCATCGGTTTTAAATCTTTTTTCTGGGCTAAATACCGATGGCACTAAGTATCGCCACCCTTTTGAAATTCGCACTTCATTTATCAAGCCTACCAGTGATTCGTATCCCGGTTTTCCACCAATGAAAATCGGATCGGATGTGTCTGAAAAGATTCCTTCGCCTAATCTCCCATACGAAAATTCTTTTCCATCAATAATTAAGGCTTTTTCAATAGGTCCAGTATCTCTTATTTGTAATGCTACATAAATCCATTGATTTAGTTGATTTTGATTCAACAAAGTACTCCCAGCAGATCCTACTCCGCTATTACTAATGATACAACTTACCAAGAAGATCATTCCCGGCGGATCATTAGGTAAAAGTCCGGTAGCCCTTTTTCATAATAGGATATAATAGCAATTCGGTTTGTAAATCAATACCCAACTTTCATCATTTCTCAGTGGAATACCTGTGAGATAAAACCATATTTCAATTGTCAAATTCAACCAAAAAATTCGATCTAGCAAAATTAATTTGTAGAATTAAATTGCTCTGTGTATCAGAGATTTTTACACTTGCTTAGAAATACATCAAAGGATATAATGACAAGCGATACTGTTGAACAAGTGAGGATCGAAAATGCGAAAAGAATATATAAGAACAGGCTGGAGAGCTTTAATAATAGGATTATTATTGATCCCAATCAATTCGCTCTGGATAGGATCAGGTGAAGCGGTGTCAACCACAGTGTCGTTATTTTATAACGTCGTTTTTATACTTTTTGTGGTTACTATGCTTAATCTGACACTGAGAAGATGGGGTGGAAAATTAGCCCTAAATCATGGTGAATTGCTGATAATATACGTGATGTTATCTGTCTCATCGGCTATTTGTGGTCTTGATATGGTGCGTGTGCTCGTCTCTATGCTTATAGATTCACATTGGCTAGCTACGCCTGAAAACGAATGGGCTGATATATTTTGGCGTTACATTCCTGATTGGGTAACCGTCAAAGATAGAAAAATATTGCAGGGATATGTTGAAGGGCAATCAAGTTTCTACGATAGTAGGATTTGGCGTGCATGGCTCGTTCCGATTATGGCTTGGTCAGCGTTTATCATTTTGCTTGTAATAGTGATGCTTTGTATAAATGTCATAGTCCGTAAACAATGGACTGAGGGCGAAAAGCTCAGTTATCCCATTATACAACTGCCACTTTATATGACTGATGACAAACCTAATTTTCTCAAAAGCAAAGCGTTATGGATCGGCTTTGCACTTGCAGGAAGCATCGACATAATAAATGGTTTACATTTTCTTTATCCCACTGTGCCGGGCGTTGGAGGCAGACTTTATGACTTATCGCCATATTTCACAGAAAAGCCTTGGAATGCTATCGGGTGGACGCCTGTTTCAATATTTCCTTATGCAGTAGGGCTTGCCTTCTTTATCCCTCTTGATCTGTCATTTTCTTGTTGGTTTTTTTATATCTTTTGGAAAATCGAAAGAATAGTAGCCAGTGCAATTGGATTAAGAGGATTGCCAGAATTTCCATATATTGATCAGCAAGCTTCGGGCGCATATCTTGGGCTTTGTATTATTGCACTATGGGGAACAAGGAAGCATATTAAGTCGGTCTTCAAGTCCATATTTTCAATCCAAAGTAAAGATCAAAATGAGAAGTCAGAGGGAGTTAATTATAGAACCGCATTTGTGATGATGATTGTCGCTCTGGTCTTATTAGCCCTTTTTTGTGTGCGTATAGGTATGTCTTTACCCGTGATAATCTCTTTTTTTGTTTTGTATTTCGCACTGTCAACTGCAATAACACGGATGCGCGCAGAATTAGGTTCACCAGTCCACGATTTACACTTCTCGGGACCTGATATGATCATAACAAAAATATTAGGATCAAGAAGGCTTAGTCCCGGAAATTTGACAGGATTATCATTTCTTTGGTTTTTCAACAGGGCATACAGAGGGCATCCAATGCCGCATCAATTGGAGGGGTTCAAGTTAGCAGAAAGGTCTGGAGCAGATAGCCGAAAATTTATGATAGCAATGATATTGGCTATTTTTGTTGCAACTCCAATATCAATATGGGCATATTTACATGCAGGCTATAAACAGGGCGGTCCCTATGGATATGGTTGGCAACCGTTCGATAGGTTGCAAGGTTGGCTTTACAATCCAGTTCAACCTGATCCAGCTGGCTCAATAGCTATAGGTATAGGCACAATTTCAACGATCTTATTAGCAAGTATGAGAATGCGGTTTATATGGTGGTCTTTGCATCCTGCGGGATTTGCGGTATCTAGTAGTTGGTCAATGAATGTGTTCTGGTCGTCGATATTCATAAGTTGGGCGATCAAATATGCGATTCTAAAAATAGGTGGACTTAAACTGCACAGGCAGAGTATACCGTTCTTTCTTGGGCTTATTTTGGGGGAATTTGTCGTCGGCAGTGTTTGGTCTATAAGAGGTGTTGTCTTTCATGTCCCATCTTACTTAATACTATTCTAATATCAAGAGAAGGTGTCTAATGATTGAAAAAGAAAATTCATCCTGCAAAAAATATCAGGTCACGGATCAAGAATATTCAAACTTACAAGAGTTTTTGGACAATCTCCCATATATCGTGATGATCATTTTGGGTTCGCTTATACTGTTTATTGGGATTGAGTTGAATGCCTGGAAATGGATATCTACGGGGATTTATCTTCTATATGGTATAATTGGGGCTTTTTGGATCATATTATTTGTATGCCCATATTGTCATTTCTTTGGGACGAAGCTTTGTCCTTGTGGATATGGAAAAATATCATCAAGGCTTAGACAAAAAAAAGACGATAGACTTTTCACAAAGAAATTCAAGGCTCACATTCCTTTTATTGTCCCATTATGGATTATTCCAACAATAGCTGGTGGAGTGTTTCTTATAATTAGATTCTCCCTACAAATGTTAATTTTACTTTTACTTTTTATAGTAAATTCATTTATAATTCTGCCCTTGATCTCAACAAAATACGGATGTGTGCATTGTCCGCAAAGAGATACTTGTCCGTGGATGAAGTCCAAATAGTCTCTTTTAAACTGTCCATAAACCCGGTATTGGATAACCGCAGAATTTACATTTATTGTTTGAAATATTATTTTCTGTTATACCTAAATATCCTGTCCTGACGATAAGCCGTCTTTTACACTTGGGGCAATATGTGTTTTCCCCAGCATGTCCGGGCATATTTCCTAGATAGACATATTTTAGACCAACTTTCATTGCAATGTTTCTTGATCTTGTCAGGACATTTTCAGGAGTAGGTGGATAATTTCTCATCTTATATGCAGGAAAAAACTTTAAAAAATGCAAAGGGACATCGGGACCGACATTTTCCAATATCCATTTGCTCATATCCTCTATCTCATCAGGGCTGTCATTGAATTGAGGGACAAGAGGATCAACTATCTCAAGCCAAGTTCCTTCTTTATGGACTGTTTTTATTGCTGTAAGAACAGGTTCAAGCGTCCCAGAGACTACATCTTTATAAAAAGATTCTCTAAACCCTTTTAGATCAATTCTGATCACGTCCATACAAGCGCATAGATCCTTCAACGGTTGGGTATCAACATATCCTGCGGTTACAAGAACAGTTTTAAGTCCCGCTGATCTTGCTAACTTTGCTATATCTATCGCATATTCATAATAGATAATAGGTTCAGTGTAAGCAAAGACGATAATTGAGCAGTTATTTTCCCTAGCAAGTTTGATAATTGCCTCTGGTGGGAGATCATAATTATCAGTTTCAGTAGCATCAAATTGGCTCATTTGCCAATTTTGGCAATATTTACATCTGAGATTGCATCCAGCAGTTGCTAATGCAATACACCTTGCACCCGGAAAAGCATGGAATACCGGACCTTGCTCCATTGGATGAAATGCTACACTACAAGGCTGTCCATAAACTTGTGTATATAATTTTCTGTTTCTATTGACCCGGATTCTACAAAATCCTGCTCCGCCTTCTGGGACAACGCAGAACTTTGGACACAATGTGCACTGGACGCTTTTACCTGTTGGACGATAATATTTTGCCTCAGTTAGCGTTACTCCGTTTTTACGGGGGATATTATCAATCTTAGCAGATGGGTCTTTTTTACCTCTGTAAATTGTTGTGCCTGTGCTTGCAGATGCGCTCCACAGTTTACATGTAGATGCTAAAGTAATCGTTGATATCGCTTGTTTTATAAACTGTCTTCTATCTATTTTCATCTTATAAAAACTATATCAAATACTGATCCGCATTTGTATTAATAATTCCTTGCTATTATCTTTTCAATTTTTTAAAGAAAAAGGTCACTGGATAGATTTTCAATCCGATGTGACCTTCATATTTGAGCTATACTTATTACTTGCTAGCAAGAATGCCTTTGTCGGAAGTGTTTTTATAAAACCTTATCTCGTCCACCCAAAATCTACCTATTTCACCTTCGGCTGGTCTTGGTTTGTTGCCAAAGCTATGATCTCTTGCTACCTTGAATGAAAGAGACCTCAGGTTGCATAGTTCTAACACCTTGTTACCAGACTCTTGACCATGTGGAGTAAACTTTGTAAACGGCACTCTCACTTCCATCCAATTCTTTGGCACATGCCAGCTTCCAACGATCCAAGTTTCGTCTTTTTCGTATGCAGATGCACTGACTACAACTGCTGGATCAGCTTTTATAAAGAACGAGATGCCGTCATAGTCCGTCAAATCCATATCTGAAAGGTTTATACTTAAATAGCTTATGCTATGAGCCTTATAATCAGGAGCGACGTATTGATTGCAAAGAGATGCGGATGTATTATTAGCCCCTATTGTGTAATCAACAAATAGGTTTTCACTTCCGTTTTTGCCGCCACGTTTTCCGAGGTTCCAGCCTCTATAAGCTATTCTTGATGGACTTTCAAAGTCGTCTACCAAATCTTTATCAGATAAAGCCTCAGCAGATGCTTTGTCCATTCTCCAAAGTCCATCTGTCGTAGCTATCCAAAGATATTTGTCATCCGCTTTCATCTTTGAGACATAACCGCCTTTGTATAGGTCCCAGCATGCAAAATAAGTATTAAATTTTTGCTTAACCGTATCAAATCTGCTCAATCCATCTTTGGTCACCATCCAAATATACCTGCCATCCTTACAAGCAGATATGACAGGATTAGCTTCATATCCGCCTTTTGTATGAAAATTATCATATTTTGCTTCATCATTTCTGTCAATTTTAGTAATTCCACCCAGAGTGACCACCCAGAGGTTATTCGGATCAGTGGAAAAATCGATCACTCTTGAATGTATTAAGCCTTCGCCACATCCATAGGTTTTTATATCTCTCCCATCGATTGATGTCTTCGTGAGATTAAATGCAGCGTTCCAGACAATATCGTCTTCAAGAAGCAAAGTATCTGCGTATATTCCACCTTTGTCTGCAAGTGAAACGCTACCACTGCCAGATTCTGGACTCCATCCACCAGAATGAGGCATATTTTTTATGAATCCGAGAGTTTTATCAAACCTTGCAATTCCTGTATCCAATCCTAACCAGACGTAATCTTCGCCCGCGGAAATTGCCATTATCGCTCCGCTCATTAATCCATCTTCTGATGTATACTTAGTGAATGTGGTCCCATTAAACCTATTTAGCCCTTTCGGAGTTCCTATCCAAACTTCGCCATCACAGACATCAACAGCCAAAACATCATTATCCAATAAGCCATCTGCGGTTGTATATATAACAGCCTGGTTTGGAGCAGAGGCAGGAAATTTCACTAATCCAGAGGTAGTTCCAGCCCATACATATTCACCATCTAGTGCGATAGCATTTACCCCTGTATTTCTAAAAAATTCAGACCATATTTCCTTCCGTTTTGGCTCATAAACAGGGCTAACAGTTGGTGCAACAACTTGAATGCTTGCGTTTTCTGGAGCAGGTGCAAGAGATTCTTGACTCATCAAACCTTTAACTTTCATATTATAGCCATCTACTTGAACCTCTACCAAACACCATTTTCCTCTTTTCTCAATAAGACCTACCTCTGTCCCTGCTGGTAAGTTTCCGATGAGCTCATTTCCGTTGTAAAGTCCAGCTCCTCCATCTACGACGATCATTGGCGTTATTTCGCTTGCAGTTTTGTTTGAAATTCCACAACTTAAAGACATTATGCTGATAATAACTAATAAAACGATAAATAAAAAGCAACTTCGCATACTGACACCTCCGAAAGAGAACCTATTTTCCGGCACATCAAAATCAGAATGAGTCCTTACATTGTCAATTTTACCACAATTCGTCCGCTTAGTCAAGATTAAGTGATTGCTTCCGGTCCTGATTCACCTTCAGTTAAACGTTAATCTATTCTGTTCGGAGGGTTTATCTAGGGATGAACCATTTTTTGTAGTATCAAATTGAGTTGCTGTTTTTATTGGTAATAATAAGCATGGGGATGATATTATTGTTATATGAGAAGTCAGGATACAGGTGGTCAAATTATTACAACACATCATGCAGGAAGGAGTATTCATTGACTAGGGTAATAAATGAGAAGATATCAGAAGCTTGGTCAAGGTTTAGACTATCTCCTTTTTTTGATATAGGTAGAGCAAGTTTTTATGAGGTGTAGATTTTGGTGAGAGGAGTTGGTGAAAGAATTTAAGAGTTCCTTTATTTAAGGGAGTTTCTCACGTATTGGCATTACAGATCTGCATGATTCTTAGAGCTACAAAAAACTGAGGATGAATCAAAAACTTATATCCTATCGTCAAAAAAACTATTGACTAGGATGGAATTATGCGGTAAAATTAATGACTGAACAGTCAGTTAGTGACTGAACAGTTAGTCAAAAAAGGAGGTAAGAAAGTTGCAGGAGCTATCAAGGAGAGAAAGAGAAAAGCTTAATAGACGTAACGAAATAATTCAAGCAGCTAGGAAAGTCTTTTCTCGTAAAGATTATAGTACCGCTACAATTGATGACATTGCAGCAGAAGCAGAACTATCTAAGGGGACGATTTATCTTTATTTCAACAATAAAGCCGATCTTTTTCTTTCAATTTTTGAAATGGGGATGGAACAGATCGTATCGATAACACTTGAATCAGTATCAAAGAATATTGACGACCCAATAGCTGGCATCAAGGACATGATCCAGCGTCAGTTAGTTTTTTGTGAGGAAAATATCGACCTTTTCAAGATAATGTCTTCTGAAAGTGTAAGGATTGAATTACATCAAGATATGGCAAAGACTAGGAATTTTCATCAACGTATATGTGAAACCATGCTCCAGAGTTTGAAAATACTGGCAGATTATATTGAATCTGGGGTCCGTATTGGTGTTTTCAAGGAGATATCCCCGATGGATGCTGCGTTTGCTTTGAGATCGCTTGTTCAAGGATTTGCGTTTAAATGGATTATGGAACCAGAGGACGGCAAACTCAGTGATAAGACGGAATTTATAATAACTTTGTTTTTAGATGGACTTAAAAAGTAAACCATCAACGGAGGTGGATAAATGGTTTTAAAGATCGTAAACAGTATTTGGCTGTCTGTGATTTTCATATGTTTTCTTTTATCTATAACTAGTTCGGTTAATTGTCAGCAGATCACATTGACACTTGAAGAAAGTATACAGACGGCTATGAAAAACAGTATAAGTATAAAAACAGCGGAAGAGAGAGTTAAATCAGCCGAACAAAAGGTCAACGAGACACGTTCAGCAATGTTTCCATCGGCGTCAGTTACAGGCAGTTACACATATTTAGGGAAAACGGATACATCATCATTTTCGTCCCTTTTTGGTGGGGGAATGGGGGGTTTTGGCGCCCCTGCGAGGTCTGAGCAAACCGGATTTGGATCGATGACGGGATTGCCTTTTACTATTAAAATACCAAAAGACAACTATAACGTTGGTCTCTCTGTCCAGCAACCTTTGTTTACTTGGGGAAAGATATTTAACGCATATAGACAGTCAGAACTTGCACTTGAAGCCGAAAAACAGGCACTTGAAAGTGTAAAACAACAGGTGATCTTTGACACAACAAAGGCATTTTACAACGTTTTATTAGCGGATGAGCTTGTAAAAGTAACAGAAATGGCTGTTGAACAAGTGCAGGCACATGTCAAAGTTGCGCAGGATTTAGTTGATGCAGGTATGGCAACGAATTTTGATCTATTGCGGGCAAAAGTTCAATTGGCAAATGTCAGATCACAACTGATAAAGATGCAAAATTTGTCCAGGTTAGCGAAGGATGGATTTAAAAATACCATAGGATTAAGTCTTGATGTAGACATTAACCTAAAAGGCGAAATAAGTTATAGACCATTAGAGGCAGATCTGGATAGCCTCTTGAAGATCGCTATGGAGAATCGTCCTGAACTGAGACAATTTGAAATACAAGAGCAGATCGGCGAAAAGATAGTCAGTTTGGCAAAGGCTGGAAATAAGCCCAACTTAGCCTTCGTATATAACTATGCCTATAAGTCAAACGCTGATACCATCAAGGACGTTTTCAGTCAAGACAAATATAAATGGAATAACTCTTGGAATCTGACTTTTGCGTTGAGTTTTCCATTATTTGACGGCTTTGCCACAAGAGCAAAGGTAAAACAGGCTAAAAGTGCAGTTAATCAAATAAAGATAGGCAAAGAACAGCTTATAAATGGCATAACTTTGGATGTTAGATCGTCATTTATGAGTTTTCAAGAAGCAAAAGAGCTTCTAAAAGTCCAAGAAGAGACAGTTCAACAAGCGGAAGAAAGCCTTCGTATCGCTAACCTCAGATATAAAAATGGTATGATAACGAACGTTGAACTTATGGATGCAGAATTGGCTTTCACACAAGCACAAACAAACTATTCAAACGCTTTAAATGATTATGTGATAGCCATAGCAAGACTAGAGAAAGCGACAGCGTCAAAACTAGATCAAAAGTTTGGAGGAAAGTAAAAGATGAAAAAAGCATTGGTTGCAATAATCATCCTGATTGTTGCAGGACTTTTTATTTGGAGAGTAGGGGTTGTCATAAAGACGAAAGCACAGGCGAAAACAACAGAAGAGGTTTCTGCGGTGCCTGTTGAGGTTAAGACAGTTACTCGTGGAGCAATACAAAATGAGCTATCTTTTGTTGGCAATATAGTTGCAGATGCAGAAGTTATGGTTTTTCCAAAGATTGCCGGCAGGATCGAACAAATAACAGTTGAGATCGGCAGTAACGTCAATAAAGGTGCGATTTTAGCTAAACTTGAAGATAAGGAGCTATTGCTGAGAGTAAGGCAAGCAGAAGTAGCCTTAGAGACTGCAAAAACTGCCCATTCACAAGCCAAAGCCCTAGCAGAAGTGAAAGTAAGATCGCAGGTTGCACAAGCAGAGGCGGGGCTTCTAGGAGCAGAGGCAAGTTTAAGGCAAGTCCAAGATATTGCGGAGACAAGAATTTCAAGTCAGCTAGAACAAGCAGAGGCAGGGCTTGAAGCCCTAAAAACAAATTTAAAAAAGATAAAAGACGGCGCAAGACCAGAGGAAAAGAAACAGATAGAGGCAACCGTTCAACAAGCAAAAGCCAATATGGATAATGCCAAATCCGACCTTGATAGGATAGAAAGATTATATGCTGAAGGTGCAGTAAGCAAACAGACTCTTGAAGGTGCAAGGACAAGGGCAACGATCGCAGAAGCACAATATGAAGCAGCAACACAGCAATTGAAATTAGTTGAAACGGGGGCAAGAGAAGAGGATATAAAGGCTATGGAACTTCAAGTGAAATCTGCAGAATCAGGATTGGCACTTGCTCGCTCTCTGTGGGCAACAAAAAGTTGGGAAAAGGACATAAGCTTGGCTCAGTCTCATTATAATCAGGCAAAAGCAGGTTATGATGCTGCGAAAGCTTTGGAGAAAGCCAAGAGTTGGGAAGCTGAGATCGCATCTGCGGAGGCGGGCGTTAAACAGGCAGAGACTGCTCTCGCACTTGCAAAGGAAGCGCTTAGCTATGCGACGATAACTGCTCCGATCAGTGGAACAATATCAAAACGCAACTATGATGTCGGGTCTATGGCTAACCCAGCTATGCCGATGTTTACAATTGTAAATATGAACAACGTCAAAGCTGTTATAGATGTCCCTGAGGCTAACCTGAAAGATATTTCCTATGGGACAAAGGCTTTGATATCTTCTGCAACATTCTCCAAGCCAATAACAGGACAGGTTACACTGATAAGCCCAGTAGTTAAGCCTACAAGCAGAACCGCATCGGTAGAGATCAGCATAGACAATACAGATCACAGACTTAAACCAGGGACATTTGCAAGGATCAATATACCACTAGCAGTCAAAAATGATGCCATCATCATTAACCGATCATCAGTCATAGAAGAGAGAAATAACAGTGGCATTACTAGATATGTTTATGTTGTCATCGGGGACAGGGCGGTCAGAAGAAACGTTGAAATTGGCATCGAATCTAGCGATAAATTAGAGGTAATATCTGGTCTTCAACCAAATGACAAAGTTATTGTCTCTGGACAGAATTTAATAAAAGATAAACTTTTTCTTAGAATAGTTGAAAATGTAGAATGACGTAATATGTAGGAGAGGATACACAAATGAAAATAGTTGACCTATCAATAAATAGGGCAGTTACGTTTACAATGATATTTCTCGCGGTGGTCGGCTTGGGACTCGTATCATTAAGCCGATTAAATCCTGAGTTATATCCCAATGTTACATTCCCAGTAGCAACTGTTGTAACCTCATACTCAGGTGTAGGATCAGAAGATATAGAGAAGCTTATCTCTCAACCGATTGAAGGCGTGCTTAGCACGATCACAAGGGTAAAGGAAGTTACATCAATAAACAAAGAGGGAATTTCGGTTATAATCATCAAGTTCAGTTGGGGGACAAATATGGATGTTGCCTCATCTGACATCCGCGAGAAAATAGATTTAATAAGAAACAGATTGCCAAAAGACGCAGGAAATCCTTTGATATTCAAATTTGATGTTACATCACAACCGATAATGTTTGTCGGTATATCAAGCGACAAGTTATCATTGTCACAGTTACAGAAGTTGTCCGAAGATGAATTTGAACCACTACTTGAACGCATTGACGGCGTAGCAGCGGTAACTACTGTTGGAGGAAGTAAGCGAGAGATACAGGTGCAAATAGACAAGGACAAAATTGAAGCTTATGGTCTGTCAGTTATGGCTGTTATGAATGTAATCAGAGGTGAAAACATAACTCAGCCGGGCGGAGAGATAGATGAAGACAGAATGACAAAATTAGTCAGGACAATAGGCGAGTTTACATCGGTTGATCAAATAGGCAAGGTTGTCGTCGGCTATCAAGACGGTGCTCCGATTTATGTTAAGGATGTTGCAGATGTGGTTGACACTTTTGGAGAAAAGAAAAGCGTAGTTTTAGTCAATGGTAAACCATCTGTCAATTTCTGGGTGCAAAAACAAGCGGATGCAAATACTGTCAAAACTTCTGCTAAGGTGACCAAAGCAATAAAAGAGTTGCAAGAAAGATATAATGGTATTCTGACATTCAATATTGTCGGCGACAGTTCAGAATTTATCAGGGATTCTCTACAAAATATAACCAGTTCCGCTATACAAGGTGGTCTTTTGGCGATCATCATATTGTTTTTCTTCCTCTATAACATAAGAAGTGTTCTGATCATATCGGTAGCCATTCCAATATCTTTAATAGCCACTTTTACAATCATGGATGCTGCGGGAGTATCATTAAACATAATATCAATGGCAGGCTTAGCTCTTGGAATTGGTATGTTGGTTGACAATGCCATAGTCGTTTTGGAGAACACATACAGGCATCGTGAGGAAGGAGAAGACAGGGTCAAGGCGGCACGAAGCGGTGCGTCAGAAGTCGCTATCGCCATCACAGCATCAACTTTGACCACCTTGAGCGTCTTTTTGCCTGTCGTATTTGTCCCCGGCATCGCAGGTGTCTTATTCAAAGATCAAGCTTTAACAGTTACTTTTTCATTAGCAGCATCTTTGATCGTCTCTTTAACCATTGTCCCACTTCTGTGTTCAAGGTTTTTGAAATTGGAGTCAGAGGGCAGAAAGATACCATTTTTACACAGATTGACTGACAAACTTATGTCTCTCAGGGAAAAACTAGACGAGGCATATCAAAGAAGGTTAAACTGGTGTTTGAACCATAGGAAATTTATGGTTATCTCGGTAATTGTTTTATTCCTTGTTAGTGTGTCGTTCCTGTGGCCATTTAGGATCATAGGGACAGAGTTTACGCCACAATTTGACGAAGGCGAAATAAGATTTAACTTAGAAACACAGCCAGGGACAAGGCTTGATATAACCGAAAGTCTTGCAATGCAAGTTGAGCGAATTATCAGAGAAGTTGGCGGAGACGATATAGATAATACATACATATCCGTCGGCGGCGGAGAAGGCATAGGAGCGATATTTTCCGGCGGAGGATCAAACTCTATTTCTATTATGGCTCATCTCAAAAAGATCAACAAGCGAGAACGTTCTCAACAGGAAATTGAAAATGAGATCAGAAGAAGGTTATTAAACTTACCTGGATTAAGGACTATAAACTCAGAGGCTGTAGCATCACTTTTGGGTTTCGGAGGATTACCGATCAATGTTGAAGTTTATGGCTATGACAGAACAATAGCAAAAGACCTAGCGGATAAGATCAAAAACATGGTCGAAAAGATTAACGGCGCAATTGATGTCCAGACAAGCTTATCAGAGACAAGTCCAGAACTTCATATCTTGGTAGATAGAGATAAAGCTTATGCCCTTGGACTAAACGTTGCTAACATAGGAAGCACAGTCCAGACAAATGTTTTAGGAACAACCGTGAGCAGATTTAGAGAAGGTAGCGATGAATATGACATAGTCATAAGGGAGAAAAAGGCAGATAGAAAAACTCGTGATGATATATATAATATCCCAATTGCATCACCTATGATGACACAGGTAGCTTTGAGAAATGTCGCATCAATCATCCCTGCACAAGGATCGGTTACGATAGATCGGAAAAATCAAGAACGTATAGTAACTATTACTGGAAGGATCAAAGGTAGAGATATGGGAAGTGTAAACAGGGATATTCAGGCTGGACTGAAGAACATGCCAATTCCACCGGGATTTACAGTGTCAATTGGAGGATCAGCTAGCGATATGGCTGAATCTTTTAGATGGTTGGGATTAGCCTTGATCGGCGCAGTGTTTCTTGTATATGCGGTTATGGCATCGCTTTACGAATCTTTCTTGACGCCATTTATTATTATGTTTACATTTCCACTTGGAATAATTGGCATCTCTTGGTTGTTTTTGCTTACAGGGACTATTTTTAGCTTGACTGCTTTTATCGGTCTTATAGTCCTCGCAGGAATAGTTGTCAATAACGGTATTGTTATGATTGACTATATTAATCAATTGAGAAGAAAGGATTTAGACCTTCGAGAGGCAACGATTAAAGGTGCTAGGACGAGATTACGTCCAATAATGATGACCACATTGACGACAGTTTTCGCAATGTTACCATTAGCACTTGGGTTCGGTTCTGGTGCAGAGACCAGTTTCCCGCTTGCGAGAGCTGTTATCGGAGGTTTAAGCGTTTCAACATTATTGACGCTCTTTTTCCTGCCTGTCACTTATACCATTTTGTCAGAGTATAGGCTCAAACGTGCAGAAAAAAGGTCAATGAAACAAATACAAAGGGCTTCAATAGCAGTTGGCGAATAGGAAAATTTAGAAATAAAGCCTCTTAGGTCCCGAAAAGGCGAGATATTTATCGGTTAAAGGTTAAAGATTTTAACCTTTAACTATTTTATACAGACTTGTGCGACGAAATTAAGAATGTTTTGGATGTGATAATATGGATGGAGACGTCATAAAAATAAAAAACAACGATCAAATAGGAAAAGCCGTTGTAAGTGTCTCAGGAATGCATTGTGCATCTTGTGCGATTAATGTTGAGAAAGCTATCAAAAGATTAAAAGGTGTTACTTCGGCGGTTGTCAATATCGCGACAGAAAAGGCATATGTAGACATTGATCCGAAACTTGTCACAGAGCGAGATATAATTTCCGCAATTGAAAATGCTGGCTATGGGGTCTCCAGTATAAATTATACTGATTTTGAGATTGCTAGGGAAGAGACCATAGGCAAAGAAGAACAGAAGATAAAGAAAGCCAAAAAATATATGGTTTTAGCTTGGATATTTACAGCCCCAATAGTGTTTTTAATGATCCTGATGATGATCACTTCTGGGATAACACACAACCATATGTTTTCCTACGATATAATGATGGTTGTTTTGGCTTCACCTGTTTTGTTTTGGCTTGGATTGCCGACGATCAGATCAGCAATAAAATCTGTTTGGCATAGAAGTGCTAATATGGATACGTTAATCGCACTTGGCACATCCTCGTCATTTGCTACCGGTTTGGCGATGATATTTGGCGTTCATATAGCCAATTATGCGGGCATATCAGCTATGATTATGGCATTTCATCTCACTGGAAGGTATATTGAAGCCAAAGCAAAAGGGCAAGCATCACATGCGATAAAGAGATTACTAGAACTCGGGGCAAAAACAGCTTTCATCCTTGTTGACGGCGAAGAGAAAGAGATCAGCGTTGAAAAAATCAGTGTAGGCGATATAATGATCGTCCGTCCTGGCGAGAAAATCCCAACTGATGGAGAAGTCATAGAAGGCGAAAGCTCTGTCGATGAATCTATGGCAACCGGTGAATCAATGCCTGTCAAGAAAAAAATCGGAGACCCGGTGATAGGTGCGACGATAAACCAAGTTGGATTGTTAAAAGTAAAGGCTACAAAGGTAGGGAAGGATACTTTTTTATCACAGGTTATCAAAATGGTTGAGGAGTCTCAGGGGTCAAAAGTTCCAATACAAAAGTTTGCAGACAAAGTGACAGCCTATTTTGTCCCATCGGTTTTGCTCATCGCTTTATTGACATTTATCATTTGGCTTATTTTCCCCGAGCAAATGAAGGGAATTGCCATTTGGGCGGTCAATTTTATACCTTGGGTAAATCCGAACGTAAGCGATTTGACATCAGCTATATTTGCCACTGTTGCAGTTTTAGTTATAGCATGTCCCTGTGCACTTGGTCTAGCGACCCCTACTGCCTTGATGGTTGGAAGTGGAATGGGAGCGGAACGCGGCATATTGATCAGGGATGGTTCTGCTATACAAACCTTGAAAGATGTTCAGACAATTGTATTTGATAAGACAGGGACTATAACAAAGGGCAGACCAGAGGTTACCGACATAATACCGGCAGAAGGATTAGATTCCGATTATGTTTTAAGGTTATGCGCAAGTGTTGAACTAGGATCAGAGCATCCGCTTGGTCAGGCTATTGTTAGAAAGGCAATGGAAAAAGAATTACCGCTGATCCCTCTGAGAGATTTTCAAGCCATACCGGGCAAAGGGGTTATGGGCCTATTGGATGGTAAAGTTATAACGGTAGGCAATCAAAGGTTATTGGAGGAAATATATAATAAAACATCACTTCCAAAATGGGCAAAAGATGAATTTGCTCGCTTGGAATCTGATGCTAAAACTGTAATGATCGTTGCCAAAAACGGAGACATTGAGGGCATAGTCGCAGTTTCTGATCCAATAAAGGAAGACTCAATCCAAGCGATCCGTGATTTAGAAGGAATGGGAATACGGACTATTATGCTCACTGGCGATAATAAACGCACTGCGGACGCTATTGCAAAAAAGGTCGGTATCTCTAATGTAATAGCGGAAGTTCTACCAGATGGAAAGATAAATGTAATCAAGGAAATTCAATCCAAATTGGGGCTTGTTGCAATGGTTGGCGATGGTATAAACGATGCTCCTGCATTGACTCAAGCTGATGTCGGAATAGCGATCGGCACTGGCACGGACATAGCAATTGAAGCGTCTGACATAACTATTGTTAGTGGTAACTTACTTGCAGTTGTCAAAGCAATAAAGCTTTCAAAGGCAACTTTTAGAAAGATCAAGCAAAACCTTTATTGGGCTTATGTTTATAATATATTAGCGATCCCTTTGGCTGTATTAGGTTTATTACACCCGATCATCGCTGAGATCGCAATGGCAAGCAGTTCAATCAGTGTCGTTACTAATGCTAACCTCCTTAAAAAGGCAAAAATAGACTGAATAAAAACATCTAAGCTTTCACTGACAATGTTAATTCTTTGTCTTTTGTCGGTGTTTCATCCTCCTTTGTGTATTTTTTAAGGCATTTGCTACAATAGTATGTAATAGTTTGTTTTTGGTATATCAACCCCTTTGCCTGAGAACCGCATTTAAAACATTTTTCATTGCTTATAGATTTTATCGCTTGACTTATACTAAAACTTACCATTTTTTACCCCTTTTATGTTGTGCTATCTCTTTAATTAAACCAGACAATAACTAAACTTGGCTTCAGTATGTAGGATACAGGGAATACATTTTTTATTAAATGCTATCCTATATTTCAATTATACTATACATAAGTTAAGTATGTCAAGCGAAAAATATTGTCAAGAAATTCCCCAATAGGATTATCAAGCAAGAAAGAATGTGATAGAATATATATAGATAATCCCCTTGGATTTCTCTTTTCTCTTATTAGCTAAAGCTAATAATAACAATGGTTTATGAATACTTAACCTTGTTAACCCAAGGGGATAATACTATAACTCCATAGTAAGGGGGAAAGATGAATAACCTATTTTCTAGATTTATTCATTTCTGTAATACATTTTACTCCATGTTTGATGTCAAAAGCAAGGTAAAAGATGGCAGAGTATCACTATGAATATCTCCTTTTTGATTCTCAATTGGTATTAAAATATTCATCCCTTAAGACCTTTGTTATTTTTTGATAAGACGAGAAAAATGAGAGAAGAAAATGCGCTTCGCAGGAAGCGCATAACAATGATTTTTGAGCATTATTCGCCCTTAATTTTGCCCCAGGTTACAGGAAGTTTGTTTATTGGAGGTACGGCATATAGTCGTGGTGCTGATCTGTAGCCAAGCACAGCATTTTTAGCGTCTACTCGTCCATAGCCACTTCCGTTGTCCCTTCCAATGATGCCTAAATCTACTGCCGTGTTGATAAGCCTGTCACGAACTGCTACATTTGAACCTAGTGAAATCCAGACTAGTGCTGCGGTTCCACTGACATGGGGAGCAGACATTGATGTTCCGCTTAAAATCGCTAACTTGTTATTTGGCCAGTCAGAAAGGATTTCAACACCGGGAGCTGCAAGTTCAAGATAAGGGGCACTTGTGCTAAAAGATGCGACATTATTATTCTGATCTGTAGCCCCGACTGCTACCACTGAATCGTAAGCTGCTGGATAAGTATAAGGGTCAACATTATCTGGGTTTCCATCGCCGTTATTCCCTGCGGAAGCAACGAGAAGGATGCCTTTGCTATACGCAACATCACAGGCATTTCTAAGTGAGGTGGAATCTGTAGTGGTCCCAAGGCTCATATTGGCTATCTCCACTCTTTTCGTCCCCCAGGTGCCATTCTTATTGTATCCAGCGCACCATTGAATTCCCTGGATTACATCGCTGAGATAACCTGTACCAGAGTCGCTCAATACTTTGATTGCATAGAGCTTAGCACCTTTGGCTACTCCTACAACTCCAGCACCATTTTCTGCTGCCGCCGCAGTTCCGGCAACGTGAGTCCCATGGCCGTTTTTATCATCCCAGACTTTAGGATCTGTTGCCCAATCTTTTGTAGTACCATAAAAGTTCACTCCACCAGCAACTTTGCCAGGATATAAAAGATCTTTATGATCTTTGTCAATTCCCGTATCGAGTATGCCAATCCTGATATTTGTGCCAGTGGAAGTTTCCCAAGCCTCTTGAGCTCTGATCTTCGTCAATCCCCACGGAACTGTATCCTGAATGGCCTGAACTTCAGCATCAGATTCAATATAGCGGATATTAGGGTCAGCCTTAAGTTTTGGTATAGCCCGCTCTGGCAATGTCACTGCAACAGCGTTTATGATCCAGAGACGCGCTGTTATCATTCCTCCAACTCCTCCAATGGCTTCCAGAGCCCGATTGGTGCCCTCGTTATCAGGAGCCAATCCTATAATAACATTACTAGCCTTTTCCAATCCCGGGGGCAACTGGGCTTCAACCCATCCAGCTAACATAGGTAGTAACAAGACCATTATCAGAGATGAAGCAAAAAAACTCCTTCTCATCTCTCTTCCCTCCTTTTATTAAGTATTGCTATTAACAATAATACTATAAAAATTCAGCTTTGTCAAGTTTTTTGGGGGCAGACCAAAAATTCCCCAATATGTATTTTAATTCAATAATATTTCATCTAAATTTTATCTAAAGACATATAGTCAAAAAGATAA
>FWPV01005434.1_pt1 | contig 25511 bp, 23 predicted proteins | sample 2228371 | NCBI WGS metagenome assembly FWPV01 (sample SAMEA103939776, study PRJEB20133) | metagenome | reverse complement strand
AAAGACGATCAGAAAGATGATCGGTACTACGATCATCGGGATCCAAACCATCTTATTCTGAGAGACTTGCTTCCAGTCTTTGATCATCAGGGCGCGTATGGCACGCCAATTCCACATCATGCGCTTCTCCCCGCTTCGCTCGCATCGCCCGCAATCTCGAAATAGATCTCTTCCAGCGTATGTTCGCGGGGCACTACGCCGTAGATGCGCCCTCCCGCGGCGGCGATGGAAGCCACCACATCGGGAAGGCTTTCCTCGTCGTCGAGTTCGAGAAGCAACTTGCCCCCCTCGAAAGTGCGGCTCAAGATGCAGGGCATGTCCCGCAGAGCCTCGTTTACGCTAACGGATGGTTCGCCGTGTAGGTCAATTTCCACCCATAGACCACGCCATAATTGGCGCGCCAGCTCGCGGGGCGTGCCCAAGGCACGCAAAACACCGTGGTCGATCACGCCGACGCGATCGCACAGGCGTTGGGCTTCGGTCAGGTTGTGAGTACATAAAAAGACCGTGCGTCCCTCCTGGCGGCTTAGCTTCGCGATCATATCCGTGACCATGCGCGCTGCCACGGGATCCAAGCCGGCGGTCGGCTCATCCAGAAAGAGCAAAACGGGACGATGAAGCAACGCACGGGCGATCGCCAGGCGTTGTTTCATCCCTCTGCTATAGGTACCCACGCGCTCATTGGCGCGTTCGCCAAGGCCAAACTCATCGAGGAGCGCGTCCACGCGCCGCGGCAATTCCGATTTGGGGACATCGTACAAGTCGCCATACAAGTATAGATTCTCTCGTGCAGTGAGCGCCTCGTACAGGTTGGGCACCTCGGTCAGGACGCCGGCTTGGCGACGAATATCCACGGCATGGCTTGCCACATCCAAACCCAGTACAATGGCGCGCCCTTCGTTGGGGCTAAGAATGCCGTTCAGCAGGCGCACGGTGGTCGTTTTGCCGGCGCCGTTCGGCCCCAGGAAGCCAAACACCTCACCACGCTCAATGGACAGGTTCAGCCGATTTACGGCGATGAGTTCGCCAAAACGGCGCGTCAGGCCCTCGGTTACAACGGCTTTGTTCATGGATTGGCTCTCTGCGGCCAGGGCACAAGTCTATTTGGCAGCGGCCGTCTGAGCCGCACCTACGAGTGTAGGCTGAACGGATGGACTGTACAAATACCGCGCCAAGCGCGTCAAACCTTCGGTGAGGGCTTCTTCGCTGGCGCACAGAGAAATACGCACATAACGGTCACACAACGCGCCAAAAGTGGAGCCTGGCGCGACGGCCACATGTTCGGCATTGAGCAGGCCCTGGCAAAAGTCTAATGAGCTGCGCGGTTGACTGGAGATATCCACCAACATATAAAAAGCGCCGTGAGGATAGGACACTTGAAGATCGAGATCTTCGGCCAGCCTCACGGCGAGGTCGCGACGGCGACGATAATGTTGCAGCATTTGTTGCACGCAATCTTGGGGGCCAAGCAGGGCGGCGATAGCCGCATGTTGGGCAATAGTGTTCACGCAAGAGACGATCGGCTCTTGAATCTTGGTCATGGCCTCGATGATCTGAAGATTGCCCACCGCATAGCCCACGCGCCAACCGGTCATGGAATAGGTTTTGGAGACCGAGGATAGCGTAATAACGCGGCCCTCATCATCCCACTTGGCCGGGCTGACATGCTGCCCCTCGAAGACCAACCGATCGTAGGTCTCGTCGGAGATGAGATAAAGATCATACCGTTGGCAGAATTCCAAACATTGGCGCATCACATGTTCGGGATAGACGGCCCCCGTAGGATTTGAGGGGCTGTTGATCAGCATGGCACGCGTGCGCTCGTTAACCATGCTCTCAAGGGCGCGAAAGTCGGGGATAAAGCCCTCCTCGGGGATGCAGGGGAATCGCCGCGCCACACCGCTCAAAATGGCCGAAGCCATCACAAAGTTGCCATAGCCGGGGTCAGGGATGAGGATTTCGTCGCCGGGGTCGAGGATTACGGCCATGGAAGCAAAGACGGCCTCCATGGCCCCAATAGTCACGATGATGTTATCGGTTGTGACATGCAGATCGTTCTCGCGCGCCAACTTGGTCACGATCGCCTCACGCAGTTCGTACATGCCCGCGTTAGCTGTATAGCCCGTGTAAGCGTGTCGAGCGGCCTGGACAGCAGCCTCAATAATGTGCGGTGGTGTAGGAAAGTCGGGCTGGCCGATCTCCAGATGGATAGCATCCGGAATGCTGGCGGCTTTGTCGAGCATGACGCGAATGGGAGACCTTTCAATGCTGCTTACATTTCGGGATAGCGCTTTCATAGTTTTCCTCCAGGCCGTTTTTATAAAGGCGCGCCGTGCAACGAGATCCGGCCTCGTTGCACGGCGCAATTCGCTCACTGTCGAGCAAAGATATATTCTTTAGCGTACCTCACTAAGTCAAATCTGTCAAATCCAACAAATAGACAATGCTTTTCTGTCAACTATTTATGCAGGTTGCACAACTCTTCATCGGCCGTGCCGCGTTTTGGCGCTTGCGATGTTATCTCGGTGGGATATAATCCCCTACAGCAAACTGGATCAGGAGGCATATCCGATGAGTCCGAGTACCAGCACTATCGCCAAGAGCGGCGTGCCCACGTTCCAAAGTCTGGGCGTGCGCACGATCATCAACTGTTACGGCACCTACACCATCATAACCGGGTCGCGGGCGCTTAAGCAAGTGGCCGACGCCATGGTTGAGGCCACCAACCATTATGTCCATATGGACGAACTTATGGAAAAGGTCGGCCAAAGGCTGGCCGAGCTAACAGGCGCCGAATGGGGCTACATCTGCGATGGCTGCGCGGCGGCGTTAGCCGAAATCGCGGCGGCATGTATTGCGGGTGCCGACCCGGAAAAGATGGTGCGCCTGCCGGATACAACCGGCATGAAGAACGAGGTCATCATCCAAAAAGGGCAACGCAACAATTATGACCGCGCCGTGCGCATGGCGGGCGCACGGATGGTGGAGGTCGTCACGCGCGCGGATTTGCGCGCCGCTATCAGCGAACGCACGGCGATGGTTTTCGTCGTGGGCGACGTGGAGCGGCCTGACCATATTCCGGCCGCCGAGATGATCGCCATCGCCCATGAGCACGGCATCCCTTGCCTGGTGGACGCGGCCGCCCAGCGCCCCGACATTCCCAACCGCTACTTGCAGATGGGCGCGGACGCGGTGGCCTACAGCGGCGGCAAATGCCTGCGCGGCCCCCAAGCCTCCGGCCTGGTATTGGGCCGCAAGGATCTACTGTGGGCCGCATTTCTCAACAGCGCGCCGCATCACGGTTTAGGACGCGCCATGAAGATCGGCAAAGAAGAGATCATGGGCCTGTTGGCCGCCGTGGAGGCGTGGGTGCTGGGCCGCGACCACGAGGCAGAATGGCGCATGTGGGAGGGCTATTTGGAGTGCATCCGCAAGGCCGTCGCCGATTTGCCCTCGGTGCGCACCGAGGTGCGTCAGCCCGGCGTCGCCAACGTCGCGCCTATGCTATTCATCGGTTGGGATGAGCAAACGCTCCACTGCACGCCCGCCCAGGTGCACAAGGCGCTATGGGATGGCGAACCACGCATCGCGATGCACCTACGCTCCGATGGATTGATGGTCATGCCCTACATGATGGAAGCAGGGGACGACCAGATCGTCGCCCAACGGCTGCGCGAGCTGCTCAGCGGATGGCCAGCGCCGGAGCCTGTCCGGGCTCAGCCGTCGCCCGCCGCCACGATCGCAGGGCAGTGGGAAGTAAACACACGCTATGTCCTGGGCCAAAGCAAGCACTCCATGAATCTGGACCAGACCGAGGAGGGCGCTCTCTCGGGCACATATCGCTCGCAATACGCCACACAAGAGGTCAAGGGCCAAATCGCCGGCAAGCAGGTCGAGCTCCGCACCGTGATCGGCTGTGAGGGTAACTATGTAACTTATGTCTATACCGGCACGGTGGATGGAGACTCCATGAGCGGCCAAGTCACCCTGGGTGAGTACGGCAGTGGGACTTGGACCGCCAAGAGGGTAGGGTGACGTGTCCAATGATCTCGTCGCCGGCGCGCGCCGAGGGGCGTTAACCGTCCGGAAGGAACTGTGTCAGGGTTGCCAGGCGTGCATGGTGGCCTGCTCCCTGGTGCACGATGGCCGGGTGATCCCTAGCTTGGCGCGAATCCAAGTCACGCTTGACCCCTTCTTGGGGAACCACGCTATCAGATACTGCCATCAGTGCGGTAAAGCGCCATGCGCCAACGCCTGTCCTCAAGGAGCCATCCGCTGGGAGCCGCGCAATGGGTGCTGGGTTGTAGACGAAGAGCTGTGCATCGGGTGCGGCGACTGTGTGGAGGCGTGCCCCTTTGACGTGCTCATCTTGCACAGCGCCACGCATAAAGCCTTGATTTGCGACCTCTGCCACGGGCAACCGGCGTGTGCGGCCAGTTGCCCGACGGGGGCCGTGGCATGGAAAGAAGCCACATGACGACGATCGCTCCATTTACTGGACAAATCTTGTACATCAACCTCACCACGGGCGCATGTAGCACGTTGCCGACGTTGCCCTACGGCATTTCCTACTTGGGAGGGCGGGGGCTGGCTGCCCGTTTGGCATGGGACCTGATCCCTCCTGGCGTCGGGGCGTTCGACGCCGAGAACCCGCTGATGTTCTTTCCCGGTGCCCTAGTGGGCACGCCCGCGCCCAGCTCCGGGCGCACGGTGGTGGCAGGGCTGAGCCCTCAGGCCTATCCGCACGAGTGGTACACGCGGGCGAATTTCGGAGGGCACTGGGGGCCGGAGCTGAAATACGCAGGCTATGATGGGTTGGTCATCACCGGCAAGGCGGCGCGCCCGGTGTATCTGTGCATCGAGGATGGGCGCGTCGAGCTGCGCGACGCCAAGCATCTGTGGGGATTGGGATTGATCGAGACACAGCGCCGCTTGCAACAGGAGTTGGGCGAGGGGGCGCGTGTCGTGGCCATCGGCCCGGCGGGCGAGAACCTCTGCCGCTATGCCGTGGTAGCGACGAACACCGAAAGTGCCGCCGGACAGGGCGGTTTCGGGGCCGTCATGGGTAGCAAGAATTTGAAGGCGATTGCCGTGCGCGGCCACGGCGGCGTAGGCGTGGCCGATCCCGTCGAGATGTTGCGCCGGTCGCGGCTGGTCGTGGAGGCGGTCTTTAAGCGTTACCCCAAATCGGCCGCGCAGAAAGGGGAGGGGGCGGGGACCGTCAAGCGTCGGCCATCACCTTGCACCTATCAGTGCCCGCGAGCCTGCGGAGATTTTTACCAAGAAGCCCCCGGCGTCATTCACAAAGAGCGTACCTACAGCGGACACATCTTTTGCTGCGCGCCCCTGTTTGGAGGCGAATGGTTGGGCATCAAGTTCGGCCAGCAGATCGCCTTTGAGTTGGGGCAGATTGCCAACGACCTGGGGATCAACCATTGGGAGCCGCTTTTCGGGATCGTGCCGTGGATTCTGCTCTGCCAGAAGCGAGGGGAGCTGACCCATATCGGCGGTCAGGCGCTCGATTTCAGCACGCCGGGCTTTTGGGTCGAGTTTCTGAACAACGTGGCCTATCGGCGCGGGTGGGGCGACATCCTGGCCGAGGGCGGCCCTCGCGCGGCGGAAAAGCTGGGCATCGGCCAAGACTTGATCGGTGAATACTATCCGGCCTGGGGACAAAGCTCTCACTGGGACGGCCATGGCTCCTTCCGCTCGCCCTACTTCCCGTATTGGCTGGTCACAGCGCTGCAATGGGCGATGGATACGCGCGACCCGATCGGCGGTGGACACGGCTACACGACCAACATCTTTGGCCTGCTGCGTTCCATCAAGCCCGATGACCACGCCGCCCTGGACAAGTTCCGCGCCGTGGGCGCGCATTTGTATGGCGACGCCAACGCGGTGGACCCCTGGAGCGGCTACGCGGCCAAGGCTATCCCCGCCACGTTTCACCAAGACCGCGGTGCGCTCAAGGATAGCCTTGGCATCTGCGATAACATCTTCCCGCTATTGACCGACCCCAATGAGCCGGATTTCCTCATCCGCGTGGAAGGGGTAGAGGGGCGCTATCTCGAGCATTACTTGTTCGAGCCGGCCTGCGAGGCGAGCCTCTCGCGCGAAGAGTTTTACCGCATCGGCACGCGCATCTATACCCTCGAGCGACTGCTCGCAATCCGCAACTGGGGGCGCTCACGCGTCACGGACGAGACCATCATCCCCTATCTGGAACGCCCCGAAGGAAGCGTCAGCCCTTATCTCGGCGAAAAGGTGACGCTCGACGCCCAGCGCTTCCGGGAACTCCTCAAGGAGTGTTATGCACTGCGTGGTTGGGACGTGGCCACCGGCCGCCCCACGCCGGAATCGCTGCGCGCGTTAGGGTTGGACGCTTTGCTACAGCCCGAGAGTACATCCGTCCCAAAAGGAGAATGAACCATGCATATCTACGATTTGGACACTCCCGCCCTGGTGTGCGATTTGGATGTCTTGGAACGCAACATCCGGAATATGGCCGCGCACTGCGCCCAACTGGGCATCCCGCTGCGCGTGCACACCAAGACGCACAAGATCCCCGAAATTGCCCATATGCAGCTTCGGGCGGGCGCAATCGGCGTGGCCTGCCAGAAGCTGGGCGACGCGGAAATCATGGCCAAAGCCGGCATCCGCGACATCCTCATCCCTTACAACATCGTGGGCAAGCCCAAAGTGAGGCGGCTGACCGAGCTAACGCGCCTGGCGACGGTCACCGTGGCCGTGGATTCGGAGGCGACGGCCAGGGGCATCTCGGAGCAGGCCCAGGAAGACGGCTGCACCGTGCGCGTGATCGTCGAGCTGGATACGGGGGCCAAGCGCTGCGGCGTGCAATCGCCCGAGGCCGCGCTAGAGCTGGGGCAAAAGATCATGACAATGCCCGGCCTCTCGCTGCAGGGGATCATGACCTATCCTAGCATGTCGAGCGCCAAGCCCTTCATGGAGCGGACGATCGCTCTGTTCCGCGAGGCGGGTTTGCCGCTGAATATGATCAGCGGCGGCGGGACGGGCCACGAGGCCATCTCCAAAGAACTGGGCTGTACCGAGACACGCAGGGGTTCCTATGCCTTCGAAGGGATGACGCGCATCAGAAGCTCGGCCGACCTCAACCCCGAACGCTGCGCCGTGCGCGTGATCTGCACGGTGGTGAGCGTGCCCACCAGCGACCGCATCATCATTGACGGGGGACAAAAGACCTTCGAGAGCTATCCGCCGAATCCCTATGGCTATATCATCGAGGCGCCCGAGGCGCGCATCTATGGCATGTCGGTGGAGCACGGGCATGTGGACGTGAGCCGGTGCAGTCATCGCTTCTACGTCGGGGAAAAGGTCTCGGTGATCCCGCTACACCAGGAAAAAGTAACCAACATGCACGAGGAAATGGTCGGCATGCGCAACGGCCAGGTCGAGGTGATCTGGCCGGTCAGAGGCCGAGGCAAAATCAAGTAGGAGGACAATCATGGAAAAGCAAGTGATCATTCCTGAAGGTGTGGACGCAAGCAGGTTGCCCTTTTCACCGGGCATACGCGCGGGGAATTTCATCTACCCCTCCGGCAACGCGGGGATTGACCCCAAGACGGGCAAAGTGCCGGGGCCGGATATCGAGTCGCAGGCGCGCCAAGCGTTCGAGAATATCGGCGTCGTGCTCAAGGCGGCCGGCTCTTCATGGGATAAAGTAGTCAAAGTAACTTGCTATCTGACTAACCCCAAACGCGACATTCAGGGCTGGAACAAAGTGTTCCGCGAATACTTTCCAACCAACCCGCCCGCGCGCACGACGGTCGGCTGCTCGCTCCTGAACGATGAGTGGTTGATCGAGATCGAGGTCGTGGCGATCGTATAGTGCGTGGGAATCGCGCAAATAAAATCAAGCCAGCATCCTGCTTTATGTGGATGCTGGCTTGACCATTTATTTTGCGCCAGTCTGGGCTAATACACGGCTTCTTGTCGCCAAAATTTTACGGTTTCCAGACCGTCCACACCTTGCCCACCAAGGCCGGGCCGGGTTTGAGCGTAATTTGGCCGGGTTCCCATCCCGAGGGCGTCACCTCGCCAGTAGCGCGCACATGCTGGAAAGCTTTGATCTGGCGGATCAACTCTTTGGGGTTACGCCCCACCTCGGGCGTCAGCACTTCCATGGCGCGGATGACGAAATCGGGGTCAATGATGAACCGTCCGCGGATATCTACCCCCGCCGCGTCGTCGTACACGCCATAGATCGTACCGATCTTGCCCCCGCCATCGGAGAGCATGGGGAAAGGCACCCCACCCTCAACCATCTTGGAAAGCTCCTCTTCCTGCCAGATCTTGTGCACGAAGCGGCTATCCGTGCTGATCGCCAGAAATTCCACACCGAGAGCCTTGAACTCGCCATAGAGGGCGGCGACCGCCGCCAGCTCCGTCGGTCAGACGAAAGTGAAATCCCCCGGGTAGAAACAGATCACGATCCACTTGCCCTTGTAATCGGAGAGCCTGATCGGCTTAAAGCCCTCGCCCGCCACAAAGGCATTGGCCTCAAAGTCAATCGCCTCCTTACCTACGCGCGCTTGCACTTGCATAACCTCCTGGGATGGTATTGCTCCGGATGGAGCGGCGGATGGGGCCTGCGGAACGATCGGCCCCCGTGCGGGTTTGACACAACCGTCCTTCAGCTCGGGCATAAGAACCTCCTTTTTACAATCTAGATGCCTAACCCAATAGCCCAGACGACAACGCAACAACGGAAACATACCATGCCGCAGTCAATTCCTCTTGTGGCCAGAAAGAATCCTTGCTAAAGCGCGCCAGACTTTTGCCTGCGGGTTTACTTTGTAAATAAAAACAACAACACCAACGATCAACGCCAAAACAATGCCAATGTCTGACACCCCTATTACCTTGAAAAAAATGGATAAAAATATAAATATCAGTATGGACAGTATAAAAGCATGACCCAGCCTAACATTCGGAGCTCTGAGAGGATGGCCATTCTTATCCCTATACCTGTTTGCAAGAATCAGGATCAGATCGACTAACCACCAAATGCCGAATCCGCCAACTGTTAGAAGTTGGATCATGCCAATGACTATATGCCCTGTGTAGAAACGGTGTATGCCCAAAAAACCCAGACATATACATAGCAGTAACGCAACGAGCCAATCGCGGGATGAGATGTTCCCTGCTTCCAGCGAGCTATGGACTAATCCCCCGACGTTAACCGCCCCAGATGATGTACCAAATCGGGCAATCGACGCCTGCAATTCCTCTATCCTGGCAATTAAGCTCATTTCCTTGATTCGTAACTCTCGCAGCTGCTTCCTAGTCTTTCCATTTGCTCTTTGCCGCTCCAGGGATCGGATCTCTTGCTGCAATCCGGACAGCTGCATCTGGGCAGCCGATAACTCTTGGCTCAACTGTAATCTTTGGATCTCCAACTGCGTGATATGCGTGCTTTCGCGTATGGATGCCAACGTCTGAGCACCAACTTGCTGAACCGCTTGGTTCACCTTTTCTGCGAGTCTCAAAGTCACGTGTCCTTCACTGCGCTGCACAGCTAATATCGTACCACAGTAGGTACAGCTAATGCTGTCAGTATCCGAGGTAATGGTAACTGGCGCTCCACATGAGACGCAAGAGATTCTGACTGCCCCCATATGTTGCATCGCCTCCATTGAACGATCCGGCAAATCGCCTCAATTGTCAGTTGCGCTCCGTCCGCATCGCTTTGAAGACGATACCGGTGATAATCATATTCACAATCCCCAGGAAGAGCGACATCGTCGCGGCGTAGCCCATGCGCATGTCGCCGTGGATAAAGGCCGTGCGATAGAGATACACACCCGCGGTGAGAGCCGACTCTCCAGGCCCACCACTCGTGCCCCCGAACAGGGCCATGGACTCGACCGTAGCACTGACCACGCCCGATCCCAACACCAATACTAGGGTGAACACGGGTTTGAGCAAGGGGATGGTAATGTAGCCTAGCTGCTGCCAGCCGTTAGCGCCATCCACCAAGGCAGCCTCATAGACCTCACGGTTAATGTTGTAGATGCCGATCAGGAAGAGAAGCGTCCAATAGCCAAAGTGCGACCAGACTGTCGGCAAAACCATCGAAAAGAGCGCCCACTTGGGCGATCCCAGCCAGTTAGGCGGATCCTGAACTCCTAGGCTTTGTAGCATGACGTTGAGATAGCCGAACTTGACATCATAAAGCTTGGCCCATACCAGCATGGCCACCGTCGCAGGCAGCACCACCGGCATGTAGGCAATGACGCGGTACACCCCTGCCGCCGTCGGATTTTCCACTTTGGAAATCAACACGGCCGCCGATAGCGAGGTGATCAACGTCAGTGGCAGCACCATCAAAGTGAACCGAACTGCGATCCCGAAGCTGCGCCAGAACGTGGGGTCGTTGAACATCTCGATCCAGTTCGCCAAGCCGTTAAACCCTTTGAGGCCGTGCGTCTCCGGCAAGAGCCAGCGGTAATCCGAAAAGGCCATGAACAAGCCCCGCAAAATAGGCCATGCTTGAAAGATCAGATACAGGATCACCGCAGGGGCGATGAAGACATAGCCCCACAGGTTGCCCCACCTTTGTTTGCGAAGTTGCGTCAGCTCATGGAAGAACTCTCTGACGACGGCCGCTTTGCCCTGTTCTCGTACTTCATCAACTCTTTGTTTTCTCGTTGCCTCAGCCATGTTTCCTCCTATGCCCTCCTTTTCATGTCCCCATTACATCTTTAAGATGCCTTCGCTGAGGCCGCGAATAAACCATTTCTGCATCAGGACGAATACCAAAATCACCGGCACCATGGCAACCGTGTAGGCCGCCGCCTCGGCACCATAACCGGCGAGGATTGACGAGGTAAAGTGTGCGCTCCAACCTCTTAGTTTGGTCACGGCGATGGAGACGGTCTCCAGCTCGGGGAAGTCGACCAGGGTCAAAGTGATCAGATACTCGCCCCAGACGTAGATGAACTCGAAAATGGCCACGACCAGCAACCCGCCTCTGGCGAAGGGCATGGCCACATCCCAGAACAGCCGCCAAGTGCCGGCCCCATCAATCAGCGCAGCATCTTCCAACTCGCGAGGCACGGTGAGAAAGTTCTGGCGCATAATAAAGAGCGCCACGCTGATCGCGCTGGGAAAGAGCAAGATCAGCCCCAAATGGTTGTTGCGCAGTTTCAAAAATGACATCAATTCATAGAGCGCCATCAAACCACCCGCGCGCGGAACGAACATTAACATGATCAACGAGTAAAACAACAGGTCTCGGCCGCGGAAATTCAGCCGCGCAAAGGCAAAGCCCGCCATGCTGGCGGTGATGCATTGCACGATGACCGAGCCAATCGCTACCTTGAAACTGTTGAACATGTTGAGCGGCAAACGGCTCATGTCGGCGCGTGTGAGCATCCATTCGTAGTTGGCCAACGTCGGTTGCCTGGGGATAAGCGTGGGAGTTTCCATGTAGAGCTCGTAGCGGTTCTTGAGCGAGGAAGAGACCGACCAAATCACAGGCAGCAGGCAAACCGCACACATAATGATCAACGCAATGTTAATAGCAATCGCACTCGGTCGCAGATTGCGTCTAATAACACGGGGTAAAGAGGCCATAGGTCCTCTCCTTTGAGTTTGGCGATTCTACAATTCAGCAATAAGGCGAGGGAGAGGGCATCCTCTCCCTCGCATCGCGCCGTGAACTAGAGTTTTTGCTTGGCAATTTCGGCTTTGGAGTCGTCCAAGACGAGCTTGGCAACTTCTTCGGCTTTCATCGTCGAGCCGGGATCCAGGAACTTGATGCGGTGCTTGGCCCACATCGTGTGCTGGATCAGATAGTAGGTGTTACGCGGCGTGACGACCGATTTTTCGACGTCCTTGCGCATGCCGATCATCCACTGATAGGTACGGAATTGCGGATCCTTCTCGATGATCTCCGTGTAGGCCGAGTTGTAGACGGGCGTCTTGCCGGTTCTGATGACCGTCTTCTGGAAGCCGAGGTTCTGCGGGCCCATGGTGAAGATAATGTAATCCATGGCTTCCTGCGGATACTTGCACTTGTTGAGCAAGGCCACGCCGTTGCCCCAGTAAACTGACCCGGCGGAAGGGCCACCCTTGGCCTTGACGGGGATAGGCGAAGTGGCCACTTTGTCCGTACCAAAGGCGTTCTGTCCCCAGACGCCGCGCGAGCTTTGCGCCTGAACGGAGGCTACCTTGCCGGCATAGTAGGCGTCCAACCAACCATCATCGCCGTGAGGCGGGGTGAGCTCCTCTTTAACGACCAAGCGCTGCAGGAAGTTCAGGGACTCGATCATCTCAGGGGATTGCCACTTGATCAGGCCATCGTCGCCGTATGGCTTGTCGGTGGCCGAGCAGATCAATGCGCCCACGGAGGTCCACAGGGCTGCAACGACAGCGGTCGGATAGATCTTCTGATCCTTGCCCCATTTCTTGAGCTCGATAGCGACCTTGAGCCAGTCATCCCACGTGGCTGGGGCTTCGGTCACGCCGACGGCCTTGGCATAGTCCACGCGCCAGTTGTAGGTAATGTTCTCAAAGCTGTAGGGGATACAATACACTTTGCCCTCGAAGCTGGCATCCGCCTTGACCGCAGGGATCATGTCGGTGAGAATCTTGTCCGCGCCTTTTTCCTTGGAGGCTGAAATATAATCATCCATAGGCTGGATCATTTTCGTGGCGGTCCAGCGCTTCATGTCGAGGAACGGCGTCAAAATGCCCGCGGCGCTCCATTCGAGCGTGCCATCGTTGATTTGGGCGATAACTTTGGTATCCCATCCTTCGAACGTTGTCTGCACCTGGACGCGGATACCGGGGTGAGAATCGGTGAACTCACGGGCTGCGGCGTCAAAGGGGATCTCGCCCACGGCCCAGGAGCTCAGTAGGACGCGCACCAATTTCTCGGTGGGCCCGGCGGGCTTGGCGGTCTCCTTAACCACGACCGTCTCTTTGACCACCTTCTCGACGACCTTCTCGACTGGCTTCTCGACGACCTTCTCGACCTGCTTCTCGACGACCTGGGTCTGAACGACGATCTTTTCGACGACCTTGGGCTGGCAAGCGGCTGCGACCACGCCAGCAGCGCCTAACGCAGCCAGACGAAGAAACGAGCGACGTGAATAGAATTTGGACATACTGATCACCTTCCTTGGTTTTGTCTTGAACTTCGTAGGATGTCCATTATCGAGAACCGTATTAGATTTCCGCGATACGCACCTCCTTTCCATATAAGCCGACGTAAAAGCGCGCGCAACCCAAACTAATCGAACTCATTACCATATTCTAGTTTAGCAAATAGGAAGCCAAATGTCAAGCGTCTTGCCAGATTGGCGCATTTGGATGATAATTGGGAGCGTCATCACAATCCGGCAAAAAGGAAGAGCGCATGGCTGATCTGCTGACCTGGCTATCGAGCCAAGGGAATCCTGTAAACATCCTCAAACAATTGTCCGGCCTCTCGATCTACCCTCGCTCGCTCGCGGCAGACGGGAACAGCCTGTTCTTCCTAGGGCGGTCCGGCGCTGCGCGGTGGCTAGGCATCTTGATGCAAAAAGCCCATGAGACAGATTTTAACCTACATACGCAAGCCGTCACCATCGCAGGACGGCCCATGACTTTGGGCCTGGGCGAGCTGAGCCATGCCAACGCCGTAGCGCTGCGCGCCAGGCTCCCGTTCACTGCTCCCGTGCCGGTGGGCGTGGTCAAGTCGGCCGGCCTGGGTGACCGACTGGGCGTGGCCACGCCAGGACACATTCGCGCTTTGCGTCGGGTTACGGGCATCTTTCCCATTTTGGCGCAGCAGTCCATCCGCGAGATGGAGCGCACACAACGCACGCCCATGGACGTGCTGGACGATGCTATGTGGGGCGTGTTCCAGGAGGGATGGCGTTCTGGCTACGGTGCGGACGCCGACCACCTAAAAACAGAGGCCGATATCGACTCGTGCGTGGCGGCGGGGTTCGTCAACTTTACTTTTGATCCACGCGACCAAGTGGATAACGAGGCCGAAACGGATTCAATTGAGACTTTGAAGCACAAGTTCGAGGCCCTGCCATGGGAGCGCCTGGCCACCACCCCTGAGGCAACGCGCGCCGCCTACGTCGGGCACACTTGGACGCTCACACCCGGACAGGAGATCGCGCTGGACGAGGAGCATCTGCTGCGCGCCGCCTGCAAATACGGCCACGGCATCGCCCACATCGCGACCTTGTACCGGCACCTGGAGCGCGCCATGGCGGGTAAAGCCTGGGAGCTGGAGATCTCGGTGGATGAGACCGACACACCCACGCGCGCGGAGGAGCATTTCTATGTGGCCAGCGAGCTCAAGCGTCTGGGGGTGAAGTGGGCGAGACGCCGACCGCCCCACACGAGCACTATTTTGTGGCGAGCGAGCTGAAGCGGCTAGGTGTGCGCTGGGTCAGCCTGGCGCCACGCTATATCGGGCGCTTTGAGAAAGGCGTGGATTATATCGGGGATCTGCGCGAGTTCGAGGCTTATTTCGCCCGCCAGGTTGCCATCGCCAAAGCGTTAGGACCCTATAAGCTCAGCCTGCACTCCGGCTCGGACAAGTTCAGCATCTATCCCCTGGCAGCGCGCCTGGCTGGAAACCTGGTACACTTGAAGACGGCCGGCACGAGCTATCTGGAAGCTTTGCGCGCCGTCGCGCAGGTTGATCCCGTCTTCTTTCGCGAGATTTTGCGTTTCGCCATCGCTAACTATGAAAAAGAGCGGGTTACGTATCGCGTGTCGGGGAGGCTGGATCGGATGCCCGATCCCGATCGGCTGACGGATAGCGCTCTAGCGGCCACGTTGGAGCAATTCGATACGCGGCAGGCATTGCACGTGACCTTTGGGGCCGTCATGACGGCGCTCAAAGCGGATGGAACTTACTTGTTCCGCGACCGGCTGTACGAGGTGCTGCGCTCCGATGAGGAGGCTCATTATGCGGCGCTGGAAGCGCATATCTTGAAACATATCAAGCCGTTTAGCGATTAACCCTTCGTCAAGGAGAAAGGCATGGATTCGGAATATCTCGAGCGCATGTTCGGCGTCCAAGGCAAAGTCATTGTCATCACCGGTGGAGGCGGCATCCTTTGTGGCGTGATGTCCCGCGAATTGGCCAGGCTGGGCGCCAAAATCGGCGTGTTGGACAAGCGCGCCGAGGCGGCACAACAGGTGGCCGACGAGATCACGGCCGCCGGCGGGGAGGCCATTCCCATCTGGGCCGACGTGCTCAAGAAAAGCGATGTGGTCAGAAGTTTAGAAATGGTCTTGGCCAAGTGGGGCCAAGTGGACGCGCTCATCAATGGCGCGGGCGGCAACCATCCGCAGGCTACCACATCGCCCAATCAACCTTTCTTCGACATCCCCGAAGAGGCATTCCGCTGGGTCTTTGACATCAACTTTATCGGCACCGTGCTTTGCTCGCAGGTTTATGGCAAGCACATGGCCGAACGCGGGGAAGGTTCGATCATTAACATCGCATCGGTCAACTCGATTCGGCCATTGACCAAGATCCCCGCCTATTCGGCAGGCAAAGCAGCAGTCAAGAATTTCACCGAATGGCTGGCGGTGCATCTTTCGCAGAATTATTCCACCAAGATCCGCGTCAACGCCATCGCGCCTGGCTTTTTCATCACCCACCAGACGCGCTTTCTCTTGATGGATGAAAAAACCGGCCAGCCCACGCCACGCGGCCAATCGGTGCTCAACCATACGCCCATGGCGCGCTTTGGCGTGCCGGAGGAGTTGATATCCACGGTATTGTATCTGCTCTCGCCGGCCTCCAGCTTTGTGCATGGCGCGACGATGGTGGTGGATGGCGGGTTCTGCGCGTTTAGCGGCGTCTAGTGCACCCCGGAAGGGATACAAGAGAGGGGACTGCAGCTCTGAACCTGAAAAGGCAGCCCCAATCAGCAAGACGCGTTGAATCGAAGATGATCCTTTATTGCCTGGATACAAGTGCACAAATAAGTTCTATAAAGGAAAGGAGATAAACAGTGTCTGACTTTCCCGAAGCAGCACGTCCTCTGGTCGAACTGAAGCGGCAGCACGACTTCTTTGTGGGCATTGACTCGGACGGGTGTGCATTCGACACTATGGAAATCAAACACAAAGAATGCTTCACACCCAACATCATCAAGTATTGGGGACTGCAGGCTGTGAGCAAATATGCTCGCGAGGCCTGCGAGTTCGTCAACCTCTATAGCAAATGGCGCGGCATCAACCGCTGGCCCGCGCTGGTGATGGTGTTCGACCTTTTGCGCGAGCGTCCCGAGGTGCAAAAGCGCGGGGTTGCCATCCCCGAGGCGAAAAAGATCCGCGAGTTCATGAACTCGGGCGACCCCCAGTCAAACGAGTCTCTGGAACGTTGGGTCGCCAGGACGAACGACCCCGAATTAAAGCAGGCCCTGGCCTGGAGCAAAGCCGTCAACAAGACCATCGGAGAGATGGTCCACGGCGTCCCGCCTTTCCCGTATGTGCGCGAGAGTTTGGAGCTGATCACCCAATACGCCGACGTGATCGTCGTGTCGCAGACTCCCACCGAGGCGCTCGTGCGTGAATGGAAAGAGCACAACATTGACCGCTATGTGCAAGCCATCGCCGGCCAAGAGATGGGCAGTAAGACGGATCACATCCGCCTGGCATCCAAGGGTAAATATCCCGACGACCATAAGCTGATGATCGGCGATGCTCCGGGCGATCTGAAAGCGGCGCGCGGCAACAACGCCCTGTTTTTCCCCATTAACCCGGGCCACGAAGACGAGAGCTGGGAACGTTTCTACAAAGAGGGCTTTCAGCGTTTCATCGAGGGCACATTCGGCGGCGCTTACGAGGAGGCATTGATCGCCGAGTTCGACAAAGCCTTGCCCGAAACTCCCCCCTGGAAGAGGTAAATATAATGGTGATAGGCAAAGGTTACACGGATCGTTTTTTAAGCGAGGCTGAGACACACGAGATCGTCGCCCAAGGTCTGGCACAGATCGAGACTCGGGGCAAAAAGCTATTGTTCATCATTCCCGACGGAACGCGCAGCGGCCCCATTCCGCTCTTCTTTCATATTCTGACGGATTTGCTTATGGGCGTGGCAGCCAAGGTGGATTTTCTCGTCGCCCTGGGCACGCACATGCCCATGGACGAAGAGCGCCTCTGCCGGCACGTGGGCATTACGCCGCAAGAGCGGGCTACCCAATATGCCAAGGTCGGCATTTATAACCACGATTGGGAAAAGAACCTAAAATGCATCGGCACGATCCCCGCCGCGGAACTGCTCAAACTGACCGGCGGCTTGATGGGGCGCGACGTGTGCGTTGAGGTCAACCCGCGCATTTACGAGTACGACCATGTGATCATCGTGGGGCCGGTGTTCCCACATGAGGTGGCGGGGTTCTCGGGCGGCAACAAGTACTTTTTCCCCGGCATCTCCGGTCCGGATGTGATCAACTTTTCCCATTGGCTGGGCGCGCTGGTGACCAACCTGAAAACCATCGGCGTGCGGGATACGCCACAGCGCAAGGTGATTGACCTGGCAGCCAGCTATATCAAAATGAACAAATCCTGCTTTAGTATGGTCGTCAAGGGGCACGATGACTTGGCCGGGCTGTACTTTGGTAGTCCCGAGGAATCACAAGCCGCCGCCGCCGATTTATCGGCGCAGGTGAACATCACGTATGTTGATAAGCCGTTCAAAACGGTGCTTTCGGTCATGCCGGAACTTTACGATGATATCTGGACGGCCTCCAAGGGGATGTACAAGGTGGAGCCGATTGTGGCCGACGGAGGCACGGTGATCATCTATGCGCCGCATATTGACGAGATCGCCTACACGCATGGTAAGGTGCTCGACCGCATCGGCTACCATGTGCGGGATTATTTCCTAAAGCGTTGGGACGAGTTCAAGAACGAGCCGACCAGCGTCATGGCGCATTCGACGCTCGTCAAGGGAGCCGGGACGTATGAGGATGGCGTGGAAAAGCCGCGCATTAACGTCGTGCTGGCCACGCGCATCCCCAAGGAGCGCTGCGAACGGGTTAATCTGGGGTATATGGATCCAGCAACCATCCGCCCAGATGAATGGAAAGGGCGCGAGAGCGAGGGCATCCTGGTGGTGCCTCGCGCCGGTGAATTGTTGTATCGCCTGGCGGTAAAGTGAAACAGGTGAAAAAGGAGGAAAACATGACCAAGTACCAGTTCGGTTTGATCGGCCTGGCCGTGATGGGCGAGAACCTGGTGCTCAACATCGAACGAAACGGCTTTAGCGTGGCCGTTTATAACCGCACGGCCGAGCGCACCAAGGCCTTTGCCGAGGGCGCGGCCAAGGGCAAACGCATCAAGCCCTGCTATTCCTTGCAGGAACTGGCCGATTCGCTCGAAAAGCCGCGCAAAGTGATGCTCATGGTGCAGGCGGGCGATCCGGTGGATCAAGTTATCGCACAGCTCAAACCGATCCTCGAGCCGGGCGACCTGATCATTGACGGCGGCAACTCGTTTTTCAAGGACACGGAACGTCGTGCCGCCGATTTGGAGAAAATCCAGATCAACTATATCGGCACAGGCGTTTCCGGCGGCGAGGAAGGCGCGCTCAAAGGCCCCGCCATCATGCCCGGCGGCCAATACGAGGCCTACAAAATGGTCGAACCGATCTTCACGGCCATCGCCGCCAAGGCAGAGGGCGAGCCATGCGTAGCCTACATCGGCCCGCGCGGCGCAGGGCACTATGTCAAGATGGTGCACAATGGCATCGAGTATGGTGATATGCAGCTCATCGCCGAGATCTATGATATCCTCAGTCGCGGGCTGGGACTTTCGGCCAAGGAGCTACACGATATCTTTGCCGAGTGGAACGAGGGCGAGCTCAAATCCTACTTGATCGAGATCACGCGCGACATCTTTGCCAAAGTGGACCCCGAAACGGGCAAACCTCTTGTGGACGTGATCCTGGACGAGGCGCAGCAAAAGGGCACAGGCAAGTGGACATCGCAAAATGCTCTCGACCTCGGCGCCCCCACACAAACGATCAACGCAGCGGTCGAATCCCGCATCATCTCGGCTTATAAGACCGAGCGCGTGGCCGCCAGCAAGCAGTTGCCCGGGCCGCCGATTCAATTCACGGGCGATCGCGCACAATTGATCCAGGATGCACGTAATGCGCTCTTTGCTGCCAAGATCTGCTCTTATGCGCAAGGTATGGGATTACTGAAAGCGGCTTCGGAGGAATACAAGTATGACCTGAAGCTGGGCGAGATCGCCAAGATCTGGCGAGGCGGGTGCATCATCCGCGCGCAATTCTTGAACGATATCACCGCGGCCTACCAGCGCAACCCGAACCTCACTAACCTGCTGCTCGATCCCTATTTCAAAGAGGCTATCTTGACAAGGCAGGCGTCGCTGCGGCGCGTCGTGCAGACGGCCGTCGGGCTGGGCATCCCGTGCCTGGCTTTGAGCGCTTCGCTGGCCTACTTTGACGCCTATCGCACCGAGCGCCTGCCCGCCAACTTGACCCAGGCGCAGCGCGACTATTTCGGTGCGCACACCTATCGCCGCATTGACAAAGAGGGCATCTTCCACACCGAATGGCTGGAGTAAAGGTCGAGCCTTTCGGCCTTGCGGATTGGAGCGCTGACAGCCTGCTGGCAGTAGAGCGGGGCGGGCCATTGGCGCTCCATTTTTCGTTTAGGTCAGCGAGGAGGTGAATATGCAATATCGTACGCTGGGGCGCAGCGGACTCAAGGTCTCGGAGATTTGCCTGGGGACAATGACCTTCGGGCGCGTCACGGATGAGGCGGAGGCCCAGCGCATCGTCAACCTCGCCTTTGACGCAGGCGTAACCTTTTTCGATACCGCTAACAGTTACGCCGAGGGGCGGTCGGAGACGATCCTAGGCCAAACCCTCAAGGGCCGGCGCCATGGCGTGGTCGTGGCGACTAAATTCACTAACCCAATGGGCCCTGGGCCAAACGATTCGGGCATGTCGCGCAAGCACATCATGGATGCCATCGAGGGCAGTCTGCGGCGGCTACAAACGGACTATGTGGACATCTATTACATTCACCACGTGGACAATCTCACGCCGCTGGAGGAGGCCCTGCGCGCGCTGGATGACCTGGTGCACCAGGGCAAGGTGCGCTATATCGCCTGTAGCAATTATGAGGCCTGGCGCCTTTGCGAGGCGCTGTGGATCAGCGAGACGCGCAACCTGGCGCGCTTTGTATGTTACCAGCCGCAATACAGCCTGGTGGTGCGAGACATCGAGGCGGAGCTTGTACCCCTATGCATCTACAAAGGCCTAGGCATCGTGGTTTGGGGACCGCTTGCCAGCGGGTTCCTCGCCGGCAAGTACAAGCCCGGTCAGCGCGTCGTCGAGGGCACGCGCTCGGCGGAAAACTGGGCGTTCTTCGGTCGCTTCTTTGCTACTAATGCGGATGATACGCTGGCCGAGCTGCTCAAGGTATCCGAGGAGCTGGGGCGACCACCGGCCCAGGTGGCCCTGCGATGGGTGCTGGAGCAGCCGGGCATCAGCGCGGCCATCGTTGGGGCGCGCACAGCAGAGCAATTCCGTGAGAGTCTGATGGCCAGCGGCTGGAGGCTTGAGGGCGAGCCGCTGGAGCGTCTGAGCAAGGTTTCTTACCTGCCGGAGCGCTATCCATACTCGGTGAACAAGGGCGCGGATGAGCGGCGCTGGAAAGCCATTCGCATGCCCTCGCTTTAGGCCATGATAGCCTTGCATCGCAGGTTACGCGCACAGAGAGCGCTCCCGTGGCTGGGCGTAATGCTTCTGTGTGCCATTGTGTTGCAACCCTCATTGGCGGGGCTTCCCAAAGGCCACGATACTTTGCTGCATTTTTACCGCATCCCCGTGATTAGCGCTTGGTGGGCACGTGGCGTGTTCTTTTCGCGTTGGGCACCCGACTTGATGCTGGGGTATGGCTATCCCCTCTTCGCATTCTATCCCCCTTTCAGCGCCTATCTTCTAACCGCAATATATTGGATCGTGGGACAGAACGCGCCTTTGGCGATGAACGTGGCCTCTGGCTTGCTGTTGGTCATGGCTATCGTTGGCATGTTCCGGCTAGGTCGCGAGCTGTTCGGCGACATTGGCGTCCTGTTTGCGGCCGCGGCTTATGCTCTCTCGCCGCATCTTTTGTTCCAACCCTATCAGCGCGGCAGCTTATCGAACGTGGCGGCGATGGCATTCTTCCCATGGGCTTTGTGGGCGATGTTGCGCGTGGCGCGCGCGCCGAATGCACGGCGCGTTGCCTGGGCAGGCCTCGCTTTCGCGGGGGTGCTCCTTTCGCATACGGCGGCCAGCCTGGTCTTTGTAGGCCCCTTGGTTCTTTTGGGAGCGCTGCGCACCTGGCGACCGATGGCCAACGGCCGAACTTACACCCTTTGCCGCCTCAGCGCGGTGGGCGCAGCGCTTGGGATTGGGTTAGCCTTGGCGGCTTTTGTTTGGCTGCCTGCCCTGGTCGAGTTCCGCTTCACGCGCTATAGCCTGTCCATCGCCAACCCGGATGTCAACTTTCGCCACTTTTTCGCAGACGTGTTGCGTTGGCCGCCTGCGCCGTTGGTGGATCTTGTCAACGCACCCATTCCTGTCACGGTCGGCCTTGGGCCGCTCGTGCTGGGGACGCTTGGGCTCGTTCTGGCTACATTTCGGGCGCGCGCCCATCTACGCCGTACGATGCACGAGGCCGAATTAGACATCTTGATAATCGCGGCGGGTGTCTTGGGGCTGGGAGCCACCTTCTTGGCCAGCCCGCCCTCGACATTTATCTGGGAATGGAGCGCTTTTGTGCGCAATCTACAGTTCCCGTTTCGCTGGTTGGATGTCAGCGCGCTGCTCCTCGCCCTGGCGACCGGATATGTGGCGCATTGCCTCGGCGCGCAAACGGGGTGGCGTGCGGTCAGCCTTGCGCTGGCGCTGGTCGCGCTGTTCATCGGTGCGCTTCCCTATGTATATCCCCCGCGCTGGCGCACCTTGCCCATTCGCCCGACGCTGGCTGACGCGAGTCAGGCGCAGATGCAGTTTGGCATCTATGGCCTCACCAGTTGGGGCGAGTACACGCCCGCCGCCGTATCCGAATTTCCCAAGGCGCCGCCCTTTCCGGGCGCGGATACGGGTGCCGCGCTGGACGAAAAACTGCAGCGGGACGGATTGCCCGTCGGGACGTTGGTCACATCCTCTGGCAGCCCGACCGCTGCTCATCTTCGCCTGGCGTTGCCCGAGGCGACGCGGTTGGTTTTCACCACCTATTATTTTCCCGGCTGGCAGGCCCGCGTAGATGATGCGCCCGCGCCGGTTGAGGCCGATGGACAAGGACGCCTGACCCTTGAGGTTCCTGCCGGCGAGCATGAGGTGTCGGTCTATTGGGGAACGACGCCTGTGCGCCGCCTGGCGGATGCGCTGACTATCGTTGCGGCGCTGGTGGGCATGGCATTGATATTCTTCGGTCGTCGGCACGTAGATGATACGCTCCTATGTCGTGTTCTGCGCGCTGCTGATAGCGTTACTTGTGGCCAAGTTTGCATGGCTCGATCAACGCGATTCGCCCTTTGTGCGCCATCTGCGTGCGGGGCGCGTTCCCGACGCCCATGTCCCACCTTGGGGCGATTTCGGTGAGTTGCGGCTATTGGGCTATCGCTCGAATGGGGCGGAGCACCTCGCGCTTTACTGGCAAGCGCAGTGCCCCCTAGAGACGGATTATGCAATCTATGTGACCCTGGTGGACGCGCGTGGCTTTCCGGTGGCCACGACCATCCACACCCACCCCGGACGCACATTAACGTCGCGCTGGGAGCCGTCGCAGGTGGTCTACGATGACTATAGTCTTGATCTATCACGGGCGCAGCGACCCATCATTTACCGCATAGAGGCGGCTGTCGTCCGCCCTTCGAACGAAGAGAAACTCGCTTTGCGCGACGCGCCCAACGCCGCGATTCGCAGCGTGCCGGTGGGCACGATCAAATTGCCTCCCGAACGCGCCGGGCGGGCCAGCCCGAACGCCGGGCCGATTTTCGGGGGCATGATTCAACTTGAGCGCTTTGACGTCCCCACCGAAGTGGTCGCGGGCAGCGTCATGTCCTACACTTTGTATTGGAGGGCACTCTCTCGGCCGCCTATGGACTATCAGGTGTTCGTTCATCTACTCAAGCCCGACGGCACTCAAGTAGCAGGCAACGACGGACCACCACGACAGGGCCTTTATCCCAGCTCATTCTGGTCTCCCCACGAGCTGATCGCCGACGAACGCGCCTGGCAGGTCTCCGTCCAGCCCGGCGAATACATGCTACAGGTAGGCCTGTACGATCTCAAAACAGGGCAGCGATTGAGCGTCTCCGGCCCGAACTCGGAGCTCAAGGATCGGGTCGTGCTGCAAACACTGCGCGTGACGCCGTGATGGCTGCGATGAGCCATGTCACCATACTTGCCTTCTTACATGCCAAGCGGGTATATTTATTTACAGCCCAAACACAATGTGGCAGAGTCCGTCTGATGTCCTTACGGACACACTATGAGCCATCTGCTCATAATGGCGCCATCAGGCGCTAATAGCCTGATGTACACAATATGGGTCTACGGCCATATATCCCAGATGAGGAGGGATTGCTATGTCGAACAAGAACGTATTGGTCGCCCAATCCGGCGGGCCATCGCCGGTGATTAACAGCTCGCTGCGCGGAGTCGTGGAGATCTGCCGCGATATGCCCACGACTTTTGGCACGATCTATGCCGGCTACCACGGCATCGAGGGGGTGCTTAAGGAGGAATTGCTCGACCTTTCGGCCCAGCCGGCGCAAGAAATCAGTTTGCTCAGTGTGACGCCGGCCGCGGGCGCGATCGGCACCTGCCGATACAAGCTCAAGGATAGCTTCAGCGAGGATTTCGAGCGCATCATCGAAGTGTTGCGGGCGCACAACATCGGTTATTTTCTGTACAACGGCGGCAACGACTCGATGGACACGGCGCACAAGGTGGCACAGCTCGCCGCCAAGCGCGGGCTGGATCTGGTGGCCGTAGGGATACCCAAAACGATTGATAATGATGTAGGCGATTCCGACTTCAAGTTGATTGATCACACCCCCGGCTATGGCAGCGTGGCGCGTTACTGGGCATTCATGGTGCAGGGCGCGGAAGAAGAGAATCGCGGGGCCTGTACCTCAGATCCCGTGCTCGTGATGCAGGCCATGGGGCGACGCATCGGCTATATCCCTGCGGCGGCACGCCTGGGCGATCCTGAACGTGAGATGCCCCTCCTGATCCTGCTGGCCGAGGCGGAGCTGACGATGCCCGAAATCGCGGATCTCGTCAATGATATGCTCAAAGCGCGTGGCCGTGCCATAGTCGTCGTAAGCGAGGGGCTAAAAGTCGGTGATATCGGCGAGTCGCGTGACTCGTTCGGACACGTCCAATTCTCCGCCAGTGAGGCCACCGTTGCACAGCTTCTGGTAAACTATCTTAATCGGGTGGGCTTGGCAGCCAGCGGCTCCGCGCGTGGCCAAGTCTCCGGCACACACCAGCGCCATGACATGGCCTCCGCCTCGACGGTGGACATCGCCGAAGCCTATGCCGTCGGACAAAAGGCGGCGCTCCTGGCTGCTGCGGGCGAATCGGGCTACATGGCCACGATCCTGCGCAATCCGGGGCCGATCTACAACGTGCGTTACGACAAGGTGCCGTTGGAGGTGGTGGCAAATTCAGAGCGCACCTTCCCGAAAGCGTGGATCGCGCCCAGCCGCACCGATGTTACCGACGATTTTATCGCCTATGCGCGGCCTTTGATCGGTGAAGATTGGCCTAGCATCCCCCTAGTAGACGGACGCCAACGCTTTGCGCGCTTGCAGCCTATCTACGCCGAGCAACGTTTGCCCAAATACGTACCACAGGGCTATCGGTAGAATCGAACAAGGATGGACAGGATGATAGCATATGTCAGGAACATTCTGTCCATCCCTGCATCGAGGTTATGGAGCGCAGTAGCGGTCATCGCGCTGATCCTCTACCTCGCGGCAGGCACGTACCAGCTCGATCTGCCCGGCCTCAACTTCGACGAAGCGCTGGACGCCGTGCCCGCCATGCAAGTGGTGCTTGGACAGCCTCTGGATAACTATGCCATCCTGCGGCTGGCAGGGCGCGAATGGCCCCTCATGGTTATGCCTTATGTGGGCTGCACCACGACGTACTGGCTCATACCGGCCTTTGCACTATTCGGGGTGGGCGTGACAACCCTACGCCTGGCCAACGTAGCGCTCGGCTTGGTGACGCTTGCGCTGGTGTGGGGCTTCTTGCGCGAGTTCCTTGACGAGCGCGCGGCCGGATTGAGCATCCTGCTCCTAGCCGTCAACCCCAGCTATGTTTTTTGGACGCGCACTGGCGCTTACGTATCCTTGCCCATGTTGCCCCTGGCGGTGCTTGCGTTGTGGAGCCTCTATCGCTGGTACATCGGGCGCAAGGGTGGTTATCTGGTGCTGGCCTTTTTCTGCCTAGGGCTGGGGCT
>FWPV01004546.1_pt1 | contig 25514 bp, 16 predicted proteins | sample 2228371 | NCBI WGS metagenome assembly FWPV01 (sample SAMEA103939776, study PRJEB20133) | metagenome | reverse complement strand
GACGGTGCAGCCCCCGAAACCGGCCCCCGTCATGCGCGCCCCCAGCACGCCCGGCTGTCGCCAGGCGGCCTCGACCATCGCGTCCAGCTCGGCGCAGCTGACCTGATAATCGTCGCGCAAGCTCACGTGCGACTCGTTCATCAGTTGGCCGAAACGACGCAGATCGCCCGCCTGCAGGGCCTGTACGGCGTCTAGCACGCGCTGATCCTCCATCACCACGTGACGGCAGCGCTTGCGCGTGGTGGGGTCCAACTCGCCCTGGCGCGCCTCGAACTGCGCAGGGGTGACGTCGCGCAGAGCGCGCACGCCGAGGATTTGGGCCCCCGTCTCGCATTCGCGCCGCCGCGTGTTGTATTCGGAATCCACCAGGCCACGGCGCTTTTTCGTGTCACACACGATCAGGCTGCACCCGGAGGGGATGGGCACCAACTGGTACTCCAGGCTGCGGCAATCAATTAGAAGGGCATGGTCGCGTTTGCCGAGTGAGATGATGTACTGATCCATGATCCCGCAGCGCATGCCCACGAACTCGTTCTCCGCCTTTTGACAGAGCAGCGCGCGCTTGACGCCGTCGAGCGCCAGATCGCCGAACATCTGGAAGGCGTAGGCTGTGGCCACTTCTATGGCCGCCGAGGAGCTCAGCCCGGAGGCAATCGGCACATCGCTGGTGATGGCTGCGTCCATGCCGCGCAAGGTGTATCCCGCCTGTTGCAAAACCCAGGCCACCCCGCGCTCATAGTTGCTCCAGCGCTTGGCTTGGTCATAGCGCACATCGTCGAGCGAGAACTCGGCCTGGTCGTCAAAGTCCACGGCGCACAGGCGCACGGCACGGTCGTCGCGCGGTCGCGCCGCGATGACGACGTGCCGATCAATCGCCGTGGGCAGGACAAAACCATCGTTATAATCGGTGTGCTCGCCGATCAGGTTGACCCGCCCAGGCGCCGCCAGCACAAGCGCTGGCCGGCCACCATAAGCCTCGACAAAGGCGCGCGTAGCGCGCTCGCGCAAAGCCCGGATGTTGTTCGCCCCTGCTTCAGAGTTCATCAATCCTCCCCGTTTCTATAAGCGTCGTCAGGTCGCGCAGCGTGCCCTGCGCGTTGGCAAGTCCCCGCGCCTGAGGCACGCGCACAACCCAAAAGGTCTTGAGGCCATAGCGCCCCGCCGCCATGTCGGATTCGACGCTGTCCCCCACCATTAGGCATTCTTCGGGTTTGCGGCCTAGGCGCTCGACCAGCGTGGCAAAATAGTGCGGATGCGGTTTGCAGGCGCTCATCACTTCGTAGGACGTGATATAGTTGTAAGGAAACTCTTCCGCCCCCACCTCGGCCCAGCGCAATCTGGCCCGAATGGCGGAGAGGGGAAACATGGGTTGCGTGGAGATGGCTACTTGGTAGCCCCGCGCAAAGGCCAGCTTCATCAGAGGGCGCGCTTCGGGGTCCACGCTCGTGTACTGCCGCAAACTTTCGAACTCGCGGGCGTAGAACTCTTCGAACACCGGCATAAGCTCCTCCGGCTTGTAGCCCACACGCCCAAAGAACTCGCGGGCAAAGACTTCGGCGTTCGTGCCATCCTGGCCATCGTTGTACCACATGGCGCGTGTCGCGGCATCCAGCGCGGGCAAAAAGACCTGCGGAGGGCAAAAGCGCTGGACTTTGGCCACCAACGCTTTGAAGTATTGCCGGCCAAAAGTTTCCATATCGTTGATCAGCAGAGTATCATCCAGATCAAAAAGCAGAGCCCGAATCTTGCCGGTTCTCAAGATGTGCTCCTTTGATCAGAAATCGCGCCCCGGGATGAGGATCGTGGGCCTCTGCTCTTCTTTCTGGGGCGCTTGCTCCTCTTCAAACGCGGCGCCGGGCAGGATGATGCCGCCGCTTGTGCGATGTTCAGGCGGCGCCGGCGACTCATCCTCGGCGGCGACTTTTTTCTGTAGCTCCTGCAAGCGCTTTTCGGTAAACCGATGCAGTTTGTCACGCGAGCGGGCGGGATCGGCAAAGCGCGTCCCGGGACCGACGGCCACGCGCAGGGCAGCGGGCCTGGGCGAGATCAGATAGGCATTAAAGATATGGCTGTTTTCGCGCAGGAACTCGTCCAGGGTTGCCCGAAAATGGTCGCTCGCATAGCGCTCATAGGCTGTGTTGACATAGTCTAGCATATCCTCTTCGTAGGCGCCGGGCAGGAGCATCGAGGTGTACCAAAGACGCTTGACGCCGCCCAACTCGAACACCCGCCCCACGATCAAATCGCCTTGCTTGGCCGCGCGCGCCAGGACAACGTCACGAACCTCAAGGCTTTCCTTGCGCAGGCAATCGTAAAGGGCGAGTCGCCCGTCGCCGAACGGCTCCAGGACGCGGAACATGCCCATCAACGACTTGCGCCAAGCTTCCAGCACCTCTTTCGCTTCGGGAGACAAGTCGGCCGCCTGTTTCTCGATGAAAAGGTCGAGCACGTAGCGCCGATCCTGGCTGGTATGATAGTCGTGGATGAACCAGTCCAGCGTGCGGCGGCGCTCTTCTTCCTCCATCTCGGCAGAGCCGCCCAGGTCATAGCTTCCGCCCCAATATAGGGCAAAGGCTTGCACGATATCGCTATCAAAGCCGGCGGACTGGGCGAACTCGTACAGGCGGCTGAGCAGCGCGCCCTCCAACGGGGTTATGCTGAGTTCGCGCGACTCGCTGAGTTGGTCGCGACGCATGCAACAGTTCTTGTATTTCTTGCCACTGCCGCAAGGGCAGGGGGCGTTGCGATTCACTTTGGGCATTGAGATCAGATCCTTTCCAACAAACCGGTTTTTCTCGAGCGAGAAATACTATCACGGCGAGGGCGTTACGTCAAAACGGCCTGGCAACTGGCCAGCTTGTCCCCTAACTGCTGGCGCAAATAGGCCAGCTCGCCTGTGGCGGCAGTCGCCGGATCGGTGCCAAACCATTCGATGGAGGCAAACCCTCCGTAGTTGCTCTCCGCCAATGCCTGGAGGAATGCCGCATAGTCCATCGCCCCCGCTGCAAGCGGCGCGCCGCTACGCCATTTGCCTCCTTCCCATACCGCGTTCTTGAGGTGCAGGATGCGCACCCAGGGCAACAGGCGCTTGAGCGCGCGAAGCGGGTCCTCACCGATGGCGTAGAGGTTAAAGATATCGAGGTTGACGCACAGGTTATCCATGCCCACCTGCCGGATCAGGCGCAGGGTGCTGGCCGTCGTATCGTGCAGGTGACCACCGTGGGTCTCCATCGCCATGCCTATCCCTTGCGCTGCTGCCAGCTCGCAGAGCTGCTTCAGCCCGGCGACGACGGTGCGCCAAGTTGTGGTCGAGGCTTTGGCCGAATCCCCGCCGCGCGTAAAGACGCGCACCAGGGGCGCGCCCAGCTCGCGGCACTGATCGAGCGTGCGGCGCGCCAGCTCCAGGCTGCCCTCCAGGTCGGTCGCCAAGTCGAAATAGGGGCTGATCATGGGCACCTGGAGTCCATAACGTTGCAGCAGCGCAGCCAGAGAGCGCAGCTCGCCGTGTTCCTGCGCATAGTGGTCTACGTGCGGCCCCCACAGCTCGATCCCCGAGTAGCCCGCCTCCGCCACAATGGGGATGACCTGCTCCACGGGGTCGTTGCGCCAGGCAATGGAGCACATCGAGGGGCGAATGGTGCGCGTTTGCAATTCGCTCAATCCTTTGGCCACCTGATAGGCCAGGGGCGGGCAGCCCGGCTCGTAATGCCCCAGATGACGATAGCGGTAGGCGCAGTTGCCATAGACTAATACCTTGTCGTCGCCCACCTGCGGCTCGCCCTCCTGGTAGCCAGAGATGATGGTCACACCGCGCATGTTGGCCAGCGCGGGCCGATGGCTTACGGCCAGCAGCCCGCCGGCCAGCGCCTGGCGACAGGAATCGCATACGCGATCCGCCAACACGCGAAACGGCCCCTTGTGCAGCTCGGGGTCGCGCGGCGCGGGCTGGATGCGTACGCCCGCGATGAGCTTTTCGAGGCTATCCCCCACCAGCTCTACTTCGTCCAGGCTGGCGGGGCCCATGCCGCGCTCGATCGCTTCCTGGAGATAAAAGACCTCGCAGGGGTCCTGGCCGATTATTTTGGCGCCCACCAAATCGGCGGCTACGACGTTGTCGGCCACGGTGATGATGTCCGTCTTGACGGGCGAGCCCTCGGAAGGGAAATTGCCTTCCAGCGTATAGATCGCGTCGGTGATCACCAGATCGCTAGGGCGATAGAAGTTGAGATCGCAGATGCAGCCGTCCAAGCCGAACTCGTGGATAAAGCGCGTTGCCAGGTCAGGCATGAGACCCATCAGGTTCTTCATGCCGTTGGAGAACTTGGGCAGGGCGTGGGTGCGTAGGCCGGGGATATTGATGAATACGTCGCACTCGTCCACCAGGCTCGGCCAGGGCACCTGCACGGTGAGAGACTTGGCCCCCGGCAGGATCATGTGGCGATGCTCGACATAATCAAGCGAAACCAGCTCGGCCACCTGTTTGATCTCCTCATAACCCTGGAAATCGTAATCGAAATGGGGCGTGCGCTCGACGACCTGGACGTGCGCGCCACACTCGCGGCACATGCGCGCCACCTCTAGCACCACCGCCGGATGCGTTACCTTGCCGGATTCGGGCCGTTCGCGGATGAACATGTTGACCTTGATCACCACGCGCGCGCCCGGCCGCACATAGCGCTCGATGCCACCCATCAACTGCATCCCGCGCCGCACGGCGGAAGGGATGTCCTCAACGTGCACGACGGCAACACGATATTTATCCACCTTCAAGCCTCCTCTCCAAGGCAGATGGCCCAATTATAACACGAAGGGTGCTCGTCGTCGAAGGTTGCGAAGCGGCGCTTAAACCTCGCTTGACTTGGCCTGTTGACGGCACTATACTCGTGGCTAAGCATGTGTATATGTCATGCCCTATACCCCCCTGCGACGAGGAGGCACCCCGTGAAAATCGAAAAGATCACGCCGTTCCTGGTGGACAGATTCCTGCTTGTGCGCGTCTACACCGACCAGGGCATCGTAGGTACTGGCGAGGCGGGCCTATGGGCGCACCAGAAAATCGTCTATGAGGCGATCAAGGACCTCAGCGAATACTATATCGGCAAAGATCCTTTGCGCATCGAGCACCATTACCAGGTGGTGTCCAGGGATACGCATTTCATGGGCTCGGTGCTCAGCGCCGCGTTGAGCGCCATTGATGTGGCATTGTGGGACATCTTGGGCAAGTCGGTCGGCAAGCCCGTGTACCAGCTGCTCGGCGGCAAGCTGCGCGACAAGGTGAAGGTCTTTGCCAATATCTCCGGCGAGACGTTGGACGCGCGCGCCGAAAGCGCGGCCCGCAACGCGGCCAAAGGCTACACGTCCATGCGCACAATCCCCTTTTTCTCGGGGTGGGAAAAAGAGTCTCCCACCAAAGTGTTGACAACGGCGGTGGAGATCGTCAAGCGCATCCGCGAGGCGGTGGGATACGATATAGATTTGGGGTTGGAGATCCATCGCAACCTCAGCCCTGACCAGGCGATCGTCCTGGCCAACGACCTGATGCCGTACCGCATCTTGTACTTTGAGGATCCCGTCGCGCCGCAAAGCATCGAGGCCGTCGCCTATGTGGCGCAGCACATCCACATCCCCGTGGCCACCGGCGAACGCTTCTACAGTTTATACCAGTTCAAGCAGCTCCTCGATAGTAAATCGGTGGGCATGATCCGCGCCGATCTCTCGCTGGCGGGTGGATTCACCCAAGCTAAAAAGATCGCGGCCCTGGCCGAGGCGTCGTTCGTGGGCTATTTCCCGCACCTGATGGGTAGCCACGTCAACACGGCCGCGTTTATCCAATTGGACGCTGCCATCCCGAACTATGTTGTGCAAGAGACCAACGAGCATATTGATGCGTTCAACGATTTCCTCAAAGAACCGCTTCAGCGCGATGGCGGATACATGATCGTGCCCGACCGACCGGGCATCGGCGTCGAGGTTGACGAGGCCAAGCTGGCCAAATACCCGTACAAAGGACGCCAGATCACCGGCAACTTTTCCGCGGACGGATCGGTGGCGCATTAGAGATCGCTCATAGACCTTACTGTGAAGCTTGCGGCCGCGGGCGGGCGCATCGCTCCGGCCCAACCCACGAAAGGCCCGTGAAAGGAGCATGTATGGCGACGAAACCGAAGAAGGGCATGAACGGGCGCGAGCGCGTCCGGCGCGTGTTGGAGGGCGGCATCCCCGATCGCGTGCCGCTCAGCGATAGCTACTGGACGACGACCATCGAGCGCTGGCAGCGCGAGGGGATGCCACAGAATGTCTCGCCCGATGAATACTTTCAGCTCGACATCGTCTATCTGGGCGGCGACTATACGCTACAGCTCCCCGAGCGCGTGTTGGAACAAACCGCCACCACGCGCACGTATTGGGATCGCGACGGCGCGCTGCGCAAGGATTCACATATGCCCGACGGCTGGACCTCGCAATGGCTCGATTACACCATCAAGACGAAAGAGGATTGGGCCAAGTATCGCCACCGCTTGACCTTCAACCCGACGCGCATCCCCGAAGGGACGTTGGAGCATTATCATCGCGCGCGGGCGGAGGGCAAGGCCGTGCTCTACTCAGGGCATGCCTGTTTCCATCCCACTTGGTCGAGGCTGGGGATGGTCAACGAGTTGATGCTGATGATCGAGCAGCCCGACCTGATCCACGACATGTTCGCGGCGCATAGCCAGCTCATCATGGATATCTATGACGGCATGCGCCGCCTGGGCGTCGAGTTCGACGGGGCGCGCATGGCCGACGATCTGGGCTACGTCAAGGCCCCACTCATCTCGCCGGCCATGTATCGCGATATGGTGCTGCCCTACCACAAGCGCATCTGCGATCACCTGGCCAAAGATGGGGTGAGAACGATGCTGCACTCCGACGGCAACGTGGCGCCGCTGATCCCCGGCTTTTTGGAGGCGGGCTATGTCGGGCTGCATCCGTTGGAAGTCAAGGCCGGGTTGGACGTGCGCCAGCTCAAGCCCCAATACGGCAAGCGATTGATCCTTTATGGGAACATTGACGTGCGCAAGCTCTCGGGGACGAAAGAGGACGTCGAAGAGGAGATTACGAGCAAGATCCCCATCGCCAAACAGGGCGGTGGCTACATCTACCACTCGGATCATTCCGTGCCGCACTCGGTGCCTTTCGAGAACTATTGTTTGGCGCTGGAGTTGGTCAAGCGTTACGGCAGTTATGAGTAGAAAATAGGCGCAGGATGCAGAGTAGGTGGGCGCGGTTCATCGGTCGGTGGCGCGCGGGCCATTGGGCAGTGGCGGGAGGCATCTTTGGCTGCTTTTGCGCCGTGATGTTATGGCAGATGCTCGCGTCGTGGACAGGGCCACGGCCGGCGGCCATCCTCGCGGCGTTCGGCGCAACGTCCACGCCCACGGCTACTTTCACGCCCACCGACATGCCATCCTTAACGGCGACGCCCTCGCCCACCGCGACACCGATTCCATCGCCAACCCTTGAGCCGACCGCCACTCCCGCTGAGCCGCCGACCGACACGCCCCAACCCACGCCGACGGCCATCAGCACGCCGACGTTATACCCGACGGCGACGCCGGAGCCGCTCCCCACGCCGGATGGTGCAGTGCGCGCCCTGCGCGTACCGATCTTGATGTATCATTACATATCCGATCCTCCTTTGGGGGCGGACGCGGTCCGCCGCGATCTCTCCGTTTCCCCGGCGCGCTTTGAGGAGCATCTGCGCTATCTGCGCGAGGCGGGTTATACCGCCATCCGGCTTTACGACTTGGCCCTGGCCTTGCAGGCGGGGCATCCCCTTCCTGAGAAGCCCATCATCCTGACCTTCGACGACGGTTACCGTGACGCTTACACCGAGGCGTTCCCGCTGTTACGCCGGTATGGCTTTACCGCTACCTTTTTCCTGCTGACGAGCTTCATTGACCAGCGCCACCCGGCACACCTGACTTGGGAACAGGTTATCGAGATGAGCAATGCCGGCATGGATATGGAAGCGCACGGCTATACCCACGACGATCTGCGCAACCGCAAAGTGGATTTTCTGGTTTATCAGGTGTTAGGGGCCAAAGAGGCCATCGAGGCGCGCACGCATCGGCCCGTACGCTTTTTCTGTTATCCGGCAGGCAAGTACGATGATCAGGTGATCAAGGTGCTGCACTCGGCCCACTACTGGGGCGCGGTCACGGTGAATAGCGGCACGCTACATTGCTCGGCCCATCCGTTCGAGTTGCAGCGCGTCCGCGTGCGCGGAGAATACACCGCCGAAAAGCTGGGCGCCGTGGTCGAGCTTCTCATGGTTACCTCGGAGGAGATGCCCGGGTGTACTATGACGCGCTGACACTTGCGGCCATCGCGGACGAGCTACGGGGTAAGATGCTGGGCGGCCGCGTGCAGAGGATCGTGCAGCCCTCTCCGCTCTCGCTGGGGATCGAGATTTACGCCGGCCAGCGATACCAGTTGCTGCTGGACGCGCATCCCCAAACCTACGGCGCGCTGCTGGTGCCCGCCAAACTGCGCCGCGGCATCGAAGCTCCCTCGCCGCTGCTCCTGCGCCTGCGCAAACACGTGGAGAACGCCTGCCTCGAGGCCGTGCAACAGCCGAGCCTAGAGCGCATCCTATGGCTCACTTTTAGCGGCGAATATGGCCCCGTGGATCTGGTCTGCGAGTTGATGGGGCGCTATAGCAACCTTATCCTCGTCGGGCCGGACGGCATCGTCATGGAGGCGATCAAGCACATCCCGGCCTCGCTCAACCGTTATCGCGTCACCCTGCCCGGGCAGCCCTACGTTCCCCCACCTGCCCAAGACAAGGAGCACCCCCTTTTGCTTACCCCGGCCCGATTGCGCGCCCTGCTGGACGAGCCGGCCGAGGGGCCGCTCTGGCGGCGCTTGTTGGACGCGGTCAACGGCATCAGCCCGATTCTGGCCCGCGAGATCGTGTATCGCGCTATGGGCCAGCACGATCCGACGGCCCCGTTGACGCAGAATGATTGTATCAATATTGTGTCGGTGATTGAGGCGCTTTTGAGCTTGCCCAAGACGCACGCTTGGGCGCCCTGTGTAGCGTTTGAGGGAGATGGCCCCGCGAGGCACGCCGTGGCTTATGCGCCCTACATGCTCACCCATTGGCCCGACCGTGAACCCGCGACGAGCATCAGCGACGCGATTTACCGCGTCCTAGAGGCGAGGCGGTCGTTCGATCCATACCGGGCCGTGCGCGAGCGCCTGCGCGCGATGATTGACGAACAGATCGAACGCCAACAAGCGCGGTTGGCCTCGCTCGAACAATCGCTGGCGCCCGCGAGCGAGATCGAAGGGCTCAAGGCGCGCGGCAATGCCATCTTGGCTATGGCATGGGCCATCAAGCCCGGGCAAAAAGAGCTGATCGTGGACCTCGCCCAGTTCTCGGAGATGCCCCAAGCCCCTTCGGAGATGGTGAGTATCCCTTTGGATGCCTCATTGTCGGTCTCGGAGAATGCGCAGCGTTTTTTCCGCGAATACCGCCGTTTGCAAGCGGCGGCCGCCCAGGTGCCACAGCTCATGCAACAAGCGGAAAACGAGATCGCCTATCTCCGGCAGCTGCGCACGGAGGTTGACTTGGCACAAGACCGCCCACAACTGGACGAGGTCGAACAAGAATTGGCCGAGGCCGGCTATGGCAGGCCACAGAAGGGCCACAAGCTCGCGGGCACCAGTCGCCCACTGAGCGTGCGTGCGCCGGACGGCACGCTCATCCTGGTGGGGCGCAACAGCCGGCAGAATCATGAGATCACCTTTCGCCGCGCGACGCCGAACGATATTTGGCTTCACGCCCATGGGGTGCCGGGCTCGCACGTCATCATCAAGTCGGCGGGCGCGCCGGTGTCCGAGGAAACGCTACGATTGGCCGCGCGCTTGGCGGCCCTGAACTCTGCGGCGCGCCAGGAGGGCAAGGTGCAGGTTGACTTTACCGAAAGGCGCTACGTGTGTCCGGTCAAAGATGGGCATCCCGGCATGGTCACCTATCGCAACGAAAGGACCCTGTCCGTAACTCCTCGCATTGATGATTCTTGGGAGGAACCGTGAGGCTGGATGAGGCGGCTTTCGAGCAACTGGTCGCCCGCGCGCTAGATGAACTCCCCGCGTGGGTGCGCGCGCACATGGATAACGTGGCCATTGTGATCGCCGACTGGCCCACGCCACAGCAACGGCTTGCGGCGGGCATCCGTAAAGGGGATCTGTTAGGTCTTTATGAGGGAGTGCCTCTAACACGACGCGGCCGGGGGTATAACCTCACGCCCCCCGACCGCATCACGCTTTTTCAGGGCCCTTTGGAGTCATACGCGCCCAACGATCGTGCCTTGGTGCAACTTATTCGCCGAACGATCATCCACGAGATCGCGCACCATTTCGGCTTTTCCGAGGGTCACCTGCGACGCCTGGGCTATTGACCGCCAGCAGGCTATCGCAGCGCACGGGCTAGGGCTTTTTCTCAGGCTCCACTTTGATTTTCGTAGGTTCCGTGCGAGCAATGTTGCCCGCCGCGTCATAGGCAACGGCATGGATGGTGTGCGGGCCGATGCCGGTGATGGGGATCGTCCAGCGCAGCGTATAGGGCGCGACGGTCGTATACCCCAGGAGATTATCGTCTAGGAAGAACTCCACGCGGCCCATGGCAGCGTTGTCGTGCGCGTCCACCTGGATGTTGACCCATTCATCTTTCTTGACGACGTACGTTTGGTCGGGTTCGGGGTTGAGCATTTTGATCGTCGGCGAGATATTATCCGCGATCACCTGCAACGAGGCTTGCTGCAAGTTCCCTCCCGCGATCACCGATAGGCGCAAGGTGTAAAGCCCGTCCAGACCTTGCGTATCCCACATTTCCAAAAGGTTATTTTCAACGCGGTGGCCATGCTCGGGACCGATAGGCGTCCATGCCGTCGGGTTCATGCCCTTGCCGAACTCCAGCCAGTACTTTTGCAGGTCACCCGGCTTGGCGTTGCCGATAATCGGCACCACCGCGCGCACGGGCAACAACAAGGTTGGGCTGATGATGGCGACATCCGCGTTGGTGAGGCTGGGGCCGTGGATGTGACAGAACTCCCTTGGGGGCTGAGGGATGCCTTTATCTCGCAGCCAGTCGCTCGCCTCCGGAGGAAAGATCTCGAAAACCTTTTCTTCCGTCACCTCTGGCGGGCAGTTTACCGTGGCGAGCTTGCCACTCTCTTTGCAGATGCGGAAGGGCTGGTGTACGTCGTCTTCTTCGGTTGGCGCGGTGCCTTTGATAAAGATCTCCTGCATGAGCTGGCCGGAGTACTTGGTAGGGCGCTTGCCGGAAACGGCGTCCACGATGGCCGTCTCGAGGCCCGGCGGGCGCACAAAACCTTCGACGGGCAGGCCGTTGTGCAACCAGTCAATCACTTCGCGCCAGATGGGAGCCGCCACGCGCACGCCATCGGCGTGGTTCTCCATCTCGGTGTAATCGGTATTGCCCACCCATACGCCCACGACATACTGCGGCGTATAGCCCACCGTCCATCCATCGTGAAAGTCGTTCGTTGTGCCCGTTTTAACCGCCGCCGGGCGGTCCTTCAATTTGAGAGGGCTATCGAACCCGAACGCCGGCGCGCGCGCATTATTGTCGGAGAGGATATCGGTGATCAAAAAGGCCACCTCGGGGCGAATCACGGGCTTGCGCTCAGGCCCCGGGTACTCGTAAAGCAGCTTGCCTTTTGCATCGGTTACTTTTAGGATGGCGACGGGATCCAGGCTGCGAAAACCGGGCTTGACCTTTTCCGGTGGGATAGGTTCTCCTACCATCACGCCGCCGTTGGCAAAAACGTTAAAGGCGTGCACCATATCAATCAGTTTGACCTCGGCCCCTCCCAGCGCGACGGAAAGGCCATAGTAAGGCTGGGTCAGCGTGCTGATGCCCATGGCGCGTGCCGTCGCCACGATGCCTTTCGTCCCGATCTTGGCGGCCGTCGCCACAGCAGGGATGTTGTAAGAGCAGGCCAATGCGCGCCGCAGCAACATGGGGCCGTTGTACGTCCGGTTATAGTTTTCGGGCACATAAGGCGCGGGGTTGTACGGGTCGGGGAAACTGGTGCGCACGTCCATGACCATCATCGCCGGCGTGATACCTTGGTCGAAAGCGGTTGCATAAACGAATGGCTTGAAGCTAGATCCCGGCTGCCTGGGCGAGGTGGCCATGTTGACTTGGCCGTCAATCGAGCGGTCGAAATAGTCCAGGCTGCCCACCATTGCCCTGATCTCGGCCGTCTTGGAATCCAGCACGACCACGGCCGCATTATGCGCGTTGTACTTGTCGCGGAAGGAGGCCACCTGATCGCGCGCGACCTGTTGCGCCTTTTCCTGTGTGGGCAGGTCTAGCGTGGTGATCACCTGCAAGCCACCCCCATAGACCGCCGCGCTACCAAAGCGCTCTTCCAGAATCTGGCGCACATAGAGCACAAAGTGCGGGGCTACGATGTTAAAGCGCGGTGGGGCGATGTTCAGCTTTTCCTGCTTGGCCGCCCAAGCTTGCTCGGCCGTGATGTAGCCCTGCAGATACATGTTATCGAGCACGATCTCCTGGCGCTTCTTGGCCTCCGTGGGGTTGTCAATAGGATTAAGCGCCGGAGATTGACCCAACGGCACCAACATCGCGCATTCGGCCAGGGTCAACTCGCCCACATGCTTGTTGAAATAGGTCTGAGCCGCAGCTTCAACGCCATACGCAAAATGCCCGTAGAAGATATTGTTGAGGTACCACTCGAGGATCTTGTCGCGCCCCTCAATGCCGGGGTAGCGCCGCGACAACTCGTAAGCCAGGATGATCTCCTTGATTTTGCGCTCGTAGCTGCGCGACATGCGCTCTTCGGGCGTCATGATCACATTGCGGATCAGCTGCTGCGTGATCGAGCTGCCGCCGCCCGCGAACTCGCCGCGCAACTCGCCCCATACGGCGCGCCCGATACCCTCGATGTTGATCCCTACGGGGTTGCTATAGAAGGTCTTGTCTTCCATGGCGATGGTGGCGTTGCGCAGGTGCTCGGGGATGCTCGCCAAGGGCACGAGGGTGCGCCGGCCACCATCGGGAGAGATGATCTCATACAGGATGTGCTTGCCTGTGCGGTCATAGATGCGCGTCGTCTCGAACGTCTCCACACTGCGCCGACCGATTTCGTCGGCGGAGGGCAGCCCCTCGACATAGTAAGCGTACACGCCGACGACGCCGGCCACCAGGCTCACCAGCAGGCCCAGCACCAAGACCATGGGCAACACGGCAAGGATCAATGCGAAGCGGAGGGCTAAAAGCCCTCCCCTTCGCCTATGTCGCTTCGGACGTCGGATCATACGCGGTTATTCCTGAGAATCGTCGTCGTCCCACGTGGAATCGGACTCTTCATCAATGACTTCCTCGTCCTCGTCGTCATCGTCCTCTTCCAGCAGGCTGCTTTCCAGTCCTCCCAGGCCTCCGAACGAGGGCGTAGTGGTCGTGCCACGCTCAAGGCTGCGGATCAAATCTTTCTCAAACGAATCCAAGGCCGGTTCGACCCGTGGCACGGCCACTTGGCTTGGAACCACTTCTTCCTCTTCATACCCTCTGAAGCCGGTGCCGGCCGGGATCAGTTTGCCAATGAGCACGCTCTCTTTTAGTCCGCGCAACTCGTCGGTCTTGCCTTCGATGGCCGCACTGGCCAGCACGCTGATCGTGTGCTGGAAGGATGCCGCGGATAGGAAGCTTTCCGTGTTCAACGCCGCCTTGGTGATGCCCAGAAGCACGGGCTCGGCCATGGCAGGCTCGCCTCCTTGCTCGCTGATCTTCTGATTCAGTCGCTCCAGGTCAATGCGGTCAATCAGCTGGCCGGGCAAGAGATTGGTATCGCCGCCCGAGGTGACGCGCACACGGCGCAGCATTTGGCGGATGATCACCTCGATATGTTTGTCATTAATGGGCACGCCCTGCGAGCGATACACCTTTTGGATTTCGACGACCAGATATTCGCGCAGCGCCTCGATCCCCAAGATCGCAAGAATCTCGTGAGGATTCTTGGAGCCTTCCGTGATCATATCGCCGAGTTTGACCATTTGCCCGTCGGTCACCACCATGTGCGCCGTGACGGGTATGTCATACTCGCGCTCGCGGCGCTCCTCGTGGAGCACCACGATATTGCCGTCTTCTAGTGTGACACGCCCCGAGGCCTGAGCTACGATGTCTTGTTCACCCTCATGCGAGGCAAGGACCTGGCCCTCGACAACCGGGTCGCCCTCCGCGACAAGGATCGTGTAGCTGGAAGGCACCGCATGCTCAACGCGCTTGATTTCGCTGGAGACGATCTTTACCCAGCGCTGGTCGCCCTGGGTGCGCACTTCGACACGGCCCTCCAGGTCGGCGATGATCGCCGGGCCTTTGGGGTTGCGCGCTTCAAAGATCTCTTGCACGCGCGGCAATCCTTGTGTGATATCGGTAGCGCCTGCCACACCGCCCGTGTGGAACGTCCGCAGGGTCAACTGGGTGCCCGGCTCGCCGATGGACTGAGCAGCGATAATGCCCACCGCCTCGCCGACTTTGACCTCCGTGCCGCGTCCCAAGTCGCGCCCATAGCATTTGACGCACAGGCCATACCGCAGCTCACAGGTCATCGGCGAGCGCACACGCACGGATTTGATATTAGCGTTCTCGATCAGCTGTGCCATATCGTCGTCAATCATCTGGTTGACGTCCACCAGGATCTCGCCCGTCTTGGGATGTACAACGGGCGCCGCCGCATAACGTCCGGCGATGCGCTCCACAAAGGTCTCTCCCGCCTCGCGAGCACCTTGCATCGTCACCCAGATGCCCGACGTCGTGCCACAGTCCTCTTCGTTGATGATCACATCTTGGGCAACATCCACCAGACGCCGCGTCAGGTAACCCGCATCGGCCGTGCGCAACGCCGTATCCGCCAAACCTTTGCGCGAACCGTGCGTCGAGATAAAGTACTCCAGCGAGCTCAAGCCCTCGCGGAAGTTGGAGCGAATCGGCAGTGCTATGATGCGCCCCGAAGGATCGGCCATCAACCCGCGCATACCCGCCAACTGACGGACGGGCTGAATCCCGCCTTTGGTCGCGCCGGAATTCACCATGATGCCCAAGGAGCCGTATCGGTCCAGGTCGCGCGCTACAGCCGTCGTTACTTGCTCGGTAGCCTCCGTCCACAACTCGACTGTCTTGACATAACGCTCGTTCTCCGTGATCAGGCCACGCCGATACTGGCGCTCTACCTCCGCAACGCGCGCGTTCACTTCCTCGAGGATGCGCGCCTTCTCGGCCGGAACGTGGATGTCATCAATGGCGATCGTGACGCCCGAGCGCATGGCGTACTCAAAGCCGATGTCTTTGATCGTATCCACCAGGCTCGCCGTGCCCTCGAGGCCGAGTTTCTTGTAACCGTCGGCTACAAGTTTCTTGAGCTGCCCCTTGTCCATCGTGCGGTTGACAAAGCGCAACTCCGGGGGCAGTACGGCATTGAACAACACGCGGCCGACGGTCGTCTCGATAAACTGCGGCTTTTGTTGTTTATCCGGCTGATAGCAGAATTTGATCTTGGCGTTAATATGCACAACGCCCAAGTTATACGCCAGCTCAACCTCCTCAAATGACGAGAAGACTTTGCCCTCGCCCTTCATGCCGGGGCGATCGAGGGTCAAATAGTAGCAGCCGAGCACCATATCTTTCGACGGGCCAACTTCCGGCTCGCCGTTGGACGGTCGCAGGAGGTTACGGCTCGACAGCATCAGCTCGCGCGCCTCGCGGACGGCTGCGTCCGAGAGCGGCACATGCACGGCCATCTGGTCTCCATCAAAGTCGGCGTTAAACGCCGAACAGACCAAAGGATGAATTTGGATGGCGCTACCCTCGACCAACACGGGTTCGAACGCCTGGATACCGAGCCTGTGCAAGGTGGGCGCGCGGTTGAGCAGCACGGGACGGGTCTTGATGATCTCTTCCAAGACCTCCCAGACCTCAGGGGTCTCGCGCTCAATTAGCCGCTTGGCTCCCTTGACGTTGATCGCATGGTTGTACTCGACCAGCTTTTGCATCACAAAGGGGCGGAAAAGCTCTAGCGCCATACGCTTTGGCAGCCCACACTGATGCAGTTTGAGGTGCGGGCCGACCACGATCACGGAACGCCCTGAATAGTCTACACGCTTGCCCAAGAGATTGCGGCGGAAACGCCCTTGCTTGCCCTTGAGCATATCGGAAAGGGATTTGAGCTGTCTGCGCCCACGCAGGGAGATCGCCTTACCGCGGCGGCTGTTGTCAATCAACGAATCCACCGCTTCCTGAAGCATGCGCTTTTCGTTGCGCACGATCACATCAGGGGCCTGCAACTTGATAAGATGCTTGAGGCGGTTGTTGCGGTTGACCACGCGGCGATAAAGGTCGTTCAGGTCGCTGGTCGCAAAACGGCCGCCGTCCAACTGCACCATCGGGCGCAACGCAGGCGGGATCACCGGCAAAACTTTCAGAATCATCCACTCGGGACGGTTGCCCGAGGTGCGCAAGGCCTCCACAATCTGTAGGCGCTTGATAGCCTTTTTACGCCGCTGCTTGGAGCGCGTGCTCTTGATCTCTTGGCGGAGCTCCTCGGCCATCTTTTCCAGATCGATCTGGGAAACGATGTCGTAAATCGCCTCGGCTCCCATGCCCGCCGTAAAAACGCGCGGCCACTTGTCGCGCAACTCGCGGTAGCGCGTCTCGTTGAGCAATTGCCTAGGCTTGAGCCAGATCAAGTCTTCGCGATCCTGCTCAAAGCGTTGGCGAACTTCTTCTTCGATGAGCTCTAGCTCACCCTCAAGCTCGATCTGCCGTTCAACGGCCTGGCGCGAGGGCAAGCCTTCTTTTTCGGCTGCGCTAAGAAGTTGATCCCGCTCCAGGGCGACCTGCGCCTCGATGCGGCTCAGCTCATCTTGCACGACCTTGTTCAGCGCAGCCATATGCTCGCGTCGAATCGTCTCGCCCGCGGGCACGATCAACACGCCGGTAGGGCCGAAGACCAGGTCGTCAGGAGAGGGCGCATCGCGGTACTGCTCCAGCAATTGGCGCAGACGGGTCGCCTCAGTCATGACGACCTCGGTGTTTTCGTCGCGACGCCGACGCAATTCCTCGATGAGCTGTTGGGCTTTGGCCGCCGAGGCCTGCGCTTTCTCGTTCAATTCGGCTCGAATGGCGTCAAGCTCGGCCTTTTTCTCTTTGGTCAGGCGCGCTACCTCGTTCTCGATATCCTGATCAAGCCGCCGCAACGCCCGTTCGCGCGCGGTCTCGTCAACCGAGGTGATGATATATTGCGCATAATACAATACACGGTCCAGGTTGCGCTGCGAAATGTTCAGCAAAAGACCCAGATAGCTCGGCGATCGGCGCGTGTACCAGATGTGCGCGATGGGCGTGGCAAGCTCAATATGTCCCATGCGCTCGCGGCGCACGCGCGAATGCGTTACCTCAACGCCGCACTTGTCGCACTTGATCCCCTTGAAGCGTACTTTTTTGTACTTGCCGCAGTAGCATTGCCAATCTTTCGTAGGTCCAAAGATCGCCTCGCAGAAGAGGCCGTCTTTCTCCGGGCGGAGCCGCCGATAGTTGATCGTTTCGGGCTTGGTGACCTCGCCATAAGACCACGAGCGAATCTGCTCAGGCGAAGCCAAGCTAATCCTCAGGTTTTTGATCTCGTTAAGCTCCAAGGTGCCCTCCTATCGTTAAAACATGAAAACGGGTTACGTTAACTTGCTTGCCGTGCGCTATAGACGACAAAAAGTCCCGGCTATTCTTTTCCGCTTCATGCGGGCAGATATAGAAACCGAGACTCCTATCCACAGATATCTCAACTTGGATGCCACAGGCCCCTGCAGAATTCGAGTGAAGATGCCCAGAAGCCAGCAGTTGATTGTGAGGCACTTTTCACAACACACCAGTATACGCTTATTTCCAAATTCGTCAAATCACAAAACAGGGCGTTCGATGCCGGCGCATCGCTCTATTGCGGCAGGGCATCAGGGGATAGCTCCCTGCCTAGAGCAAAAACAGGAAGCGCCTCACCAGCCTGCGCACCGAGGGCCAGTAGTCGCGCACGAGGTCGCCGTAGGGGTCGGCGTTGAAAGGGATTTCTGTGCCCTTGTAAACGGCATTTGTTAAAATAACCTCTGACGGCACACGAGGGGTGCGGTAGCCCAAATCAACATAATATCGGCAGGCTAGGCAGAAGAACCGCATCCCCCCGATACACATCGGTTTGCGCTATGCGACGAGGTCATTTTGTATAATACGGGCTTTGGCTCACGCGCCTCTCGATCTCGGCACGGAACCTGGCCGCATCAGGATACTTGTAGTATAACGCCAGAGCTTCCCACGCCTTGGCGGGCGCGCCGGAATACAAATAGTCCAAAACGAGCGGCAGTACAGCGCACTTGTTGGTCTTGTCCCACTCGCAATGGTCTTCAGGCTTGGCGTTTTTCGCCAGCTCGGTGTGCGCGGCGATATCCGCCGCGTACTGCTGCGCAAAGCGCGGGCCGGCCGGCCGATAGCCCTTCCCCGCCTCGTATTTGAAGATCACTTTGACGGTCGGCGTACCCGCGTAGCAGCAGTACTGGTAAGCAAAGAGGTCATCGCAGGTGATGAATTCCAGGGCGCCATCGCCATCCAGGTCCTCGAACCTGCCGCTGCAGTTGGATTCGCGCGTCTCCAGCACCTTGGTCAATGTCGGTCCGAGGTCATAGACCGTGGTGATAAAACAGCAGTGCGCCCCTCCGGTATACGAGTCAATGACCACGTCCGGATTGCCCTCGCCGGTGATGTCCTTGCCTGTGAGGGGATTCATCTGGGACACTGATTCGACCTGCACCTGGCGCTGCCCAGGCGCGCCGATCGTGACCAGATCCTCAAAGCGCGAGGCTCCCTTGGCCGTGTTCTGCCACAGGCGAATGACATAATTCCCGATCGTGCGCTCCTCTTTGAGGGCGTACACGGCGTTGGGGAATTTGCTCGATTTCGGAGCGGCCAAGGTCGGCGTTTGAGGCGTGGCGGGCGTTAAGGTGGCGGTCACGCGCTGCGTGGGTGTGGAGGTTAGCGTGGCGCGCGCAATTCGGGACGTGGCCGTAGGCGACGGCGTAAAAGCGCGCGGGCTTGTGGCCGTGGGCATGATGACCCTCGTGGCCGCCAACGTATTTGTCGGGCTGGGCAGCGTGGGCGCGGGCGTGTTGGTCGGCTGGACCGGCGTGGGCGAGGGTATGGCCGACAGCGTAGCCGCTACCGCCTGGGCTACGCGGGTCTGAAAGGGGCCCTGATCGGGCGTGGGCGTGGGGCGACGCTGAAAAGACAGCCGGAACGCCGAGCAGCCAAGCAGCGTAATCGTGCTCAAAATCACAACGGCGAAGAAGACAAGACATCGCTTCATGGTAGCCCTCCTCTCTGAAACTGGCCCGATTATAATGGTTTTGGGCTCAACTGTCCATCGCGTTAATAGGCGCTCACGGCCCTTGTCGCCATGGCGATGACGGGCGCGCATCTGCGCACAGCGCATCTCGCACCAGCACCAACCCCCACAAAAAGAGGCCAAACAACATCGGCGACGACAGCGCCAGATGCTGGAAACGCGGCAGCCATAGCATCTTGCCCCTTTCGGCCACGATGAGAAGATAGCCAAGCGGCAAGAGCAAGCGCCATTTGTATGACAAGCGCTTGCGCAACGCCAGAAGGGCCGGGAAGAGCGGCACGGCGATGGTCATATAGTGTGGCCACACCAAGGGGAACACGATCAAAGCAGCACAAAAGATCACCCCCCAGGCGGGCGCGAGGCCGTCGGCGGCGCGGCGCGATAGCCTCCATAGCGACCAGAGCGAGAGAGAAACGATCGCCGCCGCGCCGGCATACATCAGCGCGTTCGCCAGGCTTGCCGAAATCAGCGGGCGGGCGACGATCTCGCCGAGCGGCTGGCCTTGGAGGATCAAGGGCACCGTGCCCTCTGCCGAGAGTTTGCGCCAGAAGCCGAACAGCGATTGGTTCTGCACGAGCGCCTCGGACAGAGCCGGATGGCTGCCCGCCGTGCCGATAAAGCCCTGCTGCGGATCGAACCAGGTCGCAAGCGGGAACGCCGCCAAGCCGACCACAACGAAAATCAGCACGGCCAAGACGAACCCGAAGGCATAACGCCACCCTTTGTCGAATAACGATAGCGCAAAGAGCGACAGGAGAAAGAACTTGATCCCTGCCGTTAGGCCCGCGAGCATCCCGCCAACAAAGTGCCACCGCGGGTTGAACGCATACAACCCCAGCGCGGCGAGGGTAACCAGCAGCGCCAAAAAAGCGTTGACCTGGCCATGATAGAGCGTGTCGAGCGTGGCCGGCATCAACAGCCAAAGGCCCACGGCAGACGCCCCGCCGATGGGGCCAAGCCATCGCCGCCCCAAAAGATACAGGCCACTCCCCGCGACAACCAAAGCCACCACGCTGCCCCAGAACCATATGCGGCGCGCTTGCGCATAAGGGAGGCGCGCCAAAGGGCGCATCAGTAGGGCAAACGTGGGCGCGTAATTATAGACGTTGGCCGGCCCTGCCGCGTCGGCGCCCAGATGCTCCGCCCAAGACCGTGGCGCATACCGATCGGGCCGATAAAGCTCCGCAGGAGAGACCAGGCTCACCCGCCCGCCCATGTAATAGACCGCCAGGTCCTTCTGCTCCGGGGCGTCCATAACTCCCCAAGCGCGCACCTTGATTACCACGAACGCCAAGGCCACGCAAACGCCTAGGCCCCATAGAGCATACTCCAGGATGGTTTGGCCATTTGCACGATGTTTCGCCTCGCTCAGCATGACAAGTGGCTCAGGGCTCGATCTCATAGATCCTCACCAGTAGCTTATAGTCGTAGGCAGGGCGCCCGAGCAAAAGCGCCTTGACGCGTCGGTAAAGCTCGTCCTGTGGCACATACCCTTGCGTGTGGGCGAGGCGGTATCGGTCGGCCAACCATTCGGTTAGCTTCTGGGTCTGGGTTGCCACCTCCGCCGTGCTGTCACGACCGTAGGTCGCCAGCCACACGCGCCGGGGGCGTTGCGCCTCGATTAAGGCCCGATTCGCCGAGGGGTCAACATCTTGGTAAGCCGCCTGCCCCGGCGCGCCTTGATAGTAGTAGCCGAACAACGTATCGGCCTCGGCGATGATCAGATCGTCGGGGGCGCTTGCGGCCCTCACCTGCTCGACGACTTGGCGTATGGGCACGGCGTAGATCGGGTTATGGAACTGCTCGCCGCGATAATAGTTGGCCAGCGCGCCCACAAACGCGCCCGCTATGCACAGCGCACCGAGCACGCGCCAAGTGCGCGCACGCAACGCGCCCCAGCCGCTTGCCACGCCCAGGTAGAATATCGGCGCGGCGGCCGGGCTGCGGCTGGCCGCGTTCAAAAAAGGGATATCCGTGGCGACAAAGGTGAGCAACAGCGCCGTGAAAACGAGCGGCACGACCAACGCTGCCGCTATCCAATCGGACGCCTCGCGGTTTCTCGAACGCCATCCGTTTATCAGCCCGAACGCCAGCAACATCCCACTGGCAAGCATCCCCGGCAGCGCCGCCGGATGCCAGGGGAAAATCGTCTCGCCCGCGCCCCAGGCATAGAAAGGATAGGCAAGCTTGAGCGCCAATCCGGGCACGCCCGTGGCCAGATCGGTCAGCCGCACAGGGTGCGCCCGATGCGCCAAGAGGGTGGGCAGCCAGGGCAGATAGCCCATCCCCACGATCAGCATGGTTACGAGCCAGGGCATGAGCGGCCGGCGATGCGCCAAGGCGCCCATAAACATATACAAAGCATGTGCGCCCAGCAAGGCCAATCCGCTGTAATCCGTATAGAGAAGGGCCAACGCTGCTGTTCCATAGATCATCCAGCGCCCGAGCGTGGGCCGCTCTACAGCGCACACGCATGCCCAAGTAGCCAGCGTGCCCAAGAGCATCAAGAGACTATACGCGCGCACCATGCGACCGTACAAGATGAAAAAAGGCGACGTCGCCAACAATAACGCCGCAGCCAGGCCAACCCTGTGGCCAAACAACCGACGGCCAAGGGCATAGAGGGCGGCCACGCCCAACACGGCGAGCATCGCGCTCGATAGGCGCATGGCGTATTCGCCATCGCCGGAGGGGATGATCCAAAGCTTGAGCAGCACATAATGTAGCGGGGGGCGCCGCTCGGTGGCGACGATGTGCTCCATGATCTGTCCCCAGGGCGTGCGCGCTACGCTGACGGTAAACCACTCGTCAATCCACAGGCTCAGCGCCCCCAAGCGAAACAGAAGTAGCGCCCAAGCCACCCATAGGATCACGATAGGCGCCGAAGCGTAAATCAATCGCCGAAGTTTGGGTCTTTCAGGGCGAATTAGCACGATGGTTCATCCAGGGCCTATATGGTTGCATCCTCGGAAGATAGTATATGTGCTTCCGCATAGGCGGACAAACGTCCTTGACGCTCCCAAAGGCGCCGCGATTTGCCAAAATCCGCCGTGGGTGCTATACTACGCGCCAATAGCGGGGCGTAGCGCAGCCAGGTAGCGCACTTGAATGGGGTTCAAGTGGTCGGACGTTCAAATCGTCTCGCCCCGACTGATAGCGGTCAATCTCCAAGGTCGGTCAGAAGCTCATCAACTGGCCGATTTTTATTGTACGAGCGAGGTGAATGCGCCCCGATGTCAGCATCTGATCAAGCTTCAGCCCCCAGAGTGTATCCTCCACGCACCGCGGCGTGGCCCTGGCGCGCGTGGTTGCTGATCGCGGGCATCTTGTTACTGCTCATGGCCGCCGTGAACTGGTCGTTTCGGCTCAACGGCCGTTGGCTGTGGCTGACCTACGGTATGGCCGGCGTGGGCGCCGCAGCATCCCTCGTCGGAGTGATGTTGCTCCTCACCCAACGTCGACGTTCGGCGCGCGGCCTCGAGATTCACCCGGGGCGTGGGCGGGCCTATGCGCTGCCCGCCATCATCGCTGCGTTCATCCTGGCGGGCATCGTGGCTTTGCTCCCCTTGCCCGTGCGCTATGATTGGATGGGGAACGTATTCCCCGCGCTCCTGGTCGGCGTCGCCCTGTGGTTGGGCTGGGGATATATACGCAATGCGGCTCCGCTGGCCTATGAACAGGCCCAGCAGGCCCATAAACAAGGGCAGGACGACATGGCCTTGGCCTTGCTCCGCACGTTAGAGCAAGAGCGCCCCGATTTCATAGGCACGTACTATCTGCAGGCCGCGATTTATCGCCAGCGACAGGATTATGCCGACGCGCATGAGGCAAGCCAGCGCCTCATCGCCCTGCGCCCCGATTTGTATTACGGCCACGCCGAGCACGGCTTGGCATTCCTCGCGGAGGGGCGCCCCGACGAGGCGCTTGCGCCGTTACAGCGCGCCACGCAAGTTGCCCCGGATTTGCCGGAGGGACACTTTAACTTGGGGATGGCCTACATCGAGGCCCGCGAGTACGCTCAGGCTATCACTGCATTGAGCCGGGCATTACGCCTCGGATTGCGAGATTCAATCGCCGAACTGATCGCGCGCTACCAGCTTGCGGTTGCCTTCAAGGCGCTGGGGAACGATCAACAGGCCAGGCGAGAGCTACATTGGCTACGACGTCATGGCCGCATCCTAGACCGTTGGCGCAGCGAGCTGAGCGAGGGCTCTCTCGCTCTCGCCGAACGCCGCAAAGAACATGCCCTCGTCTCAGCCATCGAACACGCAATCAAAGGTTCCTCTCCGATCAAGGGCTAGGCATATTGCCACGCAACTGATTATCCACAGTTGTGTATAAACTGTGGATAACTTCCTTTGGTCTCAATATACAGAGTATACGCACTTTCATCTGCCATGCCCTAAGGCCTGCAAGCGGTGATGATCCCCCGCGCGGCGATTTCTCCGGTCGCTGCCGCGCCGCCAATGCCCCTGGCCACCCCCGCGCCATCGCCGGCGACGTATAATCCCGCGATCTCGGTTTGCAGGTGGCGATCGGTTTTAAAGCGCGTGGCGTAACGTTTGAGCTCCAAAGCATACAGCAGCGTGCGGTCCGCATCTAGGCCCGGAATGACCCTCGCCAGCATCTCCAAAGCCTCGAGCAAATCGGTGGTGATGCGGTGGGGCAAGGCCATAGAAATGTCGCCGGGGGTTACATCCGTCAGCGTGGGTACCACATCCCCCGGGCTCTTTTGCAGCCTTCCCCAGGTCGAGCGGCGATGGCGACGCAGATCGCCCAGACTCTGTAGGATGGGCTTGCCACCCCCGATGGTCGTGGCCAGTTGGGCGATGGAGATGCCGTAGGCCGTGGTGCTCTCGACCGGTTCCGTCAGGTTGATGCTTGTGAGCAGGGCGAAATTCGTGTTGGACGACTTGCGGCCCTTGAGCGCGTGCCCGTTGACGCCTACGACGCCTTCGTCATAGTACACTTCTTTCACCACGAAACCTTCGGGGGAAACGCAAAACGTGCGTACCCGATCATCGTAGGTCGGCGTGCGAATATAGAATTTGGGATCATAGCATGTTGCGATGACCTCTTCCATCACGATCGCCGGCACCTCGACACGCACCCCGACGTCAACCGGGTTGAACATGACGGTCAGCGCATGCTCCTCCCCGAGCTTTCTCATCCATTCGCTGCCAACCCTACCGGGCGCCAGGAGCACGAAATCGGCCTGGACGAACTCGCCCCCCTCCAGGAAGACCCCTCTAACCCTTTTCGCTTCACAGGCAACGTCCGTAACCCGCACACCAAAGCGGAATTGGACGCCTTGCCGACGCAAATCATCGCCGAACCTCTGAATCAGCTCGGTCAGGTGATCGGAGCCGATGTGCGCCTGCCGGATGGGAAGGAAGCTCACCCCGCATTTGGCGGCGCGTTTCTCCAGCTCGTGCGTCCTCTCCTCGTCGGTGGGGATCGTCTCAACGCCATAACGGGCCAGGATCTGCTCGATATGAGCCACGAGCTCCCAAGACTCGACATCGTTGAGAAAGCCGAGCAGATTGCCGCCAACCTGGGGATGGTAGTTCACTTTGCCGTCCGAAAACGTGCCGGAACCTCCCATGCCGTGCAGCAGGTCGAAAGGATCGTCGCGATTCCTCAAGGCGACATCCTTGCCCATGTCCAACACGACCACCTCGAACCCATGCTCGGCCAGCTCGTGAGCAGCGAATAGCCCTGCCGGGCCGGCGCCGACGATCGCAGCTTTGACCACGCCATCCTCCTTGCAAGAACGTTCGACAACAGTCCTGTTACCATATTGGCAGCGTGCCGTCAAATCGGGCGATTCGAGCGGGCGCGCTTAGCCGCCGGGCGCCGAGCGTGCTATACTTGTCGGCGCAAACTTTGAGGGATAGACGATGCGAACGAATCGCGCTAAAACGGCTTGGTGGCCGATCGCGGCGAGCCTGGCGTTGACCGTGCTGGCCTTCTACCCTACCCTGGTGTGGCTGGCCATGACCTGGCGGGGCAGCTCTTACTATGGTCATGGCTTTCTCG
>FWPV01005433.1_pt1 | contig 25517 bp, 17 predicted proteins | sample 2228371 | NCBI WGS metagenome assembly FWPV01 (sample SAMEA103939776, study PRJEB20133) | metagenome | reverse complement strand
TACGACGCCGCGCATGATATGGTCAGCTTTCCCCTGAGCGTGGACCAGTACGACACCTTCCGCCCACCGCGCCCGGCCGGCACCGGGCTGACTGGCTACATCATCCGCACTCGCCAGCCTGTCCTGATCCGGGAGGATACGCTGGCCGAACACCGCCGTTTGGGGATCGAGCCGGTGGGCACGCTGGCCAAATCCTGGCTGGGTGTGCCCATGTTGGTCGGCGACAAGGTCCTGGGCGTGATCGCCGTCCAGAGCTATGAACGAGAGCACGTCTACGACGAAAGCCACCTGGAGGTCTTGTCCACCATCGCCGCGCAGGCCGCCATCGCCATCGAGAACATCCGGCTCTACGAGGAGACGCGCGCCCGGGTGGAAGAGATGACCAACCTCTACGGCATCAGCCTGGCGACCAGCTCCACCACCAACGTGGCCGAGGCCCTCACCTACATCGCCGAGGGAGTGTTGGCGTTGACCGGCGCGGCCCTGAGCACGGTATTCGTGTGGGACCCCCGCCAGGAACGGCTGGTGCGGCAGGCTATCTCCACCGAATCCACCCGCTTGCTGGAAGCTGTGACCGACCTGTCGCCCCGGCCGGGTGGCTACTCCGAACGGGTGTTTCAGTCGCGGCAGCCCATCATCGTCCCGGATACGACGGCAGTGCCCGACTTTAACCCCCTGGCCCTGGCTGGCGGGACCCGGGCCGCGGCCGCCGTGCCCTTGTTGCTGCGGGACCGCACCCTGGGCGTGCTGTTCGCCAATTATACCGAGCCGCATACCTTCACCGAGCGCGAGTTGCAGACGCTCTCCTTCCTGGCGAACCAGGCGGCCATCGCCGTCGAGAATAACCGGCTATTCGAGGAGATTCGGCAGTTCAGCCAGGAGCTGGAACAGCGCGTGGCGGAACGCACGGCCGAACTGGCCACTGAGAAGGAGCGCGTCGAGACGCTGCACCGCATCACCAGCGAGCTTTCCGGGACGTTGGAACTGGACCAGTTACTGGACCGTACCCTGGAACGGCTGGTACACATTGTCGGCGCCGAACGCGGGGTGATCCTGTGGATGGATCATCGTATGGAATTGCTGGTGCACCGGGCGGCGTATGGGCGGGAGGACCGACGGCGCGCGGACGGCCGGCCCACGCCTTTCCGTCCCGGGGTGGGTGTGGCCGGCTGGGTGATCCAGCACCGGCAGCCGGTCATCATCCCCGACGTGCGCGCTGACGAGCGCTGGCTGCAGACGGACCCGGCCTCCACCACCCGCTCCATGATGGCCGTGCCGGTGATCGTCGGCGACGACGTCCTGGGCGTGGCCACCCTATCGCATTCCGCCGTGGACGTCTTCCGTGAGGACCAGTTGCGCCTGGTGTCCACCATCATCGGCGAGCTGGGCTTTGCCGTCCACAACGCCGAGCTGTACTCCTACGTGCGCGAACAGGCCGAGCGCATGGCCCAACTCTATCGCTCCCAGGAGGCGGAAGCCTCCAAGCTCGGCTCGATCCTGGACAGCATCGCCGATGGCGTGCTCGTGAGCGATGCGCAAGACCGGATCATCCTGGCGAACAAGGCGGCGGAGCGCATCCTGGGGACCCAGGCGGAGGTCCTGACCGGCCAGGAGATCTATCGCGTGATGGCGATCTTTGGGGAAGACGATGCCACGTTCCAGGAGCTACGCCGGGAGCTGGTGACGGGCCGGCAATCCATCGCGCGGGTCTTTGAGTGGGAGCCAGAGCGCAAGGTGATCAACGCCCACATCGCCCCGGTGTTCACCGAGCGCGGCGAGTTCCTCGGCGGGGAATTCGTGGGGCTGGTGACGGTCTTCCGCGACATCACCAAAGAGTACGAGGTGGACCGCATGAAGACGGAATTCGTCTCCACGGTCTCCCATGAACTGCGCACCCCGCTTACCTCCATCAAAGGCTACGTGGACCTGATCCTGGACGGCGACGCGGGCGAGATCAACGACGACGTGCGCGAATTCCTGCGCATCGTCCAGAACAACAGCGACCGCCTCACCGACCTGATCAATGACCTGCTGGACATCTCCCGCATCGAAACGGGCCGCGTGCGACTGGTCCTGGAGTCGGTGAGCCTGTACGACGTGGTGAACGAGGTGCTGGACAGCCATCGCGCCCAGATCGCCGAACGGCCGCTGACGGTTCACACCATGCTCCCGCCGAATCTGCCGCCGGTTTATGCTGACGCACAACGGCTGTATCAGATACTGAACAACCTGGTGACCAACGCCTACAAGTACACGCTGCCGGGTGGCTCTATCACCATCACCGCTCAAGTCAAGGACCACAAGGCGCAGGTGGACGTGACCGATACCGGGATCGGTATCTCGGAGGAGGATCAGAAACGGCTGTTCTCCCGTTTCTTCCGGGCCGATCATCCCCTGGTCCGCGAGGCGCCAGGCACCGGCCTGGGGCTGGCGATCTCCCGTTCCCTGGTGAATCTGCACGGCGGGGAGATGTGGATGACCAGCGAGCTGGGCAAGGGCAGTACCTTTAGCTTCACCATCCCGCTGGTGGAGGCGGAGGCGCGGCTGGAAAGCACGCTGGGAGTTGGAAGCAAGCAACTGGAAACCGAAAGCCGATTGTCGTGAACGCTTTCACGGTCATTGACGCCATCCTGGACGCCGTAGCCCCAGCCTGGCTTGGGCTGGGCCTCGCCACGCTGCGACCGGAGCGGCCAGATTGGCGGGCCGCGCTGCGCAGGGGCGCGATCGTCCTGCTTCTGGCCGCGCTGCTGGCCTTGCCGGCCGTGGCACTGCTCGTCCTGCTCGACGCCACGCCGCTGGCCGCTACCCCGTACCGGGCGCCAGTCGCCGCTCTGACGGTGACGTTGTTGACGGTGGCCCTCTACCCCCTGCTGCGCCCGCGCGTCCGGGACCTGGCCGACCGCCTGGCGTTTCGCCGGCGATACGATGCCCGCCAGGCGCTGCGGCGCTTCCGCGAGGAGGCCGGCGCCGCCCTGGACCTGGACGAGCTGGCCCGGCTCGTCGTAGACACTGCCTTCCAGATCGCGCCAGCGCAGCACGCCGCGCTCCTGTTGCGCGACGACGCGCACGAGCACTACCGGGTGGTGGCCTGGCGCGGCGCCCCGCAGCCAGTGACGACCAGCCCGCCGGCCGAGGCCCCGGCCATGGACGCCGGGACCGGGGAGGCGGCCGAACCACCCCACGAAGTCCAGCCGCTGTGGGCGGCTGTACAGGTCAGCCCGACCCATCCGGCCATCCACTACCTGAGCGGCACCGGCCGGGTGTTGGCGGCCCACGAGTTCGAGCAGCTCTCCCTGTTCCAACGTCTGTGGCCCCAGGAGCGACTGGTCTGGGAGCACCTGGCGGCGCAGGCCCTGGTTCCCGTGCTGCGCCAGGACCGCCTGATCGGGGTCCTGGCCGTGGGCGCACGGCCCCCCACCCTGACTCCCTCCCCCTACCAGGGGGCGGGCCGGGGAGAGGGTCAGTATCCGCCGGAGACCCTGGCGGCCCTGGAGCAACTCGCCCACCAGGCGGCCGAGGCGCTGGAACACGCTCAGCTCCGCGCGCAGGCGCAACGGCATCAGCTCGAACTGACCACGCTGCACCAGGTCGGCCGGGAGCTGGAGGCTGACCGGGAGCCAGATCGCCTCCTCCAGTTGACGACGGCCGGGGCGTTGCGGTTGACCGGCGCGAGCACCGCCTGGGCCGTGCTTCTGGATGAGGCCACCGGCCGGCCGGCCGCACGTTTGGCGGCCGTCCGCGATGGAGGGTATCTGACCAGCCCGCCCACCGAACAGGACGCGGCCCTGGTGGAGCTGGTGTTCCAGCAGTCCGCCCTGGTGGTGGGCGACGTGGCGGCCGATCCCCAGGTCCAGTCACTCTGGACGGGGCAAGGTGCGCGCTCGTTAATGGCGGTGCCCTTGCAGGCGGGTACGGATCGGGTGGGTATTTTGGTGGTGGAAGATGCCCGACCCCAGCGCTATGACCGGCACGATCTGGCCTTGTTGGAGACGCACGCCAACCGGGCAGCCCTGGCGATCCGAAACGCGCAGCTCGTTGCCACCATGCGCCAGTTCAACCAGGAATTGGAGGCCCGCGTGGCTGCGCGTACCCAAGACCTGGTTCAGGCCAATTTGCGACTGCATGAGGAAAAAGAGCGGCTGGCAGTGCTGTACGAGATCGCCAGAGACCTGTCCGTCAGCCCGCAACTGGATGAGGTGTTGGGCAAGGCCCTGCGGTTGGCCGCCACGGCCGTGGGCGCAGAACGTGGCTCGGTCATGGTGCTGAGCACCCGTTCGGGCCGGTTAACCTTCAAGGCGGTCCTGGAACCAGACGGTCGGGTGACGATGAGCGACCAGCCCACGCAGTTCCGCCTGGGCGTGGGGTTGGCCGGCTGGGTCGCCAAGCACCGGCAGGCGGCCCTGGTGCCCGACGTGGCGCAAGATGCCCGATGGGTGGACTTGCCCGAGACCCCAGAGAGCATCCGGGCGGCCGTGGTTTTGCCCCTGCACATCGGCGCGGACACGCTGGGTGTGTTATTCCTGGCGCATTCCCAGGTGGCATACTTTGGCGAGGATCACCTGCGTTTTCTATCGGCGATAGCCAACGAGATGGCGGTGATCATCCACAACGCCGAGCTGTATCAATACATCAGCGAGCAGGCCGAGGAGCTAGCGCGCATGTTGCACGAACAAGAGGTGACCGCCGCGCAGTCCCAGGCCATCCTGGAAAGCATCGCCGACGGCGTGATCGTGAACGACATCGAAGGGCGCATCCTGCTGGTCAACCCGGCGGCCGAGCAATTGCTGGGCATCCACGCGCGGACGATAGAGGGGCATCACTGGCAAAACATCGGCAAGGCGTTGGTCTCGGCCGATTACGCCGAGCTGGCTGCGTTGCTGGCGGAGGCCACCGCCCGGGTGAGCCGTGGCGGCTACCGGCCCTTGCAGCGGGCCGTGGAGGTCGAGGGGCGAGCGCTCCACGTCCATCTCTCGCCCGTGATCACGCGGGCCGGTGAACCGTTGGGTCTGGTGGCGGTGTTGCACGATGCCACGGCCGAACGCGAGTGGGAACGCCTGAAGACCGAGTTCGTGTCCACTGTCTCGCACGAACTGCGCACGCCGCTCACCTCGATCCAGGGATACCTGGACCTGGTGCTGGACGGTGACGCGGGTGAGATCGGCCCCGTGGCGCGAGACTTTTTGCAGGTCGTGAAGGCCAACAGCGAGCGGCTGTCACGCCTGGTGGATAATCTGCTCGATGCCTCCCGGATCGAGACCGGCCGGATCACCCTGGATCTCGTGCCGCTTCAGGTGCGCGAGATCATTGACGAGGTATTGGCGGGCCTGCACCCAGAGATCGCGGCGCAAGACCTGGCGGTGGTGGTGGACGTGCCGGCGCAGTTGCCGGCCGTGCGTGGGGACCGCGCGCGCGTGGCGCAGATCGTCAGCAACCTGCTCCGCAACGCCATCAAGTACACCCCGGCCGGAGGACAGGTGACGGTGACCGCCCGCGCCTGGGACACCCACGCGCAGATCAGCGTGCGCGATACCGGGATCGGCATCGCCCCGGCAGATCAGTCCCGGATCTTTCGCAAGTTCTTTCGCGCCGATCATCCTTTGGTGCGACAGGCTGGCGGTTCCGGCCTGAGCCTGTTCATCGGCAAGGCCCTGGTGGAATTACACGGTGGCGAGATGTGGGTGGAAAGCGAGTTGGGCCGTGGTAGCACCTTTAGCTTTACTTTGCCCCTCGTAGGAAGGGAATATGCGCAAGTGGCTGGCCTCTGATTCCACTGCCTACGTCTATGGCGAGCGGATGGCCACGCTGGTTCGCTGGGCCACCCTGCTCCTGGCCTTGCTGCTCAACAACCTGGTGGGCGGCACAGCGGAGGCCATCATTGTTGTCTTCAATGGTCTAGTGATCGTCGTCGCATTGCTGAACCTGATCCCCACCGTGGCTCTGTGGCGGGGGTTCCAGCCCAGCCGGTGGTTCTGTCGGCTGAGCATCGCGTTCGACATCGCGCTGTTGGCCGCCATGATCTTTCTGCGCGGCGGCCTCTCCAGCACCGTCTATGTGCTGTATTTCCCGGTCATCTTTTCGACGGCGATCCGGTTTGGCCTGTGGGAAAGCTTGCTGGATGCGCTGGCTATTGCCGGGACCTATGCCGCCGTGACCCTGATCACATACCCGCAAGGCCCCACCGCGCTCGAGCCGTTGGCCGGGGCCCAGTTGTTCATTCGGCTGCTGGTCTTTGTGGCCGCGGCCGTGGTGAGCGGGATGTTGGCGGACCGGGAAAAGGCCATCCGTGCGCAACGCGCCGCCGACGAGCGTCTGGTCGCCGAACTGACCATCCTCAACGAGATCGGCCGGGCGTTGGCGTCCACTGTGCGCCAGGACGATCTGCTGGAGTTGATCTATCAGCAGGTCGGCCGGGTGATGGATACCCGTAACTTTTCCATCGCCCTGTATGACGAGGCAGAGGATACGATCCACTTCCCATTGGCGATCAAGGCCGGCCAGCCGCAGGCCTGGCGGAGCTGGCGGGGTGGGTCTGGCCCGGTCGAGCACGTGATCCGCACCCGGCAACCCTTGTTGATCGCCCGGGATGTGCGCGAGCGGTTCCAGGAGCTGGGCATCACGTTCCCCGGCGAGGTCCCCTGTTCCTGGCTGGGGGTGCCCCTGCAAGTGGGTAATCAGATCACGGGCGTGATCGCCGTCCACAGCTACGAACCCGCGCGTGGCTATGATGAGGGCCATCAACGGCTGCTCACCACCATCGCCGCGCAGGCCGCCGTGGCCCTGGAAAACACGCGCCTGCTCCAAAAGTCAGAACGTCGGGCCCGCGAGCTGAGCACCCTGTATGCGGTGGGGCAGGTGATCACCTCCTCGCTGGAACTGGATACCGTGCTGGACCGGATCATGCACGCGGCGGTGGAACTTCTGGAAGTGGAAGCCGGGTCCCTGGTGTTGGTGGAGCCAGCAAGCCAGGACCTGGTCTTTCGGATCGCGCTGGGCGCCAAAAGCGAACAGGTGCAGGGGCTACGTCTGCCCTCCGGCACCGGCGTGATGGGCCAGGTGGTGGCGACTGGGCAGGCGGTGATCGTGAACGACGCGCAAAGCGATCCCCGCTTCTATCGCGGGACCGATGCGCTGTCCGGGTTCCGTACCCGGTCCATCCTGGCCGCCCCCCTGACCAGCCACGATCAGACCATCGGGGTCGTGGAGGTGATGAACCGGACCGATGGTCAGCCGTTCCTGCCGGAACATCGGGACCTGCTGACCGCCTTTGCGGCTCAGGCGGCCATCGCCATCGAGAACGCGCAGATCTATCAGCGCACCGATGAGGCCCTGGCCCGCCGGGTGCGCGAGCTGACCGCCATCGCCGAGGTGGACCACCGGCTCAGCGCCACGCTGGACTTTGAAGGCGTGAATGCCCTGGTCATCGCCGAGGCGATCCGGGCTACCAATGCCTCAGCCGGGATGGTGGCGATCCTGGATGAGGCCCGCACCGGGTTGCTGGTGCTGGCCCAACAGGGCTACCCGGAAGACATCCGCCGTTACCAATTCGAGCCGTGGCCGGTGGCGCGAGGGATCACCGGGCGTGCGGCGCGCACCGGCCAGCCGATACTGGTGCCGGATGTGCGATTGGACACCGATTATGTGCCCGTCATTCCCACCACTTGCTCGCAGCTCAGTGTCCCGGTGTTGCGCGAGGATCAGCGAGTCTTTGGCGTCGTCACCCTGGAGAGTGACCGCCCGGCCAACTTTACCGCCGATGATCTGCGCTTTGTCCAACACCTGGCCGAGCACGCCGCCATCGCCATGCAGAACGCCCAACTGTTCGCCGCCTTGCAGCGCGCCAACCGCGAGCTGCAGGCCTTGAACGACGCCAAGACAGAGTTCGTCTCCATTGTCTCCCACGAGTTGCGCGCGCCCATGACCTCCATCAAGGGCTATGTGGACTTGGTCCTGGAGGATGAGGGGATCTCTGAGGATGTGCGAGACTTTTTGCTGGTGGTCCGGGAAAACACGGATCGCCTGGCCAAGCTGGTGGCGGACCTGTTGGACGTCTCGCGCATCGAGGCCGGGCGGATCAGCCTGTCGTGTGAGCCAATCCACCTGCTGGGCGTGGTGGATTCCGTGCTCTCGACGGCCCGGGCCGGGATTCAGGAGAAGGAACTGACCATGACGGTGGACCTGCCGGCCGCTCTCCCGCCGGTGTGGGGGGACCGGGACCGGGTCACGCAGATCATGACCAACCTGGTGAGCAACGCCGTGAAATACACGTTGCCTGGGGGCGCCGTGCATATCTCGGCCCAACCGATGGGCAACCCCGGCCAGCCCGCGGCCCACCCAGTCCGGCCGGGGGGTGGCTACGTCCAGGTCACGGTGCGGGACACCGGGATCGGCATCGCCCCGGCGGACCAGGCGCGACTCTTTACCAAGTTCTTCCGCGCCGATCATCCCGTGGTGCGCCAGGTGGCCGGCACTGGCCTGGGCCTCTCCATCGTCAAGTCGTTGGTGGAGCTGCACGGCGGGCGTGTCTGGGTGGAAAGCCAGCTAGACCAGGGGAGCGCCTTTCATTTTACGCTGCCTGTTGCGGTGGACCCGGGGCCTTGACGCAGGCCACCGTCTAGGGGAGGACGAGATGGCGACGCGAATCGGCAACAAAAATGAACGGCCGCAGCCCGGTCAGGGCCTGGTGGTCCCGATCTTTGACGAGACCGACGTCTATGCGGCGGCGCAACGGGCCAGGTTCCTGAGCCGGGGCCTGGATTTCAGCGAGGCCGACCAGGTGCGCGTGGAAACGGTGATCCTGGAGCTGGGGCGCAACATCGTGCTCTATGCCGGCGAGGGCGAGATCGTCGTGCAGGTGGTGGCGCGCCAGAACCGCCTGGGCGTGCAGGTGCGGGCGATAGACCGGGGGCCTGGCATCGCGGATGTGGAGCAGGCGTTGCAAGACGGCTTCTCCACCTCCGGCGGGTTGGGCACAGGCCTGGGCGCCGTGCGTCGGCTCATGGACGAGTTCCACATCGAGTCCGAGATCGGTCGGGGCACCCGGGTCACAGCCGTGAAATGGCTGGCGGAACGGAAGGCGGAAGGCGGAAGGCGGAAGGATGAAGGATGAAGGATGAAGGATGAAGGCGGAAATGTGATGCGTGTTGCGTGCTAGGGGGGCGCGCGCAGCGTGCAGAGTGGGGATGCGTATGGCGGAGAAGAAAACTCGCGCGAGCCAACGCCGGGTGGCGGACCTGGAGGTATTACATCAGGTGGGGCTGGCCCTGGCCGCGATCCGGGACCCGGAAACCCTGATCCAGTACGCGGTGGACACCGTGCGGCAGGCTTTGGGGTACTACTATGCGGTCTTTTTGGCCTATGACCCTGTGGAGCCGTCGCTATGGCCGGCGGCGTATAGCGGGGCCGGGACCTTGCCGCCCCGGCACGTGCGCTTTCCGTTGGACGTGGGTCTCACCGGCCTGGCCGCCCGGCAGCGGGAACCCGTCGTCGTGAACGACGTGAGCCAGGACCCCCGGTACCTGGCCGGTCGCGTGCCGGGCGTGGCCGCCGAGGCCGCGTTCCCGATCCAACGTGGCACGCAGCTCTTTGGCGTGCTCAGCGTAACCAGCCAGAGCCGGCACGTCTTTGATGACGAGGCGGTTCGCACGCTGACCGCCCTGTCCAACCAGATCGCCGTGGCGCTGGAAAACGCGCGGCTTTTCAAGGAGAGCCAGTGCCGGGTCCAGGAGCTTGCCACCCTGGCCGAGATCGGTGCCGCGCTCAACCAGGCCCTGACCCTGGAAGAGACGCTGGACCGCGTGCTCCAGGCCCTGGAGGAGGTGCTTGGCCCGGTAAAATGCTCTGTTGTGCTCGTGGACGAGCCTTCCAGCACGTTGCGGATGGTGGCGACCCGGCACCTGCCCGAGGATATTGTGGCGGCGTTCAATCAGCGACCCGTGCGCTGCGACGAGGGTATCTTTGCGCTCGCCATCCAGACCGGCGAAGTGGTGGAGGTCTCAGAGGCCCACACCGATCCCCGCGTGTTGCACGATCTGGGTGACATAACCACCGGGCTGACGAGTGTGCCCTTGCGCACGGCCGGGGGGCCGGTCATTGGGGTGCTCGCATTGGGCGTCCGGCTGCGCGACGCGGATACCCGACGGCTCGTGCAGACCCTGGCCGACCTGGCCGCCGTGGCCATCCAGCGCGCCCGCCGATTCGATGAGGAACAACGTCGCCGGCAGGAAGCGACCACCTTGCGCGACGTGGGCGCCGCTATCACGGCCTCGCTGGACCTGCCCACTATCTTGCAGGCCATCTACGAGGCCACCGCCTCCACCCTGAACGCCGATACTTTTTACGTGGCGTTCCTGGAAGGGGACGAAACCCAGCGCACGCTATCCTTCCGATTCGTGGTGGATGCCGGCGCGGTCATGGAACCGTTCACCTATCCGTTGGGGGAGGACAAGGGCCTGGTCCGTTGGGTGATCCAGCATCGGCAGCCGTTGCTCTTGCGGGATCTGACCGAGTCGTCAATGGAGCCAGTCCAGGTGGGCGAGGCCATGCGCTCATCCATCATCGTGCCCATCATCAGCCAGGATCAGCTCATCGGCGTGCTCGCGGCCCAGAGCCAACGGCCCAATGCCTTCGACGAGCGGCACCAATGGCTGCTGGCGGCCGTGGCGGACCAGGCGGCCATCGCCATCCAGAACGCCCGTCTCTTTGCCGATCTGCAGTTGATGAACCGAGACCTGGAAGCGATGTTGGAGAGCCAGCGCGAACTGCTGGCCGTGGTGCGCGAGCTGTCCAGCCCGGTGGTGCCCGTCCTTGAGGGGGTGCTGGTGATGCCCCTGGTGGGGCCGATTGATTCGACGCGGGCGCAGCAGATTACCCAGGAATTGCTGGCGGCCATTGGCGCGCACCGCGCACGTTTTGCGATCATTGACATCACCGGCGTGCCGGTGGTGGATAGCCATGTGGCGCGCTATCTGGCGGGCGCCATGCAAGCTGCCCGGCTGGTGGGGGCCGAACCGGTGCTGGTGGGCATCTCCCCGGCCGTGGCCCAGACCATGGTGGAGATCCGGGCCAACCTGGGAGACGTGGTGACCCGCAGCGACCTGCAAAGTGGCGTGGAGTATGCGCAACGCGCTTTGCGGCGTGCGGCACAAGACCGGCGGGTCGCACTCCCTGCGGTCGCCGCCGCGAGCAGGAGGTCAAGATAACAGCGGTCAGGTACACCCTGCAATTCGCTGACCCGGAGGCCGAACGAGCCGAGATCGTGGGCGGCAAGGCGCGCAGCCTGGCCCGCCTGGTCCGGGGCGGTTTCCCCGTGCCTCCTGGCTTTTGCCTGACCACGGTGGCCTACGATGCGGCCCTGCGGGCCAACGGGCTGGCCGGCGCTGCTCGCTCACCGGCCGCGTTGCGTGCGCGGATCGCCGAGGCGCCAATGCCCTCCGACGTGGCCGGCGCCATCTGCGCAGCCTATCGCCGCCTGGGCCGGGGCGCCTGCGCCGTCCGCTCCTCCGCCGTGGCCGAAGACCAGCCGGGCCTCTCCTTCGCCGGTCAGCACGAGACGATATTGAACGTGATCGGCGAAGAAGCCGTGCTGGATGCTGTCCGGCACTGTTGGGCCTCGTTGTGGACGGAGCGCGCCGTCGCCTATCGCGCGCGGCAGGGCCTGGGGCCAGCCTCAGCCCGGATGGCCGTGGTCGTGCAGCGGCTCGTCCCGGCCGAGGCGGCCGGGGTGATGTTCACCGTGGATCCGATCACAGGCGACCGGCACCGGGTCGTGATCGAGGCCGGTTGGGGCCTGGGTGAGGTCCTTGTGGCCGGCCGGGTGACGCCGGACCGGTATGTGGTGGACAAGGAATCGCTGACGGTGCTGGAGTGTTTCGTCGGCGAGAAAGAGTTGATGATCCGGCCTCACCCGGCCGGGGGCACGGTGGAGGAAACGGTCCCCTCGGCCCGACAGCAGGCCCCTGTGCTGCCCGACCACCAGGTCATGCAACTGGCCGGGCTGGGGCGGCGCGTCGAGGCGTTCCAAAGCGGCCAGCCGCAGGACATCGAGTGGGCGCTGCACAATGGGCAATTCTACCTGTTGCAGGCCCGGCCAGTGACCGGCCTGCCCCCGGCGGCTATGGGCGCGGCAACGGCAAGCCCGGCAAGCTGATAGCTTGCCCTACAAAGGGATAGCGATGAGGTGGACGTGAGCCAGACCATTACTGCGCAGGATGACCAGCTTCACCCGCCCGGCGACAACTCGTCGCCGCTGTACCGCGAGAGCTTTTTCTGGGGCTTTTACGAGCCGGGCGGCATCTGGGGCATGGGCAACATCGCCTTTCACCATCATGCGCCCCGGACGGACCGGTTCCTGGTCCTGGCCCTGCCAGATGGGCGGCGGCTCGTGTATGCGCAAATGGATGGCTCGCCGATCTCGGAAGCCAGCCTGACGGCCGGCGCCGTCCGGTTCATCCGCGTCGAGCCGCTGGTCTGTTGGCGGATCCAGGCTGAGGCCGCTTTTCTGGTCATCTCGCGCGGTCAGGACATCTCGCGTATCCTGGGCGCGATCCGGGCATCGCCGGTCGCCTCCTTGTCCCTGGTCCCGGAAGAACCCCTGGAGACGTTGCCCGTGCGCTGGGACCTGACGTATACCACTGTCACCGGGCCGCAACGTCCAGATTGGTCGTTCTTCAGCCCGGTCGTACAGCATTACCAGGCGGCGGGACGGGTGCAGGGGACGATCCAGATCGCCGACCAGATGTACCCGTTCGCTGGCTACGGGCCACACGACCATTCCTGGGGGCTGCGGGATTGGCTGCTGCCCCGCTACTGGTATTTCGGCAGTTTCCAGGTAGGGACCACCAGTGTCCACGTCGTGCGCAGCCAGACCACGGATGGCCGGTCCATCGAGAGCGGCTTCATCTATCGAGATGGCGCGGCCGAGGCGCTCCAGGCCGTCCACATCCACGCTGACCATGACCCGGACAACGCCCACGTGCGGCGCGCCCAGATCGCTTTCACTATCGCCGGTGGGGATACCCTGACGCTCCACGCGGCGATGCGCGACTATTATCACTTTACCGTACACGCCCAGGGTCACCAACGTTGCCACGATACCGAAACCCTGGTCACGGTCGAATGCGCCAGCGGCCAGGGACAAGGCATCTTGCAATATGGTCATTTGCTCGAGGAGATGTGAGGGGGAAGGAGATAACCGTGCAATCAGCACCCATCATTTGGTCGTGTTCCAACACCCGGGAGATCATCCCCGATGCGGTCACGCCGCTGTCCCAGGCCCTGCTCCGGCAGGACATCAACCAGGCCGCTATCGGCTTTATGCACGATTCCGGCGTGCAGACGGAACCGGGCATGTTGTTCGTGGACTTTTATTATGGCCGGCTCTATCTGAACATGAACTTTGTCACGCACACCTCGGCTTCCATCCCGGGACGCAGCCCGCGCCAGATCGCCGCCGGCTTTGGCTTTGAGGACGCGGAGCTGCTGCGCGAGCACCTGGGGATCGATCCCGACCGCGTCACGCCGACGAGCCTGGCCACCCTGCGCCCGACGTTGGGCACGGTGCGCTATGTCCTGGCGGCGCCGGGCTATTTGAAAAAAGAGGTGCCCGCCATCGAGGCCCAGATGGACCGTCTGGAGGCGCTTGACCTGACGACGTTGGACCTGGCAGAACTGCACGCGCTGCTGGGCGAGGTCCGGGGCCTGGTGACGCGCACCACCTGGCTCCATGCCCTCTATTCCAACTATGCCTTTGGCCTGTGGGAGCCGCTGGAGGGCCAGATCAAGGGCCGGTTCAGCCCGGAAGATACCAAACGGCTCATGGGCCAGCTATCGGCCGGCCTGGAAAACATGGCCACCGCGCAGATGGGCCTGGCGCTGCGCCGTCTGGTGCACGAGGCGTACCGGGATGATGCGGTGCGCCAGGCCCTGGCCGCTGATGATCCGTTGGCGGCCCTGGCCGCCCTGCGCGATCGGGGGGCAGGCTCCGCGTTCCTGGCGGCCTGGGACCAATTCATGGCCCGGTTCGGCCACCGCACTTTTAGCGAGTTGGACCTGCACCGGCCCCGCTGGCGCGAGGCCCCCCAGTTCCTGGTGCGGCTGATCCGGGCGTCCCTGGCCGGTCCGCTGGGCGAGACGCCCGAGGCCCTCATGGAGGAGCAAGGGCAGAAGCGACAGGCGGCTGTCCAAGAGGTCGAACAGCGGATCGGCCGCTTCCGCGCTTTGACCTTCCGCTGGCTGTTGCGCAACATCCAGATGTTCGTGACCCAACGAGAGAACATGAAGAACCTCTGGATGCGCGAGTACGCGCTGTTACGCCAGGTCTTTTTGCAGATCGCCGTGCGCTGGCAGGCTCAGGGCTGGCTGGACGAGCCAGACGACATCTTTTTCCTGGTGCCGGACGAGATCGCGGGCGTGGTGGCCGGCACGACGCCCGGTGCCGGGTTGCGAGAGGGGGTCGCCCGGCGGCGCGCCGAGTTTGCGCGCTGGCAGGCCCTGGAGATGCCAGAGACCTTTGTGGGCGAGTGGCAACCGCAGCCCGCGCCCGCGGCGCCGCCGCCCTCTGTCGCCGCCGCCGACGTGTTGCGGGGCCTGGGATGCAGCCCGGGGGCGGTTCAGGCCCCCGCCCGCATCATCCGCGACCCGGTGCGCGAGGCCCATCGCCTGTGCCCCGGCGAGGTGCTGGTGGCCCCGCAGACCGATCCCATCTGGACGATCCTCTTCCAGTCGGCCGCGGCGGTCGTCACCGAACGCGGCGGGATGCTCTCGCATTCGGCCATCGTGGCCCGGGAGTTTGGCATCCCGGCCGTGCTGGGCGTGAAGGAGGCCACCACGCGCATCCCCGACGGCCAGATGGTGGCCGTGGACGGCACGGCCGGGACCGTGCGCATCCTGGGCGTGGCTGACTGACAACGGGAACCCCAGATGGCGTCCACACATTACGCTTTGAGGAGGGACACGTGGCATATTTGCTCAGTTTGACGGACAAGGACAAGGCCGCATTGCATCATTGCGCGCCGATCCTGCGCGCGCACCTGGAAGAGCTATACCAGCAGCGCATGGCGCTTCTGCTGCAGGCGGAAGAGATCCCGGCCGGGCCACAAGGCCGCGAGGGGGCGGTCTTTGCCGATTTCATGCGCCGGGCTACCGCCGCGTTTGTGGAGGCCCTGGCCACGGATGACGGCCTGGAGACCTACCTGGAGCGCGGTCGCATCCAGGAAGAGGTACGGGCGCAGATCCGGGCCGGCATGAGCTACAACGTCCTCATGGCGGGGATCGCCTCCAACCAGCAAGTGCTGGTCCCCTTTCTGGTGGAGCAGACAGCGGGGGACCCGGCCTGGCAGCGGGATGTTCTCCAGGCCCTGTTGCGGTTCTATGCCATCGAGAGTGCCATGTTCGGCCAGGCTTACATCGCCGAGAAAGAGCGGGTGATCCTGGAGACGCAGGAGCGGATCATCGCGGTGCAGAAACAGGCCATCCAGGAATTGTCCTCGCCGGTGATCCAGGTCTGGGAAGGCGTGCTGGTCCTGCCGCTGGTGGGCGCCATTGACTCCGAACGCGCCCGGCGCATGACCGAGGGCCTGCTCAATGGCATCAGGGACCACCAGGCCGAACAGGTCATCATTGACATCACCGGCGTCCCGGTGGTGGATACCAGCATCGCCAATCACCTGCTACAGGCGATCAAGGCCGCCCGGCTCCTGGGCGCCAATTGCCTGTTGGTGGGCATCAACGCTGAGGTGGCCCAGACGATGGTGCATCTGGGGATTGACCTGTCCGGCGTGATCACCCGCGCCAACCTGCAAGCGGGCATCGAATACGTCCTGGCCCGGATGGGCCTGGGGGTAGCGCCGCTGACGAGTGATGCGGGAAACGTCAAACGTCATGCGTCAGGGGCGATGCTACCGAAGCTGACGTTTGCGCCTGACGTTTGACGCCTGACGTTTGACGCCTGACGTTTGACGCATCATGCCTAACATCGCAGGAGATAACCATGCCAGATACCATTCGCATCCCCATTCTCCAGATCGAACGCTTCCTGGTGGCCTCCATCCAGGTAGCCTTGCACAATTCGAGCGCGGTGCAGTTCAAGGATGACCTGCTCACGGCAATTCACCGCACCCGGGCCCGGGGCCTGATCCTGGACATGACTGCCCTGGATGTGGTGGATAGCTTCCTGGGCAAACTCATTGGCGACGTGGCCGAGATGGCCGGGTTGATGGGCGCCACGGTGGTCATCACCGGCCTGCAACCGGCGGTCGCCATCACCCTGGTCGAGCTGGGGCTGAGTCTGGAAGGCGTGGTGACGGCCCTGAACCTGGAGAAGGGCATGGCTTGTTTACGGCGGCGGCTGGCGCAAGAGGAGACCCAGCATGACTGAACGCCGTATCCCGATTTACAGCGACCTGGACATCGTCAACGCCCGGGTCGGGGGGCGGGACCTGGCCAAGACATTGGGGTTCGGAGTCATTGACCAGGCCCGGATCGCCACGGCCATCAGCGAGCTGGCGCGCAACATCGTGCTATATGCCGGCGAAGGCGAGGTGATCCTGCGCCGCATTCACGACTCCTCTGGGCAGCGCGTGGGCCTGGAAGCGATCTGCGCCGACCGCGGGCCAGGCATCCCGGACATCGAGTTGGCGATGCGGGACGGCTACTCGACGTCGAATGGCCTGGGGATGGGGTTGCCCGGGACCAGACGGCTGATGGATGAGTTCGAGATCGATAGCATCCCTGGCCGGGGCACCACGGTCACGATCCGCAAGTGGCTGCGATGACCATGTCGGACATGGAGCATATACCGACGCGCTTGCATTATGGTGTGGTCTGTCGGCCCAAGGTCTCCCGCGCCGTATCCGGCGATGCCTACCTGATCCAGGAGACCGGGCAGGCCGCCCTTGTCGCCGTGATTGACGGCCTGGGTAGCGGCGAAGCGGCCGCGCAGGCGGCCATACGCGCCCGTGAGCAGATCCAATCTCGGATAGACGCGCCACTCGGGGACATCTTTCAGGCGTGCCATCAGGCGTTGCACAACACCCGGGGCGTGGTCATGGGTATCCTGCGCATTGACTTTGAGGTCGGCGAGAGCGCCTTCGCCGGCGTCGGGAACGTGAGCATCCATGTCCAGAGCGCAGTCAGTGATGTCAAACCCATCTCGCGGAACGGCATCGTGGGCCATCGGTTGCCGCAGATCCGCGAGTTCCGGTATCCCTATACGCCCGGCGACCTTTTCGCGCTGCATTCGGATGGCATCTCGAGCCGCTTCACCCTCAGCGGGTATCGGTTGATCCTCCCCGACGAGGATCTCCAGCAGGTGGCCCAGCAGATCGCCAGGGACTTTGGCAAGGACGAAGATGACGTGACCCTGGTCCTGGCCCGCTAACCACCGTTCTGGATGCAAGTTGAGCTTTGGACAAAGGAAGGCGCGGCGCCAGAATGGCCCAAAGTTCAGATACAAGGAGCAACGATATGAACCGCGCGTTGGAACAATGGCTTGGTGAACATGGCGAGGCGATCCTTCTTCGCTGGGCGCAGATGATCGAGGAGCGAGACCTCCCGCACTACCGCGGGCTGTCTGCCCTTGCGCTCCAACGCGAGCTATTGCCGTTCTACGAATGCATCGCCGCCGCGATCCGGGAAGACGTCCCACCCCCGGTGGCCCGGCTCGAAGACTGGCTCCTGGGCCAACGGCTGAACCGCCAGTGCACGCTGGGGGAATTGCTCCAGATCGCCACGTTGCTCAAGACGGCCATGTGGCAAGACCTGGCTGAGGAGCGCGATGCCCATCAGGCGTTGCAGACTGGTCGCAAGCTGGAGCCGCTATTTGACCAGGCCTTCATTACCCTCGCCAACCTGTTCACCCAGGCCATCGAGCAGACCTTGACGGATCGGCTGCAAGAGGCGGAGTTCATGACCCAGTCCCTGAGCGTGGCCACGGAGGAAATGGACCGGGCGTTGCAGCGCGTGCGGACGTTGTACGAGATGTCGCAAGCCCTGTCGGCCACCCTGGACCTGGGCGAGGTGTTGCAGGTGGCCGCCGCCGAGATGATGCGGGCCATCAAGGTGGAAGAAGTGGGCATCATGCTCTTTGATGCGGAAGAGGGCTGGGGGGAATTGGTGGCCGAGGAGCCACCCCGGCCCGACCCGCAGCCGCCCCCCTTGCGCTTTGCTCTGGATAGCATCCCGCCGCTGGACGAGTTCCTGGGCATCAGTCAAACCATGCCGCTGGAGGAGGTTCAGCATACGCCGCTGTTGAGCAGCCTGCGGGCCATGATCGAGGACCGGGGCACCCACGCTCCGTTGTTGATCCCGTTGATCACGCGCGGCCAGATCACCGGCATGTTCTACCTGGGTTTCCGCACCACGGCGCGGGAACTCCGGCACGACGAGGTTCAACTGGCCCATGCCATGGTCAACCAGATCGCGGTGGCGATCGAGAACGCCCGGCTCTATGAGGAGGTGAAGAACTTTAATGCGATCTTGGGCCGGCGGGTGCGGGAGCGCACGCAAGAACTGGCCGCAGAAAAGGAGCGCGTGGAGTACCTCTATGCGATTGCCAGCGAGACCAACTCCAGCCTGGATCTGACCCTGGCCCTGGACCGCACCCTCCAGATCGTGACGCGGGCGGCTGGGGTAGACCGGGGCGCGATCCTGCTGCGGGACCGGGAGACGGATCACCTGATCTGCCGCGCGGCCATCGGTGCTGGCGGCTTGCTGGATGTGGGCGAGTCCATCCCCTTCCGCATGGGCGAAGGGCTGGCCGGTTGGGTCGCGCTGCATCGCGAGCCGGCGGTGGTGGCTGACATCGAGGAGGACGAACGCTGGCTTTCCATCCCCGGTCGCGCCGTGCCGTACCGGTCCTACATCGCCGTGCCCATCATCACCGGCGGTGAGGTGGAAGGGGTCCTGACGTTGGCCCACTGCGAACGTAACTATTTTACCGAGGATCACCTGCGTTTGCTGAACGCGGTGGCCCAGGAATTGGGGGAGGCGATTCACAACGCAGAGCTATATCGCTACGTTCAGGCACAAACGGAGCGTCTGGGCCATCTGCTGGCAGCCCAGGAAGCAGAGGCCTCCAAATCTCGCGCGATCCTGGAAAGTATCGCCGATGGGGTCGTCTTTAGCGATGCAGAGGGGCGCATTGTCCTGGTCAACGCCGCTGCGGAGCAGATCCTGGGGACGACTGCCGAGCGGATCCGGGGCCGGCACATTCGCGATCTGGTCCAACTCGCGGCGCCGGAGGATCGGCCAGGCTGGCAATCGGCCATGGATAGCCTGATGGCCGGCCGGGTCCAAGACTCGGCGACTGCCCCCAGCGCTCGCCTGACCGTGGACATTGGGGACCTCATTGCCAACGTTCACCTCAGCCCGGTGATCGTCCCCAAAGAAGAGTTCCTGGGCGAGGACCGGGGCGAGTTCCTGGGGGTGGTCATGGTCTTTCGCGATGTGACCCGTGAAGTCGAAGTGGACCGCATGAAGACCGACTTTGTTGCCACCGTTTCCCACGAGTTGCGCACGCCGCTCACCTCCATTCGCGGCTATGTGGACCTGATGCTGGATGGCGACGTTGGCGAGGTATCCGGTGAACTGCGGGAGTACCTGGAGATCGTCAAGAACAACAGCGACCGGCTCACCACCCTCATCAACGATCTGTTGAATATCTCGCGCATTGAGACCGGCCGGGTGCGCTTTGAGCTGGTCCCCCTCGACCCGGCCTCGTTGGTAGAGGATGCGTTGGCCCAGATCCAGGCCGCCGCCGAGGAGAAGCAACTGACCCTGCAGGCCCACGTGCCGGCGGCTCTGCCTCCCATCCGGGCGGATCGGGAGGGGCTGGCGCAAGTGCTCCACAACCTGCTGGATAATGCGCTCAAGTACACCCCCACTGGCGGGATCACGGTGCAGCTTACTCCCCGGCCCCAGGATAACGTCCTGCAATTCGACATCATAGACACGGGCATCGGCTTCTCTCCTGCTGACCAGGATAAGCTGTTTACGCGCTTTTTCCGCGCGGATGACCCGCTGGTTCGGTTTGCCGGCGGCACCGGGCTGGGGTTGTCTATCGCCAAAGCGATCGTGGAGGCCCACCACGGGGAGATCTGGGCCACCAGCCCGGGTCCCTCCGGCCGGGGGAGCGTGTTCAGTTTCACGATCCCCCTGGCGGCCGAGACCCGGCCCTGGACGCCGGCCATCCTGCCGGAGGCACCGCGTTCGCTGGCGCAGTTTGAACCTCGGCGGTTGCTGGTGGTGGACGATGACCGGGACATCATTCGCCTGTTGTATCACCGCTTGCGCCGGGATGGATACCTGGTGGATACAGCTACCAGTGGGCCGGACGCCCTCACCCGGGCCGTCCAATCACCGCCGGATCTCATCTTGCTGGACATCCTGATGCCCGAGATGGATGGGTATCAGGTGTTACAGGAGCTCAAGGCCGATCCGGTCACCAGTGACATCCCCGTGGTCATCCTGTCCATCGTGGGGGAGCGGGAACAGGGGTTGGCCTTGGGCGCCGCGGAATACCTGACCAAGCCGTTCAACGAGCAACAACTGGAGACGATCATCGGGGAGATACTGGGACGGGCAGGCCGGGTACTCATCGCCGACGATGATCCAGACATCGCGGCCTTGCTCCAGCGCGTCCTGCAACGCCGGGGGTTCGAGGCCATCATCGCGAGCGATGGTGAGGATACCCTGTTGCGGGCCAGGGCGGATCCCGCGCCAGACCTGATCTTGCTGGATCTGCAGATGCCCAAGATGCACGGCTACCAGGTGTTGGAGGAACTGCGTAGCAGTCCCATGACCTGGTCGATCCCGGTGGTGATCATTACCGGAGCCACGCCGGACCTGGAGGCCAAGCGACAACGGAGCTTTGCGCTGGGCGCGACGCGGTTCGTGCCCAAGCCTATTGACATGGAGTCATTGGTGACAGAGATCCGGCAGCTCGTCGAGCCATAGCCGGCCAGTGCCCGGCAGTTGCCTGCTCTGACTGGCTATCCATCTGCATGGACAGATACGCCCGTGCAGGGAGATGCCCGGCGGGAGCCGCAGGTCCCTGGGCAAGCTCTCCAGGGCGCTCTCGATCGTCATAACCCCTACTTGTGCAATAAGGGAAAATGAGGTATACTCAGTAGATGGAAATTTGTGCTCCTCGGCGGTTTGCCAGGCCCAGGCCTGACTGGGCAACCGCCGACGCGAAGCGCGCGGGTCACAGACCCGCTTTGAGCAACTTTTTCCATCTCCCTAATACTTGGTGTAGCGGCTAACGGGGATGCCGTGAGAGGTGGAACATGGGGGCGCGAATACTGGCCGTAGATGACGACCCCAGCATCATCAAGCTTCTGGAAATCAAGCTCAAACGCTCCGGCTATGAGGTCACCAGTGCCGTCAACGGCGAGGATGGCTACCGGCGGGCGGTGGAGGAACGCCCAGACCTGGTCTTGCTGGACATCATGATGCCCAAGATGGACGGCTACGAGGTCTGCGAGCGGCTCAAGAAAACGCTGGGGCCGGAGTCGCCCGCCATTGTCATGCTGAGCGCCCGAGGCCAGCAGTCTGACCTGGAAAAAGGCTTTGAGGTCGGCGCGGATGATTACGTGATCAAGCCTTTCGATCTCAAGGCCCTGGTGGATCGGATCAACGCGGTGCTGATCCGCACAGGCAAGAGGCGTGCCGTCGCCTGAGGCACTTATCCGCCGTCTCCAAAACCCGTTTCCGGCGAGGAAACGGGTTTTCTGCTTTCAGGGGCTCCACAGGGGCCACCGGCTCAGGCCACTATCGGTGAGCTGTTGGGGCTGCCCCTCTAGGGGCACCCAATACAGGTCTTGCAAATAGGCGGTCACCACGGCCTCGCCGGTGGGGGACCAGGCAGCCTCTGGGATCGGGAGGCCGATCTGGCCGGGGGCCGGGAACAGCCGGCGGGCCTGGCTGCCATCTGGGCGAGCCACGTACAAATCATACGGCCCCACATGGCTGCGCGTGGGGTCGCGGGCCAGGCCATACAGGAGCAGATCGCCCCGAGGAGACCAACGCGGCATACTCCACATGCCCACATTGTAGGCGATCATCTGGTGATCCTCGCCGCGCGTGTCCAGGGACCAGACGTTGAATATGGGGCTGTCTTCTGGCGCTTCGCCTCGCTCTGGTGCCCCATGGGCCACGGCCGCCAGCCGCCGACCGTCTGGCGACCAGCTCAGGCTGCTGGTCCAGACCCAGTCCGCGTAGGTGTGGTACACCGGGTAGGTGAGCAGCGTGCGCCATCGGCCGGTGGCCCGGTCAATCACGTGTATCCCATCCGGCGTGGCACAGGCGAACCGGGTTCCATCTGGCGACCAGGCGAACGTGTATCCCCACCAGGCATACGGGTGACGTCCGCTCGGTGAGAGGATCTGCGTGGTGGTCACGACGTCGCGGGTGCCGAGCCACAGGTCATTGCGCGCTTTCCAGCCGGGAGGACGCGGGGTACGTTCGGCGGTAGAATAGACAAAGGTCTGGCTATCTGGCCCCCACGTCGCATAGATCACGTCTCGAATGTTCAGAAACACGGGTTCCTCGCCCACCTGCTGGGTGCCCACGGCCCACAGCTCGTTGAGGGTGTTCTGGTCATCCGGGTCGCGGGGTCGGCGGGTGAATAGCAGCCATCCCCCATCGGGCGACAGGTCAAAAACGCGGTGATCCAGGTCGCTGGCAAAAGTCAGGGGCCGCTTGGTCCCGCTGCGCTGGCGCATCACCCAGGCGTTGTCACCGGAGAGATATGCGATGGTCCCGGTGAAAGTGATGGATACCAGTAACCCCCGGGTGCCCACCACGATCACCTCGCGTTGGGCTTCCTTGATCATGCGTCGGTCAATCAGCTCGCGTTTGACCTCCTGATCGTTTTCGTAAGTGACCTGGAAGATCAGTTCTTCCTCGCCATTGGCACCTACCTGGAGCAGCCGTGTTTCCCCCCGAGGTGTGCCCTCATCGCGGATGACCTGTTGCTCGTAGGCCACTGGCATGGTCACGCTGACGTTCTCCTGGCGTACACGGATGACGGCGATGGTCATGCCGGCGTGCACGCCCGTCCACCGGTCTGGCTCGGTGCGGTCCAATGGTCCTAGCGTCACGCCGGCCTCGCGGAGCACTTCCGCCACCGTGCCGGCCGTGGTGGATACCTCCCAGGTCCGGCCGTCTGCCACCAGCGTGACCTGGCGGCTGGGCTGGCAGGCAGCGAGGATCGGCCCGCCCCACACGAGCAGCAGGAGGAACACGCTCAGCACCCTCCGTAAATCACGGCCCGTCTGCTCGCGGCGGGCATGATGCCTGCCGCGTCGTCGGGCGCGGGGTTCGGCACAGCTCCCTGCAGGCCAATCCCGCGCGAGCCGCGAAACCAGCGGGAGCCGATCCTCAGACCAGGGGGTGTGCCCCGCGCGTGCAGGTCTCCTCATCAAGCACCTCATCCCGTATCCAGGTACGGGGTTTCCAGACCCGGACTATCTACCATGAATTGTACCACAGGTCGCCGGGGGTGGCAATCCCGATGGTGCCTGTATGGAAATGCAATCCTTGATATATATTACAATTCAATGTGCATAATATCTTGTATAAAAAATCGGACTTGCCAGCTTGCGCCGGGCTGTGATATAATAACAAACACGTCTGCATCCCCTGCCGAGAGAAAGTGTTGGTGGCTATCCTCAGATCGTTGCGTGAACTCGTCCGTTATCGCGAATTGGTGCGCAACCTGGTGGTGCGAGACCTGAAGGTGCGGTATCGGAACTCGGTGTTGGGGTTCCTATGGTCCCTGATGAACCCCCTGCTGATGATGGTGGTGTTCACGGTGGTCTTTACCGTGGTGGCCGGAGACAGCAGCATCCCCAACTTTCCGCTCTTTGTGCTCTGCGCCATCCTGCCGTGGAACTTTTTCGCCAACTCCACCATGGGCGCGGTGGGGAGCATCGTGGGCAATGCCCACCTGATCAAAAAAGTCTATTTCCCCCGGGAGATTTTACCTCTATCCACGGTGTTGGCGAACCTGGTCAACTTTCTCCTGGCCTTGATCCCCTTGTTCTTCATCATGGTCCTCTTCCATGCACCCTTCACCGGCTATCTCTTGCTGCTGCCGGTGGTGATCGTGGTGCAACTGGCTTTCACGCTGGGGGTGGCTTTTTTCGTGGCCTGCCTGAACGTGTTTTTCCGTGATACCGGCGTGATCATGGATGTGGTCCTATTCGCCTGGTTCTTCCTTACGCCGGTCTTTTACCCCATGCAAAAAGTCCCTGAGGCCAAGGAGATCCTGGGGCTGACGCTGGACGTTCGCCGGCTCATGTACATTGTCAACCCCATGGCCTCTATCATCGCCACGTATCGCAGCCTGCTGTACGATGGCGTGTCGCCAGCGCCCGATTTCTTCTTCCGCACGGTATTGACGGTGGCCGTGGTGCTGGTGTTGGGTTATCTGTTCTTCGCGCGCTATGCCCCCCGTTTTGGCGAGGAAGTGTGAGGCAGGGTTGCGCTTGCTTGGCTGCTGGCCCGGTGCTACAATGACGCCCGTTGATACAGACTGGGTTGTGCTCCCGTCCCACCTCACCTGGGAGGTTAATTTGGATATTGATCACATAGATCTGCGCGCGTACCTGGCCGTTCTCTGGCGTTGGAAGTGGTTGATCCTTGTTGGTGTGCTGCTGGCCAGTGTGACAGCGGCGGTCGTTACCCTGGTTATTCCTCCCACATACGAATCCTCGGCGTTGGTAGTGGTTACCAAATCCATTTACCAGTTGCAGTTCGATCCGCGCATCGTGTCCGAGGAGAACCTGCTGCCCTTGCGAACGGCCAAGTCCACCCACGAGCTGCTGGCCAGGGATCCGGCCCTGGAGCAACAGATCATAGATGCCCTGGGCGATGCGCTGCCGTCGGAGGAGCGCACCCCGCGAAACTGGACAAACGGCTCGGCGTGCGCGAGGTGAGCAATGAGGGCGTCGTCCACCTGGTGGTCAGCCATACGGAACCAGAAACGGCGCGGCGGATCGCGGATGCGTGGGCCAGGTTGTATGCCGAGCGGCTGAATCGGCTATACGGGCAAACGGCGCAGGATCTGGTCGTGATCAATGCCCAACTGGAAACCGCGCGCAAGAACCTGGACGCCGCTCAGTCCGAGCTGGTCAGGTTCCACCAGACCAGCCGCTTGCCGGCCCTCCAGAAGCAACTGGAAGTGCGGCAGAACACGCTGGGCACGTACCTCAGCACTCAGGATCACCTGGGCCTGATCATCCAGGACGCGCAGTTGCTCCGCGCTCAGATCCAGAAGGCGCCCGCGCCGGGGCTAGACACGCAACTGGCGGTCCTGTACCTCCGGCTAGGCTCGTTGAGCGTAGGTTCTCCCTCGGTGATCTTGCAGATGCCCGTGGATCAGGCCGCGTTCACCGTAGCCAGCCCGGCAGAACAGGCGCGCTACCTGGATGAGCTGGTGACCGCGGCGCAGACGAAAAAGGCGGACCTGGGTGCCCGGATGACGCAATTGGAGCAAGAGATCTCCACACTGAAATCCG
>FWPV01005429.1_pt1 | contig 25523 bp, 22 predicted proteins | sample 2228371 | NCBI WGS metagenome assembly FWPV01 (sample SAMEA103939776, study PRJEB20133) | metagenome | reverse complement strand
GCCGAAGGCGCCCGTCTTCCAGTAGACGCTCAACCAGTTCTGCGGATCGGGATAGTCGGCGCACCAGCCCAGGATGAACATCTGCGGCGCGGTGTTGATGTCCTTGGTCAGCGCCGTGAAGGTGGTCGGCTCCACCGGATCGAGGGTGATGTCGACGCCGAGGACCTCCTTCCATTTGGCCACCAGCCACTCCCACCGCGTGCGGTTGCGCGGCGTGTCGCCGAAGGTGGCCTTGATGGGCGGCAGGTTCTCGACGCTGCCGTAGCTCGACTCAGCCAGCGCCTGGCGGGCAGCCTCTGGATTGTAGCCCCAACGGTTCTCCTCCGCATCATAACCAGGATACCCCGGCGGAATCCAGGTCAGGGTCGGCTTGCCCAGCCCACGCAGCACATCGCGCACCCAGCCCTCGCGATCGAGCGCCTGCGCGAACGCCTCGCGCACCTTCTGGTCGGTGAACGGCTCCTTCAGTTGATGGAACATCACCGCAAAGGTGCAGGAGCCAGGGTAGATGATGTGCTCCGCGCTCAGTTGCGGGTCGGCCTGGATAACCTCGAAGTCCTCAGGAGCGCTGGGGACGATGTCGAACTCGTTGTTCTTGTAGGCCTCGAAGGCGACAGCGCTGTCCGTGATGTAACGGAACTCGATATTGACGAGGCCCGCGCCGCGCCAGTAGTTGGGGTTAGGCGTGAAGTAAGCCCGCACGAACGGCTCCAGGTTCTGCAGGATGTAGGGGCCGTTGCCGATCTGGAACTTGGAGCTGTTCCACCAGTTCTCGCCCCCCTCCGTGATGTTCTCTTCCTTGGCGGGATAGGTGACCCACAACGACATCACGGTATGGAAGTAGGGAGCCGGCCGCGAGAAGGTCAGCTTGAGGGTGTTGCACTCAGCGTCGTCATAGCCCGTGCACTCCGCCCCATCCGCATGCATGGCCTTGACGCCCACATTGGCCGCCGCCGCCTCCGACTGCGCCGCGAAGTCCTCCGCCGTCGGATCGAGGCCGCGCCATTCGGGCGCCCCCTTGATCTCATCCGTGATCTGCGCGTACTCGCCCGCCGTCTCCGGGTTGATGTTGCGCTTGATCGAGTACTCGAAGCGCTTAGCGTTGAGGATCGTCCCGTCGCTGTACTTGAGGCCCGGGCGCAACGTGAAGGTCAACTCCGTCGCGTCCGCATTGTATTCCCACTTCTCGGCCGCCGCCGGCACCGTCTGCAGGTCCTTGTCCAGACGCGTCAGCCCTTCGTAGATCAGCTTGAGATGGGCGATCTCGTTGACGAAGGAGCTTTTCTGCGGGTCGATGATGTCAGGATAGGTGCCAAGATTGACGCGCAGCTTCTTCTCGGCGGGCAGGGGGGTGGGGGTGACCTCGACCTGCACCTCCTTGACGACCTCCTTCTCGACGACGACGGTCTCCTTTACGACCTGGACCTCAGGCGCCGCCGAAGGACAGGCCGTCAGCAGCAGGCTCGTCACCACGAGCACAGCAGCCACAATGGCCCACTTCTTGTTGGACATGCGCTCCTCCTTCCTTTAGTGAAATCAAGATAACGACCGATACCTCATCAGTATAGGAAGCAGGCGACACGATGATCATTGCCGACGTCTTTGAACGGCGGCTCATTCTCCTTACAGATGGGCATCACGCGCGGGCAGCGAGTGCAGAAGTTACATCCTTTGGGAGGATTGGCCGGGCTGGGCACGTCTCCTTCCAGGATGATGCGCTGGCGCTTCGCCTCGATCACGGGGTCGGGGATCGGCACCGCAGAGAGCAGGGCCTGCGTGTACGGATGCAGCGGGTTGGCGTAGAGGGTGTCGCGATCGGTCAGCTCGACGATCTTGCCCAGGTACATCACCGCCACGCGGTCGGAGATGTGACGAACCACCGACAGATCGTGGGCGATGAAGAGATAGGTCAGCCCGAACTGCTCCTGAAGCTCCTCCAGCAGGTTGATGATCTGAGCCTGGATCGACACGTCCAGGGCCGAGATCGGCTCATCGCAGACGATGAAGTCGGGCTTGACAGCCAGGGCGCGCGCGATGCCGATGCGCTGGCGCTGGCCGCCGGAGAACTCATGGGGATAGCGATTGATAAAATAAGGGTTGAGGCCAACGACCTGCAACAGCTCCTGTACGCGCTCGCGCCGCTCTTTGCCGCTGGCGATGTTGTGCACTTCCAACGGCTCGCCGATGATGTTGCCCACCGTCATGCGCGGATTGAGCGAGGCGTAGGGGTCCTGGAAGATCATCTGCATGCGCCGACGCTGACGGCGCAGGCGCTCCCCCTTCATCTGGGTGAGATCCTCGCCCTCGAAGTAAACATGTCCCGCCGTCGGGCGGTAAAGCTGCAAGATCGCGCGTCCCGTGGTCGATTTGCCGCAGCCCGACTCGCCGACCAGCCCGAGCGTCTCCCCACGCCTGATATCGAAGTCCAACCCGTCCACCGCCTTGATGCTCCCCACCTGGCGCTGCAAAATGATGCCCTGGGTGATGGGGAAGTGCATCTTCAGCCCTTCTACCTGGATCAACTGCTCCTGGTTTCTCACCTGTGTAGTCGCCGCCATCGGTTATGCCCCCTTCTTGACATCCGTCCAACGCCAGCACGCCACGCGATGGTTGCGCTCGATCGTCTCCAGCGGGGGGTTCTTCTCCCAGCAGTCGTCGATCCGATACGAACAGCGCGGCGCGAAGGGACAGCCTTTCGGGGGATCGATGAGGTCCGGCGGCAGCCCCTCGATCGGCTGCAGCTTCGCGCGACGTTGCGTCTCATCGAGGCGCGGGATCGAACGCAGCAGCCCCAGTGTGTAAGGATGGCGTGGGTTGGCGTAGAGGTCGTAGACCCCTGCTTCTTCTATTATATATCCGGCGTACATGACGATCACGCGCTCCGCCAATCCGGCGACGACCCCCAGGTCGTGGGTGATCCAGATGATGGCCATCCCCACTTCGTTCTTGAGGCGCTTGACCAGATCGGTGATCTGGGCCTGAATCGTGACATCGAGGGCGGTGGTCGGTTCGTCGGCGATCAGAATCTGGGGGTTGCAGGAGAGTCCCATGGCGATCATGACGCGCTGACGCATGCCGCCGGAGAACTGGTGAGGATAGTCGTCGATGCGCTTGCGGGCGTCCGGGATGCCGACCATCTCGAGCAACTCGATCGAACGTTGCCGCGCTTGCTGCTTGCTCATGCCCAGGTGGAGCTGCAGGGCCTCGCCCACCTGCTGGCCGATCGTCAACACCGGGTTGAGGGAGGTCATGGGATCCTGGAAGATCATGGCGATGCGATTGCCGCGCACGCTGCGCAGATCATCCTCATCGAGCTTGAGCAGATCTCGCCCATCGAACAACACTTCCCCATCCACGATCTTGCCAGGAGGCTGGGGGATCAGACGGATCAGAGACATCACCCCCACGCTCTTGCCGCAGCCGCTCTCGCCGACGATGGCCAGCGTCTCTCCTTCATTCAGGGTGTATGAGATGCCATTCACGGCATGCACCACCCCATCCTGGGTGAAGAACTGGGTGCGCAAGTTCCTCACTTCCAGCAATGTTCCCATGCAGCCCTCCTCGCTATGAGGTCATATCCTCGATCGTAGATGTGAGGCAAAACGAAAAGGCGACCCATCAATGGAAATGTCTGCATCGGCTATGAACCGAAATCCCGACAAAAGGGTCGCCCATCTTTTTACGAGGGTTGGGCCATCCTACCATAGGGGCGCGCCCTTGTCAAACGATTTTCGTCAGGGCGGTTGCGCTCAACGCATCTGTGCGCATAATACGAACAAGCAGCGCTCCTGTGGACGCGCTTATGGAGCACAAGATGGCATCTTGGACTACTGAAAGTCGGGCAGATGGTGTCAAGCTGATGACAGGGGATCAGGAGGGAGAAATGGAGCAGCCAGTGATCTTGTTAGTAGATGATCAGACAGAGACGTTGCAAACCCTCGCGCGCGCGGTGCGCCAGCGCTACACGCCACGCTTCGCGGTGATGACCGCGAATGACGCGGATGGAGCGCTGGCCATAGCGCGTCAACTCCACGCGCAAGGACGCCCCCTGGCGCTGTTCGTGGCCGATCTACGGCTTTCCCTGCCGAGCGGCCATCAACTGCTCGTTGCGGCCGCGCCGTTCCTGGGCAATGCGAAGCGCGCCATGCTCACTCCTTATACCGATACGGAAGCGGCCGCGCAGGCCATGAGCCAGGCGTTGATCGATTATCCTCTGCGCAAGCCATGGGAGCCGGCGGACGAGCATCTCTATCCGGTGCTCGACGATTTGCTGGAGGACTGGCTGGCCGATTCCCGTCCTCTGTTCGAGGGGATACGCCTGATCGGGTTACGTTGGTCGCCGCACACGCACCAGGTCAAAGAGTTTCTGGCGCGTAACCTGGCGCCCTATCAATGGCTCGATGCGGAGATGGATGGCGAGGCGCGGCGTCTACTGGCTCTTCTTGACGCCGATTCAGCGCTTCCTGTCCTGCTCTTCCCAGATGGCAGCTACCTGGCGCGACCAACGCTTCAACAGATAGCGGAGAAGATCGGCCTGGACATGCGCGCTGACCTGCCCCTGTACGATCTGGCCATCATAGGCGGCGGGCCGGCCGGGCTGGCGGCGGCCGTGTATGGCGCGTCGGAGGGGCTGCGGACCCTGCTCATCGAGCGCGAGGCGCCAGGAGGTCAGGCGGGCGCCAGCTCGCAGATCGAGAACTACCTGGGGTTTCCGGTCGGCCTGAGCGGCAGCGATTTGACGCGGCGGGCGGTGGCGCAGGCGCGCCGCTTCGGCGCAGAGATCGTCGCGCCGCTCGCTGCGACGGCGATCACCCTGCGCGACGGATATCGTCTGATCCAGCTAAACGACGGCAGCGAAGTCAACGCGCGCGCGATCCTCATCGCCACCGGCGTCGCCTATCGCAAGCTGGATGCGCCGGGGATCGATGCCCTGACCGGAGCGGGGGTATATTACGGCGCGGCGACCACGGAGGCGCTGGCGTGCGCCGACCAGGATGTCTTTATCGTGGGCGGCGGCAACTCGGCTGGCCAGGCGGCCCTCTATCTGGCGAAATACGCGCGCTCGGTGACCATGCTCGTGCGCGGTGAGGCCCTCGCTGGCAGCATGAGCCACTATCTGATCCGCGAGCTGGAGGCTGCGCCACAGATACACGTGCGCTTGCAGTGCAGCGTCGTCGCCGCCCATGGCCAGGGCGCCCTGCGCCAGATCACCATCGCCGACGCCGCCAACGGCAGCGCAGAGACGGTCGATGCGACAGCCCTTTTCATCTTCATCGGCGCGGTCCCTCACACGGACTGGCTGGCCGGAACGATCGCGCGCGACGAGCGCGGCTTCATCCTGTGTGGTCCCGATCTGATGAAGGGAAGGCGCCCGCCAGCCGGCTGGCCACTGGCGCGCCCTCCTTACTGGCTGGAGACCAGCACCCCTGGCATCTTCGCGGCTGGCGACGTGCGTCACGGTTCGGTCAAGCGCATCGCTTCCGCGGTGGGCGAGGGAGCGATGGCAGTGCAATTCGCGCAACAGTACCTGGCTGAGGTATAATCGGCCGTTCAACCAGAACGCCTGGAGCCAGGCGACACAGGGAGGAGGAAACGATTGTGGCAACGCAGGCGGATATCTCTCGCTACCTGGAGAACCTCAAGGCCGAACGTGAGGCGCGCGCCCTGTATCTCCAGCTAGCGGAGGCTGAACCGCACCCCGACCTCAAGGCCGTCTACCTCAAACTGGCGGACACCGAGGAGCGCCATGCGGCGGTTTGGGAGGCGAAATTGCGCGAGGCGGGACAGGCGGTGCCGCCGGCCACCCTGGGCTGGCGCACGCGCATCCTGGGCTGGCTGGCCAAACGTCTGGGTCCGGGGGCGGTGCTGCCAACGCTGGCTGACATCGAGAAGGATGCGGGCGCCGAGTATGTGGGACAGCCAGAGGCAGAAGCGATCGGCATGCCCGCCGAGGAGCGTTCACATGCGCGCGTCTTTCGCCATCTGGCGCGCCACACGCGCGGCCTGGAGGGGAGCGCCCTGGCGCGCTTCGAGGGGCGTCATCGCGCGACGGGAGGCAATGCCCTGCGCGCGGGCGTCCTGGGAGCCAACGATGGGCTGGTCTCGGTCTTCAGCCTGGTCATGGGGGTGGCAGGCGCGGCGGTGTCCTCGCAGGTGATCCTGGTCACAGGCATGGCCGGCCTCCTGGCCGGCGCCCTCTCGATGGCGTTGGGGGAATGGCTGTCGGTGCAAAGCTCGCGCGAGCTGTACGCGCATCAACTGCACATCGAGAAGCAGGAGTTGAGCATGGTCCCCGAGGAGGAGAAGGAAGAGCTGACCCTGATCTATCAGGCCAAAGGGTTAAGCCCTGAGGCTGCCCGCGACCTTGCCGAGCGTTTGCTCTCGGATGAGATGACGGCGCTCGACACGCTGGCGCGCGAGGAACTGGCGATCGACCCGACCGAGTTGGGCGGCTCGGCGTGGGAAGCGGCGCTCACCTCCTTTCTGCTCTTCGCCTTCGGCGCGCTCTTTCCGGTGCTGCCCTACCTGTTCTTCACGGGCACGGCTGGCATCCTGGCGAGCGCGGGGCTGAGCACGATCGGGCTGTTCCTGATCGGCGCAGCGATCACCCTGATGACCGGCCGCAACCCGATCTTCTCCGGCCTGCGCCAGGTGCTGGTAGGGTGGGCCACCGGCGCGGTCACCTTCGGCGTCGGCCATCTGATCGGGATCACTTTGTGAATCAGCGCGGCGCGCCGCGCGTCCGTAAATTCCGTACGAAAGAAAGGAACCAACCAATGGCGAGATACGCCAGGCCACCAGCTTTCCAGATCGACGTGCGCAAACGGTACACGGCGACGATCCACACCGACAAGGGGGTCATCGAACTGCAACTGCACGCCGATAAGGCCCCCATTACGGTCAACAACTTCGTCTTTCTGGCGCGCGAGGGATTCTACAACGGCGTCACCTTCCATCGCGTGATCGCCGATTTCATGATCCAGGCCGGCGACCCCACAGGCACGGGCCGCGGGGGGCCTGGCTACCAGTTTCGGGACGAGATCCATCCCAGCCTGCGCCACGACGGGCCTGGCGTGCTCAGCATGGCCAACGCCGGCCCGAACACCAACGGCAGCCAGTTCTTCATCACGCACGTCGCCACGCCCTGGCTGGACGGCAAACACACCGTCTTCGGCCGCGTGATCAAGGGCCAGGAGGTGGTCGATGCGATCCGCCAGGGCGATGTGATCGAGCGGATCGAGATCACCGAGAGCGCGCCGGACGCCATCACAGCGTGACGCGCGCCCTTCCGGACGGCGTCGCATCCCCGCAGCCTGACCTCTCTCAGCGCCACGCGGCCACCCTGGCGAGCGGCCCGTGATTGTCGGCGAGTAGCATGGGAGCATCCTAAACGGAGGGTGCTCCCATGCGCATCGGTTTCCCCGTCAACGTGTTGGGCCAACCGGGCCTCAAAGCATACGACAATCGGCGCTGGCCGAACGGACCCCACCTCAGCGTCAGCCTGGCCTATCTGCGCGACATCCTCTTTTATCTACGACGCTGCGAATTGCGCATGTACCGCATGGCCGCCGACCTGGCGCGGCCGGATCTGCCCCACTTCACACGCCAGATCGATGACTGTCTGCCCGAGTTGGCGCTGGTAGGCGAGATCGCCAACGCGATGGGGGTGCGGCTATCGTTCCATGCTGGCGCCGCAGCCGTCCTGGACAGCCTGGAGGCAGCCGTCCTCGATCACGCGACGGGCTACCTGGCCGGGCTGGCCCGCCTCCTGGACGCCATGGGCCTTGGGCCAGAAGCGGTGATCGTCGTCCATGTCGGAGGGCTGTACGGCGATCGCGCAGCGTCGCTGGCGCGCTGGGCGCTGCGCTACGAGACGTTGCCGGAAGCGGTACGTCGGCGATTGGCCCTCGAGCACGACGATAGCCTGTTCGCGCTCACGGACGGATACTGGCTGCATCAGCGCACCGGCGTCCCCCTCGTCTTCGATTATCTTCACCATCTGAACCACAACCCCGAAGGCCTCGGCCTGGCCGAAGCGCTCGCGCTGGCTTTGAGCACCTGGCCGGCCGCCGTGCGCCCGAAGAGCCACTTCGCCTCGCCGCGCACCGAGCTTTATCAGGTGAAATGGGGGAATGAGGTGCGCCTGCGGCCGCCGCAATGGACGCAACACGCCGACTTTGTGAACCCCTTCGAGTTCATCGCCTTGTTGCGGCTGTCGGCAGGGCGCATGCGCCCCTTCGATGTGATGGTCGAGGCGCGCGGGCGCGATCTGGCAGCGCTGCGCCTGCGCGCCGACCTCATCCGCTACGCCCCCGATCTGGCGCCCTGTCTCGACGCGGCGCCTGCGCGGGTGGCGGAGGCCTCGGAGCCATATCGAGCCTGCCCAGCGCCCGACGAGGAGGACGCGCGAGTGCTGGTCGCCGTCATGAACGCCCCACGCGACCTGCGCCTGGCGCGCGAGCAAGGATGGTATCGCATCCCTCTGGCGCGGGCGCCGCGCCTGGTGGGCGCCGATTACCTGGCTTTCTATCAAACGGGCGCGTTCGGCCCAGAAGCGTGGGCGATCCGCTACTACGCTCCCGTCACAGGCTATCGCGTGGTCGCGCGACGCGATCTGCTGCCCGAGGAGCCGGAACATCCACGCGCAGGAGACTGGTATTACCAGATCCTGATCGGCCCGCTGCAACGATTGGAGCCACCGATCCCCAGCCTGCGCCTGCGTCGCGTCACGTTCATCCCGACCACGCTCTCGCGCTTGCTGAACGCGCTGGAGATCAACGACTTATGGATGCGAGATCGGCTACAGGAGCGGCTCTGGATCGAGGTGTGGCGGCCGTGGTCAGCCTGATCCTGGATCGCGCTTCCTTCAACGAAAGGCGCGCCAGATGCCCAGGGAGGCGGCGCCCAACAGCAGCGCGCCGAAGAAGAAGCCGCCAGCCACGTAGAGCATGGCGTCGGACGATCGCGTGGTCACCAGGAGCGGGAAGGGCGTCGCCGTGGGCGCGAGCGGACGCGCTGGCTGGTTGCGGGCAACGGCAACGGGCGGCGGCGCCGGGGGCGCGCCGCTATCGGCTACAGGCGTGGCCGCAGCCAGCAACGCAGGGGAAGTCGGCTGGAGCGGCGTGGGCGCAAACGGGTCGGAGGGCGGCACATCACTGAACGCGACCGCTGTCGCCGCAGCGGGAGGAGGCGTCGCCACGGACGCCGCAGGCGGCGGGGCGGTCTGACCCGGCAGCGGTGGCGTGGGCGTCGCCGTGGGCGCAGGGGTAGAGGTAGGGGGGTATGTGGCTCCTGGCGCCAGAGTCGGCGTCCACGTCGGCGTCCAGGCGGGCGTGAAGGTGGGGAGCGGTGTGATGGTGGGCGCTGATGTGGCAAGGGGCGTCGGCGTGAACGTCGGCGTGGCGGTAGACGTCGATGTGGGCGCAGGGGTGAAGGTGAAGGTTGGAGTCGCTGTGGCATTGGCTGCGGGCTGATAGGTGATCTCTAGCGGGCCGAAGTACTGCCCCGTGCCGTTGACGTCGAGCGCCTCCAGCGTGTAGTAGTAGGTCGTGTCCGGCAGCACATCGGCGTCAAGGTATTCGTACTGCGCCCCGCCGACGCCGCCAGCCGCGGGGAAGAAGTCGAGCAGCGCGCCCTGGCTCCCTGGCGTGACCGAGCGGTAGAGGTTGAAGCCGAGGTTGTTGACCTCCGAGCCGGTCTCCCAGGTGACGTGGATCCCCTGCTCCACCTCTGCCACGTCGAAAGAGATCAGGCCGACGGCGGCGCGCGCGTCGTTCGATCGCACGAGGACCATCCAGGCGCAGAGGCTGACGAAGAGCGCCAGGGCAACGAGACGAGAACGCATGGGGGCCTCCTGTTGATTGTCTATGCGCGGCTGTTTTTCGTCATCTAATCAGCAGTTCTGCTGATGTGAGCGGCGCTGGCGCGTGGTATAGTGGATTCCAGGACAGCGGTCCGGCAGCGGCGCGATCTCGTCGCGGTTGCCGCTGCCAGCTTCCCTGTGTCGTGCGAGATGCCATCTCGTGCTGCACAGGCGCGCGGCCATCCGGGAGCTGGCTAGACCGCCTGTCCGAACTCGATCTCCTGGCAGAAACGCTCGAAATGCTCGCGCACGAAGCGGTAATCGATCCGTTTGTCGTCGGCAAGTCCCCAGGCGTTGCGACAGGCCGCCAGGATGCGCGTCTTGTGCGTGTTCAGCGTGCTCAACGTCACCGTCAGCTCCTCCGCCGCCTCTTGGGGCGTCAACCCCTTCGCGAAGGCGCGCAACACGTCACGCTCGCGCCCGCTGAGGACATCCCACACCTGCTGACAGCGCTTGTTCTCTTCTGGCTCGATCGTCGGAACCCCCAATCGCCCCTGGGCCAGCGCCCGCAAAGCTGGGAACTGCGCTCCCCACGGCAGGAAAGGCACCTTCACCAGGCGCACGCCATCCTCCGGCCGCGCGTGCAGGATCGCGCCGTCCCGCGCTCGCTCCAGGAACGCGGGCGGCGTGTACAGATGCCACACCTGATCCTGATGCCCGAAGTGCACCATCGCCGCCGACAGCGCCACCAACGCCAGCAACCGTCGCCCGCCAGCGATGCACAGGTGCAACGGCCGCTCGTTGAGGGTCTTCAGCTCCGCGATCAGCTCGTGGACCGCGCGCCAGACCGCGTCCGCCTCGCGCTCCGACCGGATGTCCTCGACGCGTCGTCCGTCGGCGCGCACCGGCAAAGGCTGCAGGCGACACGGCTTCCCTCGATAGCGGTCGCCGGCGAATTCGGCGTGCAGGGTCGCCAGCGCCCGCCGCAAGCGATCGTCGTCCGCCGACAGATGGAGGACGATCACCTCGCGCACGACCTCGCCGCGCGCCAGCAGCGCATCCAGGGCGAAGGTGACCACCTGCGGCTGGCCTCCCATCGTGGCTACCAGTGTGCTCTCTCCGGCTGTCCATGCCATCTTGCCTTTCCCTCCGCGAGAGTAGCTTATAACAAATCCTGGCGCGCGTCGATGATCTTTTTACGGTGGTTGCGCATTTCCGTTGTCCAGGCGCGCCAGGGAACGCGGTAGTATCGGGCTGCGACCCAGCGCCATCCGGAGTCTTCTTGTAGAATGGGAGCGTCTTTCATGCAAACTCTGCCTGCCATCTTGTTCGGCGGCCCTCCGCACAGCGGCAAGTCGGTTCTGGCCTATCATATCTCGCGCGATCTGCGCGAGCGCAAAATCGAGCACTATCTGCTGCGCGCCACCCCCGATGGCGAGGGAGACTGGTCGTACCAGGCCCCTCCCGACCTGGCGCAGGCCATTCGCAGGAAGGGGAGCTTCTCGCCGCGTTGGGTCGAGCGCGCCTGTCGCGATCTGCGCGAGCGCCAGCTCCCCTTTCTCGTCGATGCTGGCGGCCGCCCGCAGTCCTGGCAGGAGGAGATCTTCGATCATTGTACGCACGCGGTGCTCCTCAGTCGAGACGCCGCCAGCCGCGATTTTTGGGCTGAGCTGGCCGCTCGCCATCACCTGATCGTCATCGCCGACCTGTTCTCCGACCTGCACGGCGCCGATGTGATCGCCAGCCAGGTCCCTGCGCTGCAAGGGACGATCTGCGGCCTCGATCGTGTGGCGCCGCGCCTGGGCGCTACCTTCGCTGCCCTGGCCGCGCGCGTGGCCCAGCTCTGCGAGATCGATCAGGCTGGCCTGCGGCGCTACCATCTGGCGCATGCGCCGGTCGAGATCGCCGTCGATCTCGATCGCCTGGCGGGCACCCTCGGCGCCGATCCGCTCGCCTGGCAGCCGACGCAACTGCCTCAGGTGCTCGACTACCTGCCGAGGGACGCCCCCCTCGCCCTCTACGGCCGCGGCCCCGTCTGGCTCTACGCCGCGATCGCCTGCCGCATCTGGCCCGCTGACCTCTATCAGTTCGATCCGCGCCTGGGATGGGTGCAGTCCCCCACGATCGATTTCCTGCCGCCTGACGCTGCGGCGCCCTGTCAGGCGACCCTTGCCTGCGCAGACGACCACTGCAAGTTGAGCGTCCACCTGCTCGAGAGCTATCTCGATTATGCGCCGCGCCTGAGCATCGCCGCCCCGGCGATCCCTCGTGACCGCGGCCTCGTCCTCGAGGGCAAGATGCCCATGTGGCTGTGGACCGGCCTGGCGCGCGCCTGTCGCGAGCTGCCCTGGCTGGCTACCTCCTCCCCGCAGGAGGGCCTCGTCGTGATCGAGGGCCAGATGCGCCAGCGACGTGATCTCGCGGAAGGGTGACCGCGCGCCAGCTCGTCGCCAATTGTTAACGCGTCGTTAACACTCCCTTGAGACCCCCTTAACTGCTCTCTGCTATAGTCCTCCCTGGATTCGTGGAATCTGCATGAACACCAGCTCTCAGGGAGGATAGACTCGATGAAGCACTCTGTTCTGTTGATCGCCCTCATCGTGGCCGCTCTCGTGGTCACGGCTTGCGGCGGCGCTCCTGCGGCCCCCGCCCCCCAGCCTGTCGAGCAGCCGGCGGCTCCGGCTGCGGAGGCTCCTGCGGCAGAGGCTCCTGCAGCGGAGGAATCGGCTCCTGCGGCGGAAGCTCCCGCCGCCGAAGCTCCCGCTGGCGAGCTGCCAACCGTCGACCCCATGGCGCTCACGGGCGACATCATCATTGCGGGCAGCTCGACTGTGTACCCACTCTCGGAGGCGATCGCTGAGCGTTTCCAGGATGAGGGGTTCTCTGGCAACATCACGATCGACAGCATCGGTTCGGGCGCCGGCTTCGAGCGTTTCTGCAAGACGGGTGAGACCGATATCTCCAACGCCAGCCGACCGATCAAAGATTCCGAGGTCGAGAGTTGTCGGGCGATCGGCCGCGAGCCGATCGAGTTTCGAGTCGGCACCGACGCGCTGGCGGTCGTCGTCAACCCCGAAAACGACTTCCTGACCGATGTGACCCTCGAGCAGCTTGCTAAGATCTTCTCGCAAGAGGCGACCAACTGGTCGGACGTCGACCCATCCTGGCCAGCCGAGCCGATCCTGCGCTTCAGCCCAGGCACCGACAGCGGCACCTTCGACTACTTCATCGAGGCCGTGATGGATCCAGTTTATATCAAGGACAAGGAAGCTGATAAGGGCAAGGGTGAGGCCGCTCTCTTGGGCGCTGCTAATCTGCAGCTCAGCGAGGACGACAACGTGTTGGTGCAGGGAGTCGAGGGCGATAAGAACGCCATCGGCTACTTCGGCTATGCCTACTACCAGGAGAACGCCGCAAGGCTCAAGCTGCTTAAGATCAATGGCATCGAGGCAACTGCCGCTACCGTGGAAGATGGCTCGTATCCGCTGGCGCGCCCGCTCTTCATCTACTCCGACGCGCGCATCATGCAGGAGAAGCCGCAAGTCAACGCCTTCATCAACTTCTTCCTCACTCACGTCAACGACGTGATCGATGAGGTTGGTTACTTCCCGGCGAGCGAGGCCGCGTTGCGGGCCGCCCGCGATGCCTGGCTGGCCGCTCAGCCATAACGATCAGGCCATGTTGCTCTTGCCCTCTTGTTCCTTGCCGGTCTCCTGACCGGCGAGGACGGCTGGTCGGGAGACCAGCCGCGAACGAAGGCGAGGAATCCGCAGAGTTGGGGCTGCCGATCCCAGGCATCGGCAGCCTCAAGTCATGCCTTGAAAGGGAACGCCTTGTTCCTTGCCGGCCTCCTGACCGGCGAGGACGAGGGCGGCGGCTGGTCGGGAGGCCAGCCGCGAACGAAGAAGGGGGAAGTCGTGCAGGCAACGTTAACCGACACCATGGATCGCAGCGCGACCGAAACGATAGGCGATTTGCGCCCGCGCCCGCGCCCGTGGGAGACGCTGATCCAGGGCTTGCTCTTCGTGTGTGGCGCCGTTTCGATCCTGACCACTATGGGCATCGTGTTTGTCCTGGGTGAAGAGTCGTTGCTCTTCTTCCGATCGGGCGAGGTCAATCTGGTCGAATTCCTGACAGGCACTGTCTGGCAGCCAGCCATCGGCCGCTTCGGCATCTTGCCCCTGCTCAACGCGACGTTGATGACCAGCCTGATCGCGATGACCATTGCGCTGCCGTTGGGGCTGTGCGTAGCCATCTACCTGAGTGAGTATGCCTCCCCCCGCGCGATCCTTGAGGTGCTGGCTGGCATCCCGACGGTCGTCTATGGCTATTTCGCGCTCACGTTCATGACCCCTCTCTTGCGCTCGGTCTTCGGCCCCAACGTCGTCCAGATTTACAACACAGCGTCAGCCGGGCTGGTGATGGGCATCCTCATCTTGCCCCTGGTAGCATCGATGAGCGAGGACGCGCTCAGCGCTGTGCCGCGCGCGCTGCGCGAAGGGGCGCTGGCCCTGGGAGCGACCCGCCTTGAGACTTCCGTCAAGATCGTGGTGCCCGCCGCTTTCTCCGGCATCGCGGCGGCTTTCATCGTTGGCATCTCACGCGCGGTGGGCGAGACGATGATCGTGGCCCTGGCCGCCGGGGCTGGCCCGAACTTCACCTTCAATCCCTTCCAGGCGGCCGAGACGATGACGGGGCATATCGTGCGCATCAGCGGCGGGGACCTCAGCTACAACTCGATCGACTACAACAGCATCTTCGCCATCGGCTTGATGCTGTTCCTGATCACGCTCGTCCTCAACCTGATCAGCCGTGTGGTCGTGCAACGGTTCCGCGAGGTGTATGAGTGACGAGGCGACCGGAGGAGTGAATCGATCTATGAGCGATCTCTCAATGCGAACGGCGGCGCAACCGGAAACCGGCTGGGGCGATCAGGATCTGGCCGGTCGCCAACGCACGGCTGCGATCTGGCATCTGGTCTTCCAGGGCGCCACGTTGATCGGCGTCATCGCCTTGACGGCGTTGCTCTTCAATATCGTCAACGGCGCCTTCGGGCTGGTCGCGCTGCAAAATCAGGTCGAGCCGCATGAGCTGGTCATTGCTGCAGGGTATCCGCCCGATGTCGAGCTGGCCGATCTGCCTAAGGAAGCGTTGGTGTCTATCCTGCAGGAGAACCTCTCACCTGGCTTGTTGCGTCGTCTCGAACGTGACCTGCCTTTCGCTGAGCGTACCCACGATGATGTCTATCAGCTCGTGCTCGCGCGCGTCGTCAAGCCGAAAGTCGTCGAAACATGGTCCCTCTACGATTCGTTGACGCGGCGCGCCGAGATCAAAGCGATCGTCGCAGAGATCCCGAATGGGACGTTGGAGTTCCGTTCCTGGGTCAATTCCCACTTTCTGAGCAGCCCGCAATCGAGCGAGCCGCAACTGGCTGGCGTGCGTACGGCCATCCTCGGCTCCCTGTGGACGATCCTGATCACGATCGCCCTCGCCTTCCCGATCGGCGTCGGGGCCGCCATCTATCTGGAGGAATACGCCGCCGACACATGGGTCAATCGCTTGATTCAGACCAACATCAACAACCTGGCTGGCGTGCCCTCGATCATCTATGGCATCCTGGGCCTGGCGATCTTCGTGCGCGCCCTGGAGTCGCTGACCAGCGGACGATTCTTCGGCGCTGTCCCCGATCCGACGACGGCCAACGGCCGCACGATCCTCTCGGCTGGCCTGACCCTGGCCCTCCTCGTCTTGCCGTTGATCATCATCAACGCCCAGGAGGCGATCCGCGCGGTGCCGCGGTCGTTGCGGCAGGCCAGCTACGGATTGGGCGCGACGAAATGGCAGACGGTCTGGAGCCACGTGCTTCCCAACGCGCTCCCCGGCATCCTCACCGGCACGATCCTGGCGATCTCGCGCGCGATCGGGGAGACGGCGCCGCTGGTGGTGGTCGGGGCATCGACCTTCATCACGGTCGATCCCAACGGCCCCTTCTCGAAGTTCACGACGCTGCCGATCCAGATCTACCAGTGGACGGCGCGCCCGCAGAACGAGTTCCGCAACCTGGCCGCCGCCGCGATCGTCGTCTTGCTCGTCCTGCTGTTGTCGCTCAATTTTTCGGCGATCCTGTTGCGCAATCGGTTCAGTCGGCGGCTGATGTAAAAAACTAATGGAGAAACGACGACGGAGGGCAAGACAAAGGAAGGCGTAGTCCCCGATGCTCGCCCGAAGTCCGACCAGGAGAGAGAAACGTGGCGTTTGCAGAGCTTGTCAGGCGAGGAATGACGGCGCCGGTCGCCCTGAACAGGGTGCAGAGCCTGGAGGCGGCTGAAACAGGGCGCTACATCGTCGAGACGCGTCATCTCAGCGTCTATTACGGCAATTTCCGCGCGGTCAAGGATGTGAATCTCCAGATCGAGCCAAACCGCATCACGGCGATCATCGGGCCTTCGGGATGCGGCAAGAGCACGGTGTTGCGCGCCTTCAACCGCATGAACGAGTTGGTGCCTACGGCGCGCATCGAGGGGGAGGTGTTGTTTCAAGGGCGCAACCTCTACGCCCCCGACGTCGATCCGGTCGAGGTGCGACGGCGCATCGGCATGGTGTTCCAGAAGCCGAATCCCTTCCCCAAATCGATCTACGACAACATCGTGTGGGGGGCGCGCATCAACGGGTTTCGCGGCAATCCCGACGAGCTGGTGGAACAGACGTTGCGCCAGGCCGCGCTGTGGGATGAGGTCAAGGACAAGCTTCGGCAGAGCGGGCTTTCGCTCTCAGGGGGACAGCAGCAACGTCTGTGCATCGCGCGCGCGATCGCCGTCAAGCCGCAGATCATCCTGATGGACGAACCATGCTCGGCGCTCGACCCTGTGGCCACCCTCAAGATCGAGGACCTGATGCGTGAGCTGAGCAAAACCTACACGATCATCATCGTCACCCACAACATGCAGCAGGCGGCGCGCGTCTCCGACTATACGGCCTTCTTCGATATGGATGAGGACCGGGCCGGGTATCTGGTCGAGTATGGGCCGACCAGGCAGCTTTTCACCAACCCGCGCAACAAACGGACTGAAGACTACATCACGGGGCGTTTTGGATGATGACCACAACGCAGCGTACCGTCCTTTTCCTTTGCACCGGCAACTCGGCGCGCAGCCAGATGGCGGAAGGGCTGGTCAATCATTTTCTGGGGGACTCCTGGCGAGCTGTCTCGGCGGGGACGCAGCCGGCCGGCTATGTCCACCCTCTGGCCGTGCGCGCGCTCGCCGAGCTGGGGATCGACATCAGCGCGCAGCGTTCCAAGTCGGCTGAAGAGCTGCGCGCGTTGCCGCTCGATCTGGTGATCACGGTGTGCGACGACGCAGCCGAGAATTGTCCGCTGTGGCTGGGGCAGGGGCGCGTGCTGCATATCAGCTTCCCCGACCCCGCGCGCGCGACCGGCAGCGAGGAGGAACGCCTGGCCGTGTTCCGGCGCGTGCGCGATGCCATTCGCGAGCAGGTGTTGCCGGTTCTCGAAGCGGCGGCGGCTTCCTGAAGCCGATTTGACGCGCTCCGCAGTTCTGATAGAATCGGGCTGGCTTTCGGGCGGAGGCTGCCCGGGGGAAGGAAGCCAGTTCATATCGTCGGAACAAAGCGGGCGTCGTGACCAGGATCGTGTTTGTACGCTTGGGCGTGTGGCCCATCGCGCGAGGGCGCGGAGTCATCGCGCGTTCCCTTTTCTGGTGTGTTGTGATATGGGGTTGTCTCCTCGCTCTTGCCCTGTTCGGTTGTGATCTCCGCCCCCGATCCGCCGAGGCAGCCGCCGCTGATGTCCCTACAATCGAGAACAAAGGCTCAGATACGCTCGTCAACCTCGCTCTGGCCTGGGCCGAGGCGTACATGCAGCGCCATCCTGAAGTGCGCATCTCGGTCACAGGCGGCGGCACGGGCACTGGGATCGCCGCCATGATCAACGGCACGGTCGACATCGCCAACGCCTCGCGCGAGATGAAGCCGGAGGAGATCGCGGCCGCCCGCGCCAATGGCATCGAGCCGGTCGAGTTCGTCGTCGCCAACGACGCGATCGCCGTCGTCGTCCATCCCTCCAACCCGGTCGATCATCTGACGCTGCAGCAGATCTCCGATATGTATACGGGCAAGATCACGCGCTGGCGTCAGGTGGGCGGCGAGGACCGTCCTATCGTCCTCCTCTCGCGCGAGTCGAACTCGGGCACCTACGTGTACTTTCTCGAACACGTCATCCGCCTCGGCGAGTCGGACAACCAGGCCCTCTTCTCTCCCGACACCCTGCTCATGCCTTCGTCCGAGGGGATCAGCGCGGAAGTGCGCCAGAACCCGAACGCCATCGGCTACGACGGGCTGGGATATGTTACTCCTGACCAGAAGGTGATCGCCGTGGCGCGCGCCGAGGACGGCCCGTATGTCCTTCCCTCTGTGGAGACGGTCAACGACGGCAGCTATCCGATCGCGCGCCCCCTGTACATGTACACGGCTGGCGAGCCGCGTGGGCATGTCAAGGCGTATCTTGACTGGATTCTGAGCGAAGGGCAGGTTCAGGTAGCGCAGTTGGGGTTTGTGCCCCTCTTGCGCTGATCCTGGTGGAGGTTCGCGTGACTGCAGGTCGGGCTTATGCCGCCCCGCCACGCTGGGGCGAGTTCTTCCTGGAAGCGTTGGTGCGCTTGCTCGGCGTCTCCACGATCGGCTTCGTGGCGCTGATCTTTGTGTTTTTGCTGCGAGAAGGGGCGCCCGTCTTCGTGGAGGTCTCGCTGTCCAACCTCTTCGGCCGCGCCTGGTACCCGACCTTCGGCTATTTTGGCGCTTTGCCGCTCATCTTAGGCTCCATCCTCGTCACGATGACGGCCATCGCCCTGGCGTTGCCGTTGGGAGTGGCGTCTGCTGTCTTTGTGCGTGAGGTGGCGCCCAGTTGGGCGCGCGAGGTGCTTAAACCTCTCATCGAGGTGCTCGCTGGCATCCCCTCCGTCGTCCTCGGCTTTTTTGGGATGACGCTGGTTGCCCCCTTTATCCGCGAGACGTTGGGCGCGCCGACCGGGCTGACCGCCTTCACGGGCGCGTTGATCCTCGCCTACATGGCGCTGCCCACGATCATCAGCGTGGCCGAGGATGCGCTCGACGCCGTGCCCAAGAGCTATCGCGACGCCAGCCTCGCGATGGGCGCCACGCGCTGGCAGACGATCTGGCGCGTGGTCGTCCCCGCCGCCCGCTCAGGCATCGTCACCGCCGTCATGTTGGGCATGGGGCGCGCCATCGGCGAGACGATGGCGGTCATGATGGTGACGGGCAACGCCGCACGCATGCCGCTCACTCTCGACTCTCTCTTCCGGCCGGTGCGCACGATGACGGCTACGATCGCTGCCGAGATGGGGGAGGTGGCGCAAGGCAGCACGCACTATCACGCCCTCTTCGGCCTTGGCATCATCCTGTTCATCCTCACCTTTCTCATCAACCTGGCGGCAGCGACGACGATGTTTCAGAAACGCCAGCGCGGTGGGTTACGCTGATGCATCGCTACACTGTGCAGCGCGTGGGCTTTGCCCTGTTGGCCCTGGCCACGCTCACCGTCGTGGCGCCGATCCTGCTCGTCGTCGCGGTCATCATCGTGCAGGGGGCGACGGCGGTCAATTGGGAATTTCTGACGGCGATGCCGCGCGATGGCATGAAAGCAGGCGGCATCTTTCCGGCGATCGTGGGCACGCTCTTGCTGACGTTGGGCACCGCGCTGGCGGCGATCCCCGTCGGCGTCGGCGGCGCCATCTACCTCTCCGAATATGCTCGCGATTCCCGCCTCACGCGCGCCATCCGCCTGGCCATCGTCAATCTGGCCGGCATCCCCTCCGTGGTCTATGGCTTGTTCGGGCTGGGGTTGTTCGTCCTCTTCCTGCGCCTGGGAACTTCTATCGTGGCCGGGTCGTTGACGCTGGCGATCATGACGCTCCCTGTGATCATCAGCACCGCCGAGGAGGCCCTGCGCGCGGTCCCCGTCGAGTTTCGCACGGTCAGCGCCAGCTTGGGCGGCACCCGCTGGCAGGGCATCCGCTACATCGTCCTGCCCCAGGCTCTCCCCGGCATCATCACTGGCGTCATCTTGGGGCTGCTGCGCGCCGCTGGCGAGACGGCCCCCATCCTGTTCACGGTGGCGGCGTTTTATCTGCCGCGGCTGCCGCGTTCCCCTTTCGACCAGACGATGGCGTTGCCGTACCACCTGTACGTCATCAGCACGCAGGTCCCCGGCATGCCTCTGGAGATCCAACACGGCACCGCGCTGATCTTGATGGCGCTCGTGTTGTCGATGAATCTGGCGGCGACGCTGATCCGTAGCCATTTTCGGCGACAGCGACAATGGTGATCTCCATGGGACCCTCTGCGCCGAAGGTGCTCGTCGAGAACCTGACCTATCGCTACGGGGACAAGATCGCCCTGCGCGCAGTGAACCTGGCCATCCCCGCTCAGGCGATCACCGTCCTCTTCGGTCCGGCCGGCGGCGGCAAGACGACGCTGTTGCGCCTCATCAACCGCCTCAACGATCTGGTCGAGGGCACGCAGCGATCGGGGCGCATCCTGCTCGATGGACAGGACATCTACGCGCCGGGCGTCGATGTTCCCGCGTTGCGGCGGCGTGTGGGCATGGTCTTCGCGTTGCCCTTGCCGTTGCCAGGGACGATCCGCGAGAACATCCTCTACGGGCCGCGCCTGGCCGGCATCCGCGACCGCGCGACGCTGGATGAGATCGTGGTGCGCAGCCTGACCCTTGCCGCGCTGTGGGATGAAGTGAAGGATCGCCTCGATGATCCGGCGCGAGCCTTGTCGGGCGGCCAACAACAACGCTTGTGCATCGCGCGCAGCCTGGCGTTGGAGCCGGAGGTTTTGCTGCTCGATGAGCCGACTTCGGGCCTGGATCCCATCTCGACCGGCAAGGTGGAGGCGTCGCTGCAGGAGCTGAAGCAGCGCTACACGATCATCATCATTCCCCATAGCATTCAGCAGGCGGCGCGCGTCGCCGACTATGCGGCTTTCTTCTTGATGGGGGAGCTGATCGAGTATGGTCGCGCGCGCGATCTCTTCACTGCCCCGCGCGACCGCCGGACGGAGGAGTACATTACGGGGCGTTTCGGATGAGCTGGATAGACGCGCCGCAGCCGAAGATCACAGTCGAACATCTCAACTTCTACTATGGCAAGAGCCTGGCGCTGAGCGATATCTCGATCCGCATCCCCGACCGTCGGATCACGGCGCTGATCGGACCGTCGGGATGCGGCAAGTCGACCTTCCTGCGCTGCCTGAACCGCATGAACGACACCATCCCCGGCGCGCGCGCCCAGGGGAAGATCTGGCTCGACGCGCTCGACATCAACGCCCCCGACACCGACGTCGTCGCGCTGCGTCGGCGTGTGGGCATGGTCTTCCAGCGCCCGAATCCCTTCCCCCAGTCGATCTTCGACAACGTGGCGTTCGGGCCGCGCGTGCTGGGGCTGGCCCACTCGCGGGCCGAGCTGGAGCAGATCGTCGAAGAAAGCCTGCGTGGAGCCGCGCTGTGGGATGAGGTGAAGGATAGCTTGAAGAAGGACGCCCTCAGCCTGTCGCTGGGCGAACAACAGCGCCTGTGCATCGCGCGCGTCATCGCCGTCAAGCCCGAGGTCATCCTCATGGATGAGCCGTGTTCGGCCCTCGATCCCATTGCCACTCTCAAGGTCGAAGACCTGATGCAATCCCTCCGCTCGGACTATTGCATCGTCATCGTCACCCACAACATGCAGCAGGCGGCGCGCGCGTCCGATTACACCGGCTTCTTCTGGCTGGGCAAGCTAGTCGAATTCGACGCCACCTCGTCGCTCTTCACCCGGCCCCAACAGCAGTTGACCGAAGACTACATCACGGGCCGCGCCGGCTGACGTAGAGACGTTGCAATGCAACGTCTCTACGGTGTTACATCACGGGCCGCGCCGGGTGACGTATACCCGGTCGCGTTTCGATGTCGCCCGGATCACTGGCCGCCGCATTGGCGCATCCCCTCGCGTGCTGGCGACGAGTTGGGGTTCAGGTCTAGCGCTTTCTCCAGCCAGGGCCGCGCTTCGACGCACTGGTCGAGGTAGACGTAGGAAAGCCCCAGGGTGTAGTAGTACTCCTCGCTGGTCGCGCCGTTGGCGATCGCCTTCTCCAGGTACTCGATTGCCTTCTCGTAGTAGCGGCGCGTGTAGTAGATCATTCCAAGGTGAGCCTGGGCTGGGCCATATTCAGGATCGACCTCGATCGCCTTTTCGAGCGAGACGATGGCGCGCTCGTGGTCGCCGCGCACAAAATAGGCCCATCCTAAAGCGTCGTGCGTGACGGCGTTGTTGGGTTCGACGTCGACAGCCCAGCGATATTGCGCGATCGCCTCGTCGAAGCGTTGCAGCGCCAGATAATTGCGCCCGGCGCCCAGGTACCCCAGGCTCAGCTTGGGGTGCAGTTCGCTGGCGCGCTGATAGGCGGCGATCGCGTCCGTGTAGCGCCCCTGCATCTCGAGCGCGTAGCCCAGGTTGCGATAGGCGATCATGCTCTGCGGATCAAGCGAGACCGCCAGTTGCGCCTCCTCCAGCGCTTGCGCCCAGTTGCCGAGGTCGGCGTAGATCTCGGCCAGGTAGGCATGAGCCTCGGCGGAGTTGGGATCGATCGTGACCGCGCGCATCGCATATTGGATGCCCTCCGCCGGTTGACCCTGCCAGTCGAGGACCATCCCCAACACGGCAAGCGCCAACGGGTCGTCGGGGGCCAGCTCGACCGCCTGGCGCGCCAGTTGCTCGGCGCGCCCGGGATGGCCGCGCCACGTCTCCAGTTGCGCCTGCCAGACGAGCGCCTGATAGTTGTCCGGCTCCAGCGCGAAGACGGTCGCGTAGGCCGCAATGGCCTGCGCCAGGTCGCCGGCCTGGTAGGCCGCTTCAGCGTCCGCCAGCCAGGAGGAAGCCGAGCGCGTGGGAGTAGGGGTCGGCTGCAAGGACGACGGCAGCACTTCAACGTCCAGACCCAGCGAGCTGGCGACCTGGCGGGCGTAGGGGGCCAGATACCCGGTGAGGAGTGCATCGAGCGCCATCTGGTCGACGCCGCTCAGCCGGATGCCAAGCGCCACGACGAGGACGAAGAAGATCACCCGTCCCCAGCGGGAAGGTCGTTTGCGGGGGCGCAGCGGCTTCAGTTCCATACTTACTCGATGATACCATCCGACGGCAGGCTCGGCAACGGCTGCCGACGGGCGTTCTGTATGCACGCGAGCAACGCCGCGTGGATCTTGCCGTTGCTGGCGATGCACGAACGCGCCTCCGGCTGCCAGGGCGCGCCGTCGTAATCGGTCACGAGGCCGCCCGCTTCACGCACCAGCAGGACCCCAGCGCCCCAATCCCAGGGGTTCAGGCGCGCCTCCCAATAGCCGTCGAAGCAGCCGCTCGCGACGAGCGCCAGATCGAGGCAGGCCGATCCCAGCCGACGGATGCCCTGCACGCGCGGGACGAGGGCCGCCACCTCGCGCGTGTTGTTGTCGGGATTCGTCGCACGGTCGTAGGAGAAGCCGGTGGCGAGCAGGCTGCGGTTCAGGGCGGCGGTCGCGGACACTTGCAGACGTCGTCCCTCGCACCACGCGCCTTCGCCCGCCGCCGCCCAATAGGTCCGTTGCTGGACCACATCGTGGACCACCCCCACCGCCAACTGACCCTGCCATTGCAGCGCGATCGAGACGCCGAAGATGGGCAGCCCATGCGCGAAATTGGTCGTGCCGTCGAGGGGATCGACCATCCAGACCCCTTCGTGACGTTGGGACAGGGCGAGGAACTCCTGGCCCGCGCTGCCCTCTTCGGCGTAGATGGCGTGGTCGGGGTAGGCGGCGGCCAGCGCATCGACGATCAGTCGCTCGGATGCCAGATCAGCCTCGGTCACCAGGTCGACGACGGCGCTTTTGCTGGCGATCTGACGCGGGCCGGCCAGGTGGATCTGGCGTATGACCTCGCCGGCGCGTTGGGCGATGGCGCGCGCGGTCGCCAGCGCATCACGAGGATAAGTCGCTAGAATTGGATGGATTGAATCGGTCATCTGATCCTTCTATGGTAAAAATATCGGCCATGCCAGGTGATTAAGTGTACGCCCCTTTCGACGCGCCCGCAAGATCGGCTATAATCAGAAGCGACCCATTGGCTCACTTAACATAAGGAGCAGAGCATGACGATATATCACAACTACATCGGCGGCGAGTGGCGCCCTTCCCGCGATGGCGCCACCTACGAGACGCACAATCCCGCCAACCCTGATGAGGTCATCGGCGCCTTCCCGCGATCGACACGCGACGATGTGCAGGACGCGATCGCGGCCGCGCGCCAGGCTCAGAAAGGGTGGGCGGCCATGCCCCCGGCCCAGCGCGGCGAGATCCTGCTGCGCGCTGGCCTGGCCATCGAGGCGCGCGCCGACGAGCTGGCTCGCACGTTGACGCGCGAGGAAGGCAAGACGCTGCGCGAGGCGGCTGGCGAGGTGAAGCGCGCCGCCGATATCTTCAAGTTCTTCGGCGGCGAGGGGCGTCGCCTCGGCGGGGAGATGCTCCCTTCCGATCGCGCCGGCGCGTTCGATCTCGTCCGTCGCGAGCCGCTCGGGGTCGCGGCGCTGATCACCCCCTGGAACTTCCCGATCGCCATCCCGGCCTGGAAGATGGCGCCGGCCCTCATCGCGGGCAACGCGGTCGTCCTCAAGCCGGCGTCGCTCACGCCGCTGATCGCCATCGAGGTCGTGCGCGCCCTGGTCGACGCGGGCCTGCCGGCTGGCGTCGTCAACCTCGTGACCGGTTCCGGCGCCGTCATCGGCGATGAGCTGACCACCAACCCCGGCGTCGACGCGATCTCCTTCACCGGCTCTTACGCCGTGGGCCATCAGCTCTATCAGAAGGCCGCGGCGCGCATGGCGCGCGTGCAGACCGAGATGGGCGGCAAGAACCCCCTGGTCGTCCTCGCCGACGCCGACCTCGACCTGGCGGTGCAGCTTGCCGTCGTGGGCGGCTACGGCGTCACCGGACAGGCGTGCACGGCGACCAGCCGCGTCATCGTCGAGGCTCCCCTCGTCGAGGCCTTCACCGCCAGGCTGCGGGCGCGCGCCGAGAGCCTGCGCCTGGGCGACGGCCTCGATCCCGCCACCGAGATGGGGCCGGCGGTCAGCCGCAGCCAGTTGGAGACCGACCTCGAGTACATCGCGATCGGCCAGCGGGAGGGAGCGCGCCTGGTGACAGGCGGCGACGTCGTCGAAGGATTGGGCGGCTATTTCATCCGGCCTGCCCTCTTCGTCGACGTGCAGCCGGAGATGCGCATCGCTCAGGAGGAGATCTTCGGCCCGGTGATCGCGGTCATGGCCGCGCGCGATTTCGATGAGGCGCTGGCGCTGGCCAATCGCGTGCAATACGGCCTGGTGGCGTCGATCTGCACCAATAACCTCAAGCGTGCCTTCCAGTTCGCCGAACAGATCGAGGCGGGGGTGGTCAAGATCAACCAGCCGACGACGGGCCTGGAACTGCATGTGCCGTTCGGCGGCTTCAAGCATTCGAGCTCGGGGACGTTCAAGGAGCAGGGGAGGACCGCGCTCGACTTCTACACGCGGCTGAAGACCATTTATGTCAGCTATGCACCTTAGCTAGACTTTATCCATCATGAAAGGCCCGATGAGTACTGAAAAGGGCACGGACCAGGCCCAAGCGAGAAGGGGAGGA
>FWPV01005422.1_pt1 | contig 25549 bp, 21 predicted proteins | sample 2228371 | NCBI WGS metagenome assembly FWPV01 (sample SAMEA103939776, study PRJEB20133) | metagenome | reverse complement strand
GGCCCGCGTAAAGGGGGAAGCGCCCGCTGGTCTGCGGCCCGAACTCGATCTCAAACGACTCGACCCGGTGGTGGCCGGTATCCGCTCCGGCTCCGGCTTGGTGGAAGCTCTCCACACCACCCAGGAGATCTTCGGATACTTGCCCCGACAGGCTCTGGAGGCCATCGCTAAGGAGCTGGGTGTGCCCTTCTCACGGGTGTATGGGGTCGCCACTTTCTACACTCAGTTCCGCCTGCAACCAGTCGGCAAGTACGTCATCGACGTCTGCATGGGCACTGCCTGTCATGTGGCCGGAGCTCCCCTGGTCTTAGAGGCTTTCAGCCAGGAACTCGAGATTCCCGTGGGCGGAACCACCCCCGACGGGCTTTTCACTCTGCAGACGGTCAACTGTCTGGGAGCTTGTGCTTTGGCTCCGGTCGTGCGAGTGGGTGAGACCGAGACCCACGGCCGCATGGGCCCGAACGAAGCTCGGCGTCTCGTCCGCAGACTGCGCAAGCAGGAGGGGGCCTGATGCCCCGGAAAGAGATCTCCCTCTGCGCAGGCACCGCTTGCCACGCCTCCGGCCGGGAAGCGCTGCGCAAAGCCATAGATGAAGCCTTGGCCGCCCGGGGTCTCGCTGACCAAGTGACAGTCATCGAAACCGGCTGCCACGGATTCTGCGAACAGGGCCCCATATTGGTCATTCGACCCCAAGGCATCTTCTATCCCCGCCTGAAGCCTAAAGATGTCGACGAGGTCATCGAGGCGAGCGTGGTCGGGGACGGCGTCGTTGAACGCCTCCTCTATAGAGATCCTCAAACCGGGGAACCGCTTGCCTACGAAAACGACATCCCCTTCTACAAGCTGCAGACCCGCATCGTACTAGCTCTAAACGGCAAGATCGATCCTTTCTCCATCGACCACTATCTGGCCCACGGCGGCTACACCGCCCTGGCTAAGGTGCTGCAGCAGGGGGACCCCCTGGCAGTCATCAGCGAGATAGAGCGAAGCGGGCTGCGAGGCCGCGGCGGAGCCGGTTTCCCGACAGGAAGAAAGTGGCGTACTTGCAGGAACAATCCTGGCCAAAAGCACTACGTCATCTGCAATGCCGACGAGGGTGACCCCGGCGCTTTCATGGACCGCTCGGTGCTGGAGGGCAACCCCCATTCAGTGATCGAGGGGATGATCATAGCCGCTTACGCCATAGGGGCCGGAAACACCCCGGTCGAAGGCTACGTGTATGTCCGCCATGAGTATCCCTTTGCAGTCCAGCGACTGCGCGCGGCTCTCAAGCAAGCCCGCGAACGGGGCTACTTAGGAGAGAACATACTGGGCTCGGGCTTCGCCTTTGACATCCGCATCAACCAAGGGGCGGGAGCTTTCGTCTGCGGAGAGTCCACGGCGCTCACTGCCTCCATCGAGGGTCAGCGGGGCATGCCGCGGGGTAAGCACATCCGCACCGCCGCCCACGGTCTCTGGGGTCAGCCCACCAACCTCAACAACGTGGAGACCTACGCCAACGTGCCCTGGATCGTCAACCATGGCGCCGAGGCCTTCGCGGCCCTGGGCACTGCGACCAGCAAAGGGACCAAGATCTTCTCCCTCACCGGCAAGGTGATGAATGGAGGTCTCATCGAGGTTCCCATGGGCACGACGCTACGCCAGGTCATCTTTGAGATCGGAGGTGGTATGTGGCCCGGCCGACGATTCAAGGCCGTCCAACTGGGAGGGCCTTCGGGAGGATGTCTGCCGGAATCGCTCCTGGACGAGCCCATTGATTTCGAGAGTCTTCTGGCCGCCGGCTCCATGATGGGCTCGGGGGGTATGGTGGTAGTCGACGACACCACCTGCATGGTCGACTTCGCCAAATTCTTCCTACGTTTCACGGCAGAGGAGAGCTGCGGCAAGTGCGTCCCCTGCCGAGTCGGCACCACCCGCATGCTGGAGATTCTGGAACGCATCTCCGCGGGAGAAGCCGATCTGGACGACCTCGACCTTCTCGAGAGATTGGCGGACGACGTCGTGGAAGGTTCTCTCTGCGCTCTGGGCGGGAGCGCGCCTAATCCGGTGACCTCCACGCTCAGATACTTCCGGGACGAGGTGCTTGCCCACGTGGTCGATAAGGTCTGCCCGGCACGGGTATGCCGGCCCCTGATTCACTACGTCATCGACGCCGAGGCTTGCACCGGTTGCCAGGCGTGTTCCACGGCCTGTCCGGTGGGAGCCATCGCCGGCGAACGCAAGGCTCCTCACACCATCAATCTGAAGACTTGCCTCAAGTGCGACACCTGCCGTCAGGTGTGCCGCTTCAACGCGGTGAGAGTCGAGACAGGGGCTCTCGCTCCTCTCGGAAGAGGTGGGAGATGATGGTCAGACTGACTATCGACGGAAGAGAAGTGGTCGCCAGCCCGGGCGAGACCGTGCTCGAGGTGGCTCAGCGGGAAGGTATCGCTATCCCAGCCTTGTGTCATCAGCCGGGTATGCCGGCCTGGGGCGGATGCCGACTGTGTCTGGTCGAGGTGGAAGGCGCGGACAGACTGCAGGCCGCCTGCACCACCTGGGTCGCCGAGGGCCTGGCGGTGAAGACCGACACAGAGCGGGTGCGGGCGCGTAGGACCAGCTATCTCAAGATGTACCTGTCCGATCACAACGCCTACTGCGAAGCCCCTTGCACCCATGCCTGCCCCACCCATGTGGACATCCCGGGTTTCCTGGCCTTGCTCAAGGGGGGCGACCTGGCCGCCGCGGTGGCCTTGGTGCGTGAAGAGCTCCCGTTCCCAGGGATACTCGGCCGTATCTGCCCCGCCTATTGCGAGCCTGTCTGCCGGCGCCGCGAAGTGGACGAACCCATAGCCATCTGTGCCCTGCACCGACTGCTGGGAGACCACGAGCCCGCCCACCTGGCTAGTGCTCCCGCCAGTGGCCGACGCGTGGCTGTGGTGGGAGCCGGTCCTGCCGGTCTCTCGGCGGCTTGGTTCCTGACCGCTCGGGGACACCAGGTCACCCTCTATGACGCCGAGGCCAAACCGGGGGGTCAGCTGCGTTATGCCCTGCCGGAATTCCGGTTGCCGGAAGCGGTCCTAGACCGTGAACTCGAGCCGCTATGGGAGGCAGGAGCCCGGTTCGTAGGTGACTCCAAGTTCATCCACGCCGGTGGAGAAGAGCTGCTCACGGCCGGGTTTGATGCCGTGATAAGAAGCACGGGTCAGGCGGGGTCGAGCGCCTCGCCGGGCGCGGACGAGGAGTGGACTCAGTTCGCCGCCCGTCTTCTCGGGCTCTCGCCCCAGAAGCTGGCTTCGGCCTGGGAGGGCCTGGACTTCCTGCGGGCGGCACGCTCGGGACATCCGCCTGCACTTGCAGGCCCGGTGGTAATCCTTGGCTCCGGCCTGCCTGCCCTCGATGCGGCCCGGACGGCTCGGCGTCTGGGACCAGGCCCGGTATGCGTCGTACGACTGGACGACCAGGTCTGGGACAACGCCGACAAGGAGGTGACAGCCGCCCGCGAGGAAGGCGTCGCCCTGATGACGGCCGCGGAGCTGAGGGCGGCGTCTGCCGGCGGGTGGGAGGAAGGCACCACCTTGATCCAGGCTGAATCAAGCTGGGCCCGAGCGGGAGCGGGAAGAAGGCTACCGTCAAGCCCTGGTGATGCGCTTGCCGACCTCTCTGCGAATCCTTTCACGGGGCGTACGTCCCGCCCCGGACTGTTCACGACAGACGCCGTCACCGGCGGAGCCGGCGGCGAGCAGGCCGATTCCGCCATACATGCTGTGGCGGCCGGCAAGCGTGTCGCCCTGGCGGTCGACGCCTGGCTACGCGGCGAAGACCTGGCCGCGGTCGAGAACCGGCTGGCCGAGTATGTCCGTCTGCCCTATCTGGAGCAATTGGAGAAGGCCCTTGAGCTCAGCGAGTGGGAACGCAGACTGGTTGAACGGAGCCCTGTCTGGCTCAAGATGGGCATAAACGCTCGGCCGGCTCCCCGGGCCCGGATGCCTAAGACCGCGGTCAAGGCCAGGCTGACCGCTCTCCAGGTAGAAGCGGAGAAGGGCCTGAGTATAGCGGCAGCCCGCAAGGAGGCGGAACGTTGTCTCGAGTGCGAATGCCCCAGCCTAGGAGCCTGTGACCTCCAGCGCCTGGGGGTGGAGTACCAGGTCGTCGACAACGAGCTGGCAAGAAGAGGAACTCGCGTGCGGACCGTCACGCCTCAATACGAACACCCCTTCATCAGGCGGGACATGCGCCGGTGCATCGCCTGCGGTCGTTGCGTACGAGTGTGTCGCGAGGTCGCAGGGCCTGCCTGCTATGACTTCACCGGTCGCGGCTTTGCCATCAAGATCGACACTCCCTACGGCGAAGCCCTGCAGCTAGCGGACTGCATTTCATGTGGTCGCTGCGTCACCGTCTGCCCCACCGGGGCCCTCAGCTTCAACGAGCGGGTGCTGACCTCGTTCAAAGTGGACGAGACCCGCTGCATCCTGTGCCGGCAATGTGTGGAGGTGTGCCCGGTATCGGCCCTGCAAGAGGCTTCGGAGTTCGAGAGGGCCAGGCAGACCTGGCTCAGACTGGTGGAGCAGGGCAGTAGATTGGCGGGCGGTCATCGACTATGCGCCGGCTGCGGTGCCCCCATAGTGGTCAGGCAGGTCTTGATGGCCACCGATGAACCTGTAGTAGTCAGCGCGGCCACCGGCTGCCTAGAGGTCAGTACCACCATCTACCCCTATACCTCGTGGAAGACCAGTTTCATCCACACCGCCTTCGAGAATGCCGCCGCTACGCTGAGCGGGGTGGAGACGGCCTACCGAGCGCTGAGAAGGAAGGGATTGATCGACAAGGACATCCGCTTCATCGCGTTCGGCGGTGACGGAGGCACCTACGACATCGGTTTGCAGTCCCTGTCTGGGGCGATGGAGCGCGGTCACCGCATGCTCTATGTCTGCTATGACAACGGGGCCTACATGAACACCGGCTTTCAGCGCTCAGGAGCCACGCCCACTGCGGCCTGGACCACTACCAGTCCCGTCGGGGAGGAGACCGGGGGCAAACTCGAACATCGGAAGAACCTCACCGAGCTTATGATCGCTCACGGGATCCCCTACGTGGCCCAGGCTTCCCCTCATGACCCCCGAGACCTGGTCCGCAAAGCGGCCAAGGCTCTGTCCGTCGACGGGCCGACCTTCCTCAATGTCATCGCACCTTGCCCGCGAGGCTGGCGGGCAGACGGTGCCGAGACCATCGATCTGGCCCGGGGGGCGGTGAACACCTGTTACTGGCCGCTCTTCGAGTACGAAGAGGGGGAGTACCGCCTGACTTATCGCCCCCGCTACAAACAGCCGCTTGTGCCCTGGCTGAAGCGGCAGGGTCGCTTCACCCACCTCTTCCAGCCTGGTTTCGAAGAGGCCTTGGAGCGACTCGAGCGCTGGGTCGATGAGGAGTGGGACAAGCTGCTCCGGAAGTGCGGAGAACCGAGCGAAGCAGAGTGGCAGGCCCGCCTGACCGCGAACGGCTGTCTGCTTCGCTAAAGAAGACTGACCGCTGAGAGTCCGCGGCCGAAACCGACTCAGTCGTCGGCTTCGGCCGCATCGACCGCTATCTTTCGCGCCCTCTTGATCGCACTGCGCCGCTTCTTGGCCTGTAGACGGCGCTCCTCAGCCTCGGCTGGAGCCTGGGTGGGGACTCTGGGAGGAGGTTCTTCCAGCGCTTCCCGCAGCAGCCTCACCAGGCATTCGCGAGCTGCTTCCTTGTTAGCAAGCTGGGTACGGAACTTCTGAGAAGTGATTCTTAGCACCCCGCCACGACCGATGCGTCTACCCAGGGCTTGGTGTAGACGAGAGCGCATCTCCGAAGAGAGGGAGGGCGAACCCTCGACGTCGAACAGCAGGGTCACGCGAGTGCTCACCTTGTTGACATTCTGGCCCCCCGGGCCGCCACTCCGAGAGGTGGTGAACACCAGCTCCTCGTCGGGGATCTCAAGCTCTTCGCTGACATGCACCATGCCCTACAGTCTAGACCATACTTTGCAGTATGCTCGCAGGGCAAAGAGCGGGGGTGTAGTCAATGGAAGATAGGCCGAAAGGGCACTCTGGGGAACGGCACGCGAAGCTGCAGGCTGGGGAAGACACGCGGTCGCAAAGAGTCGAAGGGGAAGTAGAAGAAGGCGCGCGAGGAGGCGCCCTACCTGAGCCCGGCCGGCAGACCCCACCCCCGACCTGGTCTTCCCGTGAGAATTCAGGCCAAGCGGGCGGTGACCCTCGCGCCTTCCTCAGCACACTCTTCTGGGCCATGGTAAACGCGGCCACGCCCGAGCACGTACTACCCCGCCATCTGCCGCCGCCGCCCAAAGGCCGTACCGTGGTGGTGGGGGCGGGCAAGGCTGCTGCAGCCATGGCCCAAGTGGTGGAAGAACTTTGGGAAGGGCCGCTCTCGGGCGTGGTGGTCACCCGCTACGGTCACGGTCGCGGGGCCCAGCGCAGGACATCCCGCCCGCGGATTGAGGTCCTGGAAGCGGGCCATCCTCTCCCAGACGAAAACAGCGTGCGAGCAGCCCGACGAGTCCTGGCGGCAGTCAGCGGGTTGTCGACGGAGGACCTGGTGCTCGTCCTTCTGAGCGGGGGCGGCTCGGCCCTGCTCACCCTGCCGGCCCCGGGCCTGACCCTGGACGACGTCATCGAGACCAGCCGTCGCCTTCTTGCCTCTGGTGCCACTATCCACGAGATCAACTGTGTGCGCAAACACCTCACCAGGTTGGCGGGAGGCGGCCTGGCCGCTGCGGGCTATCCCGCCCGCGTTGTGAGTCTGGCCATTTCTGACGTGGTCGGCAACGATCCGACGGTCATAGCTTCCGGCCCCACCGTCGCCGACCCCACCACCTTCGCCGAGGCCCGCGCCATCGTCGCCAGTTACGGGCTGGAACTGCCCACTGCGGTCAATCGACACCTGGAGTCGGCCTCCACGGAGACCCTCAAGCCGGGCGACCCCCGGCTGGCGCGAACGCAGTACGTCCTGGTGGCCACTCCCGAAAACGCCCTCGCCGCGGCAGCCGCGACAGCGCAGGAAGCCGGTGTCACCCCCATAGTGCTGGGCTCCTACTGGCAAGGAGAGGCCCGCCACGCAGCTGCGATCCACGCCCAGCTCGCACTAGAAGCAAAAGACCACGAGAAACCGCCCTTCGTGGTCCTCTCTGGCGGGGAGACGACGGTGACTGTACGCGGCTCAGGTCAGGGGGGCCGCAACACCGAGTTCCTACTCGCCCTTGGCCTAGCCTTCGCAGACCGGGAGCGCTCGGCCTTCGCAAATCTGGGGCGCTCAGCCTTCGCAGACCAGGACTGGCCGGCGTTCACGGCAGCTCTGGCAGCCGACACCGACGGGTTCGACGGCACAGGGACCCACGCCGGCGCCTTCCTTTTCCCCGATACTCTGGCCCGGGCCCGAGCTGCCGGACTCGACCCTCAGCATCTACTGGACCAGAACGACAGCTACCGTCTTTTCTCGGTGCTTGGGGACTTGCTGACAACCGGACCTACGTACACGAACGTCAACGACTTCCGTGCCATCCTGATGAGCTAAGACCGGCTCGACTGAGGCCCGGCGGGTTCAAGAAGAGCCGCTCAGCGAGGCGATCAGACCGGGAGATAGCTCGGATACGTTCCCGAGGACGACCCGGGCCAGCCTCAACCTCTCCGGAGCGGGGGGATAGACGCAATTGGGTACGGCCACTACCACCAGCCCCGCAGCAGCGGCGGAGGCAATACCATTAGAAGAGTCCTCCACGGCCACCGCCTGCTGTGGACTCGCTTCGAGCCGGCGGCAGGCTTCCAGATAGACGTCCGGCGCGGGTTTCCCCACCGGAACCTCATCGGAGGACACCAGCGCGCTGAAATGTCTGGTCAGCCCAGCCAACTCAAGAGCATGCTGGATCAGCTCCCGTGGTGAGGAAGAAGCCACCCCCAGACGGTAGTAGGAAGCCAGCTGTTCTATGACCTCCCGGGCTCCCGGAATCAGGGGGAGGTTTCGCGCATATTCGTCTTTGAGGGCCTGGACAATGCCGGCGTAGATCTCCTCGTCGCTTAGCGGGATTCCGCTGGTTTCCCGCATATAGGCCGCCCACTGCATGGAGTTGGCCCCCATGACTGCCGGCTGGTCGAACTCATCCCAGCGGCCTCCATAGGCCAAGGCGAACTCCTTGCGCACGGAGTTCCAGACTTCTTCGCTGTCTAGAATGACGCCGTCCAGGTCAAAAACGATTGCTTCAATCGCCATAGAGCAGTAGCTTAGCAGACAGCGCAGGGGCTGCACGCGGGCGGCGCGCAACCAGCGCAGGCCGCGCGCAGGCGGCGACCCGTCGGCGACCATGCACTGCGCCGCGGTTCGCGCTAGAATCACCCAAAAAGGAGGCAGGACGTGATCGACTGGCAGAACAAGATCGTTGGCGAAGGACTCAGTTTTGACGACATCCTGCTGATTCCCGCCGAGTCTGCCGTCTTGCCCAAAGAGACCGACGTCCGCACCCGTCTCACCAACAAGATCACCCTGAACATACCGCTCCTGTCGGCGGCCATGGACACAGTCTCGGAGACTGCGCTCGCCATCGCGCTCGCCCGGGAAGGCGGTCTCACCATCATCCATAAGAACCAACCGATCGAGCGCCAGGCTGAGATGGTGCGCAAAGTCAAGAGGAGCGAGGCGGGGATGATCGTGGATCCCATCACTCTGCCCCTCACCGCCACTTTCGGGGATGCGGAGGCGCTGATGCGCGAGTATCACATCTCCGGGGTCCCCATCGTCCACCCCGATGGGACCTTGGCCGGTATCGTGACCAACCGTGATACGCGCTTCGAGACGGACCCCAGCAAGCCCATCACTGAGCTCATGACCTCGCAGAACTTGGTGACCGTGCCGGTAGGCACCACTCTGACCGAGGCCAAGGAGCAGTTCAAGATCCACAAGATCGAGAAGCTGCTGGTAGTCGACGAGGAATACAAGTTACGGGGCCTCATCACCATCAAGGACATCATGAAGATGATCGAGTTCCCCAACGCCTGCAAGGACGAACTGGGGCGCTTGCGGGTGGGGGCCGCAGTGGGGGTGGCCAAAGACACGGCCGAGCGGGTAGCTGCTCTGGTAGAAGCTCAGGCCGACATCATCTGCATCGACACGGCCCACGGGCATTCGAAGGGAGTCCTCGACACCGTGGCTTGGATCCGGGAGCAGTACCCCGAGATACAGTTGATGGCGGGCAACGTGGCCACCGCGGAGGGTACAAAGGCCTTGATCGAGCGGGGTGTGGACTGTGTGAAGGTGGGCATCGGACCCGGTTCCATCTGTACCACACGCGTCGTAACCGGATGCGGAGTACCCCAGATAACAGCCATAGCCGACTGTGCAGCAGAGGCCTACAAGTATGGGATCCCGGTGGTGGCCGATGGCGGCATCCGCTATTCAGGAGACGTGGTGAAAGCCCTGGCAGCCGGCGCGCACAGTGTGATGATAGGTTCGCTCTTCGCGGGGACTAGCGAAAGCCCTGGGGAAAGGATCCTGTGGGAAGGCCGGAGTTACAAGGTCTACCGGGCCATGGGTTCGGTCGGAGCTATGAGCGAAGGCCACAGCGCCGACCGCTACTTCCAAGAGGACCAGAAGAAGCTCGTTCCCGAGGGCATCGAGGGCATGGTCCCCGACAAGGGTCCGTTGGCGGATGTGGTGTTCCAGCTGATAGGCGGCTTGCGGGCGGGCATGGGTTACACCGGCTGCGCCACCATCGAGGACCTCCACAAGAAGGCGCGCTTCGTCCGCATCTCCGCGGCTGGCCTCACGGAGAGCCATCCGCATGACGTCCAGATCACCAAGGAGGCGCCCAACTACGAGCGGCGCATGCCTTTCTCGTAGAGGCGGTCGACTCTGGGGCCGCTTGTGCCCGTGTCCGCCGGGCCCGGCCTAGTGGCCGTGATGAGCCAAGGTTTGGGTGACTACTTGCTCCACCGCGGCCAAAGTACGGTCATCCACGTCTAGCTCGTCCAGCTCCGCCAAAGGGTTCGCCAGCAACGAACCGAGACTGGCCAGCGCTTCCGCTGTCAAGGGAAAGCACACGGCTCCCTCTTGGCTGGCACAATCCAGGCATACCACCCCACCCAACTCGGGCGAGTATGCCGCCAACGCCTCGGTATCACCGCAGTGCACACAGTTGCTTACTACCGGGGCGTAGCCCAGGATGGCGAGCAGTTTGAGCCGCGTGGACAGGACCACACAGGCAGCGTCACGGGGATTCGGGCTTCCAGCCAAGCGAGCCACAGCTCGCACGAGGAGGTTGAAGACCGGCGGATTGGCCTCCTCCGCGGGAAACAGGCTACGCACGGCCGTCAGAAGACGGGCCCCCTCCTCCATGCGGAACAACTCCTCCCGGACCCCCTGAAAGGTGCGGATGGTTTCCACACCTGTCACCGTGTACAGTGAACCCCGCCCGCTGTGCAGGCTCACCCGCACTAGAGCGAACGGCTCAAGCCGCCCTCCCACTTTGGACGTGGTCCTGCGCAGACCCTTGGCCAGGGCGCTCAGCTTCCCCCGATCCCGCGTGTAGAACGTGATGATGCGGTCGGCTTCCCGGTAGCGCATCGACCCGATGACGAGGGCCTCGGTGGTGAAGAACCGGGAGCCCATCCCAGCCTCCCGCGCCTAATCCTTGTGCGCCGAGAACTCCTTGATTATCTGGGCAGCATGAGAAGTGCCGATGCGAGCAGCCCCTGCGTTGATCATGAGTTCGGCATCTTCGGCGGTGCGAATGCCGCCCGCGGCATCGACCCCCACACTCTCCGGGAGCAGATCGCGGAACAACTCCACATCTTTGGTCGTGGCTCCCCCGGGAGCAAAACCGGTGGAGGTCTTGATGAAGTCGGCCCCGGAGTCTTCTACTATCTTGCAGACCAGCCGCTTCAACTTCTCGTCCAGATAGTAAGCTTCGACGTTGGCCTTGACCAATACCAGGCCTCGGCCCGAGTTCACGCTCGCCATCCGCACCGTTCGTACCACGCTACGGAGTTCGTCCCGCACGTAGCGGAAGTCACCAGAGAGCATCGCCGGGATGTTGAGGACCACGTCAAGCTCGTCAGCCCCCATCGCCACTGCCTGTTCCGCAGCAACCACCTTGTTCCGCTGCAAGTCCGCTCCAAAGGGATAGGAGACGACCGTCCCCACCTTGACGTCATAGCCTTGGAGCAACTGACGCGCGACGGGGACCCAATAGGGCAAGACACATACCGAGGCGAAGTGGTAAGAGATGGCGTCACGGCACAGCATCTCCACCGCCGTGGTCGTGCTCGTCGCCTCGAGAAGGGTACTGTCGATGGTCTTGGCGAGTTCTTCGACTCTCACGACGAAGCTACCTCCTTCCTGGGTCTTCTATCATACACTGCTCGTCAACCCCTCCTTGGAAGCGCCGGCGTAAGAGATAACGGTCCTCCCCGGGGCCATAGAAATCGGGGACGAACCGCTCTACCGCAAACCCGCAGCGACGGTAGAGAGCAAAGGCTCGGGCATTGTCTGGCGCCACTGTGAGTAACAGCCCCTGGGCCCCGAGTCGTTGACTCTCTTGACTCACCAGCTCCAGGAATCGTCTGCCGAATCCCTGGCTTCGCCATCCGGGCCGCAGATAAAAGCCTACCAAGTAGAAAAATTCCGGCTCCTCCAGGCTACGCAACAACTGACAAGCGCCCACGATCTCCTCGCCCTGCCGGGCTACAAACACGGCCCCGACTTCGGCCATGACGGCGAGATCGCAAGCGCGCAGACCCACAGCCCCGAAAGCCTCCTCATCGTAGGCGGCCAACAGGGCAAGAAGCTCGGGCCTCGGCTGCCGGACCCGCTGCAAGCGAAGCTCGGTTCCCGGCGGCTGCGGGCCGGCGCGATGCCGGTCCTCTTTCGCGTTGTGGGCCGAATCGTCGGTCATTCCCTTGCCGACAAGGCGTTGTTCTCTCCTAGGCCATCGGCTGTCGGCCCTCCGGAGCGAATGGCGAGCCACTGTTGCAGCCGTGAGACCGAATTGACCACCCACCGCCCGCGGTCCTTGTAGACCAGAGGCAATTCGGCATCAATCTCGGCCAGAAGGCAAAGACAGGCGCCGTCGGGAATGGCTGTGGCGGCCGCGTTCGCTCGGGCGAACGCGGCCGCGACCACCCTCAGCCCACAGTCCTCTCTGGCCTCCAGGGCCGCGGCCGCAGCTTCCAGCGCGGCCGCGGCCGCGCCCGCAACCACGCGGCCCTCCTCGTCCAGCAGGGCCACCGCCACAGGCGCCTGCGTCGCCGCATGTTTGGCCGTGTCTATAAGCCTCCCTAAAAGCGGGTCTAAACGGTCCTCGTCCAAGCCTGCGCGGCCTCCCCAGATTTCGCGTCTTTCTCACGACCACAACTGAAAGATCAGCGTGGTCACCAGCGTGCCCAGCAGCGCCCCCAAGACTACCTCAAACAAGGAATGTATCCCTGTTTGTACACGGCTCTGGGCAGCCAGCACAGCCACTATGAAGGTCAGCGCGCTGACCAATACCCCTTGAGGAGAACCTACCACCAAGAAGGTCACCGCCGTCCACCCAGCGAAGGCCACGGCCGCATGTCCATAGGGCAGTCCCCCCGAGAGCGGGGTACCCCGCCTCCCCACCGCTTTGAGAACGATCACGAGCAGGATCACTACGGCCAAGGCCACCACGGTGAGGTGGGCGGGGGTGCGTCGAATAGTGGTGAACAGATCCAACGAGACCTGGGCCACGCGGTCGGCCAAGACCAGGTACCCCACGACCAGCGCATTGATAGCGGCGAGCAATACCGCGCCGGCAGCCATATCCTTGGCTACCTTCGCCCGGCTGTCGAACTCGTCGGCCACGATATCCACGACCGTCTCTACCGCGGAGTTGACCATCTCGGCCATAAGAACAAAGGCGATAGCTATGAAGACCGCCACCAACTCGAGCCGCGACACATTGAGCAGGATGCTGGCCACCAAGACCAGCAGCGCCACCACCATGTGGATACGCATGTTGCGCTGATGACGGACTGCGTGGACCAGCCCCTGGAAGGCGTGGTTGAAGCTTCGAAGCAAAGATGTCTGTCGCCGATTCTGAGCCATCTGGGGCCTTCCTCGGCCGGGCTGTCAGCCCTGGTCCAAAGCTCGGCGGCCGCGCTGGCTGAGGGTAAGAGCGACAGCAAGCTCCCCTAGTCCCGCTAGTATCTCCGCCTCGCGTTCACGCATCTCGCCCTTGTCCGCCTCATGGTCGTAGCCCAGCAGATGGAGGACTCCGTGAACCAACGTCCAAGCCAACTGGGCCTCGAAAGTGGTGCCTTCTTCCCGGCTGTACTCGAGCACCACCTCGGGACACACCACCACCTCACCGAGCTCGTCAGCCTCGTCCAGCCACTCGTCGCTCTTCACCTGCGGAAAACTGAGCACGTCGGTGGGGCCTTCCGAGGCGCGGTAATGCTCATTGAGCTCGGCCATTTCACGCCTCTTTACAAAGGCCACAGCCACCCTCCCCCGCGCCTCCTCGGCCCGCAGGACCGCCTCGACGAGGCTCTTCACAGCCCGCCGGTCGCGCACCCACCCCGTATGGTCCACCACGTCAATCAGCAAACGACTCATGCTCCGGCAGCCTTTTCGTCCTCTCTGGATTCGCCGCTCTTCTCTGCTTCCGGCTCCGACTCCCCTTGGCCGGCACGCAGCGCCGCCGCACTCGGAGGCACTCCCCGGCCGCCCGTCTGACGCTGTTCGTGCTGCCCGTTGCGCTCGGGATAGCTGATGCGGTGTCCGAGCAACCCGCGAAGCGTCAAGTCAAAAGCCTCTTGGATCTTGCGCAGGTCGGCCTGCGTCAATTCAGACTCATCCAGCTGTCCATCTTCGATCTTCTGCTTGACTATTTCCTGGATGACCCCCTGGATCTTGCGTCGGGTGGGATTCTGCATAGCACGGACCGCCGCCTCCACCCCGTCCGCCAGCATGATTATCGCGGCTTCCTTAGAGCGCGGCTTCTGTTCCTCGTAACGGTAGCTTTCTTCGTAGACCGGTTCCTTAGACTCTTCCAGAGCCTTGTGGTAGAAGTAGGCGAGCACCGAGGTTCCATGGTGCTGCTTGATAATGTCTACCACCGGCTGAGGCAGTCCGTACAAGCGAGCCAGGTTCTCTCCGTCCCTTACGTGAGCCGTTATAGCCAGCTTTGACAGATTGGGACTGAGCCGGTCATGGGGATTGTCCACATAGATCTGGTTCTCGACGAAGTACTCCGGACGTATGGTCTTCCCGATGTCGTGGTAGTAAGCGCCTACCCGAGCCAGCAGGGGGTCGGCCCCTATGGCTTCTGCAGCAGCTTCGGCAAGATTACCCATCTGGATGCTGTGATTGTAGGTGCCCGGCGCGACCTGGAGGAGTTTCTTCAGCAAGGGGTGAGCCGGGTTAGCCAATTCCAGCAGGCGCAGGGGAGTGGTCAGGTTGAAAACCGAATCCAGGATCAGAAGCAGGATCACCGTGAGAGCTCCGGCCAGCGCCCCGTTGGCCAGCCCCCACAGACCACGCCGCGCCGCGTCCAAGAAAGAGGCTTCGGTAAAGGTCTCTACGAAGAAGATGGCAACAAAGGCTAGCACCATGGTGATCAGCCCGGCCCCCAACAGCGCCGCCCGCTGGGTGACCCGCGAGACCAGATACAACGAGAGGGCAGCGACCAGAAGTCCCGCCACCGCGTAGCGCATCTCGAGGTCGGTGAGAAGCCCGATGTTGATGGCCGACAACGTGACCAGCAACAACGCACTCCTCGCGTTGAGCACCACGGTCACCACCATGCCCAGAGCAGCCAGCGGAATCAGGTAGGGCGAGAGAGGTTCAAGGACCAAGAGCCGGGCCACTGCCGTCCCCCCCAAGAAAAGCGAGACCAGGGCCAGGAGCATGTTGTTGGCGAGCGGTTTGCTCTTGTTGAACCGCTTGAGCAGCCGCGAAAAGGCCCCGGTTTCAAACAACACTATGAAGAAGATGCCGAGATACACCTTGAAACCGGAGCGCTGGCCGCCTAGACCCAGCGCTTGAAGCACGGCGAGGTGGCCGCTGGTGAGGACCTCGCCCTTGCCTACGACCACATCCCCTTCGCGAACCTCGACGGTCACAGGAGCCACCTGGGCCATGGCCGCCTCGCGGCGGGCTTGGGTCTGCACTTCGTCAACCACTTGGTTGGGCCGTATGAAGTTGGACACCACTGCGAAGAGCACCGTGGCTTCGGCCGGTGAAGAAACCAGCGATTCCGCTATCGCCCGTAGATCTTTCCGGGCCTGGTCCAGGGAGGACTCCGTGATCCCATGGGAGAAAAGGGCAGTCAAGGCCCCCAGGCACTGCCGCTCCATGCGGTCATACTCGACCGCACTCAGACCGAGAAGGTAGGTCAAGGTCTCCCGGTCGATGCCCTGCGGGCTCTTTGCTCTAAGTTCCTCCGCGGCATCCGCAAGGTCGCGCCCCGCCGCCACCTCCCCCCGCAACCTTGCCATCTCCGTGAAGAAGGCGCTCAACTCCTCAGTGGCGGCGGGAAGAGCAGCGGGGTCCGCCCTGTACACCGGCTCCACCAGGGCAGCAACCTGCGCCTTGAGCGCCTCGGTGGCCTTGGCATCCAGCGCAGTGACTGACTTCTCAGCGACCACCGTCCGGGGAGCGGGGCTGCCCACGACAAAACCCCGAAGGGTAGGCAAGTAGGCGGTGGAGATGATGGCCGTGAGCCCCACGACGAGACAGGCCAGCAAGACCACTTCAAAGCGCAAACGGTCACGCTTGTCGATCCATTCGCGGAGGTCAGCTATGCGCGCACGAAGCAGAAAGCGGTATTGGTCCATGAATGGCGAAGTAAATCAGTCGCTGGGTGAGGCAGCTTCGCGAAAATTCCCGCTCTTCTCTGCCGGAGATCGAGACCCCGCTCTCCGCAGAGAGCGATGCTTCTCAGTGTGAAGCTTGTACGCCGATACGATCTCCTGGACCAGCTTGTGGCGGACCACATCCTGGCTCCCGAAATAGATGAAGGCGATGTCGGGAATGCCGGCGAGGACTTCACACACGTGGACAAGGCCGGAGCGCTGTCCCCGGGGTAGATCGATCTGGGTGATATCCCCGGTCACGATCATTCGGGAACCAAAGCCCAGACGGGTCAAGAACATCTTCATCTGCTCAGGGCTTGTATTCTGGGCCTCATCCAGCACTATGAGCGAATCGTTCAGAGTACGCCCCCGCATGTAGGCCAGGGGTGCTACCTCGATGGTGCCCCTCTGCAGATGTTCGGCCAGCCGCTCGCTGTCCATCATGTCATACAAGGCATCAAACAGAGGCCTGAGATAAGGGTCCACCTTCTCCATCAGGCCACCGGGCAGGAAACCCAGCTTCTCGCCCGCCTCGACTGCCGGCCTGGTCAGGATGACGCGGTTGACCTCCCCCCGCAGCAGAGCCGCGGTCGCCATGGCCATGGCCAGGTAGGTCTTGCCAGTACCGGCCGGACCGATGCCGAACGTGATGGTATGCGTCCTGATGGCATCGACATAGGCCTTTTGATTGACTGTCTTTGGCCTGATGCGCCGGCCGCGATGCTCGATGATCACGTCGCCGACGATGTTGCCCAGCTCCCGCGTCCAGTTCTTGCGGCCAGCGCTGAGAGAGGCGGCCAGTTCCAGAGTGGAGCGGTCGAGCGTTTGGCCCGCACTGACCAGGGCGACCAGCTCGGCCACCAGAGCCTCGCCCCTTTCTACCTCGGCCGCTTCGCCATCCAGGGTTAGCTGATTGCCTCTGAGGGTGATGTCGCAGCTGAGGAGACTCTCGAGGGTGCGCAGGTGAGTGTCGTGCTCCCCGACAAGGAGGGCCGCCACCCGATTGTCCAAGTCGATCTTCTTGGTGAAGTACTCGGCGCTCACGCCGCCCCTCCCCCTCGGACCGTCCGCGACCAGGTATGACTTTGGCCGCGCTCGCTTCACGCCGATAGCCGCTCCTTGACCAGCTTGGCAGCCAACTTGCCGTCGACGCTCCCCCCACCCCTAGCCATGACTGCGGACATGACCTTGCCCATGTCCTTAGGCGAACCGGCCCCGACCTCCTTGACCACTTCGTCGATCAACCGGGCCAGCTGAGCTTCGTCCATCTGGGCCGGCAGCAGACTACGGATGAGGCTGGCCGCAAACTCCTCGTACTCAGCCAGGTCATCGCGGCCGCCCGCCCGAAAGGCCTCCAAGGATTCTTCCCGGCGCTTAAGCTCCCGCCGCAGAACAGCCACCTCTGTTGCCTCGTCGAGCTCAGTGCGAAGGCGCTTCGCTTCGTTCTGCAGCTCGCAAAGCACCATCCGGAGAGCCGAGACGCGCCGCTTGTCCCCAGCTTTCAGCGCCGATTTGATCTCTTCCTGCACTTGAGCAAGAACGCTCACCGGAAGTCACCCAGCTTCTCGCCCCCGAGGATGTGAAAGTGGAGGTGCGCTATCTCCTGACCGCCATCGGGACCCACATTAGTGAGGACACGATAACCGCTCGCGGCAATGCCCACCTGTTCTGCCACACGGACAATGAAGCGCAGAAGTTCGTGGCCTTCGCTCGAGTCCCAACCGTCGATGTCGTTCAGCGACGGGATGTGCTCGCGCGGTACGACCAGGATGTGTTGTGGCGCCTTGGGATTGATGTCGCGAAAGGCCACGAAACGTTCATCCTCAAGCACCTTCTGGCTGGGAATAAGTCCGGCAGCTATCCGACAGAAGATACAGTCATCCATGGCGCCTGATTATACTACCAATCCTCCAGCACAAACCGAGCCACGGCCACCGCTATGGGGCCTGCGGTTTCGGTTCTGAGCACCGCCTGCCCCAGCTTGGCCCTCTCCATTCCGGAGTTGGCGAAGTACCTCTCGTCCGACTGCGACCAGCCACTCTCTGGTCCTACCCAGAGCGCCACGGCAGGCCGGCCGGTCTCGGGAACGAATTCGGACTCGGGACGCAGGACCCCCCCTGACGCGCGCGGGACCCCCCCGGACGCGAGCAGGACCTCGCCGGCCGCGCGCAGAACCTCGCCCAGGCTACGGGGGGCTTGGGGATCGAGCACCACGGAGCGGGCTTTCTTCCTTTCCAGCCATTCCTGTGCCGCTTCCAAAGAGGGAAGGCACTCCACGACAGGAAAGCTGGTGTGCTTGCTCTGCTTGGCGGCCTCCCGGGCGATACGTTGCCACCGGACAGACCGCTGGCTGGGAGCCCGACTTGCACTCGACCCTTTGACTCCAAGGAAGAGAAAGAAAGTGGCTCCCGCTTCGGTACCCTTTTCCACGACGTAGTCCAGAAGGGACGGTCTCTCCACCCTTTGGACCAAGCCTACCGCGATCTGGTACGAGGCCCCTGCAGCTCGGCCCTGCAAAGGGGCGCCAAGGCGGACCAGGCACGGCATAGCGGCAGACGCCACTGTGGCCGAATACACCGATCCCGCCACTACCACTTCGCAGAGGTCGCCGGGAGCCAGACGCAGCACCCGTACGGCATGATGGGAATCCTCCGGGGAGAGCTCGAGTAGACCGCCGGTCTCAACACCACCGGTCTGAGCAGAGACGACCCAGTGACCCGGGTCCTGCACGAAGAAGCGGGGACGAAACCCTGCCATGACGTCAGCTCAGGGTCGGGTCCCCACCGCCGCCCTGTCGCCGGCTATGAGCTCGAGAGCAGCTTCCACCGTCTCGTCCCTATCTTGGGTCAGAGGATCATCAGGAGCGACGACATCAGGAGCTATCCCTTTCTTGTTGATGTCGCGACCCTTGGGAGTGACGTAGACGGCAGTCGTGACTTTGAGCGCACCCTGGTTGGATAGGTCAAGAACCGTCTGCACCAGGCCCTTGCCGAAGGTGGTCTCCCCGATCAGGACCGCGCGCCCATAGTCCTGCAATGCACCCGCCACGATCTCAGAGGCACTCGCCGTGTAGCGGTCTATGAGCACATAGAGGGGGATGCTCGCATACGCCCCACCACTGGCTTTGTACACATGCTTGGGCGAATGCAGGCCTTCGGTGCTGACCACCACGTCCTCTGGAGAGAGGAAGAGGCCGGCCACGTTCACAGCCTCGTCGAGAAGACCGCCGCCGTTACTACGCAGATCGAGTATGAGGGCATCGACGCGATCGATGCTCACGGCCTGCTCCAGCTCTGCCCTGAGTTTCTGGGAGGAGCCGGCTGAGAAGGTGAAGAACCAGATGTGGGCGACCTTCTTACCATCGGGCGCTGTCAGGATCTCGCGATCAGTGACTGGGATGGCGATGGTCTTACGCACCAGAGAGAAGGTCAGCGTCTCGCCTCCCGGCGGCAGGTTAGAGAGATCGGCCCCCACGGGCTCGGTAGTGGCGGTAGTGGGCGGTGACTCCGTGGTGAGGGTGGTGGCGGTGAGAGGGGGCCTATAGATCTCGAGGACCACGGTGGTGCCTTCGGGGCCCTTGATGGCTCCCACCACCACATCCAGGCTCTTACCAGCCACTGATTCGCCGTCGACTGAAACGATGATGTCGCCCGCCCTGATACCAGCCTGCTCGGCAGGACTGCCTCGGAAGGTGGAGACGATGGTGACCAGCCGGTCCTTCATCTCCACCACCATGCCCACACCGGAATAAGAGCCGGCGGCGTCTTCTTGGAAGGCGGCGTACTCCTCGGGATCCATGTATACGGTGTAGGGATCGCCGAGCCCGGCCACCATCCCCTTGACAGCCGCCCGCTCCAGAACAGCCGGGTCGATCTCACGGTAGAAACTTTGGCCGAGCTTCTCGAGCACCTCCCGCTGAAGGGCGAATTCCCCCGCAGCTTGAGTGGTAGTCGTCCCTGAGAGCAGCTTGCTGAGGCCCCCGCCCACGTCGGGGCTTACGCCCAGGAAGAACCCCGCCGCGAAAATGAGGGCAGCGGCGACTACCCCCCCGACGGCGAGAAGTACGGCTTGGGTGCTGCGTCGCATGGATCAGACCTTGAGGAACCGCCGTAACCCGAGCGCAGAACCAAGCGCCCCGATGACCACCCCTACTGCCAGAAGAACCAGACTCACGAAAAGCGTGGGCACCGCGTCCAAGGGTATGGCCATGAAGGGCATGCTGTCCCTGATCCTGCCCACCAGGAAACTGTTGCCGAGGAGAACAACGACCACCGCCGCCGCCGCCCCGATGAGCCCGACCGCTACCCCTTCGATGATGAACGGCCAGCGGATGAACCAGTTAGTCGCCCCCACCAGCTTCATAATCTCGACCTCGCGCTTGCGGGCGAAGATAGAGAGACGGATGGTGTTGGAGATGAGAAGGATGGATACCACCCCCAGCAGCACGATGAAGATGACCAGGAAGTTCCGAGCCTGGTTCGTGAAGTTGAAAAGCCGCTCGGCCACGTCCTTGCCATAGCTGACGTCATCCACTATGGGCAGGCCCTCGAAGCGGGAAGCCACCGTCTCCACCGTCTGGGGGTCATTGAGGGTGATCTCGAAGGAAGCGGGGAGAGGATTGCCGCTTATGCTCTCGATCACTTCAGGACTGTCCTTGAAGTCCTCCTTGAGCCGCTCCCAGGCGTCTTCTTTACTCACGTAGAGCGCGGTCTTGACCTCCGGCCAGCTCAGTATCTCCGTCTGCAATTCCTGCACTTCGTCCATACTGGGGTCGGGATCGGTCTTGAGGTAGACGGTTATGTTGACCTTCTGCTCGACTTCTTTGAGCAAGGCGTTGGTCGTGTACACGAACACGAGGACCCCGCCCAGCACCAGGATGGAGAGAAAGACCGTCACCAAGGCGGCGATGGTCATGAAGTAGTTCCGGCGAAGAGATCCGAGCGCTTCGGTGAGGAAGAAGTCAATCTTCCCCATAGCCGCCCCGCTTCTGGTCCCGCACTACTCTGCCCGCATCCAGCGCGATGACCCTCCGGCGCATCCGGTCGACCATCTCGCGGTCGTGGGTGGCCATTATGACCGTGGTGCCCGTCTTGTTGATGCGGTAGAGCAGCTGCATGATCCCCATCGAAGTCTCGGGATCGAGGTTCCCCGTGGGTTCGTCCGCGATCAAGAGCGGGGGATGATTCACGAAGGCTCGGGCGATGGACACCCGTTGCTGCTCACCCCCGGAGAGCTCATGCGGATAGCTATCCGCCTTGTGACCGAGGCCCACCAGGTTGAGGATTTCGGCCGCCTTCTTCCTGGAAGTACTGGTGGCGTTCCCGGTCACGATCAGGGCATACATCACGTTTTCGAATGCGGTCTTGTTGGGCAGCAACTTGAAGTCCTGAAACACGCACCCGATATTGCGCCGTAGGTAGGGAACCTTCCAACTCCGCAGGGTGGCGAGGTCCCGGCCCCCCACTATGATCCGACCGCGGTCGGGCTGTATCTCGCGGATGAGCAGACGGATGAACGTAGACTTGCCCGATCCCGAAGGGCCCACCAAGAACACGAATTCGCCCTTGTCGATATGCAGGGTAACCCTTTCCAGACCGACAGTGCTGGGAGGGTAGATCTTGGTCACGTCTTCAAAAGTAATCACGGTCTCTTGCTAACCTCCGACTCACGGCACCTCGACTCTATTCTAGGAACCGGCGCAGATACCTTCCGGCCCCTAGACGCCATCGGTTCCTCACCCGGTTCGGCGGCCGAGCCTGCCTGTGGACCGCTGCCAGACATACTCGCGGATGAAATCATCAATGGCGCCGTCTAGCACGGCTTCGACGTTACCTTTCTCCAGATTGGTTCGGTGATCCTTGACCAGCGTATAAGGAGCAAGCACATAGGACCGGATCTGGTTGCCCCAGGCGATCTCCTTCTGCTCACCTTTCTCCCGGGCCAACTCCTGTTGCCTTCTCTCATGTTCGAGCAGCAACAGCTTGCTGCGCAACATCCGCATAGCCGTCTCCCGATTCTGGATCTGCGACCGTTCGTTCTGGCACTGGACGACGGTCTTGGTGGGCAAATGGGTGATCCGCACGGCTGAGTCGGTCTTGTTCACGTGCTGGCCCCCTGCTCCCGACGAACGGTACGTCTCGATTCTCAGGTCTTTCTCGTCTATGTCGACATGAACGTCGTCAGCGATGAGGGGAGTGACGTCCACCGAGGCGAAGGAGGTGTGACGGCGGCTGGCCGCGTCAAAAGGGGAGATGCGGACCAGCCGGTGTACGCCTCGTTCGGTAGAGAGGAGCCCGTAAGCGTTCGGACCGTGCACGGTGAAGGTGACGCTCTTGATGCCGGCCTCTTCACCCTCGGTGGCTTCGTTCATCTCCACCGAGAAGCCTCGGCGTTGAGCCCAGCGCAGGTACATGCGCAGCAACATCTCGGCCCAATCCTGGCTTTCCGTCCCGCCGGCCCCCGGGTGGATGCTGACAATGGCATCACCGGCGTCGAATTCCCCCGTGAAGAGGCTTTCCTCCTCCAACCGCTCGATGGAAGCGCTGAACTGGGCCGCAAGACGCTCAGCCTCCTCGGCCAATTCCTCGGGGATCGTTTCGTCGTCGCTTTCCTCGTCGGCGATCTCAAGCAGCGCCGACAGATCAGCCAACTGCGAGGCCAGCTCCTCGTACGCTTCCAAACGGCTTCGCAACCGACTGTAACGGGTGCTCAAGTCTTGGGCTCGACTCTGATCGTCCCAGAAATCAGGGGCATGCATCTGCTCCTCGAGGGAAGCGATATCCCGTCTCAGCGAGTCCGGGTCAAAGATACTCCCTTGCCCAAAGGAGCTTCTCTCGGTAAGCGTTCAAAAGCTCTCTGAACTCGGGAAGGGTGGGGATCTGCTTTTCAGTCTTCTCAACCATGTGCACGCGAGTATACCCTACGTGGGGCGGGACGGCACTCCGCCAGTGCTGCCGGTCTGAGACTACCCCGGCTCGGGTCGAGCGCCGCCGAGGCAGGCCAAGGGTCGCAGCAGGACCGGGGGCTTAGCAGGCCCGGCGCCAAGACAGGTCGGCCGTCGACTCGGGCCATGCGTTGACTCAGGCCCCACAACAACGCTTGTACTTCTTGCCGCTACCGCACGGGCACGGGTCGTTGCGGCCGACTTTGCTGACAGTCCGGGGAGCCACCACCGTGCGAGTAGCAGTCTGGGCGGCTTCGTACGCTGCCGCAGAGCTGTCGGCCAGGACACCTGTGCGTCTAGCCGCAGCGGCTGTGCCCGCGAAATCCTGGGCCAGGCTGGCATCGCCGCCGCCGGAATAGGACAACCGCCGGGCGGGGACAGCCTCCGGAGTAGGCTCCTCTTTGACGATCTCCAGGTGATAGACATAACGCACGAAGTCGACCTGGATGGACTCCATCATCTCCTGGAACAGCTTGTAACCCTCGTTCTTGTATTCCACCAGGGGATCCCGCTGGGCCAGCGCGCGCAAGCCGATGCCTTCACGCAGGTAGTCCATCTCGTACAGGTGATCGCGCCACTTGGAATCCAGGGTCCGCAGCAGAACCCAGTTGGCCAGTTGGCTCATGGCTTCCCGCCCGAAGCGCTCCTCCTTGGCCTCGTAGACCCTGATCGCGTCCTCCACGACCATATCCGCCAGGGTCTCCGCGTCCAGCTCCGCGGGATCTCCCAGACTCTCAAGAGTCAGCGTCGTGGGATAGAAGCTCCGCAAAGTGACGAGCAGCTCCTCGAGATCCCAGTCCTCTGGGTATCGGGAGACCCCGGTGAAGGAAGCGACCTGGCTTCTCAGCACTCGCTCGATGATGCCGAGGATGTCCGCCCGCAGGTCTTCTCCGCTCAAGATGCGCTGGCGTTGACTGTAAATGACCTCGCGTTGCTTGTTCATGACGTCGTCGTATTCGAGCACCCGCTTGCGGATCTGGAAGTTCTGCTCTTCGACCTTCCGCTGCGCCGCCTCTACCGACCGCGAGATCAGGTTGTGCTCGATAGGCGTGTCCTCGTCGATTCCAAGTCGGTCCATCAAGCGGTGGATGCGCTCGCCTCCGAATATCCGCAAAAGATCGTCCTCGAGAGAGATGACGAACTGGCTTACCCCGGGATCGCCTTGACGACCTGCCCGGCCCCGCAACTGATTGTCTACGCGACGGGCCTCGTGCCGTTCCGTACCTAGTACGAACAGTCCACCTTTTTCTACTACTCCCGGACCCAGCTTGATGTCGACCCCGCGACCGGCCATGTTGGTGGCGATGGTGACCGCTCCCGGCTGACCGGCTTGGGCCACGATGGCAGCCTCGCGCGCATGGTGTTTGGCGTTCAACACCTCGTGAGGGATGCCCCGCCGCTTGAGCATCTCCGAGAGACGCTCCGATTTCTCCACCGAGATGGTGCCCACCAAGATGGGCTGCCCCCGCTGGTAGCAGTCGGCGATGATCTCGACGGCCGCTTTGAACTTGGCCCGCTCGGTCTTGAAGATGAGGTCGTTCCGGTCTTCGCGGATCATGGGGGCGTTGGTGGGAATGACCACCACCTCCATGCCGTAGATCTCTCGGAACTCGTCGGCCTCAGTGGCGGCCGTGCCGGTCATGCCGGCTATCTTCTCGTACATCCGGAAGTAGTTCTGCAGGGTGATGGTGGCAAGGGTCTGGTTTTCCTCTTTGATGCGCACGCCCTCCTTGGCCTCGATGGCCTGGTGTAGACCTTCGGAGTAGCGCCTTCCTTCCAGGATGCGGCCGGTGAACTCGTCTATGATCTTGACCTCGCCGTCCTGGACCAAGTAGTCCACATCGCGCTTGAAGAGAGCCTGGGCCCGTAGTGCTTGCATAAGGTGGTTGACCAACTGCCCGGAGAGATCCTCATAGATGTTGTCGATTCCGAGCTCCCGCTCCACCTTGGCCAGGCCCCTCTCAGTGATGGCCACGGTGCGCTTCTTCTCGTCGACCTCGTAGTCCTCGTCCGCTCCTGGTTTCAATCGGCGAGCGATACGGGCGAAGTCGTAGTAGACCTTGGCCGCCCGTTCCCCCGGACCGGAGATGATGAGAGGGGTGCGCGCTTCGTCGATGAGGATGGAGTCCACTTCGTCGACGATGCAGTAGTAGTGACCCCGTTGCACTTGTTGGTCCAGCCGCAGGACCATGTTGTCCCGCAGGTAGTCGAAACCGAACTCGGTGTTGGTGCCATAGGTGACGTCGGCTTGGTAAGCTCGACGCCGTTCCTCGGAGTCCATGCTGTTCTGAAGGGCGGCCACAGTCAGGCCCAGGAACTCGTACACCGGCCCCATCCAGGCAGCGTCGCGGCCGGCCAGGTAATCGTTCACGGTGACCACGTGCACACCGCGGCCGGTGAGGGCGTTCAGATACACCGGCATCGTAGCCACCAGGGTCTTGCCTTCGCCCGTCTTCATCTCAGCGATGGCCCCCTGGTGCAGGACGACCGCGCCCATCACCTGCACATCGAACGGGCGCATGCCGAGGGTGCGCCGAGCGGCTTCCCGCACTACCGCGAAAGCCTCCGGGAGCAGGTCGTCCAGGGTCTCGCCCCGGGCAAGACGTTCTTTGAACTCGTCGGTCTTGCTCCGCAGCGCCGCATCCGATAGGCTGCTCACGCTGGGTTCCAGAGCGGACACCCGCGCTACCGTCTCCTGCAGCGCCTTGAGTTTCTTACCCTCCCCGAAATGGAGGACCTTGTCGACTACCTTGAACATCAGCGACACCCTGGGGTTCGG
>FWPV01005421.1_pt1 | contig 25550 bp, 21 predicted proteins | sample 2228371 | NCBI WGS metagenome assembly FWPV01 (sample SAMEA103939776, study PRJEB20133) | metagenome | reverse complement strand
GGCTGCTGGCTTTTCAGAACACGCGCAATCTATTCGGACATTCTTGAGCTGCGGGGGTGTTTCTCAGGGAAACTGACTCAGCAAAAATCCCAGGGGAATGTAGGCGCGGAGACGCCAGGCGCTTTCGGAATGTTCGGCGCCTTCAAATTTGGCGGTCACCCAATTGCGGCCTTCTTCGTATCCGGCGCGGCGCAGGTGCGCATCCATGCGGCGCTGAAAGGGCTCGTAGGGGGCGTCTATGGTTTCGGTGCCAAAATCAAAGTACAGGGTGTGGGTGGCCGGGTCGGGCAGGTGAGCGGCCAGGGCATCTACCAGCGCCTCGCCGCCAAACGTCCAGTGGGTCGAAACGCAGGCCGCGCCGCCAAAGATGTGCGGATATTCGCAAATGGCGTAGAGAGAAATCAGCCCGCCCATGCTTGAGCCCATGATGAAGGTATGCCGTTGTTGCGGCAGCGTGCGGTAGTGGGCATCAATAAAGGGTTTCAGTTCTTCTACCAGAAAAGCCAGGTAGGCATCGGCAAGCGGCGCACCGCCCTGCTCGTGGATGAATTGCGCGCGCAGGGGGCTTAGGGCAAGGGCATCGAGCGGTTTTTGGGGCATGTATTCGCGGCGGCGGGCGGGGGTGTTCCATACGCCCACGACAATTGCACCTGGCAGCCCATGTTCGTGCATGAGCATGGCCATGGCTTCGTCAATGCCCCAATCTACGCCTGCAAATGCGAGGGCTGGGTCGAAGAGGTTTTGCCCGTCGTGCATGTAGAAGACCGGGTAGCGCATTTCGGGCTGTTCGTCGTAGCCGGGCGGCAGCCACACATCTACATGGCGTGGGCTGACATGCGCCGATTTGAACCAGGCATGACGGTGAATTTGCCCGTTGCCGTGGGTGTTGGGGAGGGGGAAGTGGGGGCGGCGGGTCATCCGAGCATTAATCCGTGCCAGGCATCCAGGGTGATATTTACTTTGCCTTCTTCGACGTTGAAGGGACGGCTGTCTATCAGACTGCGCAGGGGTTGTCCGGGCGGCAAGTGGAGGGCTTGGACGGGGATTTGAAGATCGCGCCGCTGGCTGGAGCTGTTGAGCACGACCACCGTTTTTTCCCCGCCCAGGATGCGGGCAAAGGCGTACACACCCGTATCCGGGTCGGCCAGCAGGCGGGTGTAATCGCCCCGACGCAGCGAGGGGCGCGCTTTGCGAACGGCGATGAGGGCTTGAATCCAGAGCCGCAGGTCGGTTTTCCAGTCGGCCGGGTCCCAGGGAAAGGCGCGGCGGCAGTCGGGGTCTTTACCGCCTTCCAGCCCCACTTCGTCGCCGTAGTAAATGGCTGGCGCGCCGGGGTAGGCAAAGATGAATTGGAAGGCCAGTTTGAGTTTTTGGGTGTTGCCGTTGAGCAGGGTGAGGAAGCGTTCGGTGTCGTGCGAGTCGAGCGGTACATACATGGCATACACGTTTTCGCGCGGGTAGGCTTTTAGTAGGGCTTCTACCTTTTCGGCGAAAAGATCAACCCGGTCATGTCCGTTCAGCAGGGGCAGCAGGGCGTTTTTGACTGGGTAGTGCATTAGCCCGTCGAAGTGGGTGTCGTTGGCCCAGCGGGGGTCCACCTCCCAAATTTCGCCCAGGATGTAGGCATCTCGGTTGGCTTTTTTGACCACATGGCGGAACTCGGCCCAAAAGTCGTCGTCGTCAATTTCATTGGGAACGTCTAGCCGCCAGCCGTCTATGCCGCGCTCAATCCAGTAGCGGGCAACGCCCATAATGTAGCGGCGCACTTCGGGGTTAGAGGTGTTCAGTTTGGGCAGGCTTTTGATTTTCCACCATGCTTCGTAGTTGGCGGCGTCGCCGGGGGTGAAAGCATCCAGCGGAAAGCGGTGGATGTGATACCAGTTTTTGTAGGCGGAGTGGTCGCCGTTTTTCAGAACATCGTTGAATGCAAAGAAACCGCGCGCGGTGTCGTTGAAGACGCCATCGAGCAGAATGCGGACGTTGTTGCGGTGGGCGATGTCGAGCAGGGCGTGAAAGTCTACCATGTCGCCCAGGCGCGGGTCTATTTTGTAATAGTCCAGGGTGTTGTAGCGGTGATTGGAGGGTGAGTGAAAAATGGGGTTGAGATAGATGGCGTTGATGCCCAGGTCGAGCAGGTAGTCGAAGCGTTGGATGATTCCGCGCAGGTCGCCGCCCTGAAAGCCCCACACTGTGGGGGGCGCGCCCCATTTTTGGGCGTTGGGTGGGTCGTTAGATGAGTTGCCGTTGGCAAAACGGTCTGGAAAGATTTGGTAAAAGACAGCGTCTTGAACCCAGTAGGGGACGGTCATGGAAGCCTCGCAGTGTGAGATACATAATGCAACAGTGCGCAGGCACGCACTGTTGCAAAAAAGTATTTTTAATTTTACTCGAAATATCCGAAGCGTCCCGAAGGTTCTTTGGTGTATTGTTGGGCTATTTGATCGAGATTATATGAATGGCATAGGGCGCCAGTTCTGCAAAAGGCTGGTAGGCATCTATTGCGCCGTTCGCGATGGTCAGGTTGGCAGGCTGACCGTTGCCAAACAGGGCTTGGGTTGTTCGGACGCCGTCGGGCAGGTCGGATTGGGATAGGTTGAGGGCGTAATCGCTGATTAGGGCGCCGGTGAGGTTGATGACAACCAGGATGCGTTCGCTGCCTGTGCTGCGCAAGATGCTGTACACGCCGCGATTGCCGCTTTCCATCAGTGCGGTGTTGCCTGCGCTAAGGGCGGGGTGGGCTTTGCGCAGGGCGATGAGCGTGCGGTAGTGGTTGAGCAGGGAGGCGGGGTCGTTTTCCTGGGCGGCGACGTTGACGGTGGCATAGTCGCCAAAGGGGTCGCGCCAGGCCTGGGGGGCGCTGGTAAACCCGGCGTTGGGGGCATCGCGCCATTGCATGGGGCGGCGGATGTCGGGGTCGGGTTTGCGGCCCTGCATGCCGATTTCTTCACCGTAGTAGATGAATGGTGTGCCGGGCGCAGTAAGCAGCATGGCGGCGGCGACTTTGGCTTTTTCCACTTTGCCAGAAAAGACGGACATAACCCGATCTTGGTCGTGGTTGGTCAGGAAGGTGGCAAATTGTCCATCGGGTTTGTCTTTGAGCATGAATTTGATGGCGCTGGTAATGCTGGAGTTGGCCTCGCCGTTGACGCTGTTGACGATGCCGCTGGCCAGTTCAAAGTTGAAGATGTGGTCGGCGCGGCCGATGTAGTTTTTGGCAATGAGCGCGCCTGCGCCGTAAATTTCGCTGACGGTGTAGGCGTTGGGGTCGAGGTTTTTGTAGAACTGGTAGTAATCGGCAAACCATTGCAGGGTGGCGGGGGTGTCGCTGGCTTTTTGTCCTTCTTCGATGAGGTGCCGGGCGGCGTCAATGCGAAAGCCATCTACGCCGATGTCTTGCAGCCAGTAGCGGGTGACCTGGTACATTTCGGCGGTGACTTCGGGGTTGGTGTAGTTCAGGTCGGGCATGCCGCTCCAGAAGACGCCGTAGTAATAGCCGCCGCCTTTGGCGGCGTGCCAGGCTGTGCCGAACGGCCCGTTGTAACCAGGGTATGAATCGGCCCATAGATACCAGTTGCGGTAAGGTGAATTAGGGTTGCCGTTGGCGTCTGCAAACCAGGGGTGCTCTACCGAGGTGTGGTTGAGCACCAGGTCAATGATGATGCGGATGCCGCGCTGGTGAGCCTGGTTGAGCATGGCTTTGAAGTCGTCCATGCTGCCGTATTCTGGATTGACGGCGTAGTAGTTGGTGACGTCGTAGCCGTGGTATGAGGTGGCCGGGTTGATGGGCATGAGCCAGATGGCGTCTATGCCCAGGCTGGAAAGGTAGTCCAGTTTTTGGGTGATGCCGTTGAAGTCGCCAATGCCGTCGCCGTCGCTGTCGTAGAACGAGCGCACGAAAATTTCGTAAAAAACGGCGTCTTGCCACCAGCTGCGCGGTTGGGGCGTGGGGGTGGGCTGGGGTAAGGGGGTGGGTGGTGCAGGCGGCAGGGTGGGGGTCGCTGCGGCAGGGGCACAGGCGCCCAGCAGGGTGAGGATGAGCAGAAGCAGAATAGGTTGTTTTTTCATTGTATGTCCAATTAAGAATCTTTCCCCTTTCCTCTCTCCGAGAGGAGAAAAGAGAAAAGAGGAAAGAGGAAAGAGGAAAGAGGAAAGAGGAAAGAAGAAAGAGGAAAGTTATGACGTGTAACCTGGAAATTAACCCTTAACGGCGCCGGCAGTAAGACCGCCAGAAATGTATTTTTGAAGCGGGATGTAAATGAGCGCCACCGGCAGCGCCACAATGATGGCCATAGCGGCAAAGCGATTCCAGGGGATGTTTTGGGCGTATTGCCCGGTCATGTTGTAGAGCGTCATGGCCAGGGTGTAGTCTTGTGGTTTGGTCAGGAATAGCCAGGATAGCGCAAATTCCTGCCAGTGTCCAATGAATCCAAGGAAGAAGGTGACAGCCAGTTGGGGTATGGCCAGCGGCAAGACAATCATGAAGAAAATCTGATTGGGGTCGGCGCCGTCAATGGCGGCGGCTTCTTCCAGCTCGCGCGGAATGGTATCCAGATAGCCTTTCAGGTTCCAGATTGCGAAGGGCAGCGCGCCAGCAACCATCGCAATGCCTACGCCCAGCAGCGAGTCGCGCAGGTTGAAGGTCACTTTGCCGCGTTGGTCGCACTCAGTGAACGGCGAAATGGCGGTTGTGCCGTCTGGGCAGGCGGTAACGCGGATGCTGTTCATCAGCAGGTAGAGCGGGGTGGCCAGACCCACGCCCGGCATGAGCAGCGGGATGAAGACCATAATCATCAGCACCTGCCGCAACTTGAATTTGAAGCGAGAGAAGGCATAGGCCGCGCTGACGGCAACCAGCAGCGCTACGAGCCCAACCCCAAACGAGAGCATGAAACTGTTGCGCAGCAATTCTAAGAAGGTGACCGGGTTAGCGGTGGGGCGGTCGAGCACTTGCTGGAAAGCGACGAAGGAGATTTCCTGTGGAATCAATTCGAGCGCAGATGGGCGGGTCGTTTTAGAGCTGAAAGCCAGCGTGATGACGTACATGATGGGGAACATCACGGTGAGGGTGACGAAGAGCGCCAGCAGTTGAAGCAGAAGTTGCTTCCAGAGCGGAAAATCGCGCCCGCCGACTTCGTTGGAGGTGTTGATGTTCAGGAAGCGGATGATAGGGTTTTTGCTGGCTTTGAGATCGCGTGGCGTGATAGTCATGGCTGCCTCCTGTCATTAGATGTAACTTTCGGTGGCGCGTGTGATGCGGTTGGTGATTAGGAACACGGCCAGCGAGATGAAGAAAATGAACACGGAAAATGCGGCCGCTGCGCCGAATAGCCGCAGGTTGCGCACCAGGTCGTAGGCAAAGGTGACCAAAATCTCGGTAGAGCGTGCTGGCCCGCCGCCTGTCATAAAGTAGACGAAAGAAAACAGGTTGAAAGATGTAGTGAAGCCATACACGGCGGCGGGGATCATAGCAGGCCGCAGCAAGGGGACGGTGATGTTCCAGAATTGTTGTGCGCCCGATGCGCCGTCAATGGAGGCGGCTTCGTACAGGTCTTTGGGGATGCTTTGCAACGCGCCGGTGGCTACCACAGACATAAAGGGCCAGCCAAGCCAGAAGTTGGCAATCATCATGGCGTAGTAGGCCAGGGTAAGCGGGGCGTTTGGCAGCAGCCAGGGGATGGGCGGCTCCAGGCTTTCTAGCCAGCGAATACGTACTGGGTCGGCTGAGGCGTTGAAGAACTGAACAATGGTGGTCAGGGCCTGGTTCATTGCGCCGTATTGCACGTCAAAGATGTTGCGCCATACGGTGGCCACCACGATGGGCGGCACAACCACAGGTAGGATGTAAAGCGCGCGGTAGATGCGTTTGAACCACAAGCCTTGCGTGTTGAGCATGACGGCAATCAACACCCCGGCGGGCACGTGCACCATCACGTTGGTAATCGCCCACCAGAAGTTGAAGGTGAGCACACGGAAAAATTCAAAATTTTGGACGGGTAACCCACCCGTTAAAATATCAATGTAGTTTTTTAGCCCAATGAACTCAAGGGTAGGCGACTTGAGCCCCAGCAACAGATCTTTGGTTTGAAAACTGGTGAAAGAGATAATCACCTGGTAAATGAGCGGGTAAAACGTGATGACACCCATTACCAGGAAGGCCGGAACCAGGTAAAGATATGGCAGGATAGCCCTGCGCAGGTTGGCCCGGCGAGCCTCTTCTTTTAGCGCCATCGAGACATTTGTCATGGTGTGCTCCTGTAAAAAGGGGTTTCGGAAACTTCGCAAGGGCGGGCTGGCTGCTAAAACACATGCTTGGCTTATTTTTGGCGATGCGCTCAACCAGTCCGTCCTTGCGCCAATCGCGAAAGGGTGGGAGCGATAAGGTGCTGCTACTATTGTAGCAATTTTTGCAAAAAACAAAAGCGAACAGGGATAAATCCCTGCTCGCTTTTGTTCAAACGCTAACATTTACCGAAGTTAGCCATCGTTTTTTGCAACTGCTTACTTGTTGGCGTTGGCAGTGGCGGTGGCTACGAAGTCAGCCGGGCTGACTTTGCCTTCGAACATTTCGCCATCGCCGCAGAAGTTGGACCAGTACAGGCCCAGCTGCGGCACCTGCGGGCGCACGTAAGCGGTAGCGAAGGCATCAGCAAAGCCCTGAACGAGCGGGTCGGTGATGGCCACATCGCTGCGGGCGGGCACGTGACCGGCGCCGTTCATCATCGCGGTCTGGGCATCGGCGTTGGTCAGGTACAGAGCGACCTTGAGGGCGGCTTCAAGATTTTGGCTGTTCGGGTTGAAGTAGAAGCCATCTACGCCCAGCAGGGGGTTGGCGGGGCCAGCAGGACCAGCGGGCAGCGGTACAACGCCCAGTTTGTCGCCCAGTGCGGCTTTGTAGTCGCCGAGAGCCCAGTTACCGTTGGTGGTGGTGGCAATCTTGCCTTCGCGGAACGGAGCAGCGGCTTCGCCGTCGTTCTTGGGCAGACCCTTGGCCACCATGGTCTGGTACAGGGACTGCAGGTAGGTGTAAGCATCCACCATGCCGGTGCCCTGGTCAGCAATCACTTTCCAGTTTTCGTCAAAGACCTGGCCGCCGAAGGCGCCGTAGAAGCCCCAGTGGTGGTAGCAGCCAATGCTCACCGAAGCGGGGGTGTCGCTTTCGATGAGGGCTTTGAGTTCATCGGTGGTGGTGGGCGGGGTGGGCAGCAGTTCTTTGTTGTAGTAGAGCGCCACAGCCTTCAGCGATTCGGGAATGCCATACAGGCGGCCTTCCACGCTCATGCCGTCAACAGCCAGGGGCAGGTAGGCATCCAGTTTGCCAGCGGCCAGGTCGGTGATGTCGGCAATCAGACCGGCGCGCGCATCGTCACCCAGCGAGTCGTTGGGGGCGATGAACATGTCTGGGCCGCCGCCTGCAGCCACGTCGGTGCGATACTTGTTGAAGATATCATTGAACGGGATCTGCAGGAATTCGACGCGAATGCCTTCGGCTGCCAGATCGGCGTTAGCCTTAGCAACCAATTCGGTCATAACGGTCTCTTCGGCCGAGCCGGTGCCGTAGGCGTGCCAGAAGGTCACGGTGACAGGTTCGATGGCTGGAGCCGGCGGCTGCTGTTCGCCAGAGGGCTGGGTCGCCTCAGGCGCCTGGGTCGCCGGGGCCGGGGTGCTGCCGCCGCCACAAGCGGCCAGAGCGAAGGAAGCGATCAGCAGCAGGCTGATCAGGGCGAGAATGTTTTTCTTCATTTCTCTTTTCTCCTTTATGAAGATTTAGGGTTTACGAAGCGTTGAAAACGCGCTTCTACAATGGAATGGTGCGGATGAAGTTTCCGCCTTGCAATTGGTTTTCGGTGCGTCAGCCGCTTACGACGCTTAACCTCACCTCCTTTCGTTCGGCAACTTGGTGCAATGCAATGGATAATGCTTGAACGGCCGCGCCCATGCTGGATGAACGCCGCCCCAATACGGCGGTGGTGATTTTTACGTTGCGGGCTGCAATGGGCAGGCTGCGTTTTTGAACGGTATCGCGAATGGGTTGCAGAAACAGGTCGCCAATTTGAGCGACGCCGCCGCCAACCACAACCAACCCAGGGTTGAACAGGTTGACCAGCCCCGCAATGGCTACACCCAGGTGTTGCCCCGCGCTGGTGATGATGCGCTGAGCGACCAGGTCGCCTTTGCGGGCGGCCAGGGCAACTTCTTTGGCGGTCAGTTGCTCGGCTGGTCCCATGCTGGACAGGATGGTGCGTTTATTGCTCAGCACGGCTTCGCGCGCCTGGCGGGCAATGGCTTGCCCTCCGGCCAGGGCTTCCAGGCAGCCATAGTTGCCGCAATTGCACAGCGGCCCATTTTCGTCTACGGTCAGGTGTCCAATTTCTCCGGCAGAGCCGGTGGCGCCACGGTAAATTTGGCCTTCTACGAGTAATCCGGCGCCGATGCCGGTGCCTACTTTGATATAGGCCATATCCAGTTCGCCGCGCCCGGCGCCGTATGCCCATTCGCCCAATGCGCCCAGTTCGGCGTCGTTGTTGAGGGCGACGGGAACGTTCCATAGTTTTTCGAGCGTTGCGCGGATGGGAAAGCGATCCCAGCCGGGCATGATGGGTGGGGCAATGACCATGCCCGCCTCGGCCAGAATAGGCCCCGGTACGCCAATGCCCACAGCAAGGATGTCTTTGATAGAAAGACCCGTTTTAGCGAGAATGTCTTTGAGTAGTTGATCGGCCTGGGTAAGGCATTCGGTGGGCCCGGCGCTGATGTCGAAGGGCACTTCGATTTCTTCGACCACACGGGCAGACAGGTCGGTGACAATCAGGCTGAGGTGGGAGGCACCCATATCTATGCCGACCACCCAGCCGCGCCCAGGGTTGATTTCCAGGATGATGGGGGGGCGCCCGCCGCGGCTGGTGCGCGATTCGACTTCGCGGACGACTTCGCTGGCGAGCAGGTCGTTGATAATGGCGGTTACTGCTGCGCGGCTGATGTCTAGCCGGTTGGCCAGTTCGGCGCGCGAAATACCCCCGGGGGTAAAGCGAATTAAATCTAAAGCGGCATGTTTGTTAATATTTCTGACATTTGATGGTGGGTATGCCCAGAAGAAGGTGTTCATTGCCGCAAAAACTACTGAAAACTGCCTTTTTGACTGTCATTATAGTAACATCTTTTTTTATTTTGTCAAGAGAATTAACTAACATTAATTTTTGATGAGCATAACAAAGCCGCCCGCCTGCAAAGGCGGACGGCTGAGCGGCGATTTTGCGTAACAGGTTCAGGCGCGCAGGGCGTTCCAGCCGGCATAGGCGGCGGTTTCACCCAGTTCGGCTTCGATGCGCAGCAGTTGGTTGTACTTGGCAACGCGGTCAGAGCGGGCCGGGGCGCCGGTTTTTATTTGCCCCATATTGAGGGCTACGGACAGGTCGGCAATGGTGCTGTCTTCGGTTTCGCCAGAGCGGTGCGAGGTGACAGCGCGCCAGCCGTTGCGGTGGCACAGTTCTACGGCTTCGATGGTTTCGGTGAGCGTGCCGATCTGGTTTAGTTTGACTAGCAGGGCGTTGGCTGCTTTTTCTTCGATGCCGCGCTTGACGCGCCTGGGGTTGGTGACCAGCAGGTCGTCGCCAACGATTTGGAGTTTGTCGCCCAGTTCGCGGGTGAGCAGCGTCCAGGATTCCCAGTCGTCTTGCGCCAGTCCGTCTTCAAGCGAGACGATGGGGTACTGGCGCACCCAGTTGGCCCAAAATTCGACCATTTCGGGCCCGGTCAGTTTTTTGCCTTCTTTGCGCAGGTGATAGGTGCGGGTCGCTTCGTCGAAGAGTTCGGAGGCGGCCGGGTCGAGCGCAATGGCTACCTGTTCGCCGCGCCCGGCTTTGAAACCGGCTTTTTCGATGGCTTCGAGGATGACTTCGACGGCTTCGTTGTTGGCCTTGAGGGCCGGGGCGTAGCCGCCTTCGTCGCCAACCAGGGTGGCGTAGCCCTTGCTCTTGAGCACCGATTTGAGCGCATGGTAAATTTCGGCGCCCCAGCGCAGGCCTTCGGCAAAGTTGGGCGCGCCAAGCGGCATAACCATGAATTCTTGCGCATCGGTGGATTGCCAGCCCGTATGCGCGCCGCCGTTGAGGATGTTCATCATTGGGACGGGCAGCACGTGGGCGTGCACGCCACCAATGTAGCGGTAGAGCGGCAGCCCCAGGGCGTTGGCAGCCGCTTTGGCTACAGCCAGGCTGACGCCCAGCATGGCGTTAGCGCCCAGTTTGGATTTGTTTTCGGTGCCGTCCAGTTCAATCAGCGTCAGGTCCAGTCCGCGCTGGTCGAGCGCATCGAAACCGTAGAGTTCGTCGGCAATGGTTTCGTTGACGTTTTCTACGGCTTTGCGGACGCCTTTGCCCAGGTAGCGGCTTTTGTCGCCGTCACGCAGTTCGAGGGCTTCGTGCACGCCGGTAGATGCGCCAGAAGGAACGGCTGCGCGCCCCCAGGCGCCGTCGGCCAAAACGACTTCCACTTCAACGGTGGGGTTGCCGCGCGAGTCGAGGATTTCGATGGCTGAGATTGTTTCGATTGTGGTATCCATGGGTTTTTCTCCTATGTAAATGATGGCTGAATGGTACGCTGTCACTCGCTGCACATCTTCTTGGCAGATGTCATGCAGCAGGGTGTAGGTTGTACGTTTATCAAAACCAATAAAGTATAATCCAACTTTGCTTGCTAAAAAAGACGGGCGGTTTGTCACTGTTTGTTAATATTTTCACATGGTATCTGGTCTGCTGCGCCGTTACTTTTTTCCATGACGGGTGTTTGCCTCACTTGAGGAGGAGGTTGCTTTGGAGGAACGTGAAGATTTGTTAGCCGATGCGCGCGCGGGTTTGCACTACCCTTTGCATGAGACCTGGCTGCACAAGCTGGTGGTTATGCTCGCCAGGGTGGTGTTCAGGTTGTTTATGGTGTTGGAGGTGCGCGGAGCGTGGCACTTGCCTGCGCAGGGTGGGGTGGTGTTGTGCGCCAACCACATCAATAATTTCGATATTTTCCCGTTGCAGTTGGCGTTGCCGCGCATGTTGTTTTATATGGGCAAGGCCGAATTATTCAAGAATGCGTTTGTTCACTACGTCTTTCGCAGTTTAGGCGCTTTTCCGGTGCACCGCGGGGCGCGTGATGCCTGGGCTTTGCAGCATGCCCGCCGCATTTTGGACGCTGGCCAGGTTTTGGCGATGTTCCCCGAAGGGACGCGCAGCCGCGGCAAGGGCTTACAGGTGGCCAAAACAGGCGCGGCGCGGCTGGCCATCGAAAGCGGTTGCCCGATTGTTCCCGCTGCCATTGTGGGGGTGGAGGATATGTTCCGCCGTTTTCCGCGCCGCGCCCGTGTGGTTGTTGAGGTGTGCAGCCCCATTTATCCGCAGCCTGATGATACGCCGCTCGACCTGACCGAACGGCTGATGTTCACCCTGGCGGCGCACCTGCCGGAGACTATGCGTGGGGTGTATGCGAATGTGCCGCAGGCGTTTCGGCCTGGGGCAGAGTCTTAGTCTTTTGTTCGGCGTGCGCTTTTGCCGCTTTGAGCAGCCCGACAAACAGTGGGTGGGGGCGGTTGGGGCGCGAGAGGAACTCTGGGTGGAATTGGCTGGCGACCATGTAGGGGTGGTCTTTTATTTCTGCAATTTCAACCAGCATGCCGTCGGGAGATAGCCCAGAGAAGACCATGCCGGCTTCTTCAAATGCTTTGCGGTAGTGATTGTTGAACTCGAAGCGGTGACGGTGGCGCTCGTTGATTTGGTTGACGCCATAAGCCGCGGCTGCTTTTGTGCCGGGTGTGAGTACGCAGGGGTACATTCCCAGGCGCATGGTGCCGCCCATATCGGTAATGGCGCGTTGTTCCAGCATCAGGTCAATGACCGGGTGAGGGGTGCTGCGGTCAAATTCGGAGGAGTTGGCGTTTTCGTACCCCAGGACGTTGCGGGCAAATTCGACGCACATTAATTGCATGCCCAGGCACAGCCCCAGGTAGGGCACTTTGTTTTCGCGGGCATATTTGGCGGCTGCAATTTTGCCTTCGATGCCGCGCGAGCCAAAGCCGCCTGGCACCAGAATGGCGTCAGCCTGCGCGATGACATCTTGTCCTTTGCCTTTTTCCAGCTCTGCAGAGTGTACCCAGCCGATTTCCAACTCCACACCGGCTGCCAGCGCGGCATGTTTGAGCGCCTCGCGCACGGACATATAGGCATCGTGCAGTTCTACATACTTTCCTACCAGGGCCACCTTAACTGTCGGTTTGGGGCGTTTGACTTCTTCGACCAGTTGCGTCCATTCGCTCCAGTTGGGCTGCTGGCGCGCGGTGAGGCCCAACTTGTCCAGCACATAGTCGCCGATGCCCAGTTTTTCTAGCAGCAGGGGCACTTCGTAAAGAATAGGGGTAGTGGTCATTGGCACAACCGCGCTGCGCTCGACATCGCAGAACAGGGCAATCTTTTCGCATAAATCGTCGCCAATGGGCTGGTCGGAGCGGGCGATAATCATGTTGGGGCTAATGCCAATGGCGCGTAGTTCGGCTACCGAGTGCTGGGTGGGTTTGGTTTTCAATTCGCCGGTAGCGCCAATGTAGGGCAGCCAGGTGACGTGAATGAAAAAGGTGTTGTTGCGGCCAATTTCGGTGCGTAGCTGGCGCAGGGTTTCTAAAAAGGGCAGCGATTCGATGTCGCCTACGGTGCCGCCTACTTCGACCAGGACGATGTCGGCCTCCATCACTTTTTCGACCAACCGCACCCGGCGCTTGATTTCGTTGGTAATGTGCGGAATGACCTGAATGGTGCCGCCCAGGTAATCGCCGCGCCGTTCTTTGGCAATGACCTCGGCATATACCTGACCGGTAGTGAAATTGCAGGCCCGATTGAGGTGCACGTCAATGAAGCGCTCGTAGTGTCCCAGGTCCAGGTCTGTTTCGGCGCCGTCATCCAGCACAAAAACTTCGCCGTGCTGGTACGGCGACATGGTGCCGGGGTCTACGTTGATGTAAGGGTCCAGTTTTTGCACGGCAACTTTGAACCCGCGTTGTTTGAGCACCAACCCCAGGGCGGCGGCGGTAACGCCCTTGCCCACCGAACTGACTACCCCGCCGGTAAAAAAGATGTATTTTGCGGTCATGGATTTTCTCCTGTTTTTTGAACGCGTCTGTTAAAACAAGCACTGCGAGGCAGGCTCTCTCCTGCCGAAACAGCCGGTGTTTGTTTGTATGCGCCGGTACTGTTCCGCCCGTCTGGGGCTCGCAATGTGATGTGTGATGATGTGAAATGCAAATGGGGGGTAACAAAAAATCCCGTGAACATCTCACGGGATTTCATTTTATCATGCTTTTAGGGCGAACTGAAGCGGTTTTGGCGTTTGGGCCGGCAGGTACGTTAGCCAACCAGTTTGGCCAGGTCTTCGGCAGCGCGGCGCATTTCCAGGAAAACCAACCCCAACTTGCCATCCTGACGCGCCAGGGCGGTTAGCACGGCTTCTTCGCCCACCGAAATGAGCACAATGAAACCCTTGTCGCCTTTGATGTAAACCTGGTCGAGCGCGCCGCGCCCCAATTCGGCCGAGATGCGCTCTCCAAGTGAGAGCATGGCGGCCGACATGGCCGAAACGCGGTCTTCTTCTGCGCCTTGCTGAAGCGCAGAGGCGATGATGAGACCATCTACCGAGACGATGGCCGAGGCTTCGATATCCGGCGCGGCGGCGCGCATTGCGTGCAGGCGATCTACCATTTGCTGGGCGCGGCTTTTGCTCATAAGAAGAATCTCCGTTTGGGGTATAGGTCACACGAAGTTTACCATAAAATTATAAGCCGTTTTAGCGCGCTTGCGGTAAACGCGCGTACCAAATGTCAGGTATTCGTTATGTGTGCGGGTTATTTTACCTGGTAGTTTGGCGCTTCTTTGGTGATGACGACGTCGTGCGGGTGGCTTTCGATGAGCCCGGCGTTGGTGATCTTAATCAGGCGGGTGTTGGTGCGCAGTTCTTCCAGGTCTTTTGCGCCAGCATAGCCCATGCCCGAACGCAAACCACCCACCAGTTGATAAACGTAGTCTTTCAAAAGACCCTTATATGGCACGCGCCCTTCGATGCCTTCAGGCACAAGTTTGCCGGCCCCGCCCTGCCCGCTGCCGTAGCGGTCTTTGCCATAGCCTTGCATGGCGCCCATCGAGCCCATGCCGCGGTAATCTTTGTAGCGCCGACCTTCGAAAATGACCACTTCGCCTGGCGATTCTTCCAGCCCGGCCAGCAGCGAACCGAGCATCACCGTATCGGCTCCGGCAGTGAGCGCTTTGACGATATCGCCCGAATATTTTATGCCGCCATCGCCAATGATGGGGATGTTGTGTTTGTGCGCTTCCTGTGCGCATTCATAAATGGCGCTCAATTGCGGCATACCCGCCCCGGCCACAATGCGTGTGGTGCAAATGGATCCGGCGCCTACGCCCACTTTCACTGCGTCGGCCCCGGCTTCGATGAGCGCGCGCGTGCCTTCACGGGTGACGACGTTGCCCGCAATGATCGGTACGCTGCCAAAGCGGGTGCGAATGCGTTTGATGGCCTCGATGACGCCGCGCGTGTGCCCGTGCGCCGTATCAATGGCAATCACATCTACCCCGGCGTCTATCAGCAGCCCGGCGCGCGTTTCCAGGTCGGCGCCTACGCCCACGGCAGCGCCTACCAGCAGGCGTCCGCGCGAGTCGCTGGCGGCGTTGGGGTGCTCAATTTCTGTCAGCACGTCCTTTACGGTCAGCAAACCTTTCAGGTGTCCGGCTTCATCCACCAGCAGCAGCTTTTCGATGCGGTGCTTTTGCAGCAGGGCTTTGGCATCTTCTCGGCTGATGTCCATTGGGGCGGTCACCAGGCGCGGCTGAGGGGTCATGAAGTCTGCAACCGGCAGTCCAAAGTCTTTTTGCTCGACAAAACGGATATCGCGGTTGGTGAGGATGCCCACCAGGTGTCCATCGTGATCCACAATCGGTACGCCGCTGATTTTGTAGCGGGCCATAATGTCTTCGGCTTGCTGCAGCGTGGCGTTGGGTGGCAGCGTGACCGGGTTGCTGATCATGCCTGCCTGCGAGCGTTTCACTTTGTCCACTTCTTCGGCTTGTTGCTGGGGCGACATATTGCGGTGAATGATGCCTATGCCGCCTTCACGGGCCAGCGCGATGGCCAGGCGCGCCTCGGTCACCGTGTCCATTGCAGCCGAAAGGATGGGAATATTGAGCACAATGTCGCGCGTCAGCCGCGCTTTTACGCTGACTTCTGAGGGCAGCACTTCGCTGTAGCCAGGTACCACCAGCACATCGTCAAAGGTCAGCATTTCGCGCGAATTATTAAAGAGTTCTTCGTTCATACGATCCTTCCTGGGGAGACTGAAATAGAAAAATTTAGGTTATTCTACCTTCAAATGCTTGTTGCGCGCCTTTCAAACCCCTGCCGCTTTTGAGCGGCGCGGTTGATGCAAAATATGGACATCGCATAGCCCAAATTGGGCCCCGCCGCAACACCAATTTTGCGCAAAGACGTAAAACATGTTAGACTCAAACGTTACCCAAAAGGAGTGTGCCATGAACGATCGTCCGGGTTGTCTTTCTGGTTTGCTCAAACTCATCTTGCTCGATGCCCTGTTCGACTGGCTGCAAAGCAGGTTTGGCTTTGGGCGCGGCTGTTCGTGCTCTGGCTGCGGTTGCGGCGTGTTGTTGCTTATTTTGTCCATCATTTTCTCGTGCATGGTCATTTTCAGCACCGACTGGCTGCGCTTATCGTTTTGAGGATGTATGCCGCATCTGCGCCTGAACCGCCTTCCGTTCTATGTGCTGATTGCGGCATCCCTGACCGCCCTGCTGACCGCAACGACTCACCCGCGGCCGGTTGCCGCGCAAGAGGCGTTGCCTACCCCCAATCCGCTGGCCGCGATTGCCGCCCCTCAGCCCGGCCAAACCGTGCGCGGACAGGTGAACATTACAGGCGCGGCCGCCCCAGCCGGCTTTGCCGCCTATGAGGTCTCTTTTACCTACGCAGACAACCCCACCGATACCTGGTTTCTCATTCAGCGTGGTGAAACGCCGCTCACCGAAGGTGTGCTGGCGGTGTGGAATACGACCGCCATTACCGACGGTTTATACGACCTGCGTTTGCGCGTTTTTTTGACCTCTGGCGAAGTGCTGCAAGACATCATCCGCAATATAGACGTGCGCAATTACACCCCCACCCAAACGCCCACCGTTACCCCGGCCCCACCGCCTACCCTTACGCCTGTCCCTGTCGTCCCGACGGTTACCCCCACCCCCACACGCACCCCGCCGCCTACGCCTACGGCCCTGCCGCCCAACCCGGCGGCAGTAGATATGCCTGCGCTGGCGCAAATGTTGGGGTACGGTGCATTGGCCGCGTTTGGGGTTTTCATCCTTTTTGGGTTGTTCCTTTCCCTGCGCCGCCGGTGACCCTTCTGGTTTCACCCTTCACCCTTCACTCCTCACTTCTCACTCTTCACTTTGTCTCCCCATGACCGACTCTCCATACCTCATTGTTGGGCTGGGCAACCCCGGCCGAGAATACAAAGATAATCGCCACAACATCGGCTTTATGCTGGTAGACCGCCTCGCGGTGCTGCTGAATGCGCGCGGCATGAAAGTGATGTCTAAAGCCATCGTCATTGATGCGCGCCACGAAGGGCGCAAATTGATTTTGGCCAAGCCGCAAACGTACATGAACCTGTCTGGGCAGGCCGTGCAGGGATTGATGCGCTTTTACAAAATTCCACTAGAAAACCTGATTGTTGCCCACGACGACCTCGACCTGCCCTTTGGCGTGCTGCGCCTGCGCCCTGGCGGCGGCCCGGGCGGGCAAAAAGGCGTGGCCAACATCATCCAGCAGCTGGGCACGCAAGATTTTGCCCGCCTGCGCCTGGGCATTGGCCGCCCCCCGGGCCGCATGGACCCGGCCGCCTATGTGCTGCAAGACTTTCCTGCGGGCGACCTTCTGGCGCTTTCCCAAATTCTTGACCGGGCTGCCAACGCCGCCCTGACCTGGGTAAGCGAAGGCCTGAACGCAGCCATGAACAAATTTAATGGTGAAGTGCCGCTTTAGCCTTTTGGCATGCTTTGAATCGCTATGATGCAAGAACTGCTCTCCGCTATCCGCTCAACCCCACAGTATCAGTCCTTTCTTCGGCAAGTGCAGCAAGATGAGCGCATGCCGGGGTTGGGGTTGCTGCGTGCGGCCCGCTTGCCGTTGTTAGCCGCCCTGCACAGTGACCTGAACCGTCCCATTCTGCTGCTTACCGACCGCGCTGACCACGCCCTGGCGCTTTATGATGAACTGGGCCTGTGGACTGGCGCGCCACGCTTATTGTTTGGCGAGCCAACCCCGCTTTTTTATGAAGACGCCGCCTGGGGCGTAACCACACGCACCCAGCGTTTGCAAACCCTTACGGCGTTGGCGCAATATCACCTGCCTTTTGCCCAAAAGCCTGCTGCGCCGCCCATCATTGTTGCCTCGGCCCGGGCAGTGATGACTCGCACCATGCCCCGGCGCGACTTTCTAAAAGCCAGCCGCCGCCTCAGCATTGGGCAGAACATTGCTCAAGATGTCCTCATTCGCCAATGGGTCGAAATTGGCTACCAGCCTGCCGAGATTGTGGTTGAAGCCGGGCAATTTACACGGCGCGGCGGAATCCTGGACCTGTGGGTGCCGGCCGAGCCTTTCCCGGTGCGGCTGGACTTTTTCGGTGACGAGCTCGAAAGTATCCGGCGGTTTGACCCGGCCACCCAACGCACGCTAAACAAACTGGATAGCGTGCTGATTACCCCCGCCCGCGAGTACCTGTCCCCGCCCGGCGCGTTGGATGGCTGGGATCTGGCCAAAGAAACCGAGCCTTCGGAGTTCTGGATTCCTGTGCTGCATCCCATGCCCGCCTCGCTGTTCGATTACCTGCCCCCACGCGGGCTGGTGCTGGTGGACGATTTGGGGCTGGTAGAAAGCATGGTCAACGAGGTGGAAGCCCAGGCAGTCCGTTTTCGGCAGGAGAGCATCGCCGAGGGGGCGCTGCCCATAAATTTCCCGCTGCCCTACATCACCTGGCCAGAGTTTTCGGATAGTTTGCATGCCCGCCCCTGGCTGGCGTTGGGTCACGCTGCCGAGGCAGAACCTGGTGATGCGCCCGCGTTGCGCAACTTGTTTAGTCCAGATCAGCGCTTTGGCGGGCGGCTCAAGCCGTTCATCGAGCATCTGGCGGTGCTGGCGCAGCAAGACCACCAGGTTGTGGTCGTTTCGCGCCAGGTTAGGCGCTTGCAAGAACTCTGGCACGAGCACCCCATTTTCCATAACGGCGCGCTGGATGCGGGGCGTTTGCTCCAGAATCCGGCTTTTGTCGAGGCGTCGCTTTCGGAGGGCTGGGTGTTGCAGGCTGCCAATGCGGCCCCTATCCATCTCATCACAGATAGCGAAATTTTTGGCTGGGAGCGCCCCGCCCCGCGCACCCGTACCCGCCCGGCTGCCGAAGCCCCCGAAGCCGGTTTTGCCGACCTGCGCCCTGGCGATTTTGTAGTGCACATTGATTTTGGCATTGGCCGCTATGGCGGGTTGGTGCAGCGCATGCTGGATGGCCACGAGCGCGAGTTCCTCTCTATTGAGTATGAGGGCGGCGATATGGTCTTTGTGCCGGTGCACCAGGCCGACCGCCTGACCCGCTATGTGGGCGCCGAGGGTGGGCCGCCTTCGCTTTCGCGCCTGGGCGGCACAGAGTGGCACAACACCAAAGAGCGTGTGCGCGAATCGGTGCAGCAGGTGGCCGAAGAATTGCTGGACCTGTATGCCCGAAGGCAGGTGGCGCGCGGTTATGCCTTTAGCCCCGATACGCCCTGGCAAAAAGAGCTGGAAGATAGTTTCCCATACATCGAAACTGAAGACCAGTTGAAAGCCCTGGCAGACATCAAACGCGATATGGAATCGCCCCGCCCTATGGATCGCCTGCTGTGCGGCGATGTGGGCTATGGCAAAACCGAAGTGGCTTTGCGCGCCGCCTTCAAGGCGGTGATGGATGGCAAACAGGTAGCCATGCTTGTACCCACCACCGTGCTGGCCCAGCAGCATTACGACACCTTCCGCCAGCGCCTGGCGGCTTTTCCGGTGCGGGTAGAGATGCTTTCGCGCTTTCGGACCCAGCGCGAGCAAAACGAGGTGCTGCGCCAGTTGCTGTTGGGCCAGGTGGATATTGTGATTGGTACGCACCGCCTTATTTCGCCAGATGTCGAGTTCAAAGACCTGGGTCTGGTCATCATTGATGAAGAGCAGCGTTTTGGTGTAACCCACAAGGAATACCTGAAGAAACTGCGCACCGAGGTAGATGTGCTCACCCTGACGGCCACACCCATTCCGCGCACGCTCTACATGGCCCTGACTGGGGTGCGCGACATCTCGAACCTGAATACCCCGCCCGAAGAGCGCCTGCCTATCATTACGCATGTAGGGCCCTATTCGCCGCGCCTGGTGCGTCAGGCCATCTTGCGCGAGTTGGAGCGCGGCGGACAGGTCTTTTTTGTGCACAACCGCGTGCAAACCATCCATGCCATGAAAATGCACCTGCAAAAGCTGGTTCCGCAGGCGCGCATTGCCATTGGGCACGGCCAAATGCAAGAACATGAACTTTCTGAGGTGATGCACCGCTTTAGCGAAGGGCAAATTGATATTTTACTGGCCACCACCATCATCGAATCTGGGCTGGATATTCCCAACGCCAACACCCTGATTGTAGACCGAGCCGATACCTTTGGGCTGGCGCAGCTCTATCAACTGCGTGGGCGGGTGGGGCGCGGCGCGGTGCGCGCCTATGCCTACTTTTTCCGGCATCGCAAAAAGCCGCCCACGCCCGATGGCCAGGAGCGCCTGGAAGTAATTGCCGAAAACACCCAACTGGGCGCAGGCTATTCCATTGCCATGCGCGACCTGGAGATTCGCGGCGCGGGCGAGCTGCTGGGCATGCGTCAGAGCGGGCATATTGCCAGCGTGGGCTTTCACCTTTACACGCGCATGCTGGCTGCGGCGGTTAAATCGCTGCGGCGCGCCATGGAAAGCGGCGCGGTCAAAATGGAGGGCGTGCCGCCCCTGGCGGCGCTCACCCCAGAGCAGCAATCCATTCTGGATATTGACATCCGCGAGCCGGTGACTGTGGATCTGCCGCTGGCGGTAGGCATTCCGCGTACTTATATCCCTAACCAGGACCTGCGCCTGCGCCTGTACCGCCGCCTGGCTGCCATCCGCGATGAATCTGAGATTGAATCGTTTGCTGCCGAGTTTCAAGATCGTTTTGGCCCGCTGCCAGAAATGGTTCAAAACCTGCTGTTACAAATGCGCATCAAACTGCGCGCCGAAGCCGCAGGGCTGCAATCGGTAAGCACCGAAGCCGGGCAAATTGTGCTGCGCTACCCGGCGCTTAGCGAGGGTATGTCTCAGCGTCCGCTTACCGACCTGGGCGCGGGCGTGCGCGGCGGCAAAAATGCTTATTGGTGTAGTTTCCTCAAAGAAGAGGACTGGACTGACCGCCTGCTATCCACACTCGACCAGCTCAAAGCGCGCACCGTGGATGTGATTGATGCTAAATTGCTGTCTTCGGGCGAGTAAATTGTGATTACAAGGAGCAACCCATGAAACGCTTATTGCCTTTAGTTATGCTGTCCGTTGTCTTGCTCGGTGCGTGCAATGCGCCCGCTGCGCCAGCCACCCCAACCGCTTCGGTGGATGCCGTGGCGACGGTGGTCGCCCTGACGCTGGAGGCGCTCGTCACGCCTACGCCCCAGGCCAGCCCCACGCCCGCGCCTACGGCTACCCCTGCGCTGCCCCTGGCCACCCCCACGCCCCAGGGTGTGGAGGTGAGCGGTAAGGTCTGTTTTCCGCGCAATAGCAGCGCAGGTTTTGTGGCGTACTTTCAAAATGTGGCGACCGGGCAGGTAATTGAACAAGCCATTGCGCCCGGCAGCCAGACTTACACGCTTATTTTGCCGCCGGGGGTCTACCAGGTGTACATGTGGCTGAGCGATTTCTCGCTGGGTGGGCTGGGCTGCACGCCCGACCAGGGCTGCCAGGGCAACACGGTGCGCCAGGTCACTGCCCAGGCCGACGCACCGCTATTAGGCGTGGATTTGTGCGATTGGGCCAACGGACCCTTCGATGTACCCTACCCACCCGGCATGCAGCCGCAGGCCGTCACTGGCACAATAAGCGGGTCTATTCTCAATTATCCTGGCGGCGGCGCGCCGAGTTTTACAGTTGTTTTCTTCAACCAGAACACGGGTTTCTGGTATTCCTGGCAGCCCGCGCCTGGCAGCACGTACTTTCAGCGCGAAGGCTTGCCCCCTGGCACATACCAGGTGGTGGCCTACGACCAGAACAACCTGGCCGGCGGCGCGCCGGGGTTGGTGACGGTGAGCGCCGGGCAAAATGTCAATGTCAACATTAGCGATTGGTCGGGAAATTACCCTGCCCGGCCATAAATTCGGTTACAGGTGATAGAATAAGAACACCTGTTCTCTGTTTAACCTGAATTCGGGATAAGCCTCTTGAACCGTCCCGAAGGCTTTGGATGGGCAAATTCAAGGGTCGAAATCAGCCTTCGGGACGCTTATCCAGAACTGACGTTGTTTAGATAAAGAAAGTGCAGCATGATTTTTCAACTTCAAGCCCCTTTCAAACCGACCGGTGACCAACCCGAAGCCATCGCCGCGCTTGTAAACGGCGTGCGCCAGGGCATGAAGCACCAGGTGTTGCTCGGCGCGACTGGCACAGGCAAGACCTTTACCATTGCCTCCGTCATTCAGGAATTGCAGATGCCGGCCATCATCATGGCGCACAACAAGACCCTGGCGGCCCAGCTCTACGCCGAGTTCAAGGATTTCTTTCCCAACAACGCGGTCGAATACTTCGTCTCGTATTACGACTACTACCAGCCCGAAGCCTATGTGCCGCGCCACGACCTGTACATCGAAAAAGAGACTGAAATCAACGAAGAGATCGAGCGCCTGCGCCTGGCGGCCACTACGGCGCTGGTTTCGCGCAAGGATGTCATCATCGTTGCTTCGGTCTCATGCATTTATGGCTTGGGTTCGCCCGATGAGTTTTTGCGCGGTGCGGTCACCCTGAAGGTAGGTGAAATTTACCGGCGCAATGCGCTGATGCGTCAGTTAATTGATGGTCAGTACCAGCGCAATGACATGGAACTGCGCCCTGGTACGTTTCGCGTACGCGGCGATACGCTGGAACTGATCCCGGCATACGAGAACAAGCGCGGCATCCGCATCACTTTCTTTGGCGATGAGGTAGAGCGCATTATGGAGTTTAACCCGCTAACGGGTGAAATTTACGCCGAACCAACCGAAACCAGCATATACCCCGCCAAGCATTACATCACGCCCGAAGAGAAACTCAAAGAATCCATTCAGGATATCGAAACCGAACTGGAAGAGCGCATCCGCTTCTTTCGCGCGCAGGGCAAACTGCTCGAAGCCCAGCGCATTGAGCAGCGCGCCCGTTACGACCTGGAAATGCTCAAGGAAGTGGGGTATTGCTCTGGCATTGAGAACTACTCGCGCCATCTCGACCGCCGCGCTCCCGGCACGCCGCCCTGGACCCTGATTGACTTCTTCCCTTCGGAGTACCTGCTGGTGTTGGACGAAAGCCACATGACCGTGCCGCAGATTCGCGGCATGTATAACGGCGACCGCGCCCGCAAAGAAGTGCTGGTAGAGTACGGCTTTCGCCTGCCCAGCGCTCTGGATAACCGCCCGCTCAAGTTTGAGGAATTTGAACAGCGCATGGGCTATACCATCTACACTTCGGCAACGCCGGGGCCCTATGAGCTGGCCCGCGCCGAGCAGGTGGCCGAGCAGATTATCCGCCCTACCGGGCTGGTGGACCCCGAAGTGGAGGTGCGCCCCACCCAGGGGCAGGTGGACGACCTGGTAAAGGAGATTCGGCTGCGGGTAGAAAAAGGCGAGCGGGTGCTGGTTACCACGCTCACAAAGCGGATGGCCGAAGATTTATCGGACTATCTCATGGAATTGGGTATCAAAGTTCACTATCTGCATTCGGAAGTGGATACATTGGAACGAATCGGCATCCTGCGCGACCTGCGCCTGGGCGTGTTCGATGTGGTGGTGGGCATCAACCTGCTGCGCGAAGGGCTCGACCTGCCAGAAGTTTCGCTAGTGGCTATTCTGGATGCAGATAAAGAGGGCTTTTTACGCTCCGAAACGGCGCTTATTCAGACCATTGGGCGCGCGGCCCGGCATGTGAACGGCCGCGTGATTATGTACGCCGACCGCATTACCGACTCGATGCACGCCGCCATTACCGAAACCAATCGCCGCCGCGCCAAGCAGATGAAGTACAACCAGGAGCACGGCATTACGCCAGTGGGCATTCACAAAGCCATCCGCGACCTGACCGACTCGCTCTCTTCTGAAGGGCGCGAGCGCGCGATGGCGGTTGGCGAGGAGAAGGGCAAGTACACCGTGCGTAAAGGCGGCGTAGATGCCACCGCCCGGCGTGAGTTGGAGCGGATGATTGCCGACCTGGAAAAACAGATGAAAGAAGCCGCCAAAAACCTGGAGTTTGAGCGCGCGGCCGCCCTGCGCGATGAAATGTACGAGTTGAAGTCCGTGCTGGCCGATGACGCCAGCCTGAAGCCGACCGAACGTTTGCGCTTGCTTGCGGGCGATGGTTGAGCGCTTGTGCCTGCTGTGTGATAAACATGCCGCTGCGTTTCTTTTCTAAAGATTTGAAAATCCTTTACACAACCTTTACATGCCCGCAGTATCCTATGGACAGTAAGACGGCACACGCCGAACCTGTTCAAAAAGGAGAAAACAACATGAAAAAGACACTGATTGCAACCCTGATTGCTGTGGTGATCCTTGGGATTGTCTCCACCGCAGCCTTTGCGCAAAGCGCCGACCCGGCTGCCTATCACCGCGGCGGTGGGCGCGGCCCGTTTGGCGGCGGCAACCCCAATCACCCGCTGCACCCCTACATGGTGGATGCCCTGGCGGCTGCCCTGAAGATGCAACCAGCCGATGTCGAAACCGCCCTGTCTGAAGGTAAGACGATGTACGACATCGCGCTCGCAGCCGGGGTTGCCGAAGCCGATATTCCGGCTTTGTTGCAGGGTGTTCATCAGACTGCCCTCGCCAAGGCCGTGGAGGCAGGCGTCATTACCCAGGCGCAGGCCGATTGGATGCTTCAGCGCATGGCACAGCGCGGCTATGGTAACGGCGCCTGCACGCAAGACGGCAGCGGCATGAAGTATGGGCGCGGCATGCACGGTGGGCGCTGGCAGCAGCAAACAACGCCGTAACAATTTCTTGCTCCTCACAACGCGAAGGGCGATCCGTTAGGGTCGCCCTTCAATTTTTGCGTGATAAATTGCTCAGGCAATTTGCGATTTGACCAGTTCCACGCCCAGGGCGGTGATTTCTTGCAGGCGGTCGGGGGTGCTTAGCCCAAGCAGGGCAATGGTCACGCCGTTGGGGCCGTACAGGGCAGTGAGTTGTGAGCCGTATCCGCTTTGCCCTTGCTGCATGGGATATTTTTGCGCCCATTGCAGCAGCGGCATGATGACCCAGGGATTCAGAATTTGCCGCGCGGCGGACTGATTGCTGGTAAAGGCCATGAAGTGCTGTTCCAGGCGCGGGTCCATGTTTTGCATGGGCTGGGCGGTTTCGATGCCGGGGGTATCGGCGGCGGTGTAGCCGTACATGCTGATTGATTGCTTGAAGAGCATGTTATTCAGCCCGCCCAGCAGACCGCCGCTGCTGGCTTTTTGCCCTGGAATGACCTGCACAATGTAGATAAAGCCGTTATCCAGTTTGAAATCGGGCGAAGTCCAGCGCGTAATGGGCGCGTTAGCCAGGGCGCGCGTTTCCATGCGCCAGCGCACGCCATCGGTCACCTGTTCTTCTGCCTGGCTGCCGGTGGCGGCTTGCTGCGCTTCCTAGTAGATGTCGGCATAGGACTGTGTCCGACGTTCCTGCGGCGTAGCGTGCACCGCCATGTCCACGCCGCCCACGCCAATGAAATCTCGCAGCTGGTTGGCCAGTTTTTGATGCGGGCCCAGCCCGCCGGCGTAGTAATCGCGCAATGGGATGCTGGCGCCGTCGCGGGTACGGATGGTCACACGGTAGGTGGGGGTGCGCCGCCGCCTCGATCCACGCCGCGTGCTGCTCATGCTCATCTCTACTTCGATGGCGGCAATATCTGCAAACGGGATGACTTTGTCGCTGCGCTTAAGCAGCGAACGGTACGCCAGCGTGAGGGTGCGGGTGCTTCGGTTGGCGGTGATGGTTAGCGCGGGTGTCAGCGCGACGATGGCTGCCCCGACGCCGCCAAAAATGACTCCGAAAAAGGCTGAATCGCCACCCGCGCCCAGGATGATAAGCCCAGTAACGAAAAACGCTGCGCCAAAACCCCATAGCATGTACGGGCGGTCATGCAGAATGAGTTGACTGCCGGGATTGTCCATAAAAGCCTCTTGTAGAGAAAAGTATATGGTCATTATAAGG
>FWPV01005420.1_pt1 | contig 25552 bp, 16 predicted proteins | sample 2228371 | NCBI WGS metagenome assembly FWPV01 (sample SAMEA103939776, study PRJEB20133) | metagenome | reverse complement strand
CGCATGACCCACCGGGATTCATTCGCCGTCGACTTTGAGCGGGAGGTCATGCGGCAGCGCATCCGGGACATGCGCGACGATCGCCTGACCGATGACCAGTTCCGGGACAGATATGACGTACCGGAGAGTTCGGGCTGGCAGTTGGCAAGAGCACGGGCGGCGCTGCGGAGCCGGGAGGACTGGGAAGCGCCCCTCATCCGCTGCGCCTACCGTCCGTTTGACAACCGCTGGTGCTACTTCAGCGAGATTGTGATGGATCGTCCGCGCCGCGAGTTGCTGGATCATGTGGCGGGGCGGGAGAATTTATGTTTGCTGACGGCAAGACGAGTTGAAATCGACAGAGGGTTTGAACACATACTCTGTAGTACAACGATAGCAGACCATCATTCTGTGTCATTAAAGGAAGCGAACTACGTCTTTTCCCTCTACCTCTACCCCGATCCCAATGAGTTATTCAGCACATCGCCCTGGCCCCCCGGCAAGGATGGCCGCCGTCCGAACCTGAACCCCGACTTTGTGCGGGAGATGGAGGCTCGGCTGGGGCTGCGGTTTGAGCCTCACCCCCCGTCCCCCTCTCCATTACATGGAGAGGGGGAGAAAGGGGGTGAGGCAAGGCGCGCCGCGCCCGGTTTGTGGGAGATGCTCAAGCCGCTGGCCCGCCAGATGCGCCGCAATCCCACCCCGGCGGAGGATCGCCTGTGGCAGGAGCTGCGCGATCGCCGTCTGGCCGGGGCCAAGTTCCGCCGCCAGCACGCCCTTGACCGCTTTATCCTGGACTTTTACTGCGCGGAGGCGGCGCTGGTGATCGAGGTTGACGGACCTGTTCACGACTACACACCGGAAGAAGACGCCATTCGCCAGCAATTCCTGGAGGCGCAGGGCCTGCGTGTGCTGCGCTTCTCCAACGACGCCGTGCTGCACGATACCGAGCGCGTGCTGGCCGAAATCGCCGCCGCCCTTCAGCCTCACCTCTTAACCCCCGGCCCCTTTTCCCCTCTCCATCAAAATGGAGAGGGGCCAGGGGTGAGGCGGGGTGAGGCCTTCGGCCCCGAAGACGTCTTCCACTACGCCTATGCTATCTTCCATAGCCCGGCCTACCGGGAGCGTTACGCCGAATTCCTGCGCATCGACTTCCCGCGCCTGCCCCTCACCTCCGACGTGGCCCTGTTCCGTGCCCTGTGCGCGGCGGGGGAGGAGCTTGTCGGCCTGCACCTGCTGGAGCGCGTCCCGCAGCCGTTCACGGGCTATCCGGTCGCAGGCAGTCACGTGGTGGAGCCGGGTTATCCGAAGTACGTTCCCCCGCGCGATGGGCCAGGGGGTGAGGCTGGCCGGGTGTACATCAACAAAATGCAGTACTTCGAGAATGTGCCGCCGGAGGTCTGGGAGTTTCACATCGGCGGCTACCAGGTCTGCGACAAGTGGCTCAAGGATCGGCGCGGGCGGGCGCTCAGCCCGGCGGAGATCACGCATTACGAGAAGATCGTCATCGCCCTCAGCGAGACGATCCGCCTGATGGAGGCCATCGACGCCCTGATCGACGAGCACGGCGGCTTCCCGCTGACCTGACTTTCTCCCCAAACAAGCGCCGGGGCGCCCTGCAGTGGAGCGCCCCGGTTTGCGTCCCTCCCGGCGCGGCAGGAGCCTAGCCCCCGCCTGCCACCATCTGCACAAACGGCCCGACCTGGGCCACCAGCTCGCCCACGCTGCTGTTCATCATCCCGAAGAACATCTGCGGGAAGAGGCCGATCCAGAAGATCAGGACGATCAGCGGCACAAGCGCCACCAGTTCCTTCCAGGTCAGCGGCTGGGCAGCCAGCGCCTCGTTCTCCGGCTTGTCCAGCGGCCCCATGAAGATCTTCTGGAACATGTAGAGCAGGTACACAGCGGCCATGATCACGCCGAACGCGGCAAAGAACGTATAGAAGAAGCCCAGCACCGGGCTGCCAAACGAACCGAGCAGGATGGTGAACTCCCCGACGAAGCCGTTCATCCCCGGCAGCCCCATGCTGCTGAGGACAATGATCAGGCTCAGGCCGCCGAAGAGCGGCAGCGCCTTCCACACCCCGCCGAACGCATCCAGGGCCTTGGTGTGGCGGCGCTCATAGAGGATGCCGACGAGGATAAACAGCCCGCCCGTGCTGATCCCGTGGTTGACCATCTGCAGGATGCCGCCGGAGATGCCCGCCGCATTGAGGGCGAAGATGCCCAGCATCACAAAACCCAGGTGGCTGACTGAGGAATAAGCCACCAGCTTCTTGGCATCCTTCTGCGCGTAGCTGACCCACGCCCCGTAGATGATCCCGATCACGGCCAGCACGGCGATCAGCGGCGCGGCCTGCACGCTGGCCTGCGGGAACAGCGGCAGGTTGAAGCGCACGAAGCCGTAAGTGCCCATCTTCAGCAGGACACCGGCCAGGATGACCGAGCCAGCCGTCGGGGCCTGCACATGCGCATCCGGCAACCAGGAGTGCAGCGGCCACATCGGGACTTTGATGGCGAAGGCGATGGCAAACCCGGCGAAGAGCAGCATCTCCGCGCCTGCCGGGTAGACCAGCGTCCCGTTGCGCACCTGCGCGATCAGATCCGGCAGGGCGAACGTCCCGCCCATGTTACCCAGGAACAGGATGGCGATCAGCATCAGCAGGGAGCCGGCCATCGTGTACAGGAAGAACTTGACGGCGGCATAGACCCGGTTTTCCGCGCCCCAGATGCCGATCAGGAAGTACATCGGCACCAGCGTGACCTCCCAGAAGATGTAGAACAGGAAGAGGTCCTGGGCCACGAAAACGCCGATCATGGCGAATTCCAGCAGGAGCATGAAGACATAGTAGAGCTTGACCCGATCCTTGATCGAGTCCCAGCTCACCAGGATCGAGGCGGGCATGATGAAGGCGGTGAGCAACACCAGCAGGATGCTCAGGCCGTCCACACCGACATAGTAGCTGATGCCCCAGGCCGGGATCCAGTTGAAGTACGTGATGAGCTGCAGGTCGGGGTTGGCGTGATCCATGGCCAGCGCCAGCAGGATGGTCAGGATAAAGGTGACCAGCGTCGTGCCCAGCGCCACCCAGCGGATGGCTTCCTCGCGCGCCCTGGGGATGAAGAGCAGCACGAACATGCCCACCAGGGGCGCAAACAGAGCCACGGTTGTGAGCGAGATTGCGGTGTTTTCCATCATCAATCGGTCTCCCGTATCAAGAGTTCGCCCCGGTGAGCTATCCGCCCAGCGCCTGCTGCAACAGCGGCGCCACCAGCAGGACAACGATCAACAACGCGCCCAGCAATACGCTCAGGGCGTAAACGCGCACATAACCGGTTTGCAGGCGGCGTGCTGCCCCGCCAAGCCGGCGCACCAGCCGCCCCAGGCCGTTGACTGCACCGTCGATCAGGCCCAGGTCAACCGGTGTGCCCAGCACCCGGCCAATGCCGTTGTATACGTCACGGATCAGCACGTCGTGCACAAAGTCGTGCAGGAAGGCCCAGTCCAGCCGGTCGCCCAGCCAGGCCGCCGCCCGGTTAAACGGTTGCTCCAGGTAGCGGTCGTAGGTCTCGTCCCAGTACAGGCGGGCGTTGGCCAGGACAAAAATGCCCGCTGTCTGGGGGTTGGCCTCCAGCGGATCACGGGTACCCTGGACAACCGCCTGCTTGCGGTAGATGATCCGCGCCAGATAGATCATGGCCAGCGCGCCGAACACGGCGATGAAGGCCAGCAGCATGTTGGCCGACCCCGCGTGGGCGTAAACCACCGTATGCGCCAGGAAGTCGGTAAAGGCGTGGTTGGGGACGATCCGGTCGATCACCCAGAAGCCGGTCGGGACGTTGATCAGGCCGATCAGGGTGGAGCCGATGGCCAGGACGATCAGTACATTGACCATGACACCCATACCACCGCCGCGCTCCCCGGCATACTTGGCGGCTTCCGTGCGCGGTTCCCCGTGGAAGATCATGTACACCTGGCGGCCCATGTAAAAGGCCGTGAAAAGCGCCGAGGCCAGCAGCAACCCGAAGGCAATGTAGCCCTCCAGCCGTCCCTGCAGGAAGCCAACCTTCAGCGCATCCACCAGAATCTCATCCTTGGACCAGAATCCGGCGAAGGGGAAGATACCTGCCAGGGCCAGCATACCGATCAGGTAGGCGCGATAGGTGCGCGGCATGCGCTCCTTCAGCCCACCCATAAAACGCATATCCTGCGGGTCAAAGGGCAGGTCGGGCAGATCGTCGCTATGGTGGCCGCCGAGCGCATGAGCATGTTCATGGGCATGATGGTGGCCGTGCTCCATAGCGTGAATGACCACCCCGGAGCCGAGGAAGAGCAGCGCCTTGAAGAAGGCGTGCGTCACCAGGTGGAACATGGCCGCCGCGTAGGCGCCCACACCCGCTGCCGCCACCATGAAGCCCAGCTGGCTGACCGTGCTGTAGGCCAGCACACGCTTGATGTCCCACTGGCCCAGGGCGATGAAGCCGCCAACCAGCGCGGTGAATGTCCCCACCACGGCCACCACCGCGCTGCTGAGCGGCGCAGCGTGGAATAGGACATTGCTGCGCACGATCAGGTAGACCCCGGCGGTGACCATCGTCGCGGCGTGAATCAGGGCGCTGACCGGCGTCGGGCCGGCCATCGCGTCGGGCAGCCATACAAACAGCGGAATCTGGGCACTCTTGCCGGTCACACCCAGCAGCATGAGCAGTGTAATCAGCGTGATCACCGTGCCAATCGGCAGCGTGAACGGCCCAAAGTGCACCTCTGTCCCCTGCTGGAGCATCAACTCGGCCTGGTTGAAGACGCCCATGGTGGCCGACAGCGGCAATCCCTCCGCGGGCGCAGCTGTACCTTCGCCTGCTGCGTGAGTCGTTTCCTCGCTGTGTGTCGCTTCCTCGCCATGCGCGGCTTCCGCGCCATGCGCAGGGATGATCGGCACCTCGCCGGGCTTGTAATAGTCCAGCGTGCCAAACGTCCAGAAGATCAGGAAGACGGCCAGCAGCAGGCCGAAGTCCCCGATACGATTGACGATCATGGCCTTCCGCCCGGCCAGGGAGTTCTTCCAGCCGACCGTCCCAAACCGCTTGTCCGGTTGCCGCTTATCCCACCAGAAACTGATCAGCAGGTAGGAACACAGGCCCACGCCCTCCCAGCCGACGAACATGACCAGGAAGTTGTTGCCGGTGACCAGCACCATCATGAAGACCAGGAACAGGTTGAGATAGACAAAGAAGCGGGGGAAGAGCGGGTCGCCGTGCATGTAGCCGGTGGCATAGAGGTGGATCAGGGAGCCGATGCCGGCCACGACCAGCATCATGGTCACACTGAGCGTATCCACGCGGAACTGCCACTTGATATCCAGCGCCGCCCCGGGGATGGTGATCCAGTCGGTGAAGGGCCGTACTTCCACCACGGCGGCCTCGTAGCCGTTGGCGGCCAGAGAAAGCCAGAGCAGGATGGCCGTCACAAAGGCGATCGTCGCCGCGCCGACCGCGACGATGCTGACGCCCCGCTCGCCCAGGTACTTGCCCAGGAAGAGGTTGATCAGCAGGCCGATCAGCGGCACAAAAACGACAAGGGGAACCAGTTGCGGGAAGTTTTCCATAGGGACACGCCTATCACGTCATGTCAGCCAGAAGTCGCGCTCACAGCCAGCCGGTGGTTGCTCTGCCCCGGGCTGGCCTACACCCGCCACGCATTAGCCCTTCAGACTATGCAGATCGTCGATGTTGATGCTCTTGCGCGTGCGGAAGATGGACACGATCAGGGCCAGGCCCACGGCCACCTCCGCCGCGGCAACCGTCATCACAAAGAATACAAAGACCTGGCCATCGACCTGGCCCCACTGCCGGGCCATAGCGACCATCGCCAGGTTGCCCGCGTTGAGCATCAGCTCAACCGACATAAAGATCACGATGGCATTGCGGCGGATGAGGACACCCAGCGTGCCCATCACAAACAGCACCGCGCTCAGCATCAGGTACAGATCGGTGGGGACGAAGATGGTCGGTTCCATAGGGCAGAGCGTTCCTTCCGTCAGGCAGGCTAATCGCCTGATTTGGGCGTCAGGGCCGGGCTGGCTGGCTCCCGGGTCTGCGTGGAAAGGGTGGCCGTCGGCGCACCGACCAGTGGGTGCAACACGATCGGCCGGCGCGGGCGCGATTCCTGAACCAGATCGTGGCGGGCCAGCACCACCGCCCCGATCATGGCCGCCAGCAGCAACAGGGATACCAGTTCAAACGGCAGCAGGTAATCCGTGAAAAGCGCCTCAGCGACCATATCCGGGCTGCCAAAGAGCGGCTGGGCTGGCTGGGTCACATGCACCGGCGTTACCCGCCGCGCGCCGTTAGGCAACTGCTCCGGGGCGGGAATCAGCAGGTTGTTGGTGCCTTCCGCCAGAGCCAGATCGCGGTAGGTTGCCAGTGGCCGCTCAGCGGGGTTACCCGCCACGCGGACTTCCAGCGTCCGCGCCCCGGCGGCCTCTACCAGCAGGGTCTGCACCGGCTCGGCGAACCCGGCGCCGGCGATCAGCACGGTGGTATCCTCCACGGAAGGCAGGCCGGGATCAACCAGATCAACAGCCGGGACATCCGGCAGGGCATTGAGGATGGTCAGGCGAGCCTGGCCGTTCCCCGGCGGCAATGGGTTATCCTCCAGCCGCACCAGCTGAAACACGCCATCCGCCCCGACGGCGACCACGCTGACCACATCGCCTTCTGTCAGCACCAGTTCGCCCAGGATCGCCGCCGATTCGGTGGCCGGGTCCGCCCCGGCGGGGAAGACGGTGACCCCGTAGACCCCAGCAGGCAGGGAGCGGTAATCTGTCGCCTGGCGGAAGTTCACGCCCTCCACAAAAATCTGGTTGTTGAGGTAAACATCCACCGGCGGAGCGTCAGCGGCATGGATGATGCGCACCTGTGGCGCGGCAGATAGCGGCGCGTGGGTGTTGATCTCGCCGCTGGCCAGCGCCCAGCCAACCGTGATCAGGAAGATCGTGGCCAGGACAACCGCCGCCCGTGGCAACCACCTGACCCCCGTACCGGCATTCCCGCCAACCCGTTCCGCCCCCAGCAGCATGATCACAAACAGGAACAGCACCATGATCGCGCCGGCATAGACGGCCACCTGCACCAGGGCAATGAACGGGGCGCTGAGAGTCAGGAAGAAAAAGGCCACGCACATAAAGTTCAGCACCAGAAAGACGGCGCTGTGCACCGCATTCTTGCTGATCAACATGAACGCCGCGGAGACAATGGCGACGCTGCCGACGATAAGAAAGACGATAACTTCCGTCATACGCTTCGTCCTGTGGGTAAGCGGATTCAGCTTGTGCAGTGTAGCGCAAATGACCCGATTAGTCCACTTCAATTCGGGTCCCGCCCACCGGTGATCCTTGCCGGAGAAACGTCAGGGGCCTGCAGCCCTTTGCTGTGGCTTCAGGCCCCGCGTCTCACGCCAGATCAGCCAGTCTGTTCCACCTGGCCATGACGGGCAATCGCCCGCTCAAGGATGCCGTTGACCAGTTCCTCGTAAGTCCAGCCAGCGGCCCGCGCCTGAATGCACAGGTCACTGTAACCGGGGTTGAGGCCCGGCAATGGGTTGACCTCCAGAATGTAAGGCTTGTTGTCGTTATCTTCATCCAGGCGGAAGTCCACGCGGGCAACATCCTTGCAGCCGACCACACGGAAAACCGCCGCCGCCAGCAGACGCAATTCCTGCTCAAAGGCGTCGCTGATCGGTGCCGGGCAAAAATACCGGAAGTCGTCCGCCATCTCCACCTTCATCTTGTTGGTGTACAGGCCGGCTTCCGAAGGATCGTAAGCGCCGGTGTCCACCTCCAGCACCGGGAAGAAGGTCAGGCCCTGGGGCAGCACGTTGGGCGGGGTATGGTCGCTGAGACGCCGTGCAGCTGGCGGCTTGATGTTGCCGATCATGCCCAGAGTCATCTCCCGGCCTTTGATGTAATGCTCCACCAGAATCGGCTGCCTGTATAGCCGGAGTTGCTTCTTCACCTGCGCGTGCAGCTGATCAACGGTATAGACGATGCTTTCCGCGCTAACGCCCATACTGGTGCCTTCCCGGCTGGGCTTGACGAACAACGGAAAGCGCAGCTCGCCCTCTTCATTGAGCAGGTCTTCATCGACCAGTTCATCGGCCTGGTCAAAAACCTGGAACTCCGGGGTGGGCAGGCCGTGATACCACAGGATACGCTTGGTCATCGGCTTGTCCAGGGCCAGGGCCAGGGTGAGCACCTGGCTACCCGTATACGGAATCTGGAGCATCTCCAGGATGGCCGGTACCTGCGCCTCACGGCCATCGCCGAAGTGACTCTCGGCGATATTGAAGCAGATATCGGGTTTATAAGCTTCCAGGCGCTGGACCAGGTTATACGGCGGGCGGATCTGGGCCTCAAAGAATTCAGCCTCATGCCCCCGCGCCTGCAGGGCCTGGCAAATCGCGTGCACGGTTTTCGGGCTATCAAGATCGTCCCACTGGTCAGGAGACATGCCTTCCCACGTGGGAGCGTTCTCCTTCAGGTTCGCCAGAACCGCAATGCGCATCGAGATTTCTTATTGACCTCCTCCCGGCGGGGTGGTGAACGGTGGCCTGCCCTGGCAGGCCAGGAGCACAAAACGCCACAGAGTGACCGGGGAAAGGCCCCTCTGTGCGCTAGTTCTATTCTAATCGGGATCGCGCATATCGGGAATGGCGCGATCAAAGCTGCCCGGCGGCACCCGTTGCGGCGTACCTGGCACGCCAGGTGGCGGCGGATCCAGCAGCTCAGCCTTGGTATAGATAGCGTCGCGGCGATTGGTGAAGCTCAGTCGATGCTCGTGCTCCAGGACGATGGCTTCGGTCGGGCAGGCATCCTCACAGTAACCGCAGAAGATGCAACGCAACATGTTGATCTCATAGGTCTTGGCGTAGCGCTCACCGGGGCTGTAGCGTTCTTCGTCGGTGTTCTCCGCCGCTTCCACCCAGATCGCATCCGCCGGGCAGGCCGCCGCGCACAGGGCGCAACCAATGCACTTTTCCAGCCCGTTCTCGTAACGTTTGAGGGCATGGCGTCCCTTGTAACGCTCGGCAAAGGGTCGCTCGATCTCCGGGTACTGGTAGGTCACCGGCTCCTTGAACAGATGCTTCAACGTCGTTGCAAAGCCACGAATAACGTTCACAGGCTCCCATCCTCCAGACTCATCCAACCCCGTGTGTTGCCGGTGTCTTAACGACCTTCCGCAGATGATCCGCTCTGCTGCTCAGCGGCGCGGGCCGCGCGGGCAGCTTCACGCTCACGGCGGGTCGCTTCCCAGAAGCCATCGAAGCTACCACGCTGCTTCATCAGCCAGTCATAAAGCGCGAACGGCGCGGCCAACACCGCCCCCAGACCATGCACAATGGCCCAGCCCAGGCTGGAACGCGAGTCGGTCAGATCGTAGGCCGGAACCTGGCGGCGGGAACGCCACAGACCCGCCAGACTGGCCAGCACAACCAGGGCGAACGCGATCCCGGCCAGACCGGTGTACAGTGTCATGGCCGGCGATTCCTCGGCCAGGGTCAGGACAATGGCCTGCCAGGCAACCGACAGCAGCGCCAGCGGGAACATCACCTTCCAGCCAAATGCCATCAGACGGTCGTAACGGATGCGCGGCAGCGTGGCCCGCACCCAGACCATACTGCTGAGCAGCAACACTATCTTGAGCACCATGTTGACCGGCCCCAGTAACGGCGACCAGGTCGCCGGCAGTGGCCAGTGATAGCCGCCCAGGAACATGGCGGCGAATACGGCGCTCATGGCGATCATGCCGACGTATTCCGCCGCAAAGAACAGGGCGAACTTCATGCCGCTGTATTCAGTGTGGTAACCGCCCACCAGCTCTGATTCCGCCTCCGGCATATCAAAGGGGGAACGGTTAACCTCCGCCAGCAGGGCAGTCATCAGGATCACCGCCGCCAGCGGATTCTGCCAGAAGAACCAGCCCATCATCAGCGCCGGGTTTGCCTGCGCCTCAATCACCTTCACCACCGACAGACTGCCAGCGATCATGATCGGGACGAGCATGGAAATACCCATACTCAGTTCATAGCTGATCATCTGGGCGCTGGAACGCAGACCGCCGAACATCGAATACTTACTGCCGCTGGCCCAACCGGCCAGGACCACGCCGTACGTACCCAGGCTGGTGATGGCCAGCAGCCATAGCACACCCACATTGATATCCGCCAGCCCCACCTGCACTTCGTACCACCGACCGTCAAACCAGGGGATCAGAATCGGCGGCCCCAGCGGCACAACCGCCAGGACGATCAACGCCGGAACGGCCTTGATCATCGGGGCCAGCCAGTACATCACCTTGTCGGCGTCCAGCGGCGTAATATCCTCTTTGAAGATCAGCTTGATGCCATCAGCGATGGGCTGGAGCAACCCCGCCGGACCAACCCGATCGGGGCCAAGCCGGTGCTGGAAGCGCGCCACCAGCCGGCGCTCCAGCCAGGTGGTATAGGCAAAACCGCCCATCAGCACCAGGAAGAACAGCAGGCTCATGACGATAGCATGAACCGTGCTACAGACGGCGTTGGCGCTGCAGGAAACAATCAGACTCGGATCGATCATGGGCGCATCCTCTCGCAAACCCTGGCCAGCGCCAGGTCATGCACCGGCAGACAGCACCATCCCGGCCCGCACCGGGCCAGCGTTGTTAGACCGCCTCCGCGACCGGAACCTTCGCCACCGTGCCGGCCATCGGAACAAACGGTAGCGGATCATCACTCAGGCGCAGCGGCACCAGAACAACACCCTGCGGCGCGTAATCGTCCACCACCGCGGTGACCGTCAGGCTGGAGCCAGCCACCGTGATCACGATCGGGTCGCCCGCCGCGATGCCCAGCCGTGCAGCGTCCGCGCTGTTGAGCGCGGCAAACGGCTGCGGGATGCGGCCATGCATCAGCGTACTGGCGTAGAATTCCGGGGCGCGGTCGTACAGGCGGCGCACCGGCGCAATGACCAGTTCGCCTTCGCTGACGGCGATCGGCGCCGGCGCTTCGACCGGGCGCAGGGGCAGCTTGCCCTCGCCTTCCGCCGCGCAGGGCCACTGCTTCCCCGTGCCGCCGGTCGGCGCTTTGGCCGTGCCGCCGTAAAAGCCGGGGGCTTCCCCGATCGGCGGGAATTGCTCCTCCACCTGGGCCAGGGCGGGATAGCTCATCCCCGCATACTGGCTGACACTTCCCGTAATGGCCTTCATCACCAGAGCGGCACTGTGGCGCGGCTTTGGCCCGCCCAGCCGCTGGCCGATCAGGGCCGCAACTTCCCAGGCGGGCAGGCTCTGCCCGACCGGGCCGTGCAACGTGTAGAAACGCTGGACGCGGCGCAGGGCGTTGGTGAACGTCCCCTCCCGTTCGGCGAAGCTCTGGATGGGCAGGGCGACCGTCGCCCGCGCCACCGTGGCATCCGGGAACAGGCTGAGGGCGATCACCGTGCTCCTGCTCAGAACATCGGCCCAGGCCGGATCGCAGGCCACATCCGCCCCCGCCACAACCAGCACGGCTGGCGGCTCCTGAAGCATAGCGCGGGTTTCAGCGGCGCTGAAGCCCAGATCAAAGGCGCCCTGGGTATTGGCGCCCGGCCAGACCGGGATCAGGCCATTGTTGCGGCGACCGGCATGGCCGGTCACGATCAGGAAGTTGGCCGCGGCCTGTAACAGGGCGCTGTGGCCCGCTGCGTCCAGACCGTCATCCCCGGCGAAGATCACCAGGTTGGTGGCTCTGGCCAGTGTCTCTGCCACCTCCTGATGGGCGGCCCTGCCCTTGAGCGCCCGGCGCAGCCCGGCCAGACCCTCGGCTCGCTTCAGGGTCGCGTCGTCGGTCAGATCGCCGGCCAGTACCGCCGCAGTCAGGCCATTGAGGACATCCACCGCGCCGCCAAACCCGAAGCGAAGCGCGGTATCAGCATAATGATCCAGTTTGGTGACGCGCATGTTGGCCACGATCAGCGCCGCGCCACGATCATGGGCCTGCTTGGCCTGCAGGTACCAGATCGGGGCCTCCTCCTCCAGATCGGAGGCGATGACCAGTACGGCGTCGCCCTTGCCCAGCTCAACCAGCCGCGATCCGCTGGCCAGGCCGACTTCCGCCACCGGACGGGGGTCGCCCAGGTTGGGCGGCCAGACGCCCAGCCTGCGGCTGCCGACCAGATCGGCCAGTTCCCGCAGGGCGAACAAATCCTCGTTGCTCATCATCGGGCCGCCGATGAAGCCCACACTGTTGCCCGCCTCCTTGAGCGCCTTGCCTGCCGCCCGCACGGCGTCGTCCAGGCTGGCTTCAACCAGCTCGCCGCGCCTGCGAATCAAGGGCGTGCGCAACCGACTGGGACTCATCGAGAAGTGGTGGCCAAAGCGTGTCTTATCGGAGATCCAGATTTCGTTAACGGCCTCGTTCTGGCGGGGCAGGATACGCTTGATCACCCGCACACCGCCGGAATCGCGATCCAGGCGCGTGCTGGCGATGATGTTCTCCCCCACCGGGCCGTGCGGCGAGATGCTGGGCACGTCCTGCAATTCCCAGGGACGGGCGCCAAAGCGGAAGTCAACGGTGGTCAGCGCCCCGACCGGGCAGACATCGGTGGTGTTGCCGCTGAAGTACGTATCAAAGGGCGGATCGCTGACGGTGATGATCTCCAGACGGCGGCCCCGTGCATGGAAGGCCAGCACGTCATCCCCCACGACCTCCGCCTGAAAACGCACGCAACGGGCGCACTGGATGCAGCGCTCGCGGTCGAGCACGATCAGATCGCCCAGCGGGACGTTCTTGGCCAGGTGCATCTTCTCTTCAAAGACCATACGACTGGTGCCGGGGCCGTGACGCATGGTCAGGTTCTGCAGCGGGCATTCGCCGCCTTTGTCGCAGATCGGGCAATCCAGCGGATGGCTGCTGAGCAGGAATTCCAGGACATCTTTGCGGGCTTCCTGCACCTGGGGGGTCGTGGTGCGGACATGCATCCCGGCCCGCGTCACGGTGGTGCAGCCGGTTTCCAGTTTGCGCCCCCAGCGTACCTGAGGCGTGCCGTCCGGGTTGAGCACCGGCTCACCGGTCGCCCGGTCGCGAACCTCAAAGCCAATCTCCACCAGGCACATGCGGCACATGCCCACAGCATCCATCTTGGGGTGGTAGCAGAAAATCGGGATTTCCACCCCGGCGTAGACACGCGCCGCGTCCACCAGATTCATGCCATCGGGCACCTGGTAGGGAACACCGTCAATATGAATGGTGATGATCTTGTCTGTCATTCGCCAGCCTTCTGCTTCCCGAATGGTTGCGGCACCTGGGCGGAACGCCCGCCGGCGGCCATCACCCGACACAAACCGGCCGGTACGCCAGCCGGTTTTATTCTAACGGATTTCATCAATTTTGCCGACATTCACCGCCGGGGCGGGCATTGGCGACCATTGTAACGAATACTGTCAACAGAGTCGATAAAGCCCCTTCCGGCCCGTTCACCCCGCCGCCGGTAGCGTGAACCAGAAGGTACTGCCCTGGCCCGGCGCGCTTTCCACGCCAACCTGCCCGCCCAGCCTGGTGACAATCCGCGCCACAATGGACAGCCCCAGCCCGAATCCCTGCGCTTCACGATGGTGAAAGCGGGCGAACATCTCAAACAGGCGCTTCTGATCTTCCGGGTTGATGCCGACGCCATTATCCTGCACCTCGCAACGGATCACATCCCCGTTGCGGGCCGCCCGCACGGCGATCCGCGGAGCCGTATTCTCCCGCCCGATGTACTTGATCGCGTTGCTAACCAGGTTGGCCACAACTTCCTCAACCCAGGGGGCGTAACCCAACGCCAGAGGCAGATCCGGCTGCACGCTGACCTCGATGCCACGCTCCTCGATCTGGACATGGAAGCGTTCGATGGCGGCCTGCACCACGTCGTTCAAATCGACCTCGGTGTGGACTTCCGCGCCATTACGCACCTGGGCAAAGAGCAGGAGCGCTTCGATCATGCTGTTCATCTTGTGCGCCGCGCCGATCGCTTCTTCCACAAACTGGCGGGCCTCCGGCGTCAGTTCCTCGTCAGCCGCCAGCCCCAGATACCCCTGGATCAGGGCCAGCGGACTGCGCAGGTCATGGGCGACCGTATGGCTGAAAGAATCCAGTTCCCGGTTACGGGCTTCCAGTTCGGCAGCGTAGCGCTGAATGGTAGCAAAGGAGCGGGCGTTCTTGAGGGCCGTGGCGGCCTGGTTGGCGAAGGCCCGCAGGTGCTCCACGGTTTCCGCATCAAAGGCTCCCGGCTGGCGGGCGCTCAGATTGAGGATGCCAATCGAGCGATCTTCCAGGCGGATGGGCATACAGACACAGGAACGGATCCATTCGCTGCCGGGCAACTGCCGCCAGCCAGGGTAGTTCTGTGTGTCCGGGATCAACATGGGCTGGCCGGTCTCACAGGTCTGGTGCAACAGCGGCAGGTCGCTGACCGGAAAGAGGGTTGTCTCGCGGAGCGGCACATCGCTGCCGGGAGCGCGATGCTGGCGCACGATGCGGGCCATGCCGTCCTCGATCAGCAGGATGCTGGCCAGATCATAGGGAACGAAGATCGCCCGCTGGGCATTTTCCAGCACATGCTGGAGCACTTCCTCCACATCAAGCGTGCTGTTGAGCGCCTCAGCGTTATCGCGTAACACCTCAGCCAGCAGGCGCTGGCGGCGCTCCCGCTCGGCCATTTCCTTCTGGCGGGTGATGTCATCCTGAACGGCCACAAAGTGGGTAATGCGCCCTTCAGCGTCCAGCACCGGCGAAATCACGGCCTGGGCCCAGTACAGCTGGCCGTTCTTCTTGCGGTTGTGGAATTCGCCCCGCCATTCCTGGCCGCTGGTCAACCGTCTCCACAACTCCTGATAGACCTCCGGAGGCGATTCCCCGGAGCGCAACAGGCGTGGATTCTGGTGCAGCGCCTCAGCGGCAGTATAGCCGGTTACCGCGGTGAACGCCGGGTTGACATACTCGATTTCGCCGTTCGTATTGGTGATGATGATGATGCTCCCACTCTGCTCCACCGCGCGGGAAAGCGTGCGCAGCTGTGCCTCTGCTTCCACCTGGGCGGTGATATCGCGCAGGACAATCACACGCCCGGTCAATCGTCCGTGCTGATCCTCCAGCAGCGAGATACGGAGGTCAAAATAACGCGGGCCGGTGTCCAACGTGAGGGTGATCTCCGTGTGGATGCTGCGTGTGTCGCGGGAACGGGCCAACAACTCCGGCATCCCCCGGAACACGCTCTCAATCGATTGGCCGATCGAGTTCAGCGTGAGCGTGTTGACCAGGGCCAGCGCAGCAGGATTGATGCTAATAATGAAGTTGTTGGCATCCAGGACGATAACCCCATCATCCATGCTGGCGACAATGCGATCGTAAGTGGCATAGGAAGCCTCGAAGATGTCCTGGGTATACAGGCTCCAGACCAACAACAGCGCACTCCCGCCCAGCACGTAGGGCGTCACTTCAGCGACGAAGGAGACCGGCGCATCGACCAGGTGTAACAGCATAACGGCTGTAGGCAACAGCCAGATCAGGACCAGCGCGCCGAACTGCCCCCGTGAGATTTGCGACGAACGGCGGTAGGTGCGCAGCAGGATGGCAATGGAGGTGATCCCCAGGCCCAGGCCCAGCACACCGAAAGCCCATGACCACAGGCCGGGGGTATGAACAAGGTTCAGTTGCCCGTTTGCATCCTGTTGTACAGCCATAGACTGCCAGATCAGATGGTGCGAGTCATTGGTCAGCACCAGCACCAGGGTGAGCAGCGAAAGGCCAACCAGCCCACCCCAGACAACAGGGCGACGCCAGAGCGGATACCCGGCGAAAAACAACACGAAGATCAGCCAGACCGTCAGCATCAGCGCGGCGACAACCAGGCGGACAGCATGCCAGGCCAGGACAGCCTCCGGCGTCACCGCGCCCAGTTCCAGCGCGTAACTCACCAGCCAGACGGCAGCCAGCAACATCAGGGCTATAAAGGCCCGCCCGGTGAGACTGCCCCGACGGCGCCAGGTCAGAGCGGCGCTAAGCAGCAACAGCCCGGCGCCGATCAATAACGAGATCGTGTGGGGATGTGAGGCATGTTCCAGGGTCATCGGTTATCCTGCGGGCTTCCCGCACGCCAGGTTCACGTGGCACCCGGCGGGAACGCCGCGGCATCCTCAGCCCGGCGGCCCGGCCAGTTTGTGGATCACATCGATTAACATGAAGCCGTCGGTTGTTTCGTTGCCAACCTGCACCGGCAAACGTTCGCCTGTCCGGTAATCATACAGGCCCATCCTGACCGAGTAGGTACCTACCGGAACGTCATCGCCCAGCTCCACCCAGAGCTGATCCTCGATGTACTCGCCCGGCTCCCACAGCGAGCTAACGTACTTGTTCTGGCCGGGCATATGATCCCAGGTAGTGACCAACCGTTCGCCATCGGTGACGTGCAGGTAGATGGTGTAGTCGGTGTTGACACGTCCCAGTACACGGAAATAGATATTGAGCACGATACGGCGGCCCGGCCAGAAGTCGCGCCCGGTAACCGAAAAACCGAGCACTTCCGCAAAGCCGGGGTAGACGACGCGCTCCGTTAACACGCCATTATACTCCGGTTGGCTGAAGCGGGCTGCTGTGTTGACCCGGTAAACATCATAATAAAAGTCGCCATCCCATTCGTGGGCCAGCAATTGCGCCAGCCGGGGGAGGCCCAGCGCCCCGCGAACCGGGTTGACCGGCTGTCCGATGGCGTTGTAGGCGTTCTGCGCCTCAAAGCCGTCGACAAAATGGGTGACTCCGTCGTCAAGGAAGTGCAGGTCTGTGATCGGGTCGGTGATCACCGGCAGGTCCGGGAAGAAGAAGGGCAGCCGCAGGTTACCGGGAGCCACGATCCTGACCGGCCGGTCGCTGGCAGCGATCTCCTGACGCAGCACGTTGACCGTCCGCATCAGGGCATAATTGGAAGCGAGTTGCTTGTCGTCATCGGTCTGCAATCTGCCTTCGATCCAGTAAGGCACGACATCGCTCAGCGTCCCGACCAGGCCGGGCAGGATCAGCACCAGCAGCGCGGCGCTCCTCAGCGCCCGTCCCTGCGCCGGAGACAGGCGCGCTCTCAGCTGCGTTGCCAGTGGTGGGATCAGCCGGGCAACCAGGAACAATTGCAGTACGGTGATGGCGAAGGCCAGGCGCGGATGATACGAATACGACCAGAACCAGGTCACCCAGTATGGCAGCAGGAGGGCCAGCACGTCAGCAGCCTGGGCCAGGGCGGTCCGGTCGGCCTGCATCCTGCCACCTGCCCGCCACCAGTGAGCTACCCCGGCGGTATAGAGCGCCAGCCCACCCAGTAACAGGCCGATCTCCGGTAGCGCCAGGCGGTGCGTCGGCCTTCCGCCCAGTCCGGCGGAAGGCAAGGCACCGCCGATCATCAGCAGCAGGCCGCCAGCGAGCAACCACCGCCTGACCGGTGGCTCTTGCCGCCTCAGGAGCAGAATCGCTGCCAGCATAGCCAACAAGATCAGTGGCAGGGTTAGCTGCCGCCCGCTGCGTTGAGCCTGGGTCAACCAGTACGCTGGCGGGAAGACCAGCGCCGGATGACCCAGCAGCAGATTGCGCACATACCACATGCCGCCGATCGGCGCACTGAAGACCCCGACCAGGGCCACCAGCCGGAAGTTCCGCCACAGGCGGGGCCGATCCCACCGGGCACGGACGGCGTCGAGCAACCACAGCAGGCCGATGCCCCAGACCAGCGCCCCGGCAGTGGGCTTGGTCCACATCCCGCCGGCCAGCATCAACCCGCCGGCAGCGGCATAGCGCCAGGCCCGTCCGTCCCCTGCCCGCCAGGCCAGCAGCACAAACAGCGCCGCCAGTGTGAAATAGAAAGTCAGGGGGATTTCCAGGTCGCCAAAGCGCGACCAGTCAACATGCGGGGGGAAGAACACCCACAGCACCGCGGTCAGCAACCCGATTCGCCGATCGGCCAGCCGTGCGCCCAGCAGGTAAGCCGCGCCAAAGCTGCCCAGCGCCATGATCGGGATGGCAGCGCGGGCAGCGTGATCGTTGATCCCGCCCCATACCAGCTGTCCGAAGGTGTAAAGCAGCGGCAGCAATTGCGGGTAGTAACCCATGCTGGCCGGAATCTGGCCGGTCAGGGTGAAGACGCGGGCGTTGTAGCCGTAGACCCACAGGGCGTCATAGGCGGCAAAGGGCCAGTAGGCGACGCGGATCACCCGCAGGATCAGGGCGGCGATCAGCGCGGCCAGGATCAGGCGCTCCCAGCCTGCCAGCGGTAAGAAGGATGAGGGGCTATCGTCCGTTGTGGAAGGTTCCCGCCGCGCCCGCCAGAGCGCCGCCGTCACACCGGTCAGCGCCAGCGCCGCGCCGCTGATCAGCGTCCCTGCCAGGGTGATCGTCCCGAAGGTGCCCAGCATGAACATGCCGGTCGTCAGACCGATGGCGCCCAGCGCCAGGCCAAACGTCCCGACCATCACCCGGTCAGACCAGTCCGCGCGGGGCAGGACAACCAGCGCCCAGGGGATGCCCACCGCCAGCAGGCCGCCAAGTAGCACCGGCAGGATCAGCAGGGTGGGCAACAGCCAGTCACCAACCATACAATCACGCGCCTCCCATCGCTAAGCGCGGGGACTATACCGCCTGAGCGGAAGCAGCGGCAAGAGTCAGGAAGCCCACGGAAGACATGGGAACGGGAGAGACCGGCAACCAGGAGGCGGCTGGCGGCGCTCTAACGGCGATCGTATAGCCCGCGCCGCCCGTTAGCCCGGATGCGGAACACCTCGCGGAACATGGCGATCGAGTCGCGGAGGGGATGGATGCGCGTGTTCTCCCGGTAGTACCAGTCGATCGGCACTTCAACAATCCGGCGGCCACGCCTCTGGGCGATGTGCAGCAACTCTACGTCAAAGCTCCAGCCATCCATCGTCTGCAGGGGGAACAATTCCTCCGCTGCGGCGGCAGTGAACATCTTGAAGCCACACTGGGTATCCTGAAAGCCGGGCACGGCGAACAGGCGCACAATCGTATTGAAAACACGGCCCATCAGATGGCGGTACCACGGCTCATCATAGCGGACCGCGCCGGGCGCTTCCCGCGAGCCAATAGCGATGTCGTAATTATCAAGCTGCGGCGGCAGAAAGCGGGTGACCTGCGCGATCGGCATGGACAGGTCGGCGTCGCAGATAAAGCGGTACGCGCCGCGGGCGGCGAGCATCCCGGTGCGGATGGCTGCGCCCTTCCCCTGCCGCCCTTCAAAGAGCACGCGCATGTACGGGTTAGCCGCGGCAAAGGCCTCAGCGATGCTGTGCGTCTGGTCGGTGCTGTTGTTGTCTACGATAATCACTTCGATGGGGTATGGCTGGCTCTCCACAAAAGCGGCGACTTCGCGCAGGCTGGAGGGCAGACGCATTTCCTCGTTGTAGGCCGGAATCACGATCGACAGTCGGGGGGTAGCCCCCGGTTCGGTACTCACCAGCTTGACTCCCTGTTGCGCCAGCAGCGACCTGCGATCGCCGCCGTCGCTCAATTCCCCTCCAGAGGGGTGAGAATAGACTCAAGATAGGCCAGCGACACGCGCCGCATGGCCTGCACGGCGCGGCGCTTGCGCAGCATACCGGGCAATCCGCCCAGCCCGGCTATTATACCACGCAGGCGGGCGCGTGCGGCGGCTCCCCGCCAGGCGCGCAGCGCTTCCCAGGCGATCCGGCACTGGCGCCCGATGACCGCCCGCCAGTAGCGACGGAAGAGATCACCGGGGTAATCCTTGGCCAGGATGTACAGGAAGTTGCGCCCGTTGTAGTAACTGGCGGTTACATCCCCGCCGGTGGCAGCCAGATGGTGGTAGACGACCGCATCCGGCACGTAGACGCAGCGGTAACCGGCCAGCTGCGCCCGCCAGGCGAAGTCCACGTCCTCCGCGCTGAAGAAGAAGTCATCGTCCAGAGGGCCGATCGTTTCCAGTACCTCGCGCCGTATGGCCAGCGCCCCGCCACACGCACCGAAGACGTATTCCTCCCGGTCGTACTGGCCCACATCCTTCTCCCAGACGCCCCGGTTGCCGGGTAGACCGTCCACACGGTAGAAGTCCCCGGCAGTGTGGAAGGTGTCGCGGCGGTCGAAGAGCAGCATTTTACTGGCGGCGGTGCCCGCCTCCGGATGGCGGGCGAAGGCGTCCACCAGAGCGGCGACCCAGGTCGGCGCGACTTCCGTGTCGTTGTTGAGCAGGATGACGATCTCGCCCGTGCTGGCGGCGATCCCGGCGTTGTTGCCACCGGTGAAACCGCGATTCTCCGGCAGGGCGACCAGCCGGACTTCCGGGTAACGCTCCCGGATCAGGGCCTGGGAGCCATCGGTGCTGGCGTTATCAGCGACGATGATCTCCAGGCGCGGGTACGTCTGGGCACGCAGGGCGTCCAGGCAGGTAGGCAGATGACGCGCACCGTTCCAGTTGATGACGACCACCGATACCAGCGGAAGATCGCTATCGGAAGGGGTGGACTGAGTGGGGTCGGGCATGGTTTCCTGACCGGGCTATCCGCACGGTGCAGAGTGTAACCTCCTGCGGGATGGACGTCCACTGGCCGGAAAGCGGGTTCGTCCCGTGCTCCCCCTGAAAATTAGGGGTGACTACCCACCGCCGATCGTTTATTATCAAAATTGATAACGCTGCCACGAAGGGGACTTATGAGTGAATCGCTGATCGACCTGATCATCCATCCTGTCCGCCTGCGCATCCTGCAGCTACTGGGGCTTAGTCCGCTGACCACCCACCAGCTTGCCGATGCCCTGCCGGATGTGGCCGCTTCGTCGATCTATCGCCACGTCAGGCTGCTGCACCGCCATGACCTGATCCGCGTGGTGGAAACACGCCGGGTGCGCGGTCTGGAAGAGCGGGTATACGCCCTGGCCCGCCAGCCGCACATCAGCGCTGCCGATCTGGCCGGTCTGAAGGCTGAGGATCATGTGCGCAGCTTTATGCTTTACACTGCCGCCCTGATTCGCGACTTCGCCAACTACGTGCAGGCTGCAGCGGAAGACTTCCGGCCCCTCGATGATCGGGCCGGATACAGCGAGGCACTCCTTTACGCCAGCACGGAGGAGATCGATGCCGTCGGGCAGGCGATCAACGCGGCGCTGGCCCCGCTGCTGGCGAACGGCCCCGGCGCGGGCCGCCGTCTGCGCAAGCTGAGCGTGATCAGCCACCCGGTCATCGCGCCGAAGGCGGCGTCTCCCGGTGCGAAGAGATCCCCTGACACCGAAGATAAGAAGTAAAAACGGGTGTAAAGCCACGCCCGCGAATGGATAAGCAAAGAAGGGAGCACTTGATGACGAACAACCGCTGGCTGGGAAGTCTGCTGGCCGTTGCGCTGGTGCTGGGGCTGGCCGCCCCGGTCCTGGCCCAGGGCGGGGAGGAAATCACGCTGGTGCCCTTTGCCAGCGAGACGTTTGGCATTGAGGGCGTCGTGCCACAGGGCTGGAGCGAAGCCGCGCCCGGCATCTATGCACGTGGAGCAGGCATGGGCGACCTGACTTCGCTGATCCAGCAGGCCGCGCCCGGCATGACTGCCGAACAACTGGTCACGGCCCTGCTGCCCAACCTGGGTCTGAGTGCACTACCGGAGCCGGTCGGGACGCTGGAAACCGATCACTTCACCTGGACGCGCTATGACGTATCCGTCAACGTCTCTGGCCTGACGATCAGGGTGGCCATGGCGCTGGCCGAAGACAATACCGGCGTCAAGCTGGTCTTGCTCCAGGCGCTGGAGGAAGATTTCGACGCGCTGTACGAAGGCGTCTTCCTGCCGGCGGTGGAGGCCCTGGCTCCCCTGGGTAGTGCGACCCCCGAAACCGGCGAGCCGATCGTCTACGCCGATCCGGAGGGCCGCTTCACCGTCCCCATCCCGACCAACTGGGCCGCCGAAGAGCGCCCCGGCTACGCTTACCTGTATGCGCCGGACGAGTTGATCACCGTCTCGATTGTGGTGGTGGAGGAGACCGACCCGCAAACAGCGCTGGCTGCCGCCTGGGAGGTGGTGGACCCGACCTTTAACCGCGAGATCAAAGATACGATCGAATTGCCCGCCGGGAACCTGGATCGCTTCTTCCTGTTCAACTACAAGATGGAGCGCGACGAGAAGTTCATTTACCAGGTGGAGACGCGCACCCATGGCGATCTGACCTATGTCCTGATCTTCTACGCTGACCTGAACGCCGCCCAGCAGCGCGCCGCCCAGATCCAGATCGTCGATAGTGGCTTCAAGATCACAACGCTGGAGGAAGTCGATCTCTCCGGCGTGGAACCGTTGCCGCTGACCGATGACCTGCTGGGCGAGCTGGAAGCCTACCTCCAGGAGGCCATGACTCGCTTTGAGACGCCCGGTGCAGCCGTAGCGATCGTTCAGGATGGGGAGATCGTCTATACCAGGGGCTTTGGCGTCCGCAATCCAGCTGGCGACCCGCTCACGCCTGACACGCGGATGTTGATCGGCTCTACCACCAAGACGATGACCACGCTGCTCATGGCCCAGATGGTGGACGAGGGGCGCATGGCCTGGGATACCCGCGTCACCGACCTGCTGCCGTCCTTCCGGGTGGCCGATCCGGAGGTGACGGCCCGCATGACCGTGGAGAATCTGGTCTGCGCCTGCACTGGCGTCCCGCGCCGTGACTTTGAGATCCTCTTCAACTCGGCAGAGATGACCGCCGAGCGCATGATCGAGACGCTGGCGGACTTTGAGTTCTTCACCGACTTCGGGGAAGCCTTCCAGTACAGCAACCAGATGGTCGCTGCGGGTGGCTACCTCGCGGCCCTGGCCGGCGGTGGGCACTACGGCAGCCTGTACGAGGATTACGTGCGCCTGATGGAGGAGCGTATCTTCGAGCCAATCGGCATGACCAGCACCACCTTCTCTTTCGCGGAGACTCTGGCCAGCGAGAACTACGCCACACCCTACAGCCTGAACTTCGCCCTGGAGACCGTGCCAACCGATATGGCCATTGAACAGGCCATCCTGATCCCGATCACGCCGGCGGGCGCGGCCTGGTCGACGGCCCGCGACATGGCCCGCTACATGATCATGCAGTTGAACAACGGCGTGACTGCTGACGGAACGCGCATCGTCTCCGCCGAGAATCTGGCCCACACACGGCAACCACAGATCGCCATCAATGCCGAGACCAGCTATGGCCTGGGCTGGATCATCGGCCACTACAAGGGACAACCTGTGCTCAGCCATGCAGGGAACACGATCGGCTTCACTTCGGAATTCGTCTTCCTGCCGGAAGCCGGGGTTGGGATCGTTGTGCTAACGAACCAGCAGGGATCGCTGCTTAACAGCGCGGTGAGCAGCCGTTTCCTGGAACTGATCTTTGACCAGCCGCAGGAAGCGGACGAATCCTTCCGCTTTGCCCTGGATCAGCTTCGCAGCAGCCGCCAACAGGCGTTGAACAAGGTGCAGGAGATCGCCGAGCCGGAAGCGCTGGCGATCGCGCCGGGCACGTATACCAACGCCGCTCTTGGCGAGATCACGCTCAGCCTGGATGACACCGGCGTGCTGGTGCTCGATTGCGGTGAATTCCGGTCAACGCTCTGGCAGTACGTCGATCCGGAAGTGCAACAGGCAGGGGAGTATAGCTTTGTGATGATGGATGCGCCGCTGGCCGGCACACCGATCACCTTCAAACCGGCAGAAGATGGCAGTTACACGCTCAAGCTCGGCAGCATCGTGAACGAGTACATCTTCGAGCGGGTCGAATAACGCTATCAACGGCGGCGGAAGCTCCGGTGAGGGCAACTGTTCGCGCTCAGGCAGGGTGATTGAGGCGCCCTGCCTGAGCCGGTTTTATCGGACTTCCAGCAGCGGCAGATAACGTTGCACCACCAGACGACGCGGTTGTTGATCATCCTGATACACGCCCCCGGAAAAATACGGTTGACCGCGCGATCCCGATCGGTTATACTGAAGCGCCGTGCTTTGCTCGTAATCCGTCCATCATGGGCGGTTTTTCAGTATCACTCGGTTTGAGAAGGACTTACAACGACCATGCCCAAGCGTACCTGGCAACCCAAGAAGCGTCGTCGTTTGCGCGTTCATGGTTTCCGCAACCGGATGCGCACCCGCACCGGTCGCGCCGTACTCAAGGCGCGCCGGGCCAAGGGCCGTTACCGTCTGACCGTGCAGGTGGCGCACGTTAAGAAGACCAACTGGAACGCCTCCTGAAGGGATGCAGCGACGTCTGCGGCTCCGGCGTGATGAGGATTTCCTGCGCGTGCGCAGGGAGGGGCGCACCTTTGCCCACCCGGTGTTGGTTCTGGCCCTGGCCCCCAACATCCTGCCCCCCAATCGCTACGGCATCATCACGACACGCCGGCTGGGCGGCGCGGTGGCGCGTAACCGGGTCAGGCGTCGTATCCGCGAGGTCGCCCGTTACTGGCATCCTCGGATCGCCCAGGGCTATGATGTGATCATCATTCCGCGCCCGCCCGCGCTGACCTGCCCGTATCCGGCGTTGCTGGAAGCGATGGCGGTTGGGCTGCGGCGGGCTGATCTGCTATAACAGATGCAGGCGGGACAGCAGGCCGCTGCAGGGGACGCAACAGACCACCGGTGTATCTCCCCGGCGGCCGGTTCTGTCCGTAAGCATGCGTAGCCGCTCCCTGAGCAGGCAGGAGCAGCCCCGCGGGCGGTGGCGCTGCTGTGATAAGATGATGATGTACAGGTGTCCTGAGAGAAACAGATGTTGAAGCGGCCTGCCCTGTTACTGATCCGGTTGTACCAGTTGACGCTATCCCGCGTGTTGCCGCCCAGCTGTCGATTTACACCCAGTTGTTCGGTCTACACCTACCAGGCGATTGAGAAGTACGGCCTCTTCAAAGGGGGCTGGCTGGGAGTCAGGCGGATAGCCCGCTGCCATCCCTTCAATCCCGGTGGGTACGATCCCGTGCCTTAAGGAGCACCATTGAAAACGATGACCTCTCCTCTTGTGGAGCGGCAGAATGCCCCCCGGTCGGCTGCTTTCCTGCGGCGCGGCCTGTGGGTCATTCTGGCGCTGGCGCTACTGGCGGCGGGCTGCGGGCCTGTCTCAGTAGCCGGGAGCTGGGCCGGCGTGACCGCCGGCGACGATGGCCTGATCATGGCCTACATGGATCGCGTGACGCGCTTCAACAGCAGCGGCGTAGCCCGCTGGGAGTTCCCCGCCCCGGGCGATGAACTGCGGGGCCGGACACAGTTCTACGCCACCCCCGCCGTGACCGAGGACGTGGTTTACGCGGGCGGTTACGACCACAAGGTTTACGCCATCAACCGTGACAACGGCCAGTTGCTATGGGTGAATGAGGACGCTTCCTCGCGGATCATCGCCGGCCTGACGGTTGCCTCCGGCAAGGTGCTGGTCGGCATCGGCGATCACGGCGTCATGGCCCTCAACCAGCGCACCGGCCAGAAGGAATGGTTCTTCGACACCGGCCAGGGCGTCTGGGCCGCCCCGCTGGTTGTGGAAGGGGTGGTTTACGTCAGTTCGCTGGACAAGCACCTGTACGCCCTTGAC
>FWPV01001263.1_pt1 | contig 25564 bp, 21 predicted proteins | sample 2228371 | NCBI WGS metagenome assembly FWPV01 (sample SAMEA103939776, study PRJEB20133) | metagenome | reverse complement strand
CATTCCTGCAATATGCCCAACGCCTTTTCGTTTACCGATTATTTGTAGTGCAGGCCTTAAAATGTCAGGGTAGCTTTGTGTTATACCGGAAATCAACCCGTCTGCATCATTCATATACACCATCATCATACCAAAAATATTGTAATCATATTTAAGAAGGTGTCGTGCATTTGGCAATGTCATCCCTTTTCGTTTTCGTAAAGAATAAAATGCTTCAACATAATCCTCAAAATGCGGTGCACGACGTGGTCGTATAATTTCTGCTCCATGCAAATCGAGACCAAGTTCTTTTATACGTTGTGTAATTGTATCCGATGTACCAATAAGAATTGGTTTGGCAATTTCTTCATCAATTAGAAATTGGGCAGCACGTAGTGTTTTATCTTCATCACCTTCTGGAAATACAATTTTCTTTGGATTACTCTTTGCTCTGTGAATGTAAAATCGCATCACCTCTCGTGATTTACCGAGTCGTGCTTCAAGTGTATCCTTGTATGCTTCAAAATCAACAATCGGATTTCTGGCAACGCCAGATTCCATCGCAGCTCTTGCAACAGCTGTTGCTTCCCAGATCAGTACACGTGAATCGAATGGTTTTGGGATGATATATTCTTTACCAAATTCAATTCTCTTAAGATTGTATGCTTTGAGAACCTCATCCGGAACATCCTGCTTTGCAAGTGCTGCAAGGGATTGTGCAGCTGCGATTTTCATGGCGTCATTTATCTGCGATGCCCGCACATCTAGCGCACCACGGAAAATAAATGGAAATCCGAGTACATTGTTGACCTGATTAGGGTAATCGGAACGCCCTGTCGCCATAATAATATCATCACGTGTTGCTATTGCTTCAGTATATGATATTTCAGGATCAGGATTTGCCATTGCAAAAACAATTGGTTTATCAGCCATTGAGCGAAGCATTTCTTTAGTAACAATATCTTTAACCGATACTCCGCAAAAAACATCAGCATCTTTCATAGCATCAGCAAGCGTACGGGCTTCTGTTTCGGCTGCAAAATATTCCTTAAATGGATTCATCCCTTCCTTGCGTCCCTTGTAAACAACTCCTTTTGTATCCACCAAAATTATATTTTTTCGTTTCACTCCTAACTTTTCATAAAATCTGGCACAGGCAATACCAGCTGCACCGGCACCACTAAACACAACCTTTACTTTATCTATCGATTTTCCTTGCAACTCAAGTGCATTTAAAAGCGCTGCACCACTGATGATTGCCGTTCCATGCTGATCGTCGTGAAATACCGGTATTGAAAGTGTACGTTGTAATGTTTCTTCTATGTAAAAACATTCTGGGGCTTTAATATCTTCAAGATTAATTCCGCCAAAAGTAGGTTCCAGCAGTTGAACAGCACGAATTACCTCATCCGGATCTTTTGTATTTAACTCAATATCATAGACATCAATGTCGGCAAAGCGTTTAAAGAGTACTCCTTTCCCTTCCATAACAGGTTTAGCTGCAAGAGGTCCGATATCTCCTAATCCAAGTACTGCTGTACCGTTTGATACAACTGCGACAAGGTTTCCCTTTGCAGTGTAGTTATAGACATCTTCATTATTTTTCTCAATTTCTCTACAGGGTTCTGCAACTCCTGGAGTATACGCAAGCGATAAATCGAGTTGTGTTTGACAGGGTTTCGATGGAACAACTTCAATTTTCCCTTTTCTTAAAGAAGAATGATATTCAAGAGCTTCTTGTCTTCGAATCATGACCCTTTCCTCCGATATTCAATGATTGTGGTAGAGTATAAGAAGTTAAGAAGAAGAAAGCAACTATTTATATAGTACGAGAATAAAGTGGTTTAGCACTTTTTGTAAGTTGCTCAAGATAGGCATCGAAGCACATAGCAATATTTCGTATTACATATCTGCCATGTTCAGAAACACGGATTGTTGTATCATCTAACATTACAAGTTCTAGCTCTATAAATTCACGGAGTTGCTCGAGTGCTTCAGAGAAGTAGGTACGAAAGTGTATATTATACTTTTGTTCAACATCAGGAATGGAAAGTTCCATATCACACATAAGGTGCATAATTACATATTTACGAATTTCATCATCATAAGTCATTCGGTAGCCACGACTTACTGGAAGGCGATTGTTTTTTAGTAATTCTTCGTATTTATTAATATCTTTAGTATTTTGTGAATACGTTGAACCAAAATGAGATATTGCCGACATTCCAATACCATAGAGATCAGTACCGGATTTTGTTGTATACCCCTGGAAATTACGTTGCAGTTTTTTTCTTTGTTGTTCCAACGTTAATTCATCATCTGGTTTCGCAAAATGATCCATTCCAATATAGAAATAGCCAGCCTTGTTGAGTTTACTGACAGCTATCTGAAGAAGCTGTAACTTTAAATCGGCCGATGGAAGGAATTCTACAGGAAGCAGATTTTGATGAGGTTTAAGCCACGGTACATAGGCAAAATTAAATATTGCTATTCGCCGTGGTGATAATTCAATAACTTCGTCGATAGTTTTTGAAAAGGATTCTGCTGTTTGAAATGGAAGACCGTAGATTAAATCGAAATTGATATTATCAATTTCAAAAGATTGAATCCATTGCATCGTTTGAATTGTTAATTCCTTTGGTTGAAGACGATTGACCGCACGTTGAACTGTTTCATTAAAATCCTGAACACCTATACTAAAACGATTTACTCCACTTTTTATAAAAGCCCTAATTTGTTCATATGTTAACTCCCGAGGATCAAGCTCAACGCTGATTTCTGCATCATCACTGATCCGAAAGTTATGCTTTAATATTGTAAATAACTCCTCAATTTCTGCAGGTGTCAGATACGATGGAGTACCTCCCCCAAGTGCAATTTGAATTACTTCTCTCTGTTGATTTATATATTTTGATAACAACTCTATTTCTGTTTTTAGAAACTGGAGGTAGCGAGTCACCCGTTCTCTATTCTTTGTTATTATTGTTGTGCATCCACAAAAATAACAGAGTGTATCACAAAAAGGGATGTGTATATATAGCGACAGAGGTACAGAACTTGAACGGTTATTTGCTTCTACATCATTAAGATAATCTTCAACTGTATATTTTTCAGAAAAAACCGGTGCAGGTGGATAGCTTGTATACCGTGGTCCTGGTTTATCAAAACGCCGGAGTAGTGAAAGAAACTGATTACTTTGATACTCCATAGCGTTATTTTTTCGTTTGTTTTGATTTTATCTTTTTAGCTTTTTTCTGACAATGTGGACAAACATCCGCAGTCGGATGTTTTTTCAGATACGATAACGGAATTTCAGCACCGCAAATTTCACATCTGCCAACTTCTTCAGTATTTAATTGTTTAAGTGATTTTTGAATTATTGCTCCTTCCGTTCCATCAAGTAAAGCATGATAACAAATCGCAGAAGGATCACACTTACAGGGTTGAGTTGAAAGATTACAATAAGGACATACAAATTGTTTACCGTCTCGAATTGATCTCACCCATGGGGATCTTGTCATTCTTTCCAGATCACCATCGAGTGCTTTTAATAGTATTTGTTCTTTTTTCTTTTTAATATTTGTTTTCATGCAACGTCTGATGCATGTAACGCTTGTGCTTTTCAAAAAGTTCCTACACAAGCACTTTGTAGCGATTCAGAGCTTTCATATAATTAGCTCGTTCGAATGCCGAAGGATCAGCAACCGATTTGTGACTCATACTTCCTTTTAGCTGCTGAACTGATTCGTACTCGTGTTCATTCATCCATTGTTCAATATTCTTTAAGATAATTGTTGTATACTCGGGTCCGTACTTCAAAAGAACGGAGCAAACCATAGTAACATCAGCACCAACCATTAAAAGTTTAATTACATCTTCTGCTGTGTGCACACCACCGGTTGCTGCTAAACTTGCATTTACATTTCCGTAGAGAATACCAATCCATCGCATTGGTAGGCGTATTTCCGCCGAAGTACTTAATTCAATAGCTGGTTTAGCCTCGAGTTGGTCGAGATCAATATCAGGTTGGTAAAATCTGTTAAAAAGTACAATGCCGTTTGCACCAGCTTGAACTAATCGTTGAGTCATATTTGGAATAGAACTGAAAAACGGACTCAGCTTTACAGCAATCGGTATCTTGACCGTTTTCCGAACTTCCTGTAAAACTTCGAGATATCGTTTTTCAACTTCTGCGGAATCCATCGCAGTATTTGTTGGTATATAATAAACATTCAGCTCGATCGCATCAGCTCCTGCTTCTTCCATCTTTTTTGCATAGCTTGTCCACCCGCCAGGTGTAATTCCATTTAGACTTCCGATTATAGGAATTTTAACAACAGATTTGGCTTTATGTATTAATTCTACGTACTGATCAGGACCTAAATTATAATCACCCGTATCAGGAAAGTACGACAGTGCTTCAGCAAAACTTTCTGCACCGTAATGTTTATAGTGTTCCAATTCCTCCTGTTCATGAATAATTTGTTCTTCAAAAAGCGAATACATAACAATTGCAGATACGCCGCATTCTTCAAGACGTCGTATAGAATCCAACGAACGCGAGAGTGGACTCGCCGAAGCAATAATAGGATTTGATAATTGTAATCCCAAATATGATGTTGTAAGGTTCATAAATTCCTCCTTCAAACAAATAATTGTCGGGACACACATGTTGTGTCCCGACGGAGATGATCAATTAGTTTGTTTTTGTCGATTGAGCTGCTACAACCTCATGTGCAAAGCGTTCATAAAGTTCCCAACGTTCTTTAATATCCTCTTCTGCTAGTTTCAAAAGTTCTTTTGCACGTTCCGGCTGTGACTTCATCAATGCATTAAAACGAGTTTCCATTGATGTAAATTCAACAAGTGGAGTTTTTGGAGGTTTAGAATCGATTTTGAATGGATTTTTGCCTTCCGCTGCGAGTTCCGGATTATAGCGGAACAATGGGAAGTACCCTGTTTCCACTGCAAACTTTTGATTATTCATTCCTCGTGCCATGTCAATTCCATGTGCTATACAATGCGAATATGCAATGATAAGCGAGGGACCATCGTAAGCTTCAGCTTCTATAAATGCTTTCACTGTTTGCATATCATTATATCCCATCGCGACTTTTGCAACGTAGACATTTCCATACAACATAGCCATCATTGCAAGATCTTTCTTGGGAGTTGGCTTACCGGCTGCAGCAAACTTTGCAACAGCAGCGCGATTTGTTGCTTTTGACATCTGACCACCGGTATTTGAATAAACTTCTGTATCCAAGACCAGTATGTTTACATTCTTTCCGGATGCAAGCACATGATCAAGTCCACCATAACCGATGTCGTATGCCCAACCATCACCACCCATTATCCAAATGCTACGTTTTACCAGAAAATCTGCAATATCGAGTAATCGTTTTGCTTCTGATTTGTTAATGGATGCTAATTTTTCTTTCAGAATTCTAACACGTTCACGTTGCTCATATATATCAGCTTCATCTCTTTGTTTTGCATTAATCAATGCTGTAACGAGATCATTGCCTATGTCGTTTGCAAGTACAACGAGAAGTTCTTTTGCCATTTCGTTGAGCTTGTCGACTGTTAAGCGCATTCCGAGACCAAACTCAGCATTATCTTCAAACAGAGAATTTGACCACGATGGACCTCGTCCGTTCGCATCTGTTGTCCACGGAGTTGTTGGTAAATTACCTCCGTAAATCGAAGAACAACCTGTTGCATTAGCAACAATCATTCTATCGCCGAATAGTTGACTGGCTAGTTTAACATACGGAGTTTCTCCACAACCTGAGCATGCTCCACTGAATTCAAAATATGGATAGAGGAATTGAGAACCTTTGACAGTATCAACTTTTACCTGACGTCTATCAATATCTGGAATACTCAAGAAATATTCGAAATTTGCACGCTCCTGTTCTCTGATTGGTGGTTGAGGTTTCATGTTAATAGCTTTAACCTTTACCTCACTCTTACTCTTTGCCGGACATACTTCTACGCACAGACCACATCCGGTACAATCTTCAGGTGCCACCTGAACAGTGTATTTCATTCCCTTATATTCCGGTCCTTTATAATCTGCTACTTTGAATGTTGCAGGCGCTGATGTTGCATATGATGGATCATAAACCTTTGTACGTATTGCAGCGTGTGGACATACAAGTGAACATTTATTACACTGAATACAAATATCCATTTCCCATACTGGTATTTCGAGTGCAATATTTCTCTTTTCCCATTTCGCAGTTGCTGTTGGAAATGTTCCATCAATCGGCATTGCACTAACTGGTAACTGATCTCCAAAGCCAGCGATAATTTTTGCAGTAACCTTTTGGACGAACTCTGGAGCTTTATCAGAAACAACAGGTGGCATTTCAATTGTACTTGTAACTTTATCTGGTACTTTTACTTCAAAAAGATGCTCTAATGTTTGATCGACCGCCTGGAAGTTCTTTTGAACAACCTGGTCGCCCTTTTTTCCATACGTTTTTTTGATCGAATTTTTAATAGCTTCGATTGCCTGTTCTCGCGGTAAAACACCAGAAATAGCAAAGAAGCATGTCTGCATTATGGTGTTTACACGACTTCCCATTCCAGTTTTCTTTGCTACTTCGTATGCATCAATAACGTAGAATTTTAACTTTTTCTCAATAATTTGTTTCTGAATATGTCGTGGTAAATGATCCCATACTTCATCAGGTCCATAAATACTATTAAGGAGGAATGTGCCACCTGGTATTGCAGCTTTTAATACATCAAATTTTTCCAAGAAGAACCACTGATGGCAAGCAACAAAGCTTGCTCTTTCAATTAAATAAATTGAACGAATTGGTTTTGGACCAAACCGCAGGTGAGATACAGTAGTAGAACCGGATTTCTTTGAGTCATAGACAAAGTAACCCTGAGCGTAGAAGTCCGTATCTTCGCCGATAATTTTAATTGAATTTTTGTTAGCACCAACCGTACCATCAGCACCCAAACCATAGAATATAGCACGAACTACATCATCCCGCTCAACTGAGAACGATGGATCATAGTCCAAGCTTGTAAATGTAACATCGTCTACAATGCCAACAGTAAAATGATTCTTGGGCTGATCTTTTTTCAATTCATCAAACACTGCCTTTACCATTGCAGGAGTAAATTCTTTAGACGACAATCCGTATCGCCCACCGATAACTGTTGGCATTGTTTTAAATGGTGCTTTTTGTGTTGAAATGGCTTCATTTAATGCGGTCACAACATCAAGGTACAAAGGTTCACCCAATGCACCCGCTTCTTTTGTTCTGTCAAGCACTGCAATACTTTTTACAGTCGCTGGTAATGCATTAATAAAATGCTGAACTGAAAATGGACGGTATAAACGCACTTTTAGTACACCAACCTTTTCACCCTTTTCCATCAGATATTCAACTGTCTCATGAGTCGTTTCAGCGCCCGACCCCATAATAACAATAACACGCTCAGCGTCAGGGGCACCTTCGTATTGGAACAATTTATATTGACGACCGACAATACCGGCAAATTTATCCATTACTTTTTGCACAATTTCCGGTACTGCTTGATAATATTTATTGGAAGCCTCGCGTGCCTGGAAGAATACATCAGGATTCTGTGCTGTACCTCGCAAAACAGGTTGTTCGGGATTCAATGCACGTTGGCGATGCTGTTGCACCAACTCATAGGGAATCATAGCTAGCATATCTTCATCGCTTAACTGCTCTATTTTCATCACTTCATGTGATGTACGAAAACCATCAAAGAAATGAATAAAGGGTACACGAGACTCTAATGTTGAAGCATAAGCGATGAGAGCAAGATCCATTACTTCCTGAACTGAATTTGAAGCAAGCATTGCCCACCCGCACTGGCGTGTTGCCATGACATCGGAGTGATCTCCAAAAATTGATAGTGCATGTGTAGCAACCGCACGTGCAGCAATATGAAAGACCGTTGGTGTTAATTCTCCAGCAATCTTAAACATATTTGGGATCATCAGCAACAAGCCTTGAGAAGCAGTAAAAGTACATGATAAAGCACCAGTCTGCAAAGCGCCATGAACCGCACCGGCAGCACCGGCTTCACTCTGCATTTCAATTACTTGTGGTACTGTTCCCCATAAATTTTTTCTGCCTTGAGCAGACCATTCATCTGCCCATTCACCCATATTGGATGATGGCGTAATCGGATAGATAGCAATTACTTCATTGATTTTGTGTGCAACATAAGCTGCTGCTTCGTTGCCATCAATAGTAACTTTCATTCTGTTATTTGTAGCCATTGTTATATCTCTCTCTCAATAAATGATTTAGTATAATGTTATAACTATATAAAGCAAATGTAAAATCGCAATAATTGTTAGATTCTGCAAGAACGATTTCAATTTTTTAAAGAATTTTAGTGTTTTAAAAATGAATTCAGGACTATATTAGTCCTTTTTAATTTTATGATAATATACGGCACCAACATAATCTGCAGATTGGATCTGCCTGCGTGCAATTAATTCGTGAATAAGAAAAGCGGCCCGCTGAGGTGTAATCGACAGTGCAGCAACAATATCATCAAGTGTCATCGGACGTCGCTCGAGAGCAGCAAGTACAGTTTCGCTATCGACAGGATTTTCTTCTTTCGTGCGATGCTGGAATACGGTAGTAATTATTTCTGCTTTTGGACCTAAAAATGCTTTAATTGCTTTCATCCGTTGTTCCGATACAGGCTGAGCATAGCTTTCTGCCGGAGGACGTACAACGGTATTCAGATGTATTTTATCGGGATTTATTTGTTCGAGTACCTCTTTCATCTTTTGTATTTCATCTTCTCCGTCATTAATATTTTCAACAAACAAAATTTCAATCCACAATTGACCTTTATATTCTTTTCTAAACTGAATAAGACCCTCAATTATTCTGCATATATCAAGTTTTGGATGTGGACGATCAATTTTTTCAAATGTAGAAGTTGTAACTGCATCGAGCGACGGAGAAACAATATCTGCTCCACACAACGCCAGGCGTACTTCCGGATCCGTTAATAATGTACCGTTTGTAAGTACTGCTATAGGTACAACTGTTAATTTTTTTATGTGTTGAATTATCTCACCTATTTTACTATGAAGAGTAGGTTCCCCGGAACCCGATATTGTTATGTGATCCAAATTTTTAAATTCGTTGAGTGCTTGCTTAACCTCAGTGATAATTTCCTCAACAGGATAATATTCTTTGCGGGCAAGACCCCGTTTATCGGTTCTTCCGATTTCACAATAAATACAATCAAGCGTGCACAATTTTGGTGGTACAATATCAATTCCAAGTGAACGACCAAGACGTCGGGATGGTACGGGTCCGAATATATATCTATAGACTGGCATAATTTTGAAATGTTATATTAACAGATACGAGGTAATTGTTCACCACTTATCATATCCACAATACGGGTGCTGCCAATGGACGTTTTCATTACAACTGTTCCCGGGTGTTCATCCACAACTTCACCAATAATAGCAGCATTTTTTCCTAATGGATGATTGTGTAAGATATCGAGAACAATCTCTGCTGAAGCAGAGGACACAAAAAGAATCATCTTGCCTTCATTAGCAACATATAGAGGATCGAGACCAAGAATTTCACATGCACTACGAACATCATCGCGTACCGGAATGTTTTCCTCATAAATCCGAATACCTACATTTGCTGTTTCAGCAATTTCATTCAGTGCCGAAGCAACTCCTCCCCGTGTCGGGTCGCGTAGTACGTGAATATCTTTGGTTGAATTCAGTATGAGTTGCACTAACGAAGACAACGATGCGCAATCACTGATTATTTCTGTTTCGAACTCTAACCCTTCGCGTACAGACATAATTGCAATACCGTGTTCTGCAATACTACCACTGATTATTATTTTATCGCCAGTACGTACATTTTTTGGGTGTATCGAAACACCCGTCTGAATAACACCAATACCAGTGGTATTGATAAAAATACCATCGCCCTTTCCTTTATTCACCACCTTTGTATCGCCTGTTACGATTGAAACCCCCGATTCAGCTGATGCTTCCCTCATTGATTTTGTAATATTCCATAACATTTCCATCGAAAAGCCTTCTTCAATAATAAAAGATGCGGACAGATACAAAGGCTTCGCACCACACATAGCTAGATCATTTATTGTACCATTAATAGCAAGTGTACCAATATTTCCACCAGGGAAAAATATCGGTTGTATAACATACGAATCAGTTGTAAAGGCAAGACGTTCATTACCTATTTCAAATACTGCTCCATCGTGTAACGATTGAAGAATTTCGTTATCGAAATTCGGAATTATAACCCTACGAAGGAGCTGATGAGAAAGTTTACCTCCACCACCATGTGCCAACAACAAGATGGGTTAATCTGAAAAAGGAACAGGACAAGTGAATGTATCAATTGTTGTTTTGTTCATATAAATATATCGAATTTATAATTTTCTCGTATGATAATACGCTGCACAAGCACCTTCTGAAGATACCATAGGCGCTCCTAACGGATGTTCAGGTGTACACTCTTTTGCAAAAGCGGAGCATTGAATCGGCTTCTTCAAACCTTGCAGAATTTCGCCTGCTATGCAAAGAGGTGATTCCTTTGTGCTAATTGATTTTACATCAAATTTTATTTCTGCGTCATAACGTTCATATTTATTTTTCAATTTAAATCCACTTCTGGGTATAACACCAATACCTCGCCATGTTCTGTCAATAATATCATATACCTCATCTAAAATCTTTTTTGCTGCTGCATTTCCTTCTTTTTTAACAGAACGGGAATATTGATTTTCTACAACAAATCTTCCTTCTTCCAATTGTTGTACAGCCAACAATATTCCTTCCATTATATCAACTGGCTCAAACCCGGTTACAACAATTGGGGTACGATATTTTTCAGCGATCGGAATATATTGCTCATATCCCATAACAGTACATACATGTCCTGCCGCTAAAAAGGCTTGCACATGATTTGTTGGCGAACTGAGAATTGCTTCAATTGCCGGTGGTACCAATACATGTGAACATAGAATTGAAAAATTTGTAATACCTTGATTCTGCGCTGTAAGAACAGCCATCGCATTGGGAGGAGCAGTTGTTTCGAATCCAACAGCAAAAAAAACAACTTCTTTTTCAGGATTTTGTCGGGCTATTTTTAAAGCGTCCAAAGGCGAATATACAATTCTTATGTCGCCTCCTTCGGATTTTACTCTTAACAAATCTTTTACTGAACCTGGTACACGCAACATATCACCAAATGATGTGAAAATGACATTCGGGAACGAAGCTATTTCCACCGCTTTATCAATAATTTCCAGAGGAGTAACGCAAACCGGACAACCAGGTCCATGGACAAGTGTTATCGATTGAGGTAATAATTCATCTAGTCCGTTTGTTATAATGGAATGGGTTTGTCCGCCACATATTTCCATCAACACCCACTCTTTTGAAACAACAGATGAGATTTTTTTTGCTAGTGCCTGTACAACACGCCCATCTCTGAATTCATCGATGTATCGCATAGTAATATGCCAATTACAATGTTTGTTGTGATGCCTGCGACATTTGATTTAAAAGATCCAGAGTTTCTTTTGCCTCTTCTTCGTCCATAATGCTTATAGCAAATCCGACGTGTACAATCACATACTGACCAACTTTAACTTCAGGCACCAGATCAAGGCATATTTCTTTCCTTATACCATTAAAATCAACTTTACCCATGAGAGGTTGATTATTGTGAATTTCCAATACTTTTCCTGGAACTGCTAAACACATAACAACACCTTTTTTATGCTATCAACAAATATTCTAAAGTTATCGTTCCTGTTAAATATCCGAAATGATTCAGCAAAGAACAATGCTGAGGGAAAACAAAAAAAGCAGGCTTACACCTGCTTTTTTTACATTATACTTTAGTTATTAAATTCTGATCTTTAACCCCAAAGCAATGGTAACTGCATTTGAATTTGTTAAATAACCTACAAAATTATCGGATGCAAGTTCAACAGCAAAGTATCTAAAGTCAAGTCCAGTACCGAATGACCAACGGGGATCATCTCCACCACCTACAATTAATCCACTACGAATTGGTACAAACGGAATGATACGGTATTCCATTCCAAGTGAAAACCTTGGCTTTGTAGTATTTCCCAAAGAAGTATTAAATCCCTGTGTATATTGAAATGCTAAAAGTAATTTACCTGGGATAAATTGGAGGAAAGGTACTTTGCTCGCTTCAATTGAAGCACCAAGATTTAAGACTGTTGGAAGCGCTGTTGAAAAAGCCTCTCCTGCACTACTTCTTCCTTTTGCTGCATTTTCTACTGTATCACCTAAATCTTTTACAAAACCCTGGATCTGTACTTGTCCATCACCTTTTGTTACAGTAACATTTTTATCCCAGTTGATAGTACCAATATTGATTATACTCAATCCGACATTAATTCCGTTGTATAAAACCGCTGCAACTCCTAAATCGAAACCTACTCCCTTTCCAGCCGGATCCGGAAATAGTTGGAATTTTACATTATCTGAATCATTGTCTGTTTTATTGAAGAAGTCTACACCTGACCTTCGTGCTGAAAACTGAAAGGTCCCTACAAGTGTATTAATCTCGTCATCACTAACGAATGTACGATTAACTATTGATGACTTATTTTCTGTTGTTTCAAATATTCCGTAGCCTCTTAAAAATTTTATACCTATTCCTGCATAAAACTCATTGACAAACGGAATTTTGATAGGAAGTTCGCGACCATAGGAAAGATTGTATTCTCTGTACCACCATGCATTGAATGCTGTCTGACTAAAATCATATATTCTGTTGGCTTTTAATCCATCCAGATAAAACAATTCAAAAAAGTCACGAGATAGTGCAATCTCGATTCCGGCATGATCGATAACACCAAATGCAATGCTGCCGAACTTTCCGGCATCAACAGAAAAACCGGCATATAGTATATCGGCATTAATCTTTGTCATCCCAACATCGGGTAAATAAGAACGAATTTCATCTTTATCGGTATCTGTTAAATAATAACGTGCACGTTTTTCGCCACCTGTATCAACACCGGTAAAATATTTATCGTAAATATGATAAGGGAAGAGATCTGTGCCTGCTCTAACATACAAAGGAAGTAGAGCAACATTTACAGTACCAATCCCTCTTTTACCTAAATTAGCCGGATTAACAGAGAGTGCCTCTATACCTTGAGCAACAGAGACACCGTTACGCCCCATTCCCAATGATCGCAAATTTACACGATCGGAACCTTGAGCCAATGAAAAAAAGAATATCGTAGTAACTATAAGATAAATGTAATTGTTTCTGTTCATAATTTATCTCCTCACCTCAGGGCTTTACCGAATTAAAAATTAGACTGCCTGTGATATTCATTTTGATATAATCACTGGTTCGTACTTTAACAGGAGAGCCATTATTGCCTGTTGTTGAAAATGCAAACTGAATTCGCATCGAATCTGCTCTGTTATAATTGTCTACTTGAGATCGAGATAGTGTTATACTTGAATTAGATTTAACAGGGGTTGTAGTGTAACCATTAATATCAACAAGCGCAGCCTTAATAGTATCACTAACAACAATTGAATCAATAATTTCTACAAGGTTGGCATGCTGATTATTGGTACTATATAAATACACTTTAAAAAACATATTAAATGGAAGTTTGTTGATAAAGTTAAATAACAATGTTGCTTCTTTGACTCTTTCAGAAAAATCTTTTGATACACCTTCGTCATCTTTTAAATCAACCATCTCGTAGAAACTACCATTTCGTATACCTGCTACAACAGGAAAATTTATTTCCATAGAAGGATATACTTTTGTTGTATCGTAAATTGTATATGTTTGATTTGAATTATACACATCAATTGGACTCAGAGTAATATTACCCCGCAAGTAAAATGAATCTGGAACTTCTGGGAAAAAACGGCTAATAAAATCATCGAAATTCGGTACATTATATACATAAATTGCCGGAGTACCAGAGCCCTGCGGTATTAGTCTTGGGAAACCTGGCATACCACTCACCATTGCAATAGAATCAATCCACCCTTTTCTGGTATTTTTCGCATAAAACATCAGATTGTAATCCATTGGAAACCCACTGCTTATCGGAAGTTTTAGCAGAAGCTGAATACCTCTGAAATTAATTTCGTCAGCAGTCATTTTGTTCAGATCTTCAAAATTAATGTTCGAAGGAACCGTCGAATGAATGCTGATATACTGAGGTGTAAGTTTCCCTTCAAACTCTTTTATGTAAAGGAACGGATCACTCGGTTGCGGATAGATTGTTATTTTAACATAATCATTTTTTGTTACCTTTCGTTTTTGGTTTTCTGAATTAATCGTTTTTATATATAATGAAAACACAGCTTCCGTTCCAAAATTGCGTAGATGAACCGGCTGCAGCCTAAGTGGTTCAAAATTTATTATTTCACCATCATTTGTTAGAGGTTGCAATGCTTTATTGTAACGATAATTCGAACCATTCTCTTTAATATCAACAAAATCAACCTCCACGCCTGTTGTTACATTCAATGTATTTTCGATATCAACATTGAGGATTCCTCTCCTGAATGTTGCATGACGTACAACTATTGAATCATCGACAACTATAACAGAATCTTTCACAGAAGTTATATCCTGCTCAGGTACTACTGCTATCGCGCTATCGGCAAACAATGTTGTAGATGTAAGTTCAAAGAAAATCCCATCATTATTGGTTATTGTAACTGGTGTAGAAAGCGGATCATTTGTAAGTTGTATATTATCATATTGTAAAAATGAATAAATGGTCTCGCCGTTTAACGATGCAGTACGTGTAACAGATTGATTAGCTTCAAGTCGGCCGATAGAAAAAGAAGCAATAGGTAATGTGTTTCCGGGTATATTATTTCGTATAACAATAGGTGATGTAAAAGTAACTGCAAAAGGAAAATCATTTCTTATCGTTAGAATAAGTTCGCCGGAATTAATAGCCACATAATCAATTGTTGCAGAATAATCATGTCCTAATATTGTAAATGAATAATTTGATGATGGCAGTGATGGGTATGTACCAGGGGCTAAACCTAATGCTTGAGGGGAAATAGTCTTTGTTTGTTTTTCTAAACTACCAATATGGAAAATACCAACTTCAACCTGTTGAGTTGAAACCTGAGGTTTTAGTTTTAATTGATCATCAAGTCCTCTTTCATTAAAATGTTGCGTTGAAATGTATGAAATTGTTTGATCTGGATTTTCACGTAATTTATCATTCTTTAAAATTTCAGCGAAGTACTTTGTCTTATTCAAAAGAGCCAGTTGTTCTAATCGGATCTCTGATACAGGAGCAATAAATTCACCAGGTTTTTCAATACAATTGAACGAAAGAACTGTAGCAAAAAATAACAGAACAATGAAAGCCGTATTTCTTATGTTTTTCATAGTTTCATCCTCTCAATTATGAGCATATCTACAACCATCACCAATTTCATTGTAGAGAACTTCAAGTTGATGTATTGTGCTTAAAATCACTTTAAAAAAAAGGCCAGCAAAGATATTCTTTACCGGCCTTTTAATTTACTCCAATTTATATCTTATTAATGAATTTTTTCATCTTTATTCGGCGGTTGGAATCCAAAGGTCATTCCTCCACTGTTTTGTTCGCCTGCATTTTTAATTTCACCAAATTTCTTTTCATACTTATCTATATTATCATGCAATGCATTGGCAAACATCTTCATATGCTGAGGTGTCATAATAATTCTTGCATGAACCTTTGCTTTAGGCACACCAGGCATTACTCTTGTAAAATCAATTACAAATTCTGCCGGTGAGTGAGTAATAATAGCAAGGTTTGCATATATCCCTTCAGCTTCCTTCTCGCTTAATTCGATATTTATTTGCTGTTGAACAGGTTCATTCATAATAATTACTTTCCTTGTTGTTGCAACTTTTCTACCTGATCCAGAGCATTCATAGCTTTTTCTGTTTGCCCCAGGCGCGCATAGATTGTTCCAAGTGTTTGCCAGATTCTCCAATCATTTTTTCTTTCCTGCAGAACCTGCTCTAAGAAAGGCACTGCTTGCTCGAACATCTTTTTATACTCTTGAGAATCGCTGTTTTTCTCTTGCGCTTTTCTTAGCATTTCAACTCCCCAGTTGTAATATGTTGCACCGATTTCGTAAGCAGCATCGGTAAACGCAGGATCGAGTTTTAGAGCTTCCTTGTATTCGGCAATAGCCCTATCGTAGTCATTGAGTGAACGGTAAAGTACACCTAATATATAACGATTGATCTTGTTATTCGGCTCGTTTTCTACTGCTTGTTCAAATGCTAATGTAGCCTCTTTTATTCTGTTAGCGCGTACGTATGCTTGTAATAATAATGTCAGATTTTCATTGTCCTGCGGTTTATATGACTTAATTTCTCCCAGCACTTCAATTGCTTTATTATACTCTTTAAGTGCCTGACGATATAGTGTAGAATCTACCTTAGGTTCAAATGGCTTTGAAAATGTTTTCTTTGTTACTCTTTCATTTTCAATTACCAGTGTTAAATTGTATGCATTGTATACTAGTTCTTCTTTTTTCCTATTTCTTCTGTCTGGCTTCGTTACATCAGGTTCACCAAGAGCACTTATTACATCTGTTTTATAAGAACCTACGGCGATTTCTTTTAGCGACTTAGCAGTTTTTATTGCTGGTGCATTTTCTTTTTCAAACTGGTTTTCTTTTTCGATTCCTTTATTCAGTAAAAGTTTCCCAACCTGTTTGTACATTTCGACATCTTTGCTTACCTGCCATCCTTTTGTATAAGCAATGATAGCACTATCGACTTCTCCTTTCCCATAGTATGCCATTGCAAGGTAATCATAGGTAATACCAGTGTCGGGCTTTGCTTTCACAGCTTTTTGAATTTCGTCAATAGCTAATCTGTAAAACTCGGTAGAATCTTCACTTGCCCGACGTAGATAATTGTATCCTTCATTGAGGTGTTGTCCCCAGAAAGACAAACGAGTCATATTAATTTCGTTGCTGTGAGCATTTGATATTGCTAATGCACTATCAAACGCTATATTCATACCATCAAAATCGCCTTTCTCTGCTCGAAGGCGCCCAAGTAAATACCATGCTTCTTCATTTTTAGGGTTGTTTGTTGTTTCTTTTTCTAGCAACTCGATTGCTTTATCATAATTTTTTTGCTGTATATGGAGCTTTGCGCCTGTAAAATCTGCAGAACCACATTGGAATCCTAAAAATACTACACTTCCAAGAATACATACAACTACGCCAAAAATATATTTCTGTTTCATAGAATGCCCTTCTATTTTTTATTTGATTTGATGAAATACATTAAAAGTCAGTAAAATTTACCAAATGCTCTTTCGATAAGCAAGATACTTTATAAGAGATATTAATTTCCTGCATTAAAAAATTATTAAAAAGATTACGATACTTTTAAAATTGACATCCTCGTTATTTTTCAATATATTTTTTTATGTCAACTCATTGCTGAGTTGATTTTTTATTTACGCCAACCTTGATATTTTGGGGTGTAGCCAAGCGGTAAGGCAGCGGCCTTTGGAGCCGCCATTCCCAGGTTCGAATCCTGGCACCCCAGCAATATATTGATAGCACTGGAGTTAGGTAGCGGGTTCATAACCGCATAGAATCAGAATGAGTGAACTAAAAATTTTTTCAGGACGAGCTAACAGAACGTTAGCAGAAAAAATTTGTCAGGCTGCTGGAATACCTTTGGGAAATGCCGGTATACGAAATTTCAGCGACGGCGAAATTTGGGTTAAATATATCGAAAACATTCGTGGTGATGATGTTTTTGTTATTCAACCGACTCAACCACCTGCAGAAAATTTAGTTGAGCTTCTTATTCTGCTCGATGCAGCAAAACGAGCCTCAGCTAAAAGAGTCACAGCGGTTATTCCATATTTCGGTTACGCACGGCAGGATAGAAAAGATCAACCACGCGTTGCGATTACTGCAAAACTTGTTGCAAACCTGATCACCAAAGCAGGTGCAGACAGAGTATTAACGATGGATTTGCACACAGCGCAAATCCAGGGTTTTTTTGATATTCCAATGGATCATCTTTATGCTTCGGTGGTTTTAATAGAACATATCCGAAAACTTAATATTTCGAACCTCGCTGTTGTTTCACCTGATGTAGGAAGCATAAAGTTAGCACGTTCTTATGCAAAACGACTTGATGCCGAACTGATTCTTATTGATAAACGTCGGCCACGTGTCAACGAGACAGAAGTAATGAATATTATTGGCAACGTAAAAGGAAAAAATGTTCTAATTGTCGATGATTTAATTGATACTGGTAATACATTTGTTAATGCTGTGTATGCTTTAAAAGAAGCCGGAGCAGGCGAAGTTTATGGAGCATGTACTCACCCGATTTTATCTGGTGATGCATATACTAAAATTGAATCATCGCCAATAAATCAATTAGTGGTTACCGACAGTATACCATTAAAGAACAATTCAAATAAAATTACTGTTCTCTCTGTAGCCCGTTTATTTGCTGAAGCAATTATTCGTACGCATCAGAACGAATCAATCAGTTGTTTATTCGATGTCGATAAAGATAAGATTTAACAATTAGGAGAATTACAATGTCTGAAATTACACTCCAAGGTGAAATCCGAACTCTAGTAGGAAAACAAGCAAAACAATTACGACGAAAAGGTAAAATCCCCGGAATTTTCTATGGTCATGGAGTAAAAAATATTCCAATTGCATTATCTGAATTGTCTCTTAAACCTCTCTATACATCTTCTAGTGCGAGTATTATAAATCTAAAGCTTGATGATGGTTCAAGTCAACTTTGCATACTCCGTGATATTCAGTTTGATCCGGTAAGTGACAGACCAATACATTTTGATTTACAGGCTCTTCAGGAAAAGGAAGAAATTACGGTAGAAGTACCTGTCAGACTTGTTGGTGGTACTCCAAAAGGTGTTCGTGAAGGCGGAATACTGCAACATATTCTTCATAAATTAAAAGTTGCGTGCTTACCCAAAAATATTCCTGATAAGATTGAAATTAACATTGAATCACTTGAAATGAACAAGTCTGTTCACGTTAAAGATCTTTCAATACCTAATGTTCATATACTCGAAAGCGAATCGAGTGCAATTGTTGCAGTAATTCCTCCTGCAGTAACTAAAGAAACGGCAGCCACAACCGAAACAACAGTAACCGAGCCTGAAGTAATTTCAAAGGGTAAGAAAGCCGAAGAAACTTCGGAGAACGAATAATTATTGACCGGTTGTGGAGAACTATTTATTAGTCGGGCTTGGTAATCCCGGAGAGGTTTACCAAAACACGCGACATAATGTTGGTTTTAAGGTGGTCGATAGTATCGCAGCTAAAACTGGTAGCTTCTTCCACAAAGAAGACAATTTATTTTTAGCTGCGAGTTGTTCTTTGAAAAATGCTGAAGTACTTCTGATAAAGCCAATGACATTCATGAACAGAAGTGGTATCGCTGTAAAAAAAGCAGTCGATGAATTATTGGTTAATCCTGAAAATATTCTAATAATCTATGACGACGTGCATTTATCGCTTGGCACTCTGAGACTTCGACTTCATGGTTCAGATGGCGGGCATAATGGTTTAGCATCTATTATAGAAGCAATTGGTACATTCAAAATACCTCGATTACGTGTCGGTATTGCTCCATTGAACATAAGACTAACGAGTGAAGATCTAATAGACTTTGTACTCTCACCCTTTTCTGACGACGAATGTAAAATTATGGAGCGGATGTACAACATAGCAGCAGAAGCCGCGTTGTCCTTTGTTGAATTCGGAAGTACTTTTACAATGAACAATTATAACAAAAGTTTTTTAACTAACCCTGTCTGACAGATTGTACTGTCAGACCTATTATTTACATAACTAGTCCAAAGGGATAACTATGGTAAAACAAAATACATACGAAACAACATATATTATCAATGCAAGTCTCGATGACCCTGTCATCGATTCGATCATTGAAAAAGTACGGGATCTCATTGTCAAAAACGGCGGTGAGGTTCTTGAACTTACCAAATGGGGGCGTAAGCGATTTGCTTACCCTATAAAAAAGAAAAATAACGGATACTATGTTATCTGTGTTTTCAAATCACCAACATCATTTATTCAGAAGTTAGAGCGTTTCTTTTCTCTCGAAGAGAATATTCTTCGCTATCTTGTTATTGCGTTGGATAAAAAAGCACTTACTGCTCGGATTTCCGGTGCAGACGTATTAAAGAATGCAACATCTGCTACACCAATAATTCCCGGAGCAGATGATGTTGATGAATCAATAGATACAAACGCTCTCTAATAAGAAAGGATTTGACAATGGCAACGAAAGTATCCCAACGTAAACAACAACAAAAGAAAAAACGTGTTTGCCGTTTTTGTGAAGCCGGTGATATTTATATCGACTATAAAAACGAAAAACGACTTGCTCGTTGTATTTCAGAACAAGGACGAATAATACCTCGTCGTATTACCGGCACGTGTGCAAAACATCAACGACAACTGACTACAGCAATTAAACGTGCACGGCATCTAGCACTTCTACCATTTGTTCACGAAGCTGTGAGTTAATGGTACGGAGCAAGAAAGGAGAACGTTATGAAAATTATTTTACGCAAAGATACAGAATCACTAGGTAAAGCCGGCGATGTTGTAGTTGTAAAAGATGGTTATGCCCGCAACTACCTCATTCCCCGTGGTTTAGCTTACGAAGCAACAGATAGCAATTTGCGCCAAATTGAAGAAGAAAAACGTCAGCAACAACGTAAACTAGAGAAAGAAAGAAAGAATGCTGAACTTCTTGCAACACAATTAGAAAAACTCTCTTTAACAATCAAAATGAAAGTTGGAGAAGATGACAAGCTCTTTGGTTCAGTTACTACACAAATGATAGCCGAAGCACTTCAAACCAAAGGAATAACTCTTGATAAACGTCACATCGAACTTGATGAACCATTAAAATCCTTAGGTATTTTTGAAGTACCAATTAAACTTCAGGCAGGAATTACTTCAAAAGTTAAAGTATGGATTGTTAAAGAGTAAAAATACCTTATTTATTTACCCAAGGGCAGCATCTAACCATGCTGCCCTTTTTTTATTAAAAAAATGTCAGGAACTTGAATCCTGACTAACGTGTTTTTAGCTTACAGAAAATAACGTTGAGCAAATGGCCATGGTGAAGAATTACCTTTCACAATTAATCCTCGCAAGAAAGAAATCTCAATATGGCAGACAAAATTATTAAGAGCATTGATGAAGTCACTATTCGTTTTGCCGGTGATTCCGGTGATGGTATGCAATTAACAGGCACTCAATTTGCAAATACAACAGCAATACTTGGCAACGATCTCAGTACTCTTCCTGACTTTCCCGCTGAAATAAGGGCCCCTCAGGGAACTCTCAGTGGAGTAAGTGGATTTCAAATTCATTTCGGTAGCACAGAAATAAATACACCGGGAGATCACTGCGACGTTCTTGTTGCAATGAATGCTGCCGCACTTAAAGCTAATCTCCCCTGTTTAATTAAAGGAGGTTTTATTATTGCCAATAAGGATGGCTTTAGTGAAAGAAACATTCAACTTGCAGGTTATCAATCAAACCCCCTTGAAGATGGCTCGCTGAAAGAATATCATATTTTCGAAGTTGATATTACAAAACTAACAGAGCTAGCTTTACAAGACCTCAACTTATCTCCAAAAATTGTAGAGCGATCAAAGAATTTTTTTGCTCTTGGAATGATGTTCTGGATGTATAATCGACCTTTAGAACCAACCTTAAAATGGATTAAAGAAAAATTCGGAAAGAAACCTGAAATAGCAGAGGCTAATACAAGAGTTTTAAAAGCCGGATGGAACTATGGCGAAACAACAGAAATCTTTAAGGTACGTTATATTGTACCCCCTGCAAAGCTTCAACCAGGTAAATACCGAAACATTACTGGGAATCAGGCAACTGCGTGGGGGTTAATAGCTGCATCAGTAAAGGCTAAACTCGACTTGTACCTTGCAAGTTATCCTATTACTCCGGCTAGTGAAATACTCCATGAATTATCACAATACAAAAATTTTAATATCAAAACATTTCAGGCTGAGGACGAAATTGCTGCCGTTACTTCTGCAATTGGTGCATCATTCGGAGGTGCTCTTGCAGTAACTTCGACAAGTGGCCCGGGTATTGCACTTAAAACAGAAGCAATTGGACTAGCTGTGATGACAGAGCTACCATTAGTGATTATTAATGTACAACGCGGTGGACCGAGCACTGGTTTGCCAACAAAAACAGAACAAGCAGATTTATTACAAGCTATATTCGGAAGAAATGGTGAAGCACGAATTCCTGTTCTTGCAGCTTCAACACCTGCAAATTGCTTTCATATGGCCTTCGAAGCTGCTAAAATTGCACTCGAATTTATGACTCCTGTAATACTTTTAACTGATGGGTACCTCGGCAACGGCTCTGAACCATGGCTAATTCCAGATATAGATTCTCTTCCCTCTATTCAACCACCTTACGCAGATAATCCAGGTTCCTATAAACCATACGAAAGAGATGAAAACACCTTGGTACGCAAGTGGGCACTTCCCGGTATTCCCGGATTTGAACATCGTATTGGAGGGTTGGAAAAGAAACATATTACAGGCGAAGTCGATTATCAACCTGCTAATCATGAACTGATGACACGACTTCGTACAGAAAAAATTCATCGGCTCGCTGGTCGTATACCAGCACCTGATATTGACGGACCAACGGAAGGGAAACTTCTTGTCGTCGGTTGGGGTAGTACATTCGGTGCAATCAGAACCGCTATACATCATTTACAACAACGTGATATTATTGTTTCTCACCTTCACCTCAATTACCTTTATCCGTTCCCCGAAAATTTTTCATCCTTTCTCACAAATTTCAAAGCAGTTTTGGTACCCGAACTTAACTTAGGTCAGTTAGCTCTTTTAATACGTGCAGAATGTAAGTCACCAGTGTATCAGTTAAATAAGATTCAGGGATTACCATTCTGTTCAATTGATATTGAAACGGAGATAGAAAAAATTGTAAGGAGTCTGTAATATGACTACACAAGTTGATTTATTACTGCAGCAATTTCAGGTTGAAAAAAAACAGTATACCGCAAAAGATTTCCATAGTGGTGAAGATGTACGTTGGTGCCCAGGGTGCGGAGATTATTCTATTCTTGCTCAAGTTCAGAGAGTGTTACCAGAATTAGGAATTCCACCGTACAAAATAGTCTTTGTTTCGGGTATTGGTTGTTCAAGTCGTTTTCCTTACTATATGAATACTTATGGCTTTCACGGTATTCATGGCAGAGCAACGGCAATCGCTTTTGGCCTGAAAGTAGCACGACCAGATCTTTCTGTTTGGGTTGTAACAGGCGATGGTGATGGTTTAAGTATTGGCGGTAATCATCTTATCCATGCACTCCGACGGAACATTGATATCAATATCCTTCTCTTTAATAACCAGATTTACGGGTTGACCAAAGGACAATACTCCCCTACTTCCGAACACGGTAAAATTACAAAATCATCTCCCGATGGTGTAATCGATTATCCTTTTAATCCTGCAACACTGGCACTGGGAGCCAATGCTACGTTTGTTGCCCGTACCATGGACAGAGACCCAAAACATTTGCAAATAGTTTTAAAAAGAGCTGCATTACATAAAGGCACATCATTTGTAGAAATATATCAGAATTGTAACGTTTTTAACGACGGAGCATTCTTTAAATTTACCGAAAAAGAAACCAAAGATGACAACACCATCTTTCTTGAACATGGAAAACCTCTTGTATTCGGTAAAAACAAGGATAAAGCCATACGCCTCAACGTTTTTACACCTGAAGTCATAGACATCTCCAAAGGTCAATACTCAATTAACGATGCTCTTGTATATAATGAACACGATTCTACTCTTTCTTTTATAATTGCAAATATGACTTATCAGGAACATTTGCCCCGACCCTTTGGTATTTTTTTAGCAATTGAGCGTAAAACCTATGAAGCTGAACTGCAGGAACATATAAATAATGCAAAACAAAAACACGGCGTTGGCGATCTGAAAAAATTATTCGAATCAGGTGATACGTGGATAATTCAATAATTTTTTCTTACTATTTGAATAGAAATACACAGTATAAATGCACAATTGGAGGTAGTAACTTTCACTATTCATTTATTTATTAAAGGATATCAGTGGCGGTTCTATTCGAGACATTTAGATTCATTGTTGAGTCTAATCAAACATTTGTAATAACAACACACATCAATCCCGATGGGGATGCATTAGGTACTGAATGTGCAGTTGGTTATTTTCTGAAGGAACTTGGTAAAGAAGTCACAATTCTTAACCATAGTGCAACGCCTTCAAACTTTACATTTCTTAATCAGATTTATCCTATCACGCAGTTCAATCCATTTCAGCATACAGCAACTATCGAACAGGCAAATGTTGTTATAGTAGTTGATGCTAATAGCCCACGCAGGCTCGGAAGTGTACAGGATCCTCTTCTTCATTCAAAAGCTGTAAAAGTTTGCATTGATCACCATCTTGATCCGGAAGAATTTGCTGATCTTTACATAGTTGAGGAATCATCTGCTGCATCCGGAGAAATTGCTTACCGTCTCCTTAACTACCTGAGCGATCGACATCCGATCGATAAAAAAGTTGCTTATGCTCTGTATACAGCAATTATGACCGATACAGGTTCATTTCGTTTTCCGAAAACTGACCCCGAGGTGCATAAAATTGTAGCTCACCTTATTCAGGCAGGGGCTGATCCAACAAAAATTTATGAAGCAGTGTATGAACAAAATAGTGTTGCAATACTTCAATTGCTTGGTAAAGCTCTTTCAAACATTATGCTCACTTGCGATGGTAAGGTTGCTTACATGGTACTACCGAAAGAATTACTCAACGGTCGATCATCTGATGAAATAGACACAGAGCTCTTTACAACATTCACCTTAAGCATTGCAGGTGTACAAATCGGATTGGTATTTTCAGAATTACAGGATTGTATTAAAGTAAACTTCCGTTCTAAGGGTGATATTCCTATAAACGAATTGGCAAAAAAATTTGGTGGCAACGGACACAAAAATGCTGCTGGTGCCCGTGTTTACCAATCACCTTTTAATGAGGTAGTTAATAAAGTACTTGCAGAAGTACGCTCGTTTATTAAGGAATAAGCGGTTTTGTATCTCTCAGAATACCTGGTCTGAAAACTCCCGATTAAAATTGTATAGATTTTGTACTTATCATCGGGCTTTCCCACCAATTTACAATCTGCAGTCGATATTTTCTTGTACGGTAAGCAGGATACCATGGTGGTGTAAAGAAGCCGCTTTCTAGACGCCTATCGTAATAATAACTTTTCAAATAACCATTACGAATTTTACCATCGCGGAAATTACCAACAGGACCACGAACATTTTGGGTTATTGAGCCATAAAGCCAGATACGCCCCTCAATACCTCTACTGTCGTATTTTTCTGC